>ERZ857969.2581-NODE-2581-length-20287-cov-15.537861_pt1 | contig 20287 bp, 13 predicted proteins | sample MGYA00519864_ERZ857969 | MGnify/ENA primary metagenome ERZ857969 (study PRJEB31778, sample SAMEA3449382) | human gut metagenome | biome: human gut; feature: human-associated habitat; material: faeces | place: United Kingdom | collected 2010/2012 ... | reverse complement strand
TTTATTATACATCTTTCCCAACCTTTTTGCTGTTCTTTCTTTGTGCGGGATTGCCCTAATGACGCTCATCGTATTCTCTCCTTTTCCAGTTTGTCCATTTTATCGCTTCGGCTGTGCTCTTTTCTTTTCTCTACAGCTATCCAGCAATTTGCCCAGCCATGCGATTGTTGATAGCAAATCACTGTCCGTTCCTCCTTTCCCTCGCGATTCCTTTCTTCTATTTTACCCTCCCCTCGAAAAAAGTCAAGTGTTTTCTTGAAGAATTATATATTTCTGACATTTCTGACAAAAGCATGGCAAATTGTTGTGTATCTTCACAACGACTTTCGGGTCGGCGTGTAACCACCTTTCAGAAAATCGGTTTTTTCTGAAATCAGCTGCCTCAAATCCCCCCTCCAAATTTCAAATTCGCACAGAAAACGCGCCCGCCGACCTTCTGACGAGCGCGTTTATACTATTGGGGCTCTACTCCCGAATTCAGTGCACGACTTGCTGGACACCACAGTTATCACATTTACACAAATGAGGCGGTCAGCCGCCGATTTGTGCGGTGTTGCTTTAAATTACTTCTTATTCTTCTGCTCCACCATCGCCTTGACCTTCAGCGGCAGACCGAGCAGGTTGATGAAGCCCGCGGAATCCTTGTGGCTGTACAAGTCGTGGCTGTCGCCGAAGGTGGCGATTTCCTCCATGTACAGGCTGTTCGGCGACTTCACGCCCGCATTGATGCAGTTGCCCTTGTACAGCTTCAGCTTCACCGTGCCGTTGACCGCCTGCTGCGTGCTGTCCACAAATGCGGAGAGCGCCTCGCGCAGGGGCGTGTACCACATGCCGTCGTACACCAGCTCCGCGAACTTGCTCGCGACCAGCTCCTTGTAGTGGCTGGTGGCGCGGTCAAGCGTGATGGATTCGAGGATGCCGTGCGCGGCGTAGAGCATCGTTCCGCCGGGGGTTTCGTACACGCCGCGGGACTTCATGCCCACCAGACGGTTCTCCACCAAATCCGCGCAGCCAACGCCGTTGCGGCCCGCGATTTCGTTCGCCTTCGTCAGCAAATCCACCGCGTCCAGCTTTTCGCCGTTGATGGCGACCGGCACGCCCTGCTCGAAGTCCACCGTGACGTATTCGGGCTGATCAGGCGCCTTTTCGGGCGTGACCATCGTCAGCAGCAGGTCTTCCGGCGGCTCGTTCCACGGATCTTCCAAATCCGCGCCCTCGTGGCTGATGTGCCAGATGTTGCGGTCCATCGAATACGGGCGATCCTTCTTCACTGGGACGGGAATGCCGCGCTTTTCGGCGTAGTCAATTTCCTCCTCGCGGGTCTTGATGTCCCAGATGCGCCACGGCGCGATAATCTGCATGTTCGGGTCAAACGCCTTGATGGTCAGCTCGAAGCGGACTTGGTCGTTGCCCTTGCCGGTGCAGCCGTGGCAGATGGCAGTGCAGTTCTCCTTGTGAGCGATTTCGACGAGGCGCTTGGCAATCAGCGGCCGCGCGAAGGACGTGCCCAGCAAGTACTTGCCCTCGTAGACCGCGCCCGCCTTGAGCGTCGGCCAAATGAAGTCCTCGACGAACTCCTTGCGCAGGTCTTCGATGTACAGCTTTTCAGCGCCGCACTTTTTCGCCTTCTCGTGGAGGGGCTCCAGCTCTTCGCCCTGCCCGACGTCGCCCGCAACGCAGACCACGTCGCAGTCATAATTTTCCTTCAGCCACGGCACGATAATCGAGGTATCCAGACCACCGGAATAAGCCAGCAATACGCGCATCTTCGCCATAACAATCGACTCCTTTATCTTCATCCTGATTTTCATCATTTTTGTGTCCGTCTGTCGGACAAGATGGATTATACACCAAAATGAATAAAAATGCAATAGGTCTGCATAAATTTTCTCGGATTTTTTTCGAGGGATGATGCAAGGTCTTCCACACGCTCCGTGCAGATTGCAACAAGGAGATTGACGAAATGAATATCCTCACCCGAAACTTTGCCTCCACACGCCCCGTGCAGATTGCAACCTGGACTTACAAGCGCTACAATCTCATCGTTATCTTTGCCTCCACACGCCCCGTGCAGATTGCAACTCAATGCGCTTCTCGAACAGTTAGGGTTCAAGCCTTTGCCTCCACACGCTCCGTGCAGATTGCAACGGTAAAGAGTATCGGAAACCGGCTTCACACAATCTTTGCCTCCACACGCTCCGTGCAGATTGCAACGGCAGAAATGCACAGAATTGCAATATGCACTTTTCAGAACGTGTGTTGAGTTGGTAGATAGCTTTTCAGTATTGAACAAAGCAATGCTGCGCTGACTATTTTCCCGAAACTCTTCTGCTGTCAAGGCGACCTTTGCCGCCATTAGCGACAGCCCCGGACGGACAATCGACCGGTTTTGCTGGTGCGAACCGCACCGGATTTTCATGTTAGCTGATGATTCGCCTGATGCCCATGCTGGGAATCGTATGCGGCAGTTCTGAAAGCCGCTGAATCGTCATATGATGATACGCAACAAATTGAGGATAGTCACGTTGGAGTGCCTCGCGGTCAAATACTCGGTAAAGTTCTTCCCCAAACTCTTTCTGTAATTCCTTCCTATTATATTCCGGCAAGTCTCTTCTGCAATGCTGAAGCAGGAACGCCGAGTACAAATCGCGCTGAATGCGTTCACCGTCTGGCATAATGTTCCAGCGGTTTTCAAGTGCCTTCTTGATGCAAGTGTCTGTCTGGTGGTTGTACTGACTGGCGCACACATGCGTGTCAACCTCTTTCACCCCTTCCAGCCCGCGTGACTGGCATTTCTGTTTCAGCATCGTAATCAGCATGGCAGGTGCTTTGTTGGCAATGGACTTTCCAAAGCGCTTTTTGCGTTTATACCGTCCTGTCTTTTCGGAAATCTCCGTTTTATTTGCCCTGTGCGCTAAATCGCAGTAACTCATGTTCTCCACAAAGAAGCAATCACCCAGCGTCAGCAGATAATTTGCCAATTCGTTATGCTGCTGTTTTCGGATGTCCGCCTGATGATGCTGAATCATTGCCAGCTGGTGCTGAATCCGTCTGTATCGCTTGGACTTGTTCCGCGTTAGCTTCACGCCGCGCTTAAATGTTCCATCCGAATTGTAATTCTCCGGATTCATTGCGCGTCGGCTTCTGTCCATCTTGCGCTGCAAGCGCCGCTTTTCTTGTTCTATATTCTGCACACGGTCAGCCAATTCCAGCAGATTAACCTCCTTATCGGTCGAGTATGCCAGCGTCCGTGTGCCAATGTCGATGCCAACGACACCATGCCCGACGGGATGCTTCGGCGCACTGCTTATCGGGTCACGCTTCACCGCCGGCTTTCCTTCCAAAACAAGCTGTGCATACCAATGCGGCTTTGTCTTGCCGTCTTTGCGGAGGATGCGGACAAATTTCACATGCCTTTTCAACATCTCGGCCTCGTAAGGATTATTAGGTGATAATTTCAGCAAAAACTCTCTTTTTACCTTCTTGCGGTCACGATTACCTTGCTGATTCCATATAATTCTATCTTCTCGGAACATAATCTCCTTTCCACCGCTTTTCTTCTGTGAATAGCCCTGCACGGAACAAAGTTCACCCGGCTTTTTGAAATGTACTTTTCCCTTCTGCTTATAGTTGTCAACGAACACCTTATCAAAAGCAATCCACACCTGTGCTGTAATTCCATGCAACGCTACATTTGCGCCGATATTATCATTAAAGTGCTTATAGTATTTTTCCATATCAGCCTTAAAGGCATTTCTGCTAAAACCGTTTTCTTCCAAAAATGCTTTTCTCTTTTTTTCTAATGCCCACTTTTCCTTCTGATTGCTGGCAGTATCAATCATTTTCATGATTTCTTGGTATTCAGGCATTCTTTCAACTTGGCATTTCTTCTTTAGTTCAGCATGAACCAGCGTATTATACAGCTGCCGCGCAATCTCGAAACGCTTTTCAAGATGGTCGGACTGCCATTTTTCCAGTTTAAGGGGCAGCGTCAGACAACAAGTCGCCCCCTCCTTCTCTTTCTCCTCATTGTTCACGCGCGTCCCCTCCCCTTCCAGTGCTTTTCCACCCCATTATACCGCATCTTCCGCACATTTTCAAGCAAGAACAGCAAATTCGACATTCAGCCGCTGTTTTTTTACTGTACAGCGCTTTTTGCATTTGTCCCCTTCGCCCATCTATCCGCCATTCCATTCATCCCGTTCCGAAAACGTATTAAATTGTGAAAAAAATATCGTTAAAATCATGTCAGCCACTTGACAAGAGCTTAACAATCTGCTACACTGTTCTCGTCACCCCGACAAACACCGACATCCCCCGTTCGCGGGCGCATCCCCGCAGGACGGATGAAGTATAAGGAGAGAGTATCATGGCGAAAGAGTATCCGATCGTCGATAGCGTGGAGAGCTTCGAGACGGCCCTCGCCCGCGTCCGCGCGGCACAAAAGGTCTATGCGACCTACACGCAGGAGCAGGTGGACAAGATTTTCAAGGCAGCTGCCCTCGCCGCGAACAACATGCGCATCCCGCTGGCGAAGATGGCGGTGGAAGAAACCGGCATGGGCGTGGTGGAAGATAAGGTCATCAAGAACCACTACGCCGCTGAATACATCTACAACGCCTACAAGGACACGCAGACCGTCGGCGTGCTGGAGCGCGACGAAGCATTCGGCATGATGAAGGTTGCAGAACCTATCGGCGTTGTCGCGGCGGTCATCCCGACCACCAACCCCACATCTACCGCCATTTTCAAGACGCTGATTTGCCTCAAGACCCGCAACGGCATCATCATCTCTCCCCATCCGCGCGCGAAGAAGTCCACCATCGCCGCCGCGAAGGTTGTGCTGGAAGCGGCTGTGGCTGCCGGCGCGCCCGAAGACATCATCTCGTGGGTCGATGTTCCCTCGCTGGAGCTGACCAACATGGCGATGAAGGAAGCCGACATCATCCTTGCCACCGGCGGCCCCGGCATGGTCAAGGCGGCATACTCCTCCGGCAAGCCTGCCCTGGGCGTCGGCGCTGGCAACACGCCCGCGATTATCGACGAATCCGCTGACGTGAAGGTGGCCGTCAACTCCATCCTGCACTCCAAGACGTTCGACAACGGCATGATCTGCGCGTCCGAGCAGTCCACCATCGTACTGGACAGCATCTACGACGCGGTGAAGGCGGAGTTCGCCAAGCGCGGCGCGTACTTCCTCGAAGGCAAAGAACTGGACAAAGTGCGCAAGACCATCATCATCAACGGCGCGCTGAATGCCAAGATTGTCGGTCAGAAGGCGCACACCATCGCCAAGCTCGCGGGCGTGGACGTGCCGGAAACCGCCAAGGTGCTGATTGGCGAAGTCGAATCCGTGGATATTTCTGAAGAGTTCGCGCATGAGAAGCTCTCTCCCGTGCTGGCGATGTACCGCGCCAAGGACATCGACGATGCGTTCGACAAGGCGGAACACCTGATTGCTGACGGCGGCTACGGCCACACCTCTTCTATCTACCTGAACGCCGTCACCCGTAAGGATTTGATTGACCGCTTCGCCGCGCGCATGAAGACCTGCCGTATCCTCGTCAACACGCCTTCCTCTCAGGGCGGCATCGGCGACCTGTACAACTTCATGCTGCGTCCGTCGCTGACGCTGGGCTGTGGCTCGTGGGGCGGCAACTCCGTCTCTGAGAACGTCGGCGTCAAGCACCTGCTGAACGTCAAGACTGTTGCCATCCGGAGGGAGAATATGCTGTGGTTCCGTGCGCCTGAAAAGGTCTACCTCAAGAAGGGCTGCCTGCCCGTCGCCCTGAATGAACTCAAGGCAGTTATGGGCAAGAAGCGCTGCTTCATCGTCACCGACGCGTTCCTGTTCAAATCCGGCTTCACCAAGGCGATTACCGACAAGCTGGATGAGCTGGGCATCGTCCACACCACGTTCTACGATGTTGCGCCCGACCCGTCCCTCGCCTGCGCGAAGGAAGGCGCCAAGGCGATGACCTCCTTCCAGCCGGACTGCATTATCGCCATCGGCGGCGGTTCCGCAATGGACGCCGGCAAGATTATGTGGGTCATGTACGAGCATCCGGAAGTGGACTTCCTCGACATGGCAATGCGCTTCATGGATATCCGCAAGCGCGTGTACACCTTCCCGAAGATGGGTGAAAAGGCGTACTTCATCGCCGTCCCGACCTCCGCTGGCACGGGCTCCGAAGTCACTCCGTTCGCCGTCATTACCGATCAGGACACCGGCGTGAAGTACCCGCTGGCGGACTACGAGCTGCTGCCGAAGATGGCGATTGTGGATGCTGACATGATGATGTCCGCGCCGAAGGGCTTGACCTCCGCCTCCGGTATCGATGCGCTGACCCACGCGCTGGAAGCCTACGCCTCCATGCTGGCGACAGACTTCACCGACGGTCTGGCGAAGCAGGCGGCTCAGCTGATTTTCGAGTATCTGCCCGCGTGCTACGACAACGGTCAGAACGAGCCGGTTGCCCGCGAAAAGATGGGCAACGCCGCCACGATGGCTGGCATGGCGTTCGCGAACGCGTTCCTCGGCGTCTGCCACTCCATGGCGCACAAGCTGGGCGCGTTCCATCACCTGCCGCACGGCATCGCCAACGCGCTGCTGATTGAGCTGGTCATCCGCTACAACAGCGCCGAAGTTCCCACGAAGATGGGCACCTTCCCGCAGTACGCCTATCCGCACACGAAGCGCCGCTACGCTGAATTCGGCGAGTTCCTCGGCTTCAAGGGCGCGAATGACGACGAGACGGTGGAGAACCTCATCCGCAACATCCATGCCCTGAAGGAGCGCGTCGGCATCAAGAACACGATTCGCGACTACGGTGTGGACGAAGAGAAGTTCCTCGCGACGCTGGACGAAATGTCCGAGCAGGCGTTCGACGACCAGTGCACCGGCGCGAACCCGCGCTACCCGCTCATCAGCGAAATCAAGGAAATGTATCTGAAGGCGTACTACGGCGAGTAATGCGCCATTCTCCCCGGCTTGGCAGGAATGCTTCTGCTGGGCCGGGCATTTTTGAGCACAAAAAATTTTGTCCGCTTGCAGGAATGTCGTATTTGGGCGGCGAATAGATATTCAGGACAAATATCGGACTTTGCGGGGCGCCCCAATCAGCGCTCGGGCAAGCATGATAACGTGCTCAACTCAATCGCGAAAAGGGAGTCCAGAGGGTCACAGACCCTTTGGCAGGTCAAGGGCAGCGCCCTTGCGCCTCTCCCCCCCAATAAACATGAACCATATAGAAGGAGGTTTCCCTATGGATTTGACGCATGTGATTGCCGAGCGGGAAAATAAGAAGATTTACCGCGACGGCGCCAAGGCCATCAAGGTGTTTGCCGAAGGGTACAGCAAGGCGGACATTCTGAACGAAGCGCTGAACACGGCGCGCGTGGAAGAGACGGGCCTACCGATTCCGAAGCTCCTTGCTGTTGACACGGTGAACGGTCAATGGGCGATTACGACGGAGTTCATTGAAGGCGACACGCTGGCGGCGCTGATGGCGGCGCATCCGGAAAAGGAAGACGAGTACCTGAACCTGTTTGTGGACATTCAGATGAAGGTTCACGCCTGCACCTGCCCGATGCTCAACAGCCTGACGGAGAAGATGCAGCGCAAGATTTCCGCCACCGACCTCGACGCGACCACCCGCTACGAGCTGCACACCCGCTTGGCGAGTATGCACGTCCACAAGAAGGTCTGCCACGGCGACTTCAACCCGTCCAACATTATCTTGAAGCCCGACGGACAGTGGTACATCCTCGACTGGTCGCATGCCACGCAGGGCAATGCGTCCGCTGACGTCGCCCGCACCTACCTGCTCTTCGTCCTGGAAGGCAAGGAAGCGCTGGCGGAGAAGTACCTCTCCCTCTTCTGCAAGAAGAGCGACACCGCCAAGCAGTACGTCCAGCAGTGGATTCCGATCGTCGCCGCGAGCCAGTCCCTCAAGGGCAAGCCCGAAGAGCGCGACCTGCTCATCCGCTGGGCAAGCGTTTGCGAATACGAATAATCATCAAAGGGACTGACTTCGGTCAGTCCCTTTTTTCGTGGGGATGGGAGATGCCCCATGTAACCATTTCCCCGCATTTGTTGAAATCTGCCACATTTGCAATTTGCCCTATGTAACCCACTTTTCATCCACTTTTTTTCGTGGTATCATTATTATAAGAAGGGGGAATTTGCCCTTTTCAAACTTATCTGCCGCGATTGCTTGTCAACCGCCTCCACAATCAGCATGAATGAATTATACACGGCAAATATTGCTCTCAGCGTCTTCGCCATGGCGATTATGCTCTTCTCCCTGCGCGGCGACATCAGCCAATCCAAGATCCGAAACCTGCTCTGCGGCGGCCTGTACGCCACCATCGCCATTTGCGCGCTGTGTGAGTGGTCGGGCGTGCAGATGGATGGCACGCCGCCCGCGCTGATTCCGCTGCATATCGCCGTCAAGACCATCGAACTTTCGCTTGCGCCGCTAATCGGTCTGTTCGCGGGCTGCGTTATCCATCCCTGCCCGCGGAAAGTGGTACACAGGCTGCTGTGCCTTGCGGGCTTCCACGCACTGCTGGTGCTGCTCTCGGCGTTCACGGGGCTGATATTCTATGTCGATGGGCAGAATTTCTATCACCACGGGTTGCTCTACGTGCTCTACATGCTCGCCTACGGGGGCAGCATGGTGTTCTTCCTCGTGCAGATTTGGTTCGCCTGCCGCGCCTACCAGTACACCGGCGGCACACAGCTGATGCTCGCGACGCTGTTCGTGCTGTTAGGGCTGATGGTGCAACTGTTCCTGCCGATGGTCAAAATCGACTGGATTACCATCAGCTGCGGTGCGCTGATGATGTCGAAATTCTCCAGCGACATGGTACTGCAAACCGACGGGCTGACGCAGCTGGTCAACCGCTTGGGCTACGAGCATTATCTGGCGCGCCTGCGCGTTCCTGCTACCATCCTGATGTTCGACGTTGACCGCTTCAAGGACGTCAACGACTGCCATGGGCACTTGATGGGCGACGCCTGCCTGCGGACGATTGCCGGCTGCATCCGCCGCGCGTACGGGAATTACGGGACGTGCTTCCGCATCGGCGGCGACGAGTTCTGCGTGATCCTGACGCGGCGGAACGCACAATACAACACCATGACGGAGATTTTCCAGCACCTGATGGATGCGGCGCGGGTGGAGAATCCGGTTCTGCCGATGGTATCGGTGGGCTGTTCGCATTTTAATCCGTCGACGGATGATTTGGCGGAGTCCTTGGCGCGGGCGGACGCGCGGATGTATCAGAATAAGGAAGCGCATAGATAAACACAGCCGCGACGAGTGAATATGCTCGTCGCGGCTGATTTTTATTCACCTGTATCCACCGCAGTGCTGGCAGTAGCGCGCTTCCTTCGGGTTGTCTAAGCCGCAATACTTGCATGTCGACATTCGGAGTGCGTGCTTTTGTTGATATTACCGATTCACATACGCGTCGATTTCATTCCGGCTGGAGATTTGCAGCTTCTCAAAGATGCTCTCCATGTACGACTTCACCGTGTTGACGGAAACGCCCATCAGCGCGGCGATTTCCTTGTTGCTGCGTCCCTTCGCGGCAAGCATGGCAATCGAAAACTCGTAGGGTGTGAGCGCGTCGGTCACCTGCAGCGTCGACACGGGGTTGTGAATTTTCATCCACCCGCGGCTGAAGCGGTAGACCGACTGCACAATCTTGTTGTACGTTTCCGGCTCCTGCTTGCGCAGCGCGCGCTCCACCTGCCCCTGCAAAATGCCGTGATGCTCCACAAACGGGTGGATGTACCCCTCGCGGCTGGCGATGCTCCACGCGGCATCGAACTTCTGCTCCGCGCGTTCATCCTGCTTCAGGCTCATGCAAATCATGCACAGGACGATGTTGAGGTAGATGCTGTCAATGGGGTAGCGCGTGCCCGCCATCAGCAGGGCGGATTCGGCAATGCCCATCGCATGTTCGTATTCGCGCCGGATGTAGAGCGCGTGGGCGATGGCGTACATGGCGAAATACTGCATTCCGGGCGGAAGAATACCGATAGCGGGGCGGATAGGGGTCAAGTCAAGCTTCTCGGAGTGGAAGAACACGCTGATGAGCGCGTCGGTAATGCTGCTGTACAGCCGCCACGAATCGTCGTTTGCGCGCTGCCCGTCCCGCTGAATCATTTCGAGATTCCGGCGGCACTTGGCGGCATCCCCCGTCTGCAGCATCGCCATCGTGTTGGTAATCAGCGCGGACAGGCGGATTTCGGGGCACTTGCTCGTCAGGTATTTCTCGCTGATTTCGCGGGCTTCCTCGTGCTCATCGCGGAAATAGTGGTGCAGGGCGCGGGCGATGTCGCGTTCCTCCTCGTCGTTCATGGTCAGCAGGAGATTTTGGAAGCCGTTGTCGCACGGGCGGGAAATCAGCGGCATATAGCACTTTGCCATCCGCGGGGGGATTTTCTCCTGCCCGCGCTGCCCGCTCTTGCGCAAATCCGCCGGATGCGGCGTATTCGCCGGAATCAGCCACCCGCCCGATTTCCGGATTGCCCCCTGAATCCGCCCGGTATTCAGGTAGTAATTCACCATGCGGATGGAAACGCCCCACAGCTCCGCTATTTCCTTTACGCTGAGGTAGTCCAATGCGCAGCCCCTCCTTGTTTACGCTTACGGAATTGGCTCCCAAAGCATGGTCGCCGTTCGATTGCCATACGAGCCCTTGGGCAGCATGTAGGAGCGCGGCGTTCCTTCTACGCCGTCGATTTTCCAGCCTACAAAGGTATAGCCCGGGAGGTAGTAGGACGGGTCTTCTTCCGGTGTCCCGAAATAAACTTGGTTGTTGATGGTGTATTGAACCCAATTATATACTCTGCCGTGGCTCACGAAGGTTATGGTGTACGTCGCCACACGCCACTCCGCCTTGTAAATGCGGTCGCCGGTTGAGCCTTTGGGGATAATCATCGGCGTTGAAGGGAACTGACCGCTGCCATCGAGGACCCAGCCGGAAAATTCGTAGCCCGGACGGTCGGGAGGGATGGGCAGGGTGACGGAATCCTCCACGGTGTAGCGTATCGAAGCTATGACTGCGCCGCCGTTCGTGACCAGTGTGATGGTGTATCTGATCACCTTCCAGTTTGCGGTATACGCCTTGTTTCCCGTCGAACCCTTCGGAATTTTGACGCTTGTCTGCGGCGTCGTGATGCGCTCGCCCGTCCAGCCGACAAACTCGTAGCCGTTGCGGGTCGGGGTTGGCAGCTCGAACTCCTCATCCGTTATGGTGTAAACCACCTTTTCTTGACCGCTGCCGCCGTCCAAATCCATGGTGATGGTGTACTCCGCCAAACGCCACTCCGCCTTGTAATGGAGGTCGCCGGTTGTGCCAGGGTAAATAATGAGCGGCGTGAAAGGGAGCATACCGCTGCCATCGAGGGTCCAGCCGGCAAATTCGTAGCCCGGACGGAGAATGTAAGGCAGGGTGAAGGTATCCTCCACGGTGTATTTTATCGGAGACACGACTGGGCCGCCGTTCGTGTCCAGTGTGATGGTGTATTCAATCACCTTCCAGTTTGCGGTATACGCCTTGTTTCCCGTCGAACCCTTCGGAATTATGACGCTTGTCTGCGGCGTCGTGATGCCCTCGCCCGTCCAGCCGACAAACTCGTAGCCGTTGCGGGTCGGGGTCGGCAGCTCGAAATCCTCATCCGTCATGGTGTAAATCACCTTTTCTTGACCGCTGCCGCCGTTCAAATCCATGGTGATGTTGTATTCTGTCAGTTTCCAGTTCTCGATATACGTCTTGTCGCCCGTCGAACCCTTCGGGATGGTCACGTTCGGCTGCGGCGTCGTGATGCCCTCGCCTGTCCAGCCAAGGAACGTGTAGCCCGTGCGGGTCGGGGTCGGCAGCGTTACGGTTTGCTCCACCGTGTAGAAATACACTTCTGACGAGCCCGCATTGCCCCCTTCCAGCAGCGTAATGATGGTGTATTCAATCACCTGCCAGTTCGCGGTGTAAGTGCGGTCGCCCGTGCTTCCCTGCGGGATTTCAATGGTTTTCTGCGGTTCGGTGATGCCCTCGCCCGTCCAGCCGAGGAAGATGTAGCCCGTGCGAACCGGGGTCGGCAGCTGGAACGCTTCCGATTCCACCGTGTACTGGATGGGACGGATCGGATCGCCGTCTGCCGTGTCCATCGTGACGGTATAAAGCTTGTCCGCCGTCAGCGTCAAGGTCAGCGGCGCGTAGGGCATGAGGAAGGAAACCGCGTCGTTCCCCTCGCTGATACTCAGGGAAACAGCCGGGTCGCTCTGGAAAACGTGGATGCCGCGATAGCCCGCTGCGGGCGCGATTTGCACCGTCACCTGCTCACCCGCGCGGCACAGCAGGTCGTTGCCCTCCGCCGGCATGTCGCTGCCCCAGAGGACGTTCTGCGCGTCGATGGTCACGCGCTGCGTGTCCGCCGTCCACGTCAGCGTAACGATGCGCTTTTCTTCGCGCCCCGTTACGGGCAGGAATGTGTCCGTCTCCTCGCCGCGCTCCTTATCGAAGGTGAAGCTCGCCACGGCGCCGCTGCGCAGGGTCAGGCTCGGCGTGAAGTACTCAGGCCGTGCGTTGTTGATGCGAACGCGGTAGGTGATGCGCCCGTCCTGCTCGCCATAGCGGTAGACGTACACCGGGAATTCCGCTACCAGCGTGCTGTCAACCGTCAGCGGGAACACAACATCGCCCTCGCGGGAAAGATAGACATAATTTTCCGCCACAGCAAAGCAGGATTCGCCGCCATTCAGGCGGTAGACCTTGCTCCACGGGTCTGCGCTGCGCATTTCCGGCAGCAGCACATACTGCTCCTGCAAATCCGGATACTTCTCCGCAAACGCCGCCTCGATGCTGTCCATCATGTTGACCGCGCCCATCGGGCAGCTGTCGCCCGTGTACTGCACCGTCGTTTCGGTCAGCAGCGCGCCGTCCCAATCCGCCGTTTCCAGCTGCATGTCCTTGGCGCTCTGGTCAACAAGGCGGAAGCGCACGGTCAGGCTGATTTTCTTCTCCACCTTCAGCTCGCTGCCCATATGCAGCTGCTGCCCCGGCACAAGCGCGTTCTTGCCCGGATTCAGCACAATATCGCCCGTCGGCAGCGGGTCATCCGTCAGGTTCACGAGGTTCGTCGCAATCCCGATATCGAGATTCATCGGCTTGTCCACCACGATGGTGGAGCGGACATTGCCCTCGCCGTTCAGCGACACATTGCCCGATGCGCCCAGAATCAGCTCCTGAACATCTGCCGCCGCGCCGATGTTCAGCCGCACGTCCTCGTCCGACAGCACATACAGGCGGTCGATTTTGCCGGACGGCAGATTGGCGTTCAGCCCGCCGAGAACCAGCAGATTGCCGTTCATTTCCGGCGCATTGAACTCCGTGTCGCCCAGATGGTCAAAAATCGCGTCGCCGATGAAGGACTCCGGCGGCTGCGTGTCCTTTTTCAACACGGTGATGCCAAATCGCCCGATGTTCTCCTGAAATGCCGGGTCATCCCAGTCCGTATTGTCCCACATGCCAGCGCCGATTTCTTTCGCCAGCCGCTCCAGCGCCGAGTCCTTGCCCTGTGGTGTCTGGTTCTTGTTGATGGTGTTCAGTGTGTTCAGCGCACTCATGTTGTTTTCCACAATCATGGCCGCCGATGCTGTACCCGCCCAAATGATGCTGCATAAGAGCAGGAAAATGGTGCTCCATCGTGCGATTCGCTTCATGCTGCTTCCTCCTTGATGATAGCTTCCGCGGGCTTTTTCCCATTGAAAACGCCCCTTCTGGTTTCAGTATACCATCGGCAAGCGCTGTTCGCCACCGCCATTCAATGGATTAATTGGACGTTTCCCTGCCCTTTTCCTGCTGAAAATTCCTGCATTCACGCATGTTTCACGTCAATTCGCGCATGTTTCCCGCCGGATGCACCTTTCCAAGGCAGGAAATATCAATTGCCAAGGATGGCAAAGTGCATCTTTCCAACATACGAAAAAAGGCGAACCGGTTTTGAAGCCGATTCGCCCGTGGATTTGTCCAAACCGAGATGGAATTACTTGGCGATGGTGCAGTGCATGAAGTACTTGTAGCCCAGCGGGTTGGAGAAGAAGCCCTGCACGGAGTCGTCGAGCATGTAGATGTCGGTGTAGTAGTACAGCGGCACGATGCAGCCGGTATTCATCAGCATATCTTCCGCGATGTGCATCATGGCATAACGGTTCGTGCTGTTGGTGCAGCTCTTGATAGCAGAAATCAGCACGTCATAGGTTTCCGCCCAAGTGCCATTCTCCACCTTCACGTCGTAGCCGTAGGGGGTCAGGTCGAGGTTGTAGATCTTCAGATCCGCATTCGCGCCCTTGCCGAACTGCACGTCGTTGTTGCCGGAGCCGGTCACCCACATGTCGAGGAAGCAGATCGGGTCGTTGTAGTCGGCAATCCAGCCATTGCGGGCAATGGAGTAGTCGCCGGACTTACGGGTGTTCAGGAAGGTGTTCCATTCCTGGTTGGTCAGGTTCATGGTGATGCCGACCGCAGAAACCGCGCTCTGGAGGTATTCGCCAATCGCCTTGTGGGCTTCGGAGGTGTTGTAGAGGTAGGTCAGGGACGGGAAGTTGGTGAAGACGCCGTTCGCCTCGTCGTAGGTGTAGTACTTCTTCAGGGTCTCAACCGCCTTGTCGAAGTTCGCCATGTAGACGTCTTCGTCGTCGGTCACGTCGTAGTAGCCGGTGATGCCTTCCACATGGCCCGCGTTCTTGTAGAACTCAGAGCCGTCCGCATCGGTCATGCCCATAGGAACGAAGCTGGACGCAGGCACCTGACCCGCCTGACCGATTTCTTCAACGATGTAGTTGCGGTCGAACAGCAGACCAATCGCCTGACGGATTTCTGCGCGCGCCGCTTCCGCTTCTTCGGGGGTCATGTTCGCGAGCACGTCAGCGGGCAGGATTTCTTCGTTGATGTTCCAGCAGACATAGTAGGTACCAATCTGACCGGCAATAACGAATTCCGTCGGATACTGTTCCTTCAGGGAAGCGATTTCAGAGGTGGGAACGTCGTCGATCAGCTGCCAGTCGCCCTTCTGGAAGTTCGCCAGCATGTTGTTCGCGTCGTCGGAGAGGTAGAAGTCCAGCTCGTCCATCGTGACCTTGTCCACCGCATGATAGTAGGGGTTCTTGGTCAGGGTGATCTTGCTGTTGTGTTCCCACGCGGTCATGGTGTACGGGCCATTGCCGATGTAGGTGGAAGGATCGGTCGCCCACGCTTCGTTGGCGACGACGTCCTCACGGACGGGCATGTACGCCGGGAAGGCGAGCAGCTCGTTCCAGTAGGCAACGGGGTTGTTCAGGGTAACGGTCAGGGTCTTGTTGTCCACGGCGGTCACAGCGAGGTTTTCCGCCTTGGGGTCGGAGCCGTCCGTAGTGTAGCCCTTGATGACTTCAAACATGTAGCCATAGTCCGCGCCCAGCTCGGAGGAAGCAGCGCGCTTCCACGCAAACTCGAAGTCCTTGGCGGTCAGATCCTTGCCGTCAGACCACTTCAGGCCGTCAACGAGCGTGTAGGTGTACGTCACCGTGCCGTCGTCATTGACCACCGGATCAGGCAGTTCCACCGCGCAGTCCGGCAGGATTTCCAGCTTGCCGTCGTCGGTCTGCGCCCAAGTGGACAGGCCTGCGAACAGGTGAGCGACCATCGTCGCGCCGTCCACAGCGGAGTTCAGCGCCGGGTCAAGCGTATCAGGCTCGGACGCGATGCAGACAGCCATGTACGTCTTGCCGTCTTCGGCGACAGCGCACAGGGTGCAGGTCACCATCATTGCGATGGCGAGCAGGAGAGCAGTCAGCTTCTTCATGAAAAAACCTCCCTTAATATTCTGTGACAGCCTTGCTTTTCGTAGACTGTCTGTATCAAAAATGCGTGTTGACGCATCCTTGAAGCAATTTTTTTGCGCGGATAAACACGCGGGCACACTATGCCAGTGTCACCAACTCAATCGCGAAAAGGGTGTCGAGAGGGTCGAAGACCCTTCGCGGGTGCAGGGCAGAGCCCTGCCGGAGTCCAGAGGCAGAGCCTCTGGCGCTTCCCCTCACCCTAACTCCTTCACCCGGTGGCAGGCGACGAAGTGCCCCTTCTCGACTTCGTTGAAGGGCGGCATCGACTGCGCGCAGGCTTCGGTGGCGTGGGGGCAGCGCGTGCGGAACGGACAACCCGACGGCGCGTTCAGGGGGCTTGGAATGTCGCCGGAGAGGACAATGCGCTTGTTTGCGCGCGCCGCCTTCGGGTCAGGCAGCGGAACGGCGGACAAAAGCGACTTGGAGTACGGGTGCAGCGGGTGATTGTAGATTTCCTCCGCCGACGCCAGCTCCACCATCTTGCCCAGATACATCACGGCGATTCTGTCCGAAATATGCCGCACAACCAGCAGGTCATGCGCAATGAACAGGTATGTCAACCCCAGCCGATCCTGCAAATCATCAAACATGTTGATGACCTGCGCCTGAATCGACACGTCCAGCGCCGACACCGGCTCGTCGCAGACGATGAATTCGGGATTCACCGCCAGCGCGCGGGCAATGCCGATGCGCTGCCGCTGACCGCCGGAAAACTCGTGCGCGTAACGCGAGGCGTGTTCGCTGTTCAGCCCGACATAGCCCAGCAGCTGCAAAATGCGCTCCTCCCGCTCCTTCTTGGAGGAATACAGGTGGTGCACATCCAGCGGTTCGCCCACGATGTCCGACACGGTCATGCGCGGGTTCAGCGAGGAGTACGGATCTTGGAACACCATCGTCGCCTTCGTGCGGAACTTCTGCAAGTCCGCTTTCGTCTTGACGGGCTTGCCATCGTAAATGATTTCGCCCGCCGTCGGCTTGTACAATTGGAGGATGGTGCGCCCAACGGTCGTCTTGCCGCAGCCGGATTCGCCCACCAGACCGAGCGTTTCGCCCTTGTTGATGGTGAAGGACACATCATCGACCGCCTTCAGCGGCTTGGTGCGGAAGAAGCCCATGTTGATGTCAAAGTATTCTTTCAGTCCTTTGACTTCCAGCAGCGGCTGGTGCATCTGCGCTTCAGACACAGGGCACTCCTCCTTCCTCCGTGATGCTGCCGTCCTCAACGCCCTTCTTGACGTTCATCCAGCAGGTTGCCATATGGTCGTCATTGATGAGCATCCGAACCGGCTTCTCTTTCAGGCAAATCTTCATCGCCGCCTCGCAGCGGGGCGCGAACGGGCAGCCTTTGGGCATGTTCAGCAGGTCAATCGGCGTACCGGTAATCGGCTCCAGGCGCTGTCCGTTGTTCTCCGCCGTCGGAATGGAGCGCATCAGACCCTTTGTGTACTCGTGACGCGGGTTGTAGAAGATTTCATCCGCCGTCCCCTGTTCGCAGATAGAACCGGCGTACATGACGATGACCTCGTCGCACATCTGGGCGACAACGCCCAAGTCGTGCGTAATCATGATAATCGCCATGCCCATCTTCTTCTGCAGGTCGCGCATCAAATCAAGAATCTGCGCCTGAATCGTCACGTCCAGCGCGGTCGTCGGCTCGTCGGCAATCAGGATGTCCGGCTCGCACGCCAGCGCCATGGCAATCATCACGCGCTGCCGCATACCGCCCGACAGCTCGAACGGGTACTGCTTCATGCGCTTTTCCGGCTCGTTGACGTTGACCAGCTTCAGCATCTCCACCGCGCGTTCGCGCGCCTGATGGCGGTTGCGGTCGGTGTGCAGCAGAATCGCTTCCATCAGCTGCCGACCGATGGTGTAAGTCGGGTTTAGAGACGTCATCGGGTCTTGGAAGATAATCGAGATGCGGTTGCCGCGCACGGAGCGCAGCAGCTTCTCGTCCGCGCCGACCAGCTCCTGCCCGTCGAATTTCACGCTGCCGCTGACGATTTTGCCCGTCGGCGCAAGAATCTGCATGACGGAATACGCCGTGACGCTCTTGCCCGAACCGCTTTCGCCCACGATGCCCAGCACCTTGCCGTGGTCAAGGCGGAACGAAACGCCATCCACCGCCTTGACTTCGCCCGCGTCGGTGAAGAAGGATGTATGCAGGTCATTGACTTCCAGCAATGCCATTTTGTCCAGCTCCTTTCATCACGCATTCAGCTTCGGGTCAAATGCGTCGCGCAGGCCGTCGCCGAACAGGTTCAGGCTCAACACGATGAGGCAGATGACCACGGCGGGGATAATCAGGCGATAGGTGTAGGAATAGATGCCGTTGAGCGCGTCAGAAGCCAGCGAGCCCAGCGAGGGCATCGGCGCATTAACGCCCAGACCCAGGAAGGACAGGAAGCTTTCGGTGAAAATCGCGTTCGGAATTTGCAGCGCGGTCGAAATAATCACGACGCTGATGCAGTTCGGCAAAAGGTGCTTGCGGATAATCCACTGCGCCTTCGCGCCCGTCGCCTGTGCCGACAGCACATACTCCTGCTCACGGAGGGACAGAATCTGACCGCGAATCAGGCGCGCCATGCCCACCCAATAGAGCAGACCAAAGACGATGAACATGCTGATGATGTTCGAGCCGATTTTCTCTAAGATGGTGCCTTCCACATGCAGCACCTGCCCCAGCACGACCGACAGCAGGATGATGACCAGCATATCTGGCAATGAGTAGATAATATCGACGATTCGCATGATGAACAAGTCCACCCTGCCGCCGAAGTATCCTGCGACTGCGCCAATCATCATACCAATCACCAGCACGATGATGCTGGCGAAGAAGCCGACGGCGAGGGAAATGCGTGTCCCGTAGACGACGCGGATGAAGTAGTCGCGTCCGTGCGCGTCCGTGCCGAAGATGTGTGGGAAAACAGATTCCCCTTTGTCGATTTTCTTCAGTTCCGTCTTACCGTACTGGAACGGCGCGAGGTTGTTGTAGCTGTTGTCCATCGGGCGACCCTTCGTCTGTCCCAGCATCTGGTCATACGAATACGGCCAGAACATCGGGATGATGATGGAGGACAGCGTAATCAGCACAATCAGAATCAGACTGATGGTCGCGACCTTGTTCTTCAGCAGGCGCTTCACGCCGTCGCGGAAAAAGGTCGAGGACGGCCGCATCCGGGAGATGACTTCCTTTTCCTCCGCCGTCGCGGGCATGAAGGAATCCACATCCAGATGCAGGCTAAAGGGCTTTTTCTTGTTCATCATCATGGTGCAGATGCCTCCTTATTCGTAATCAATGCGCGGATCAACCACCTTGTAGAGCAGGTCGCTGATCAGATTCATAATCACGATTAAAGAGGCGAGGAAAATGGTCGTCCCCATAATCATGGTGTAGTCGCGGTTGGTGATGCTGGATACGAACTGGCGGCCGATGCCCGGCACGGCAAAAATCTGCTCGACGACCATCGAACCGGTGACGATGAACGCCAGCATCGGGCCGAAATAGGTGATAACCGGAATCAGCGAGTTCTTCAGCGCGTGACCGAAGATAATTTTCTTGCCCGAAACGCCCTTGGCGCGCGCGGTGCGGATGTAATCCTGCCCCAGCACGTCGAGCATGGAGGAGCGCGTCAGGCGCGTGATGTAGCTCATCGGGTAGAGCGCAAGGGTGATAATCGGGAGGATCAAGCCTTCCGCCGTCGCGCCGTTCGCGGGTACCCAGCCTAACTTGACTGAGAACACTATCAGCAGGAACGACCCCATAATGAACGACGGCATGGACACGAACGCGGTCGTAATCACCATGATAATCTTATCCAGCACGGTGTTGCGCCGCAGCGCCGCCAGCGCGCCGAGGACGATGCCGGCAATCGCCGCGCTGAACGCCGCAATCAGACCAAGCTTCGCGGAGGTCTTCATGCCATCCAGAATAATGTCAATGACCTGACGGCCGCGCTGCTTCAGGCTCGGCCCGAAGTCCAGCTTCGTCACCACGTCGCGCAGATATGTCACATACTGTTCGCCCAGTGGCTTGTCCAGCCCGTACTTGGCCTCCAGCGCCGCCTGCGCTTCCGCGGAAATTGCCTTTTCACTTGCGAACGGTCCACCCGGAATCGAGTGCATCACGAAGAACGTTACCGTGATGACAATCCAGATGGTCAGCAGCGCCAGCAGCACGCGCTTGAGGATATAAAACAGCATCTTGGAATTCATCCGCTCCACCTTCCCGGCAGGGGCGCTGCCGCGTCTGCCTGCGTTTCTTGTTCATCGACACGCAAAACCAACCGGTTTCACCGCGTCGATGCTTTATTATGCAACACTGTATGGAGAAAATCTGTAAATGGTAAACTGTACTTGAGCCACTTAGGCAAAAAAGGGAACGAATACTT
>ERZ857969.2576-NODE-2576-length-20312-cov-7.087920_pt1 | contig 20312 bp, 16 predicted proteins | sample MGYA00519864_ERZ857969 | MGnify/ENA primary metagenome ERZ857969 (study PRJEB31778, sample SAMEA3449382) | human gut metagenome | biome: human gut; feature: human-associated habitat; material: faeces | place: United Kingdom | collected 2010/2012 ... | reverse complement strand
CCCCGGCCTTTTGGTCCGTAGCCAAACGCTCTATCCAGCTGAGCTAAACGCACATCCTTGTGAAGTTCTTATCTCGTGTCCCTCACAACAATGAGTATTCTACTCTATACTGGAGCATTTGTCAACACTTTTTTTGAATTTTTTATTTTTTTCTTTTGATTCGCAAAATTATAACAATTTACAACTATTCTGTAATGATATCAGTACACAGGTACACCAAAATACCATCGCAGTTCTGTTTTCATTAATTCCGCCGCAAAGCCTCGATCGGGCTCAGTTTTGCTGCTTTCTTCGCAGGATAAATTCCAAAGAATACTCCTACTGCACAGGAAAACAAAGTCGCCGCCATAATTGTACTCAGGCTGATTCCCGGAGTGATGGACATTCCCATATTGCTGCTTATGATTGAACAGATCACATATCCGCCAATCACACCCAGAACAATTCCTATCACCCCTCCAATCACCGTCAGAATTGCCGCCTCTGCCAGAAACTGCATCATAATAGAAGAGGTTTTCGCTCCCAGTGACTTACGGATACCAATCTCTCTGGTACGTTCTGTTACGGAAACCAGCATAATATTCATAACGCCGATACCGCCAACCAGAAGGGAAATTCCCGCCACAAAGGAGATAAAAGCAGTCACCATATCCAGCATCTGATTCATAGAGCTCATAATATCCTGAAAGCTCTGTACCTGAAAGTAATCTTTTCCTGCACACTGATGTCTTTTTTCCATCAGTTTTACCACTTTGTCAGCAACATCCTGACTGTTTAAGCTCTTATCTGCCTGCATTGTTACTGAGAAAAAGTAATCGGATACACCGGTGAATTCATTCATTGTAGTATAGGGAACATTAATAGTCACCGGCATTCCCTCATAAGTATAACTGACAAAGGTTCCATTTTCTTTCTGGGTTGTCACCCCGCAGATACGAAGACTTTTGGTCAGTCCATAACAATTGACATCTACAGTCATTCCAACCACATCATCTGTGCCAAAGAGTCTTTTTGCATCTGCATCGGAAAGCACACAGACATTTTTTGCTTCCTGAACTTCATTTTCCCCGAAATATACTCCATGCTTCATGGTGGCATTATTTAACAGCTTTGCATCCGGTCCCTCACCCGTCAGCATAAGAGAAAAATTTCCCTTACCTGTGGTAGTTTCTCCACTGAATGAATCCGAAACATTTACTCCTTCTATACCGTCTACCGCCCGGATTGCTTCCACATCATCCGCAGTGATCCACTCCTCATCTGTCTGTGCCTCATCGCTGACACTGATGGCAATCTGCCCGCCGCCGATATCATCAATTTCACTGTTCATCTGGTTCTTGGTTCCTTCACCCACAGATACAATGGCAATTACAGAAGCAATGCCAATGATAATGCCAAGCATAGTCAGAAAAGAACGTCCCTTATTTGCCATAATATTATGGACTGCCATCTTGATATATTCATACAGATTACTCATCAGCATCCTCTCCTGTCTGTTCAGGAACTGCCTGTACTTCCATTCCCTCTGTGTAATCACCCAGATCTGCGATTACTTCTTCTCCTTCTTTGATTCCGTCCGTAATTTCCACATAATCCTCTGAGCTGATTCCTGTGGTAATATTTCTCTTTGTCACCAGTCCATCTTCTATCACATAGCAGAAGGAGCCTTCTTTTCCGATATTGACCACTTCCACAGGAAGAATCACCACATTTTTCGCAGAAGCCGCATAAATCTTAACCTTTGCATCTACTCCCAGGAAAATATCTTCATCCGGATTATCAATGCTTACTGTTGCTGAAATGACCGGCGTTCCTTTTTCATTCTGCACCGCAATATGACTCATTTTTGTTACAGTACCCTGATAAGTATTATCCCCCAAGGTAACCTCAACAGACTGCCCCTCTTTCACTGTATTATAATCATATTTAGAGAGAGTCACATCCACACTTGCCTTGTCTGTATTCTCAATAGTAAACAGTTCCATACCCTGAGTAACTGCTGCTCCCTGCTTAATATCTGCCTTGGATATGATTCCGTTAAATTCTGCGGTGATTCCTTTCTTTCCTTCCTTCACCAGCTCCTCGGCTGATTTTGCGTCCAGTTCGGAAAGATTATCTGTTACTTTCAGTTTCTCTTTTTCTTCTTTTGTCAGGCTTGTGGAATCTGCCTCTGCGATAGCTTTCTCAGAAGCCAGATCTGACTGAAGCTCTGCAAGTTCATCGCTTGCTGTCTCAAGTGCACTTTCCAGAGCAGAAGTATCCGCAGTTACTGTCCCGCCATCACTTCCACTGTAATCATATCCGTAGGAGGAAGAATCTTCCCCATCGCTGTCATCTGCATCTGAACCGTCTGAAATTCCCCATGAGTAATCTGCACTGCTTTCTGTGAAATCAGAAAGTACCGGCATTTTCGGTGTCTGCTGCTTAAGATCATTATAAGTCTGCTGTGCCTGCTGCATTGCGAGCTGTGCCTGTGTTCTTGCAGCCTCCGCATTATCCAGAGCCTGTGTATTCTCATCTGAAGGGTCTGCCTGCCATGTTGCAAATGCCATCTGATATGTGGTGTCTGCCTGATTATAATCGCTTTGTGCCTGATTATACTGTGCATTCAGATCTGAGAGCTGCTGCTGGTACTGCGGAAGAGTCTCCGTCTTGTATGTATAAAGTGCGGCCTGATATTTACTCTGGATTTCCTCCTGTTTCTTTGCCTCTGCCTGGGCTTTTGCCTGAGCTTCCTGCTGCTGTGCCTGAGCCTGAGCTGCTGCCTGTGCGGACGCCTGAGCTGCCGCTTCACGCTGTGCCGCTGCTGCAGCCGCTGAGATCTGTGATTTCAGAGACGAGACATAAGCCTTTTTATCCTTTATTTTCTTCTCAAGCTCCTGAACATTCTTTTTGGCATCCTTCTGCTTCTTCTCTGCTTTGTCAGATTTATTTCTTGTATCTTTTGTATCGTACTTTGTTGATTTCAGATTCAGTTCTGCTTTCCGATTATCTTTCTCCAGATCCTCTGTATTAAACTCGATCAGTTTTGTTCCCTTTTTCACCACATCTCCCTGGGCAAAAGAAACCGTTTTCAGCTCTGCATTTACAGGAGAATAATAGGTCTTCTCCTCTTCACTTCCCACTGTTCCTGTAGCATCTACAATTTCCTCAACATCACCCTTCTCTGCAATTACCACCTGAACCTGCGGGATCTGATTTTCTGTGGAATTCCTCTGACCTGCTACTGTAACTCCGCCGGCAACAACGAGAACAGCAGCTGCTCCAATAATAATTTTCTTTTTACTTTTCTTTTTTTTCATAATATTTGTCTCCTTGTAACCGGGTTTATGCATCCAGCTGATTTTTTATATATTCTTCTTTCCCATAGTTTTTATTGATAAAATCTGACTCTATCTTTCCATCCATAATTCTGACTACACGCCTTGCCTGAGCAGCAATCCCATTATCATGTGTGATCAATATGACCGTTTTTCCCTGCTCGTGCATACTTTTAAGAATCTGAAGAATCTCCTTACTGGATGCAGAATCCAGATTTCCTGTAGGTTCATCTGCCAGGATCACCGGTGGCTGGGCCGCGATTGCTCTTGCAATAGCCACCCTCTGCTGCTGTCCTCCTGACATTTCATTTGGTCTGTGATCCATACGTTTCTCAAGCCCTACCATGGTCAGTGACTCTACTGCCAGCTTATGTCTCGTTTTTCTGTCTACCCCTCTGTAAACCAGCGGTAGTTCCACATTTTCAATTGCAGTCAGATTTGAGATCAGATTAAATCCCTGAAAAATAAATCCGATCTCCCGGTTTCTGACTTCTGAGAGTTCATTGTCTTCCATTGTGGACACATCAGTTCCATTCAGAAAATATTCGCCGGATGTAGGCACATCCAGACAACCCAGCATATTCATAAATGTAGACTTTCCTGAACCTGACTGTCCGATAATAGCAACAAACTCACCCTTATTAATTTCCAGATTAATATGATCCAGCGCCCGTACTTCATTCTCGCCGGGATTATATATTTTACACAAATCTTTTACTCTGATCAGCGCTTCCTCCATCTTTCCCTCCCGTCTATTAAATATCCTGCTCCAATCCAGATCTTACAGAATCGCAACCTGTCTTTCGTAAGATATCAGAAATACCTTTTACAATCATAACCTCACTTATATGTTAAAAGGGCAGCGCTTCAGTTTTCCAAAAGCTCTGCCCTTATCTGCGGAATCTGCAAGTCTCTGTTATCAGAAACGATACAGCTTCCACGATTTCTTCATATTTTTATTCCGCATCTGCCTGACTTTTTATGCTTCCAGCAGAAATGCCTTATATGCTTTCTTAGCTTCGTAAATATCTGCCTTACTTGTCACTTCCCATGGTGCATGCATACTGAGCACTGCCACACCGCTGTCAATGACTTCCATTCCATAAAGTGCTGCGATATAAGCGATTGTTCCGCCTCCGCCTACATCAACTTTACCAAGCTCAGCTGTCTGGAACGCAACTTCATGGCTGTCAAAAATATTTCTGACTCTTGCCACATATTCTGCATTTGCATCATTCGAGCCGGATTTACCTCTTGCTCCGGTAAATTTATTTAATACGATACCTCTTCCAAGATAAGCTGCATTCTTTTTCTCAAATGCCTCCCCATAAGCCGGATCATAGCCTGCACTTACATCAGAGGAAAGCATACTGGAATTCTTCAGAGTTCTTCTCAATCTCAGATCACTGTAGCATCCCATTGCATCCAGAAGTTCAGCCACTGCGTTCTCAAAGAAACGTGACTGCATACCGGTTGCACCTACGCTTCCAATCTCTTCTTTATCAGTAAACAGACAGCAGGAAGTGTGTTTCGGGGTGTCCATCCCAAGCATTGCAAGCAGAGAAGTATATGCGCACACTCTGTCATCCTGTCCATAAGCAGCGATCATACTTCTGTCCAGACCACACTCTCTTGCCTTTCCTGCCGGTACGATCTCCAGCTCTGCAGAAAGAAAATCTTCCTCTTCCATATCATACTTCTCTTTAAGGATATTCAGTACATTCTGTTTTACTGCCTCTTTCTTCTTATCATCTTCCAGGTCTTTCAGTGGTCTGCTGCCGATCAGGATGTCCAGATTCTCTCCCTCGATCACTTCTGCCGCTTTTTTCTGCATCTGCTTTCCTGCAAGATGGATCAGAAGGTCTGTGATATATACGATCGGATCATCCTCATCCTCACCGATATTTACTTCTGCTGTACTTCCGTCTTTCTTTACCACTACGCCATGAATTGCCAGGGGAAGAGTCACCCACTGGTATTTCTTAACACCGCCATAATAATGGGTATCCAGATATGCAAGATCCGTATCCTCATATAATGGATTCTGTTTGACATCAAGACGTGGAGAATCAATGTGTGCTCCCAGAATATTCATTCCCTCAGAAATATCATCCTGTCCGATATGAAACAGTGCAATGATCTTCTTCATTCCGACTGTATAAACTTTATCTCCTGCTTTCAGTTTCTCACCCTTCGCAGTCTTCTCTTCCAGAGATTCATAACCTGCTGCCCGTGCTTCTCTGATGATCTGCGTCACACATTCACGCTCTGTTTTTCCCACATTAAGAAAATTGCGATACGCTTTTGCAACCTGCTCCAGTTCTTTTTCTTCTGCTTCTGTATAAGAAAGCCATGCATTTCTACGTTCCATTTACTGTTCCGCCTTTCTTTATGACTGTCATTCATAGTATTGCTTTGATAACGGTAACTATTCATCAGTTCGCTATTATGTAATGATATTGAACAATTACCTGTTTTTCATTATAAAACATCCTCTGAAAATTTTCCATATGATTAATATTTATTTGTCAGTGGACATTATGATTCATTTCCGCTATAGTTGATGGCAGGTTAATGTTTCTCCTCTCAAATTCATTATTTGCGAGGATTATTATAAAAATATCTGCAATACCAGGAGGTTCTGTCATGAAAAATTCAGAGGAACTGCGTCAGCAGCTTCGTTCCATAAACCGCAAAAGTTATCCGGCATATAAAGGGCTGAAAGGTCTGTATCATTTTGGAAATTATATTCTGTCCATCGACCATGTGCAGGGAGATCCTTTTGCTTCTCCCTCTCATGTCAGCATTCAGATTTCACACAGAGATACCGGATTTCCCGTCGAATATTATAAAGATACACTTACCGGGACTACTCTTTGCGACTATCTTACACGTCAGTTTGAAAAACAGGTCAGTCAGTACAGCTTTCGTGCAAAAGGCTCCGGCAAAAGCGGCCTGCTCACTGCCAGTCATTGTGGTCAGGAGATTCTTTCCCGGACAGCCTGTGAAATAACAGAAAAAGGCATAACCGCCCGCTTTTTTGTGGGCTTCCCTGCTAATGGCCGCACGATCAATGCCACTGAACTGGAGAAAATCCTTTTTGATTTTCTGCCTGTATGCATTCAAAAATCCTTTTTCTACTCCAGCCTTAATGCAAAGGAATTACAGAATTATATAGAGCTTGCAGAGGATCAGGAATTTATCCGTCAGACGCTGCCCGCAAAAAATCTCTGCGCATTCATAGCCGATGGCTCCATCCTCCCAAGAGAAAGCGGTATTTCCTCCCGCCCTATGAAAGCTTCCATTCCCTTTACTTCTCCGGACAGTCTGCGCATTTCCATAAATCTTCCCCATAAAGGAAAAATCACAGGCATGGGGATTCCAAAGGGAATCACTCTGATCGTAGGTGGTGGATATCATGGCAAATCCACGCTTCTGAATGCACTTGAACTTGGTGTATACAATCATATCCCCGGAGATGGACGTGAATACGTGATCACAGATGCAACTGCTGTCAAACTGCGTTCAGAAGATGGCCGTTTTATCAAGGATGTGGATATTTCCATGTTTATAAATGATCTTCCAAACAAGAAAGATACCCGCTGTTTCTCTACACTGGATGCCAGTGGAAGCACTTCCCAGGCAGCCGGTATCGTAGAAAGCATGGAAGCCGGAAGCCACCTTTTTCTTCTTGACGAAGACACCTCCGCAACTAACTTCATGGTTCGTGATGCTTTCATGCAACAGGTTATCCAGCGTGAGAAAGAGCCGATCACTCCGTTTCTGGAACGTGCAGAAGATCTTTATAAAAAAGCAGGGATTTCTACAATTCTTGTTGCCGGTAGTTCCGGGGCATTCTTTCATATTGCAGATACAATTATCCAGATGGACAATTACGTTCCAAAAGATATTACAGCTTCTGTCAAAAAATTATGCAGCCAATATCCTCTGCCTGCTGTTTCAGTTACTGATTTTCAGCTTCCGCACAGCCATCGCATTATGAGCAGACCTGCCGAATCTTCTAAGCGCCTCATACATAACAGTCGTGGAAATCATTCCGATTCCGGTGCCGCAAAACCTGAGCGCCTGAAAACCAGAATCTCCGGAACAGATGGCTTCTCTCTCGGCAGACAGGAGATTGATCTCCGCTATACAGAACAGCTTATTGACGCAGAACAGACCGCTGCCTTAGGTCTCCTGCTGAAATATGCAGTTGAACATCTGGCAGACGGCAGACGTACCCTGCCTGAGATTGTGCAGTTTCTTTGGAAAAATCTCTCTTTACATGGTCTGTCCTTCTTTACGGAGAATCAAAAAATTTCCTGTGGTTACGCTACTCCCCGTATTCAGGAAATTTATGCCTGTCTTAATCGTTACAGAGGTTTATAAGAAAGAATCCTGCTTCAGTGACATAATAAAATCACCGCTTCTCCGTCGATCTTGTCGGCTAAGCGGTGATTCACGTTCATTTTACACTTTTTAGGGAAAGGAAAGATTTTCTCTTAAGGTACGTCATTTCCTTAAGATGTAAATATCATAACCTATAAATGTGAGAGAAATTTGTCTAATTTCTAATATAATTATAAAATTTATAAAAAAACTGCAAAAATTTGTTACTGTTCACTCCGTTCTCAGCAACACAAAAATTTTACACTTTTAGAAATTTTGTAGGAATCAGTTGCATCTCCCTTTCAATCCGTTATAATATTAGATGTATGTAACTATTTAATAATCAAAGAAATCTCTGCGGAACAGTTATCTGATATAGAGCTGCATAACACAACAAAGGTTAGTACACCGTTTTCGAAATAACTATACCACTCACTTGTCTGCAAATCCGATTGCACAGGTATAAAAGCCTCAGCGTAGCCCGTACGCCTGCGTTTTTATACCTGCACACTCGAATCCGCATCTTACGCGATAGGTATAGTTATTTACGAAACGATGTACCAGGAAAGAGGAAAATAAATGTTTAGAAAAATAGATAAAACCAGTACATTCAACGATGTTCTGAAACAAATTATCGAAAATATCCAAAACGGAGAATTACAACCCGGCGATGCACTTCCTGCTGAACGTATTCTGGCAGAAGAATTCGGAATCTCCAGACCAGCATTACGAGAAGTCCTAAAGGCTCTTTCCCTGCTCGGGATTACTGTCAGCGTACATGGCGGTGCCAATTATATTGCAACTGATCTTCACAGCTGTCTTACTGAACCTCTGTCTATCATATTTCAAATGTACAACAGCAAAATTCAGGATGCATTGCAGCTTCGAGGCGCACTGGAAAGCAAAGCTGCTTTTCTCGCTGCCCAAAACTGTACACCGCTGGATGCTGCTGAACTCCAGCTTATCATTGCCAGACTGGACAGCACTCAGGATGAAAAAATCCGCGGTGATCTGGATCGTGATCTGCATCTGAAAATTGCTCAGATTTCTGACAATCCATTAATACTGAGTGTCTTAAATGCCTCTGCACAGATTACCGAAAATATGATCGTTGGAATACGTTCCTATCTTATGCAGAAAAATAACGATGCACCGGAGATTGATTCCCAGCACACTCGGCTTGTTCAGGCAATAACCAATAATGATGCACCTCTTGCAGAAAAAGTTATGAACGAACATATGCATACTATAGAATATCTCCTGAATGAAATTACGTCTGACAACCTCACAATTTCTGATAACGTTCAACAACCATAAATTACCCTGATCATGTTATCAAAAATTATATGTCAGACCCACTTATCAAACCTATGGCAATCCTCTAAAATCATACTTTATCTGGAGAATTGCCATATCTGCTTTACAATCATTCTGTTTCTTCACTGAAAATCTCGCACATCAGCCTTGCCCCTGTTTTAAATCCCATGGCAAAACTTTCTTCCAGCTCTTGTGGATATATTTCCATATGTTTATTCATCAGTTCATCCAGTTCTTCAGCAAGCTCATCTGTCAGTTGAACTCTCAATTTCTGATAGCACTGGTATGCCTTCTCTTTTTTCTCTTTACATAAATCATCATGCATTACTGACATTTCATTTTTTTCTCTATTGTCATTATCCATATACATACCATACAATTTCCGAATCACATTTTCCATATATTTACCCAGTCTCTCTGAAAATATTTATTTACTGCATTCTGATGTTACAAGTATTCCCCACATATTCATAACTCACTCATACTATCGCATCAAATTGATTCTTACAACAGTCTCGCAGGATAACCTTTCTATTTCAAAGCGGAGAAAAGTAATACTAATATGTATTATAAATTTGTGTTATATCAATGTCAATCCTGTGTAACTATACTTTATATCATAACAGTGATTACGGAGATCAAAATTATAGCAATCCTCGTAAATAATGCATTTAAGACAGTTCAGCAGAGTGCGAAAGACAAGGAAGATATCTGCAGGCGTGCTGACGCACGGCAAAGATATCTGACGCAGGATTTCACACTCTGATGGGCTGGATTAAGATGCATTATTTCAGAGGATTGCTATAGAATAAGCAATATCAATTATGATAACCATTCACTAATAAATGTTTATACAGGAGGGATAATCATGCCAAACGACTTTATTGTCCGGCCAAAATGTACAGATAAAAAAGAAGACAGATCAATCACCATGACCATTCGCCTTGAACGTGAACTGCAAGAACAATATGATGACTTGTCTGCCAAAAGCGGACGCTCAAGAAATGAATTAATGTGCATGGCACTCCGCTATGCTCTTGATAATCTGAAATTTATCGAATAAATTATATGTATATGCGGAAAAAAGTCCCTGAAAATATCTGAATAAATGAATGATTATTTAAGTATTGTATGAAATAATGTTATAATTGACGAACTAATACTCATAGATATACAATTACTTCAATAACAGCAATAATTTATCTGACATTATTTACCATATTACTTTATACAGGGAGGTTTTTTTATGCATTCATTATCAGATTCTACTCAGGGATACACTTACACCATTAAATGGATGTTCGGATTGCCGGAAGTTATGAAATCCATGCACGATATGGATATTCATGAAGGCAGCACGATTCGCGTTCTCCGCAAATTCCACGATTCTCTGATTATTTCTTCTGCAAACCGAAAGATTGTTCTTGGAAATGAAGTTGCAGACAGAATACAGGTATAGTGCTTTATATTTAAATGTGGCGAAATTTACAAGACAAAGGCCGGATAAATGCTGTAACATTCAGCATTTATCCGGCTTATTCTTATCTTTGTTCTATCAGTCGTCAGTTTTCCGTCTTAATAATTGTTCTCTGAATTATAAGAAGAAAGAGACGCAGATAAGGTATACAACTGTAAACATTGTGGTGAACCTCACATGACTAAAGTCACATGCTTCCAGACGCTTTAGGCGTCAGACTAAATATCGGCGGATACGCCTGTAACTTAGGCCAGCGCAGTTATGCGCATTTTTCCATGCCAGATATGGCAGGTTCCCACATTGCAGGTAGTCCGCTGTATATCTGCCTGCATTTATGCTGCCTTTAAGATTTCCATTTGTAAATGAAGTTCTTTCAGATCTGCATAAACACATGAGGTTCTACGCTTTACCGAAGGGACTTTTGCCTCCAGCAAAGACCTTTCCGTTACCGGAAGGGGTTTTAAAAGTTCTCTGATAAAATATCTTGCTCCGATATTATACGATGCCGACAGGTCACAGTTATATCTTTTTCCTGTCTGGAATACACAAAGACTGTGATTTTTCGGGTCACGGGACACACTTCCGGAGCCATCGTATGCAAGCCTGCTCGTATTCCATGCGCAGACTCTGGATACCCGCATTCCTTTTCTGTGTGCCTGATGCTCACAGCGTTTCTGGATATCCCGTTTTCTCCACAGATGCAGTTTCTGTTTTTTCTTTCCGGATATCTTTCCCTGCATTTCCAGATACTCGAATACGATCACATCTGCATGGTTCTCTTCTGCATTTTTTACGATCGCACCTGCAATTTTTCTTCCCAGCTCTATGTTCAGGCGTTTCGTATATGCCCATCTTCCCCGTGACTGCGCAGAGCTGTGTTCCCTCTGGAATCTTCGGATCCGGCCCAGTGTGCGGTACATCCGGTCTTTTTCACTGGGATGATTGATAAATTTTCTCCCCAGGACAGTTCCGTCTGCCCGCATAATGGTACAGACCGCATCGGTATTGATTCCCAAGTCCACACTACAGATGATCTGTTCTTTTACCGGTGTTTTCGTAAGTGTCACTTCTTCCGTATAAGAAAAACGCAGGAAATATTTATGGTGTCTTTTCTCCAGTGTCGGGGCTGATGCCTTTTTCCCCGACCAGTTCTTGCGCAGATATTCCATATCTGTGTGATTTAAATGCACACAAAACCATTTCCAATCATGGCCATCATACAGTTTCAGGTATGCTTCATCTTTTCCTTCTTTTCCCTCTCTGTACATGACATCACGATAAAAAACAGGCATGGCATGATTCTCATACGCCAGTCTGGGTTTCCCTGCTTTTTCTCCTGACTTTTCCCACAGATCCATCCGTGTTTCGTAAGAAGATACACTTCCCAATGCATGCTGGATTGCGGCTCGCCTCAGGTAGGACGGCATCTTCGGAAAGCGAAGATCAAAATCAAAGCGTGCAGGATTCTTTTTTGTAGTATGCACCAGATGCTCTGCAGCATTAAACCGCCTTTTGGCATCCGGTATCTCTGCCAGTTCTTCCCACACCTGCTCATATATTTCTGTCAGGTAACTGACCGCAGACCGGTAGATTTCCAGTGTCTGGCGGACCGGGATATTCTGTTTTCGTAATTCTACGTCATAGCTGGATACGGTCTGCATCTCTTTTCCTCCAACAAATCATTTCTTCTGTCAGGCTTTTTTCTTTTCTTTTTCCTTTTGTCCTTCGATGTAGGCAAGCACCTGGTCTCTGCTCCTGTCACTGACCGTTATGGCACAGTAAGACGGATTCCACAGATGCCCACCCCACAGTTCCTTTTTTAACTCCGGATGCGCAAGAAACATCTGGCGTGCAAGATTTCCTTTCATGATCTTGATCATATCTGAAATATAAAACTGAGGTTTACAGTCCACAAGCAGATGGATATGATCCGGCATCACCTCCATTGCCAGGATCTGAAATTTATATTCTTCTGCAAGATTCTGTAACATTTCTTTGCATTCTGTATCGATTCCGTTTTTTAAAACCTTTTTTCTGTATTTTGTACACCAGACAAGATGATACTGCAAGGAATAGACATATCCCCTACCATATGAAAGTTTGTTTTTATCTATATTAAATATATCTTTTCCCATATAAATATTATACCATATGTATTGGTTTATGTAAACATTTGTTCTGTTGTTTAGTAAAAAAATTTGCGCGTCTAACTCATCACTGAAAGTAACGAGAATGCGACGCGCAGTTATTCAAATCAATTAATTGTAAAAATTTTCCAGTGCTCATCATTCTCATACCAAAAGGGTATATCGGTTAATAATGATTTTTAACACTGTCAGTTCAAAAATAAAACTATCCCGCTAAGTACAAAGATTTTACACTTTGCAGCTTGTTCGGGATAGTTTTATTTTAAGAGTATGTTCGCGTAATTTTCACAAAGGAAAATGTACTACAGGCTTAACTGTTATTCTGTATAAAGTCTCACATTATAAAACTTATTATTTTTTTTGGATTTAATCTGCATAAATATACCGTAAGTACCCTGTGGAAGCTTTTTTCCGCTTTTTATATTTTTGACTGTAGAATACTTATCCCCGGTTTTTACATAGCATATCATGGATACCAATGTATAATCCGGTTTTAACTTATATACCAGTCTCCCATTCAATGAATCCTCTGACACTGTAACAGTACCTGATTTATTTAACTTTGAGCAGTAATTTTTTGAACCGATTTTAAATATCTTCAACGGGTTTTCCCATTTATATACTGTATAACTGCATGTTCTTGTATAGGATTTCGCTCCAACCGTAACCTTAACTTTAATTTTAGTGTTTCCCGGTGCTATTGGTGTTGTCTCATATCCTGCGGAATATTTTCCGTTTCTTTCAAAGGTATAACCCTTTACAGTTACAACCTTTGTATTATAACTCTTTACACTGATTTTCACCTTTGATGTATATTCAGGTGTGAAATAGTCGCACCCCCTTCCAGCTGGTGCTGAATATAATACAGCGCTGGCCTTCGTTGACATTTGCGCCAGAGGATTCTTCTGTGCTGCCCAGACATTTACAGACATGGCAAGCATTGCTACTACTGTCGCAAGAATCATTACTAATACATTTTTCTTTCTCTGCATAATTTTTTTCCTTTCTAAAATAAGACCAGTTATCATGAATAATTCAGACTTGTATTTTTTATTGTATGCGCTCCCATCCATTTCCACTGTATATATATGATTCCAGAACGTCTTTGGGGGAGGATAAATAAACGCCTCCACATCCTGGAGTTGCATCAAGATAATAGGTTCTTCCGTTCATTATAACCTCGACATTATAATGGTCAGAGCCCATAATCATATTGCTGGGATATCTGGACTTTTTATCATGAATGGCTGAGCGGACTGTTGCCTTGTATCCCATTGCCTGATAAATTCTTGCCATTACCTGACCTGCAGAATAACAGTTTCCTTTCCTTTCTGAAATTACTGTTTTCATATCAAAAATGTTATCATAGGTAAAATTGCTGACCATATATTGAGACACATAGTAAACAGAATTTGGTTTTAAAGCATTCACTCCATTGCTCAATAATCCGGCCCATTGGATTTTTCCACCACCCAGGTCAATATTTGCAGACAATACAAAGAACGGTGAACTTTCCCAAGATTCCCGATTTCATAGCCTGCAAAACTAGAGCATGTTTAAAAATCACTCCCATTTCACAGCCTACCCAACCAGGCGAATCCGCAAAGTTAATACACTCCTCCACACCACAATCCCGGCGCTGCCCTTAAAAGAAGCGCAAGGGTGGAGTCCAGAGGAGGGACAGCGCTTTCTGTCCTTCCTCTGGGAACCTTCCGTCCCGGAAAGAGTTTATTTAAAATATTCCACACCAGACTCGAATATTTTAATATCCTGCTCTCCATAGATATTAATAGCAACTCCGTCCCCGCGACGTTCGCTATGTGCCATCTTACCAAGGATACGTCCATCCGGGCTGGTAATACCTTCAATGTTCATATAAGAACCATTGACATTCCATTCTTCATCAACACTGAGCTGTCCATCCGGAGTTACATACTGAGTTGCAACCTGTCCGTTTGCAAACAGCTTCTGCAGCCATTCTTCATTTGCAACGAAACGTCCTTCACCATGTGAAGCCGGGTTACAGTATACACCGCCAAGCTGTGCCTTCTGCAACCAAGGAGATTTATTACTAACAACCTTCGTATAAACCATCTTGGAAATATGACGTCCAATGGTATTGAATGTCAGTGTCGGAGAATCTGCCTTCTGTCCGCAGATTTCGCCATACGGTACAAGACCAAGTTTGATCAGCGCCTGGAAACCATTACAAATACCAAGTGCCAGACCGTCTCTCTCATTGATCAGCTTCATAACAGCTTCTTTGATCTTCGCATTCTGGAATGCAGTTGCAAAGAATTTCGCGGAACCATCCGGTTCGTCACCTGCGGAGAATCCGCCTGGGAACATGATGATCTGTGCCTGATCGATTGCTTTCTCAAAGAGCTCTACAGAGTCATGGATATCTTCAGCAGTCAGGTTCTTGAATACTTTTACATCCACCTCTGCACCAGCACGCTCAAATGCACGTGTACTGTCATACTCGCAGTTTGTTCCAGGGAATACAGGAATAAATACGCGAGGTTTCGCAACTTTGTTCTTGCATACATAAATGCTATCTGCACGATAAAGCTTCTCATCTCTGTCAGCTGCCTCTTTGTCATTCTCAGAAGAAACTGTCTTAAATACTTTTTCCAGAGTACCTTTCCATGCATTTTCAGCTTCGTCTACAGTGATCACTGTATTTCCATAGGAGAAGTTACCGTCAGCAGTTACTTCACCGATCACTGTATAAGTGATGGAAAGTTCGCCAACTTTTCCATCCGGAACTTCCAGAATGATATCGCCAAATCCAGGTGCAAAGAAATCTCTAGGATCAAGATTATGCTCGATCTTCACTCCCATGCCATTACCAAATGCCATCTTCGCAACAGCTGCTGCAATACCATGACGGTCAAGTGCATAAGCAGAAACAACCTTGCCATCCTGCATATCTTTATGAAGTTTCTCATACTGATCCATGATTCCTGCATAATCCGGCAGATCATACTGATCTTTCGGTGCACGAAGCCATACCAGTTTATTTCCTGCTTTCTTTAATTCCGGTGTGATCACATCCTGGATCTTCGCAACGTCAACTGCAAAAGATACCAGTGTCGGAGGTACATCAATATCATTAAATGTACCGGACATACTGTCCTTACCACCGATAGATGGAAGTCCAAATCCCATCTGTGCTGCATAAGCACCGAGAAGTGCTGCGAAAGGCTGGCTCCATCTCTTAGGATCTTCTGTCATACGACGGAAGTATTCCTGGAATGTAAAACGGATTTTCTTATAGTCACCACCTGTAGCCACGATTCTTGCAACAGACTCTGTCACTGCATAAGCAGCTCCGTGATATGGGCTCCAGGAAGATAAATACGGATCAAAGCCATAGCTCATCATGGTTACAGTATCTGTTTTACCATTCTGTACCGGAACCTTTGCTACCATGGACTGAGTCTCTGTGAGCTGATATTTACCACCGTATGGCATAAATACACTGCCTGCTCCGATAGAACCGTCGAACATTTCCACAAGTCCTTTCTGAGAGCATACATTTAAGTCTGCCAGAGTTTCCATCCATTTAGCTTTTACATCAGCTACATCCGGGCGCTCTTCAAAGAGATTGCCTTCTTTGTTAGGGATTTCTACTTCTACAGTTGTCTCCTGATGTGCACCGTTAGTGTCAAGGAATGCACGGGAAATATTTACGATTTCTTTTCCTCTCCATACAAGTACCAGACGAGGATCCTCTGTTACAACTGCAACCGGAATTGCCTCCAGGTTCTCTTCATTTGCATAGCCAAGGAAAGTATCTACATCTTTCGGGTCAACTACTACAGCCATACGTTCCTGAGATTCGGAGATTGCGATCTCAGTTCCGTCAAGACCTGCATATTTCTTCGGAACCTTGTCAAGATCTACCCTCAGACCTGCTGCCAGCTCACCGATAGCAACGGAAACACCGCCTGCACCAAAGTCATTACATTTCTTGATAATATGGCTGACTTCTTCACGGCGGAACATACGCTGGATCTTACGTTCAGTAGGAGCATTACCTTTCTGAACCTCAGCACCGCACACTTCAATAGAAGCTTCTGTATGAACCTTGGAAGAACCTGTAGCACCACCGATACCGTCACGTCCTGTACGTCCTCCAAGCAAGATAATGATATCTCCCGGATCAGAGTTCTCACGGATAACCGCACGTCTTGGAGCAGCACCCATAACAGCACCGATCTCCATACGTTTTGCCACATAATTTGGATGATAAACTTCTTTTACATAGCCTGTTGCAAGACCGATCTGGTTTCCATAGGAGCTGTAGCCATGAGCTGCGCTTCTTACCAGTTTCTTCTGCGGAAGTTTACCCTTGAGAGTTTCTTTTACAGAAACAGTAGGATCTGCCGCACCAGTTACACGCATTGCCTGATATACATAGGTACGTCCTGAAAGCGGGTCGCGGATCGCACCGCCAAGGCAGGTAGCTGCACCACCGAATGGCTCGATCTCAGTAGGATGGTTATGTGTCTCATTCTTGAAGTTGATCAGCCATTCCTCTTCTTTACCGTCTACGTCTACAGGAACTACAATACTGCAGGCATTGATCTCATCAGATTCTTCCTGATCAGCAAGCTTTCCTTCTGCTTTCAGTTTCTTCATAGCCATCAGAGCCAGGTCCATCAGGCAGACAAATTTGTCCTTACGGCCCTTGTAAAGTTCTTCTCTGTCAGCAAGATATTTCTTGTAAGTATCTACGATCGGTGCTTTGTAATCACCTTCGTCAAATTTTACATCTGTCAGTTCTGTGGAGAAGGTTGTGTGACGGCAATGATCAGACCAGTATGTATCAAGTACACGGATTTCTGTCATGGACGGGTCACGTTTCTCTTCTTCTTTGAAATAATGCTGGATATGCTGGAAATCCTTGAATGTCATGGCAAGATTTAAAGAATCATAAAGTTCCTTTAATTCTGCTTCCGGCATTTCCTTGAATCCGTCAAAGATTTTTACATCTTCCGGTTCCGGGAATACAGTTACCAGTGTTTCCGGTTTCTGCAGACCTGTCTCACGGGAATCTACAGGGTTGATGCAGTGATGCTTGATAGCATCAAATTCTTCATCTGAAATAGTTCCTTCAATTACATAAGTAGTTGCGGAACGAATGATAGGCTGTGCATTCTCATCCAGGAACTGTACACACTGAACAGCAGAATCTGCTCTCTGGTCAAACTGTCCCGGTAAAAATTCTACAGAGAAGATGCGGGAGCCTTCTGCTGCCTCAAAATTTTCCAGATATAAATCATCTACAGGTGGCTCTGCAAAAACAGTTTTGCATGCTTTATCAAAAACTTCATCAGAAATATTTTCTACATCATAGCGGATCAGCACACGTACTGCTGTTACGGATTTAATTCCCAGATAGCTGCTGACCTCATGTTTTAATTCCTTTGCCTGTACAGCGAAGGCCGGTTTCTTTTCTACATAGACACGTCTTACGTTACTCATAGAAACTCCTTTCTTATGTATGCATTGTTTTAAAAATGCTTTAAAAGCACCTTGCAGCCCGACTCCAGTGAACCTGCTGCTTGAACTATTGCTTTCTTTATAGTATCATAGGAAATATCATTAGTAAAATTAATATATCTTATATTTTTTATTAATGTAACTAATTAATCACTATCCGTGAAATGTTTTGGAATGAATATGCCAAAATCCCGAGACATACAATCTAAAGTTCCATTGCTGCCGACAATTTGTATCATCACATTATTTTATGAAAGGATTTATTTCTATGGATATTAATCTTGAACTATACAAAGTATTCTACTATGTTGCCACCACCCTCAGCTTCTCAGAGGCCTCCCGCCAGCTTTTTATCTCCCAGTCAGCAGTCAGCCAGTCCATTAAAACTCTGGAAAAGAAGCTAAATCATCCTCTTTTTATCCGCAGTACCAAAAAAGTATTGTTAACTCCTGAAGGAGAACTTCTGCTCCAACATGTAAAACCGGCTCTCCAGCTTCTGGACGAAGGGGAATCTCTCCTGTCCGGAGACAATCTGCTGAAAGGTCAGCTGCGTATCGCTGCCAGCGATACGATCTGCCGGTATTTTCTCATTGATTATCTGCAGAAATTCCATCAGACCTATCCTGATGTCCGCATTAAAGTCACAAACAGTACCTCCATCGGCTGTGCAGAGCTTCTGGAAAAGGGTCAGGCAGATCTGATTGTATGCAACTGTCCCAATTCCAGGCTTGGCAGTCATTTTCAGACACGTGTGCTAAAAGAATTCCACGATGTATTCGTTGCCAATACGGATTACTTTCCTGTACACACTGTTCAGACCGAACTGCAGGAGCTTCTGAACTATCCAATCCTGATGCTTTCCCCCAAAAGTACCACCAGTGAATATCTGCGAGAGGCATTCACAGCCCATAATCTCAAGCTTCTTCCTGAAGTAGAGTTAAACAGTAATGACCTGCTTCTGGACCTGGCACGGATCGGACTGGGAATTGCCTGTGTTCCTGATTATATGTTAAAAGAAAATGATCAACTGACACCGCTCATGTTAAAAGAGCCGCTTCCCGGACGTCAGCTTATACTTGCCCAGCATGACAGTCTTACTGTCTCTCAGGCTGCTGAACGCTTTATTGAAATGTTTACTTCCATATAATAAAAGAAGTCCTCACTCAGTACTGAAACAACAATTTTTATAATCGCGTTTCTTACTGAATGAGAACTTCTTTTTCTTATTTCGGCATTACAGCCAGCGCATCAGTAATATACTGATTATCGATTGCTGCAAAGAATCCGCCGTCTGCCTTGGTTGCATAATCCATATCAATCGGCATTTTTCCAAGTACAGGAACCTTCAGCTCTGCTGCGATTTCATCAATATGGCTCTCACCAAAGACTTTGATCTCTTTTCCGCAGTCCGGACATTTCACATAGCTGTAGTTCTCTACGATTCCAAGTACCGGTATCTTCATCATCTCAGCCATATTAAAGGCTTTCTTAACGATCATCTTAACCAGATCCTGAGGTGATGTTACGATCACGATTCCTTCGATCGGCAGAGACTGGAATGCTGTAAGCGGAACATCACCTGTTCCAGGAGGCATATCCACAAACAGATAGTCTACGTCGCCCCAGATAACATCTGTCCAGAACTGTTTTACCATATTTGCAAGAACCGGACCTCTCCAGATTACAGGAGTATCCTCTGTAGGAAGCAGAAGGTTGATGGACATTACCTTGATCCCGTTTTTTGTGATCATCGGGTAGATACCTTCATCATTTGCCATTGCTGCACCCTTTAATCCATACATTTTCGGAATGGACGGTCCTGTGATATCCGCATCCAGGATACCGACTTTGTATCCCTGTGCTGCCATCATGTTTGCCAGAGAGCCTGTTACGAAGGATTTACCAACTCCACCTTTTCCGCTGACAACCCCGATCACATGTTTTACATTTGACTGAGCATTCATTTCTGCCTGAAAGCTCTGCTGTTTCTTGCTGCTTGAACAACCTTCGCAGCTTGCTTTGTCGCATGAAGTGTTGTTACATTCTTTTGCCATAATTAATCTTCTCCTTTATATTTACGCACTGCTGTACTGACAAAATATTGTTACTGTTCACTCCGTTCACAGTAACGTAGCCAAAATTCATTCCAGA
>ERZ857969.2575-NODE-2575-length-20323-cov-12.058220_pt1 | contig 20323 bp, 8 predicted proteins | sample MGYA00519864_ERZ857969 | MGnify/ENA primary metagenome ERZ857969 (study PRJEB31778, sample SAMEA3449382) | human gut metagenome | biome: human gut; feature: human-associated habitat; material: faeces | place: United Kingdom | collected 2010/2012 ... | reverse complement strand
TTGTTGAACGGAATCAGAATACGGCCCTTATCATCGTTTTCCTCTGCACTGTCATAATGATCGTTGATGGCGATGAAGCGCACACCCATGAATGGAAAGATTCTTTCCAGATAACGGCCCGTTTCAATGTAGTTTCTGCCGAAGCGAGATAAATCCTTGACGATGATGCAGTTGACGTTCCTTTTCTCAATGTCCTGCATCATCCGCTTAAAATCCGGGCGTTCAAAATTTGTGCCGCTGTAACCATCGTCCACATACTCATCGAACTTGTGCAATTCCGGGTGCTTTCCCATGTAATCGTTCAGCAACGCTCTCTGATTTTTTATGCTGTTGCTCTCCTGCTGGTCGCCATCCGAACGCGACAAACGAAGATATGTGGCACAGTTGTATTTTTCATTTCCCTGAAAAAACATAAAAAGCCGATAACCTCCTAATCTATTTGTCGTTCAGACAATAAACCAAGAAATTATCGGCTTTATCAGCATATTCTGTTTTGACCCAAAGCCATTATCTCATATTTCACGGTTTATGTCAACGCTTTAATGTGCTAAAGTGTAAATTTTCTTCTGCTTTCTTCTTTTTTTATTTCCGATGTGTCCTTGCGCATTTTTTCAGCGTGTCCTCCAATCGGTTCTCTCCGGCAAAACTGATTTTCACGACCATTCCCCGGTCAAGATAGCAGTAGGGGTTCTTGATTTGTGAAACAAAATCAACCATCCGTTCTCGCTGCGACAGGTCTTTCTTGATTTCCACATCGTTGATGTCCACCAGTTCTTCGCGGTTCACATTACGGAGATCGGTCTGTGCCATCTGGCGCAGGCTTTCCATGGTGTGGTAGGTTCGTGCAGTTGTTTCGGTCATTCACTCATTCCTTTCTGTTTTTGGGGTGGTGTGTCAGCCTCTTTCACTTATAGAATTGGAGAAAGGCCATTTCGCAAGGTATTTCAAAAAATTTTTAGTCTTTTTTCAAAAACACCTTGCGAAACACGCTCTGCCCGATTCTAAAGATAGAAGAACCCGAAAAATGCGTAAGGCAACGGCTTCACCGTAAGTAGGGCAAGATTCGCCTGGAGTAACTCAAAATTCACTTTCGTGATTTTTCGTTACCGGCAATCTTGATGGGGATTCCGCTTCCCCATTCCCTCGGTACGCACAAAATCTCTGATTTTGGCTATCTGGCTTCCACTAAAGTGGTCGCAGCCGACCGCCTACGGCTTGTCGGGATTTGCTTCGCAAATAAATTTGAAGGGAGTTTCTATCTATGGGCAGAAGAAAAAAGTGCGAGCAGATAAAAAGAACCAATAACGTAATGGTACGTTTTACGGATGCCGAGTACGCTTCTATTTCCATTTCTGCTGAACAGGCAGGCTATCCAGTTGCCGTTTATGTCAGGAAGAGTGCGCTGGACGAACACATCGAAGTCCACTACAACATCACTGCAGAACTTCCCGAACTTCAAAAACTGATTGCTGAGTATTCTGCCATCGGCAACAACCTGAATCAGATTGCCCAATACTTCCACTCTGGCGGTTTCTATTCCAAGTCAATGCAGAACGAAATCAACCGCCATCTCACTGCATTATGGCAGCTTCGGCAAGAAGCAATCAAATTAGGGGGAACCTATCATGGCCGTGTTAAAACACATCGCAATAAAAAACGCTGATTACAGTGCGGCAGTCTGCTATTTGAAATATCAGCATGATGAACGACACTTAAAACCGCTCCTTGATGAAAATGGGAGCATGATGCTCCGCAGCGAATTTCACATGAATGGAGTAAACTGCAATCCCGACACCTTTGATCTTGAGTGCGAAATGCTCAATGACCAGTATCGAAAAAACTACCGATACGATGAAGTCAAGTCCCATCACTATATCATCAGTTTTGATCCGCGCGATAAAGACGAACACAATCTTACTGGCGAGAAAGCACAAACCCTGGGACTTGAATTTGTGAAGAATCATCTTCCCGGACATCAAGCAGTGGTCTGTACTCACACGGATGGACATAATGGCAGTGGCAACATCCATGTTCATATCATAATCAACAGCTTACGGAAACTGGACATAGAGCCACAGTCATACACCACACGCAGCATTGACTGCAAAGCAGGATACAAACATCACCTGACAAAAGATTATCTAAAATACTTACAGCAAGAACTTATGAATCTATGCCAGCGTGAAAATCTGTATCAGGTCGATCTTCTCTCTCCGGCTCAACGTAAAATCACTGAAGCTGAATACTGGTTGCAAAAGCGAGGGCAGAAAGAGCTGGAAGATATAAACGAACAGATCATTGCTGATGGCATGAATCCAATGGAAACAACATTTCAGACTCGTAAGCAGTTTGTTCGGAATGCCGTTTCAGAGATTTCTTCCTCCGCAATTTCGTTTGAAGATTTTCAAAGCCAGTTATTTGAAAAGTATAAGATTCATGCGAAAGAAAATCGGGGAAGATATAGCTATCTGCATCCAGAGCGAGAGAAGTACATTTCTGGTCGCTCTTTAGGCACAAATTTTGATAAAGATTATTTGCTCAATCTTTTTGAAGCCAATGCACTTGCTGCTGAGCAAGAAGAAAAACAACGACAGACCATGCCCGATTACCATGCAGACCCGATTGCCATTCTCTTCATTCGCTCTGATCTGCGTCTTGTTGTGGACTTGCAGAACTGTATTAAGGCTCAACAGAGCAGAGCTTATGCTCAAAAAGTCAAAATTTCCAATCTTCAGCAGATGGCAAAGACCGTAGCTTACATTCAGGAAAACGGATTCGATACCAGAGAAAATTTACAGACAACCTACGATAGCATCACATTACAGATGCACGATGCACGGCAAAAGACAAAGGACACCGAAACACAAATCAAATCTGTGAATGAGCAAATCTACTATCTGGGTCAGTATCTTTCCACAAAATCCACCTACAATGAATTTTTGAAAGCTCGCTTCAAAGGAAAATTTCGCAAGGATCACGCTGATGAAATTGAGAAGCACGAAAAAGCCGCCCAGATTCTGAAAGCACAAAATCCAGACGGCTCACTTCCGAAGATGAAAGATTTGAAGCTTGAAAAAGAACGGTTGCTTGCCTTGAAAGCGGCTCAGTACGACACCTATACCTATTATAAAGATTATCAGAAAGAATTACGAACAGCCTGCGCCAATGTTGACAACATCTTGGGGCAGCACCACATTCGAGATCACACTCAGCGAACAGAACAGACCCTTTAAGCAAAAAAGAGCCACCATACGCTACCCTTTTGTTGGGTAAGCCTATGGTGGCTCTTGCACTATTTTCAGTCTTTAAGCGTACCTGTATTTCAAGAAACCATTTTGTAATTCCACAAAGCGATCCTGAAATATTTCTTCCAACGCCTGTTTGCAGGGAACCCTCTGCATCCGGGCAACAACAGATCACTTCCTGTTCCGTTCCATATCAGCCGACTGCTCTTGGCTACTCTTTTGCTTTTCCCGTGCCATCTGCCTGATTCGCAATTTATCAAGAACGGATTCCCGTCCGTTGATTATGCGGGGCTTAGGGAGATTGTTGGCACAGCCATCAATCATATTGTAGTTCTGTTCCGTAGTGGATTCTACGGCCCGAACATATTCCCCGTTCTCATAGAACTTCTGATAATGTTCCATCTGGTGTAGTGACGGCTTCTGGTTCATCGGCTTTTCCATCAGCGGTGGATGCAGATAATCCAGAATCTTTTTTCTGGCATCCTCATCCAACCCTTTTCGGATTTCAGTGGAAACCAGTTTTCCAGAAGCATCTACAATCACGTTCGGTGCTTTTTCCTTATAGACTTCATGCTGCATCAGAAAAAAGTGCTGGCTTTCTACTACGCATTCTTCGGTTGCCATCCACGTTCCAGCACATCCATCTATAAAAAGATTTTTCGTGTCAAGTGTAACCAGAATGCCAGAACTACTACTGCGGATAAAGCCAGCAACCACAACAAGGGAGTCCTTATCCACAAAATACGCCGTGATTTCTCCCTGTTGGTTTATGACAATCACATCACCGACACCAAATGGACGGCCACGGAAATTCTTCGGTCGATGCTCTTCCAACCGTTTCCGAATCATCTCTGGTGTGTCCGATGTAAACAACTTGGTAAAATACGCCTGCTGATAATTTTGTACGATCACCTGAAAATGATGTTCCGTCAAATACTGATATGAACGTGACCGATACGCAGCAAGTTCTGCACTTTCTTTCAGCTGATAGACCGCATACTGATTGATATTCATTTTGCCACCACATCCTGAAGATACGGTTTAAGGTCAAGTCTGGAAAATTCCATGTCCGAAATAGAGCGCATCTTTTTCATGGTCGATGCTACCAGCGAAAAAACTTCAACATCGTCCTCGACAAACGGAACAACTTCCTCGATATATCTCATGGTTTCCGTCCGTGTCGGCTGCTCAAACATTGCCATAACCATCATCTCATCTGCATTAAACTTCACCTTGCTCACAGTTCCATTTCTCCTTTCTTCTTTGCCTTCTTCGGTTTTTCCTGTTCCTGATTGGACTGCTGTTCCTGCGCCTTTTTGCGGTTCTTCAACGCTTCACGAACAGACTGCCGGGTGCTGGGGCGTTCCTCTAACTCCTTGCTTGCCTGCCGCTTTTCCAAAAGCGTTTTCATATCCGAAATTGCTTTCTGCACCAGCGGACTTTCCCGGTAATGCTGGATATGGTTGACGATTTCTGCCTGCACTTCTCCACCTACCATCAGGTCAAACATTCCCGAATAGATGCTTCCATCCTCAAGGGAAAAGCCAATGCTCTTGATTCCGTTCATCCGCTCTGCCGGAATCTTATCGTAGACTTCCAATGCCTGCTCCAAGGTCAGATTGTCATGGAACTCACCCATCACTGGGAACTCTGCACACTCTGCCACATAAAAGCTGATGCTTGCTTCTGGCGCAGGCTTCTCTGCCGCCAGCTTTTCTTTCATCGCTTCTGCCCGCTGTGTTTCTGCACGGTAGGACTGTTCCTGAAGATATTCAGCGCTAATCACACCGCACTCAGAAACGCTGTGTCCGTGTTCTGCCAGAACTTCTTCCATCACTTCCTGCACGGGTCTGTACTCGTCTGTTTCAACAATGCCACCGTCCATTACTGTGAAGTCCTTACTATATAAGGTATAGTCGTAGCCGTCCTCGCTGGTCTGGATGTGAAAATAGCCATCGTTGATCTCATAGGCTACCGCCACATCCTGCACTTTCAATGCTTCTGCCACCAATGCAACAACATGATTCTGGATGTACGGATTATCCCAGCCCGGAACTTTCTTGTAGTCCTCTACGATCGTGTCGATACCGTTCTTGCACTGCACAATGTCCAGACTGCCCGGAAGTGGGTCAGGCGTTTTCTCTACGCCAAGGGCTTTTAGATGAAAATTCGGAACCTGCTGATAGCAAGACATTGCATCATCGAGATCCCCGAACTTCTCAATTTGCATCGGATTGGTCTGCAAATCTGTCACAACATAGAACTGCTGCACAAAAGGCTTTTCCGGCTCCCTCTGCTGTTCAGCCTCAAGTTCTTTGCGGTACATATCCACAAATCCGTTCAGCACAGCCGGGTGACTGCGCACGATCCAGTCAGGACGAATGTTGTTACCGCGTTCTCCTTTACAGGTAGTCTCTGCCCATTCCTTATTGCTGTGCGAATACCGTCCATCGTGATTGTTATAATTCAGCGTATACGCCAGAATATAGCCCATACGCTCCATGCCGAACTGTTCAACGACGGATTTCGTAGCATCGTCTGCAAGGTGCATTCCATCGAAATTGTCTGCAATCGCTTCTTCAATGGCATTTCTGCAATCTTCATTGAGCTGTCTGGAAATGCGGTACAAATCCACCTCGCCATTCTCTGCTGCATAGGCAAAAGATTCGTAATAAACCGGAACATCCGAATTATCCGTGCGGCTTTCCTCTGCCACAGGCACAGCCTGTTCTTCTTTTTGTGAAGTCGGATTCTTTTCTGCAAAATACTCCTTTACGGCATCCTGAAAGTCCTCATCAAAGCCGTTCCACAAATCTTCTGCCACCAGTTTTCCCTGCTCATTGACCGCAACGCAGGCAGCTTCATCCCCGTATTCCTCATGCTCCAGCAGGAAGAACTTCTCGCCACCGACCTCCGTTTCATCAATCGCATACCATGTACCAACATGACCCTCAACTGCAATCTGGTCGGAGTCACCGTGTATTAAGCCATCCTTTTTATGCTCTTGTTCTTCCATAAACTCCCGTACAGTCAGCAATCCACCCGTGAAGTTCAGCCCTTCCTCGCCCAGTTCCAGCCGACCGCCTGCGCCAAGGTCAAGTTCTTCTGCCATCAGAACAGATGCCGCATGGTTTACGATCACTGTTTTCTCCACCAGAATCGGCTGCCCCGGATCATAGTCCGACCCGCGCAGGTCATAGCGGTACAATCCATCCGGCACATCCTCATCCCGCAGTCTGCTGTTGCTGAAAAGACCGGGTTTATCAAAGATTTCAATTTCCTGCAACTGTTCATCCAGAATCGTTTCTTTCTTCAAATCCATCTTTCTTTCCTTGAAAAAATCCGGCAACTCTGCAAAGCCGATGCTGTCCACATAGCAGGCTTTGATCGACTTGCCATCGTTCAGCACCACAACATCACTGACGGAAAGCGAATGCCCGGTAAAATCCGTTGGACGCTGGATATTGAAACGTTCGTAAATAGCTTCAAGTGTATCTTTTTCCGTAAGAGGCGCGGTATAGACCAGTTCATAGTCTGCACGGTTTACTTCCATCCCGTGCCGCTTTACAAAGTCCAGATTCATAAAGCGGTAGTCGTGTTCCTGGTCACGGGCAGTGATCTGGTAGATGCCAAACTGCTTTTCGCTGCCAGAAAGCAGCTTCTGCTCCTTGACCAACGCATCCAGCCGGGTTATCAGCTCTGCCGCCTTTTCTGCGGACTCTCCCTCTGATTCCTCCACTGCAACTTGCAGCCATTCCCTGATCGGCTGAATATCCCCAGCCTGAATCTGTTCTTTCAGTGCTTCAACTGCCTGTTCCCGATCCTCCACACTGTCCTTATAGTGGTAGAAATCGAAGTCAAAGGCGAAATTATCAAGGTCTGCCGCCAGCTTTTCAACGGGTGCTTTCTCGCTGTTTTCCATTGCTTTCTGCTTGTCCTTTTCCAAATCCTCCTTGGCAATCTGGAAATAGTCACTTCCACGTTCAATTTCTTCACGCTCTGTGACAAGAACCGGCCACGGACTGATACGGATAAGATAAATCTGCTTGCCCTCATCAAACAGGCGCAGAGCCTGCTCCCGGCTTATCACCGTCAGTGCAGCGTCCGGGCGGGCATACTCATCTTCCAGATACTCTTCGTTCTTTTCCAGCAAAATTGCACTCCATGCGTCAGCCCTGATTCCGAAAATGCCATCATGCTGTTCGATCTCTTCCTGACTGGCGAAATCTCCTGCCGTGCCATCCTGAAACAGCGGGTAAATCCGTTCGCCCAGCCGATGCCACTCCCGTGCGCCTTCCTTTGTCAGCGGCAGAACATCATCTTTCAGATACCCATATTCGTGCATTTCCGAAAGACCGATCATGCCATCCGGCAGACTTTCGATCTTCTCCTCTGCTTCCCACATCAGGCGATTGATTTCTTCCGTGTTTTCAGCCGCAACCGCAGCCGCCAGATTGTTGGCAAGTTCTTCCGTTGCCGCCCGGTCATCCAGCTTGTAAGCAAAGTTTACAATGAGATTTCGCTGGCTGTTATCAAAAACGGTTTTGTCCCGTTCCTTGTCCGCAATCAGCTTTTCAGCATATTCCATCGCCGTCATGCGCTCCACACTCCTTTCTGCCACCGCCGTTTCCAGTTTTTCAAGAAAATCAGCAGCGGTCAATCGAATCGTATCCATCGAATCTTTCAATTCTTTCAGTTCCTTGCCGCTTGCCCAGCTTGCTACATACGGGAACGAGTAGTCCGAAGTATCAATGCCAAGTGCCGAGCAAACCGTAAATGCAATGCTTTCCGCTTCTGTTTCTTTGGTAAGCTGGTCTTTTTCCTCGCCGCGCTGTTTCATCTGGTCGCTGTCATGCAGCATGGCATGAGCAACCTCATGGATCATCGTCTTGATGGTCTGGCTCTCACCCATATCGGCACGAACACAGATTTCTTTGTCCATGTGGCTGTAATAACCTTTTGCGTTGCCCTCGATCTCTCCAAAACGAATTGGCACAGGAGATACCTGTTCGATTGCCTCTTTCAGCAGGGTATAATCCTTGACACGGGCAGTCAGTTCATTCACTTCCAGCGTAGGCAGCGGTTCTCCGTCTGTCTGGGCATAATCGAAAACCGTTGTTACCCGGAACCGGGGAATCACCCTCTCCACCACTTCGATTTCCGGCTCCCCGCTCTCATTCAGCACCGTAAGCCCGGTGTCCTTGTCGATTTTCTCCCTCTCTTCCCGTTCCTTTACCGGGGCAGGCGCGATGATCTGGATGCCCTTTTCACCCTTTTTCACATAGCGGTTAAACTTATTTTTCCAGGCATTGTACCCAGCCACCAACGTAGCATCTGGACGCTGCATTGCGATCAGCAGCGTATTATTGAAGCTGTAATTGTGGAATTTCGACATTGTAAGCAGGTACTTCGTATACATTTCCGAAGTAAAAATGTCCTTTACGCCCTGCTCCAACCGTTCCGTGATTTCTTTGAGCTGGTCTGCCCGCTTATCTGCCATTCATGCCCTCCTTTTCGATTTTTTGACCCATCTAGTTTTCATCTGATACGGATACTGGTTCGCCATCTTCGGCTTTCTCTCGCCGTTCCATTCCAATCCTCCAGCACGGCCCTCACAAACATATCCGGCAGCTTTGAGCGATACGCCGTTTTCGGTGTCCAGAATATAAGTGACAACCTTTGTATAGCCCATTGCCCTTGCCGCCCGGTATGCGGCAGCATAGAGGATACTGCAAGCATTCGGTGTACCATCCGTACAAAGGCGGTTGATTTCCAGCGTATAGCCATCATCCAGCCGCCGCGCAACAGGTCTGCCGCATATTGCCACACCCGCCAGTGAACCACTGTCTGAAACTCCGATGGAAAACTTGTGTCCTCTTGTCGGCTTATGATGGCGGTGATACTGCTGCACAAATGCGTTTGCAGTTTTCAGATTGATCGGTGTTAATGTCAGCAAATGCCCTCCTTTACAAAATCTGCCCCATCAGATTCCCTTTCGGAGATCTGACGGGGCATTCTCAGTTATAGTTCCATATCGTGACTTTTCTTTTTCTTCGGTTTCGGCTCTGCCATGCGTTCTGCCTGCTTTTCGTGAAGCTGTGCAAGGATCGACGGACGTTTTACGCTATCTGCACTCCGCTCAATCTCACGTTTCGGCGCAGGAAGTTCGCTATCCGTTACTTCCTCATCCATGCCAAGAGCCGCATCATCCCCCTTTTCGTCCATATCCAGCAGGGCATTCAATTCTGCAAGCCGTGCAGATTTTTCGTTTAATTCCGCCTCCTGCGGGAACGGACGCTGCACTTCTTCCTTTGCTTCTGCCAACTGCTGCTGTAAGGTTTCCAATCTGCGCTCCACCTGCGGCAGTGTCTTTTCGATAGATGCCAGCGCATTGAGAATACGCTGGATATTGCCAGCCGGATCACTGCCAAGTTCAATCGTATAACTGCTCTGCCGCTTGATGGTCAGCTTGAATGTCTGGGCGAACGCATCAAACCGGGAACTGATTGCAAACCCTCCCAAATCTGCGATTTGCCCCTCTGTCTTAGCGATCTTCATTGCGGCACAGGCTGCAAGAATTGCCGAGCCTGCTTCCTTGCGGTCGGTATAAACCCTGTCCTCCACCGTGATGGAGAACTTCTCCTTGTCCTGTTCCAGCAACGGCTTTGCCACTGCAAGGTCAGCTTTCAGACCTGCTATGCGCTCTTTCGCTGCCGTGATTTCTGCCGGATACCGCCGTGCAATATCCGATTCCAGGCTGTAAATCTGGCTGGTGTGGTTGGCCCGCATCAGCTTCAGCTTGCTGACCTGAATATCCAAATCCATCTTTTCCTTAATGTAGGGATTTCCCGTTGCCAATGCTTTGATTTCTGCATAGGTCAGCGCGGTATCGTCCACATCATCGCAGGCACGAACAGGAGATTTCGAGGTCATGATCTGCGAGATGAACTTCTGTTTATTTTCCAGAATTTGCCACATATACGAATCGAACGTATTCTCTGTGACGTAACGGAAAATCTTCACTTTCTGGTTGCGGTTTCCCTGACGAAGAATGCGTCCTTCCTGCTGTTCCAGATCAGAGGGCTTCCACGGGCAGTCCAGATGATGCAGGGCGATCAGTCTGTCCTGAATGTTTGTACCAGCACCAAGTTTCGGGGTCGAACCAAGCAGGATACGCACCTGACCGGAGCGCACCTTTGCAAACAGTTCTGCCTTTTTGGTTTCGGTATTTGCCTCATGGATAAAAGCAATCTCCTCACAGGGGATTCCCTTTGCCACCAGTTTTTCCCGGACATCATCGTACACATTGAATGTTCCGTCTGCTTTCGGGGTCGATAAGTCGCAGAAAATCAACTGGGTGGATTTGTCGGACGTGGATTCTTCCCATACCTGATAGGCATTCTCCACGCAGAGGTTGACCTTACTTTCCGGCTCATCCGGCAGCAGGTCATTGATAAGCCGCTGATCCAAGGCCAGTTTTCTGCCGTCGTTCGTGATTTTGAGCATATTATCGGTTCTCGGATCGACATTTCCGTTCCGCACACGCTCTGCACGGTCGGCAAAGCTGCTCACCATTTCCTGCTGCGTTTCACTGGGTTTCAGCACCTCATTGATGTACTCTGCTTCTGGCACAGGCAGATTCAGCATATCTGCCGTCTGTACGTCTGCGGACTCCTTGAACAGTGAAATCAATTCAGGGAGATTGAAAAACCGGGCGAACCGCGTCTTTGCACGGTAGCCCGTTCCCTCTGGGGACAATTCGATTGCCGTTACGGTTTCGCCAAACGAAGCCGCCCAGCTATCGAAATGTCCAAGATGAAGTTTCTGTAAGGTGTCATACTGCAAGTAGCGCATAATGGTATACAGCTCTACCATGCTGTTCGATACAGGCGTACCTGTTGCAAAGGTCACACCCTTGCCGCCAGTGATTTCATCGAGATACTGACATTTTGCAAACATATCCGAGGACTTCTGTGCATCGGTCTGAGCAATACCAGCGATGTTCCGCATTTTTGTGTAGAGGAACATATTTTTATAAAAATGGCTCTCGTCCACAAACAGGCGGTCAACACCAAGCTGCTCAAATGTAACCACATCATCCTTGCGGCTCTGGTCGTTCAGTTTCTGAAGTTTTGCCTGCAAGGTTTTCTTTGTTTTCTCCATCTGCTTGACCGTGAAACTCTTGCCATCGTCCTCTGCCTTTGCTTCTGCAATCGCAAAGGTAATGTCCTGAATCTGCCGCTCAATCATGGATTTCTGCCGTTCCGGGGAAAGCGGAATCCGCTCAAACTGCGAATGCCCGATAATGATAGCATCATAATCGCCCGTGGCAATCCGGGAACAGAACTTCTTTCGGTTGGATGGCTCGAAATCCTTTTTCGTTGCCACCAGCACATTGGCATTCGGATACAGCCGCAGGAAGTCTGCACCCCACTGTTCCGTCAGATGGTTCGGCACAACATAAAGATTCTTCTGCGCCAGACCCAGACGGCGGCTTTCCATGCCGGCAGCGATCATCTGGAAGGTCTTGCCAGCACCCACACAATGCGCCAGCAGCGTATTATTGCCATACAGGATATGCGCCACTGCATTTTTCTGGTGCGGCATCAGGCTGATTTCCGGGGTCATGCCCACGAACTTGATGTGACTGCCATCGTATTCACGGGGACGAATCGCATTGAACCGCTCATTGTATACCTTGCAAAGTTCCTCTCTGCGGTCTAAATCCTTGAAAATCCACTGCTTGAACGCATCCCGAATCGCTTCCTGTGCCTGCTGCGCCAGCATGGTTTCTTTTTTGTTCAGCACTCTCCTTTCTTTTCCATCCTCATAGATGGTATCGTAAATTTTGGTATCCCGGAGATTCAGCGCATCTTCCAGCAGTCGATAGCCGTTGACCCGCATTGTGCCATAGGTGTTCGTCACACGGGGATTACTCCGGTCAAGTGACTTTCCGCTGATGTTCCATGCGCCGCTGATTTCCGAATAGGTTGCCTTGATGGAACTTCCGATATAGTAACTCGGCGTTTTGAACACCCGCTCCATGAAGTCCGTAATGTACTCTGCCTTGATCCAGTTTGCACCAAGCCGCACTTCAATCTCCGAAGCATTCAAATCTTTCGGCTGTACCCGCTTGAGATACTCGACATTGACCTGATACTCCGGGTGGTTTGCAGCAAAGGTTTCTGCCGTTGCCAGCTTTTCCCGGACGTTGCCGGACAGATATTCGTCCGCCGTCACCCACGCCTGTGTGACAGGATTTCGGAAGATAACACCTGCCAGTTCTTCGGTCACTTCCTGCTCTGTCTTTCCGCAAAGTTCTGCCATAAACGGCACATCGACCTTTGCTTTTTCTCCAATGGAGAGTGCCAGGGCTTCACTCGGAGTATCCACAGAGGTCACAGGTTCCGGCTTGCGAATGGTGCGCTTGGTAAAAATATCTGCCAGCCGCTTGAGGTTTTTATCCTCGTCCAGAATCTCAAGAGATGCCAGCAGACAATAGCTGCTATCCTGCCGGAATGCCCGTTTGTTGGCGGTGCTGTTGATCAGACCATACTGCGCTGTGAACCGCTTATACTGGTCTTTCAGCTTTCCTTGCAGCAGTTCCACTTCGGCATCCGTACCATCGTGCAACTGGCAGTCCAGCAATTTCTGTGTGGTTTCCCGCAGAGCAATCATCCCCAGCACACGCTCTGCCGTGACCGCAGGCAGGTCAACCTTGTTCATATAGGAGTTTTCACGGTAATAGACCTGTCCGTCCACATTGGTGTAACTGAAATTCTTCACGTTTGGGTCTGCCGGAAGTGGTTCTGCGTTCTGGTCAAGTTCATCGTCCGTGATTTCCGGCTCAGTGATTTCCGCATGGATGTTCTCAACGGCTGCTTTCAACTGTTGTGCAAGGTCTGCGCCCTCGATGGGCTTGACCGTGGTTTCCTGTTTGCCGTACTGTGTACTTTCAGTCGTGATCTCACCCAGCACCATTTCAGGATGCTGCGCAAAATACTGGTTGATGGGGTATCCCTCCGGCGTTGTGCCAAGGTCTACCCACTCTGCCCGCTCCACTGCCGCCCGGTCACGCTTTTGCAAGAACAAAATGTCAGCTACAACACTTGTGTTCGCATTGCGCTGGAACGCATTGTTTGGCAGGCGAATTGCACCGACCAGATCGGCACGGTTGGCAAGATACTCTCGGACAGAGGAATCCTTTTTGTCCATCGTGCCGCTGGAAGTGACTACCGCCACCACGCCGCCCGGACGAACAAGGTCAAGACTCTTTGCAATAAAGTAATCGTGGATGAGGAAGTTGTGGCGGTCATACCGCTTATCCGGCACTTTGTAATTGCCGAACGGCACGTTGCCTACCACACAGTCAAAGAAGCTGTCCGGGAACTGCATCGTTTCAAAGCCCTGCACGGCAATCTTGTTTTTCTGATAAAGCTGCTGAGCAATGCGCCCTGATACGCTGTCCAGCTCTACACCATACATCTTGATGTTTTCCATGCTTTCAGGTACAAGACCCATGAAATTGCCGACACCACAGGACGGTTCCAGCACATTACCTTTGCTCAGACCCATGTTGGAAAGGGCTTCATACATTGCCTTGATTACCGTGGGAGAAGTGTAGAAAGCATTCAGCGTGGATGCCCGCGCTTCGCTGTACTCATCTGCCGGGAGCAGAGATTTCAGTTCCGCATACTCCTTTGCCCAGTCCGCATTCTTCTCGTCGAACGCCTGCGGAATGCCGCCCCAGCCGACATACCGGGAGAGAACTTCCTGTTCTTCTGCGGTTGCCTGCCGCTGTTCTGCATCCAGCGTTTGCAGCAGCCGGATGGCTTCGATGTTTGCTTTGAATTTTGTCTTGGCTCCTCCTGCGCCGAGATCATCGTCCGTAATACGGAAGTTCATAGGCTCCTGTTTGGGCTGTACAGGCTGTTCCGTTTCGGCTCCACTGTCCAGCGGAAGGTTGTGCTGCCGCCGTGCATGGTTGACCTCTTCCGGGGTCATAGGCTTACTGGTAAGAGGATTCAAAACATCGTCCACTGCCGAACGATGGATGGCATCTGTCCGGGTCTGCACATCCGCGATCAGCTGCATCTGTTCCGGCGAGAAGTCGGGATTCAGCAGTTCTTCTAACTCGCCGCCCGATTCTGCCACCGAATAGATCACATCCATCTGCTCCGGGGAAAAATCCTCGTAAGCCACACCAGCATTGTGTAGAGCAGTAAAGACTGTGGTTTCTATCGCTTCTTTCATCGGCACGTCGGCCTGTTCGTACAGATGCCGAATGTACTCCAGCGGTTCCGTTCGGAAGATCGGATACCGGGCTTTTTTCGCAAGGGTCATGTCCTGCAAGCTGACCGTTCCCTGTTCAAAGTTGACCGAATCCACACGGAACTCTCTATCGTCCAGTTCAACGATGGTATTGACTGGCAGATATTCCTCTCTGCGGAAATACTTTGTCTGCGCATGGGTTCCATCTTCCTGCTGGCCGGACAGATAGATACTCTCCCCCTGTTTCCAGAGCTTCATTGCCTGCGAAACCCACTGTTCACGCGGAAAACCAGATACCTCAACCTTGCCGAGTGCGGTTTCCTTTTCCAACAGCTTGCTGCCAAGAAGTTCTGAAACGCGCTTTGCATCCTCGCCGTAGAACTCAAAGTTGCCGTACTGCTCATAGCCGACCAGAGCATCCGGGTAACGCTCTTTCAGCGCGTTATATTCGTTTACGGCATCCAGCGGCAAGGGCTGCAAGGTCGGCTCAACGGCCTTTTCTTCCGCTGCATACGGAACCATAATGCCGCGCACCCACTGCGGTGCGTCCTTGCTATCCTGATACAGTGCAACGGCATCCCGTCTGTCCGTAATAACGTCCTGATAGGTGCGCTGGAAAATATCTTCTACCAACCAGTCTTTGAAGTTTTCCCAGTTCTGGCTTGCTTCCAGATGCAGCGGAGCAGTTTTCGCATTCTGCTCTAACAGCTCGTCGATCTTGTTCCGAAGTTCCTTTTCCGCTTCGTCTGCATCCACATCGCGGTTGCGGAGATACGGATAGATTTCACTCTGCTGCACCGCATCCAGCATGGAATACAGACATTCTTTGTAAACACAGCGACTATCTTTCAATGCAGATTCCTGCCCTGCCAGAAGATAATCATTCAGCGGATTCTTTGCCAGTTCTGCATCATACTGGTTCGGTCGAAGCACCCGCGCCGCCCATGCAGGACGCTCCATATCTTTCAGATAGATCAGAGAATCCGTAACACGTTCGATTTTATAAAGGCGGTCATCTTCCAGATAGAGATAATCCCCGACATTTCTGCTGTACTTTGCCGCCTGCTTCTGGGGTTCTTCAACCACTGCGGTGGTTGAATGCTCTTTCGATTCCTGTTCCTGCGCCCAAATATCGAAAAGCGATATTTGTCCTGTCTCAGAAACAGAAATCTCAACAGCCTTTTTCTTTTCCGGGAAGATCGTGTACGTTCCCTCAACATACTGGTGCAGTTCAGCAAGCGTCTTTGATTTTTCCGCATATTCCGGGGAATCCAGCGGCACGGAAAGAAGTGCTGCATCCATCTTTTCCAGAAGCTCTACCGCCTGTTCCGGGTCAGCCAGCATGGTGGGCAGTTTCTTTCTGGCATCCTCATTCAGCAATTCCCGCTTAAATGGACGCTCTACTTCATCGGGCAGACGATGGTAGAAACCGATTACCCGATTTGCCATCTGCTCACGCTCGTAACTCGGCATCCGGCTGTAATCCGCAGGCTTCAGATACAAACTCTGGTCAATGAGCTTTGCAACTCGTTCAGCCGCCTGGTTCCAGTTCAGCTTTACCAGCGCATCCGGCTTTCCATAGATGCCCCGTGCCAGTTCAAGACCTCTGCCGTCATAGCTGGCATGGGAATTATCTGCACGGGAAAGTGCATGACTGCTGCCGCCCACACCGTATCGGTCTTTCAGAAATACCGCGCGTTCTGCTTTCTCTGTATGGGTAAGGAAGAAACTGTACGTTGCCAGCCTGCCATCCGAATACGGCCCGCCGCCTGCAAGGAAAGCATTGATCTCATCTTCCGTGATAAAGACTTCCTGCTCATTCCACTGAAAGCCCTCTCTTGCCTGATACGGCTGGAACGGGAGGGCAAACTTCTGAAACTGTTCGGATACTTTGTCCGGGCGATAGAACGGCATCCGCATCACGCTTTTATCTTCGGCGTAGGCTTCTGCCAGTCCCAAAAGACGTTCGTTCAGGTCAGCCAGAAATTCCGGCTGGTCAATCAACTTTGCAAGTCGTTCTGTAAGTTCCGGGTATCCGCCGGAGAAGATGGACGTATCGGCAAAGACCATCTCTGCCACGCCCTCTGCCATATCGCGTTCCATATAGCTTAGGGCTTCTGCGTGTTCATGCAGAGCATTGCCACGGGCTGCATCCAGGACAGACTTTGGTGCGTACTCTCCCTGCTGCAGAAGCTGATGGATTCTGCAGCTGACATCTTCCCAGGACAGAAATGCTTTGTTTTTGGGGTCGTTCCGAACCGTATCTCCAACGGCGATCTGCATACCCAACTCATCGAACCAGACTGCATATTTTGTGCCGCCGATCTCAAAGCCCTTGCCGCCCTCGCCATACTCTTTTTTGACGAAAGCAGTATACTCTTCCGGGGTCTGTTCGGTCATAAAGTTATAGATAAGGCGGAGCTGGCTTTTGCTTCGATTGCTTCCCGTCCGCAGGATTTCATCCACAACTTCTGCCGGAATCGTGATCTCATCGGCATACTGGGCCTGCATCGGGGCTTCGATTGCCCGAATCTGCTGTTCCACGGTCGGCAGACTGGGCAGAGAAAAAGCAGAGGCAATTTCTTCCTCTGCTTCGCTCAAATCCTGTTCGGTTGTGTCAGCGGTTAGTTGTACACCAATTCCTTCAGCACGATCTCTTCCGCCATCGCGGTCAGATTGTTCTGATGTGCCACCCATGCCATCTGTTCGGTTTCCTTGTTCGGAGCCGGATACTTCTCGTTCAGGCTCTCGATCAGTTCTTCCATCCGGTTCTCCGCCTGCTCGTCGATCTGCGCCAGATGCTGATTCAGCCTGCCGCTCATCAGCATACTCTGATACCAGTTCTTCTTGTTTTCCCTCAGATAAGTCCTGCGCAGCATCCCGTACTTCCCAATGCTCATCGGCTCGTCCTGTACGGTCAGGTTCGGAAACAGGTAGTCCCCCTTGCGGTGATAAGTCAGTTCCATACGGTTTTCCTCCTTCAGTGATGTTCGTTTCAGTTTCACGCTTTAATGTGCTAAAGTCCGTACTGCTATTATACAAGCTGTCGGCAGTTTTTGCAAGATGTTCTGTGACTTCTTTTCGGTAAATTTTCTGCATTTCCCGTCCGATATCACGGAGAACCGCTTCACATTGTTCCGAAACAGCATTGCCCAGGAACGTCAAAACCGGAAGCTGGTTGAAATCCACAATACGGATAAAATCCTCATCTTCCAAAACTTCCAGCGGTTCCTGTTCGCAGCGTCGGGAAAGGGTATAGAAAATACTGTTGGTCATTAACTCCCGGAAACGGACACGGAGGTTATCTTCATCCAGACCTTCCAGAAAAGTGTCTGCCACCTCATATTCCAGACCATCCATCGCTTCTTCCAGATTTTCAGCGGTCAACTGCTGTGCCAGTTCCATCAGCGCAGCATTCATGCTGTCCGTCTGCGTCAGAGCATAAGTATCTGCCAGATGGTCGAGGATCATCTGCTGGTGTTCCGAATCATCAATGCGCCAGAGGATCGGCGTTCTGCCGCCCTGCACCAGATGCGTGTCCGCAATGTCGAACACATAGCGCAGCTTTGCCCGTGGGCTGGCATCGTCCAAGAGCGCAATGCCTTTTGCGCCACGGTTTACCCAGCGGTTCATTTTCTTGTTCCAGACTTCCAGCTCTGCACAGGCGGTCGCATCAGGACGCTGAGCATGGATCAGCAGAGTATCTTTGAACGAATAGCGGTACAGCCGTGCCGCCACATCCAGATAGTTCATCCAGTCTTTCGGAGAATTGCTCACCCACCGTGCGTTCTGCTGGGCAAGTTCCCGAATATCGTTAAATTTCGCCAATCGTTCCCTCCTTACTTCTTAGCTGGTGTTTTCGGAAATTCAAGACTGTACTGCGCCCTGCCATTTTCTATTGCCATAACAAGGTCTGCGGCAAAGGTCTTGTCCTTTTTGGCAGAGTAGAAGTCTTTTGCATAGGTACGTCCTTTCTTCAAAAGGTCAGTTGCCATCTTCTTTGTGAGCGTCTTTTTCATGCCGGAAAGGTATTTACTTTCTTTCCAGAGGGCAAATTTACAGTCCCGGTCAGAGCAATAGAAATTCAGCTTGCCTTCACAGACGGACTTTCCACATACCGGGCAGTTCCCGATAGATACCTTATTATAAATAGGTGATTCCTGTACGGTCGGAATTTGCCGGAGGTCTGCCAGCATTCGTTCCAGCAATCCACCGATGCCCTGCATGAAGTCGGCGGGCTTTGTTTCGCCCCGTTCCATCCGCAGCAGTTCATTTTCCCACTCAGCGGTCATGCTTGCCGATTTCAGGTAATCCGGGATATTTTCGATTGCCGTAACCCCCTCTGCACTGGGAAGAATCTGCTTGCCTTTGCGTTCCACATAGCCGGAAGATACCAGTTTTTCCAGAATCGCTGCACGGGTCGCAGGTGTTCCCAGCCCTTTCTTTTCCGTGTCTTTTTCAAACTCCTTGTTGCCTGCGGTTTCCATTGCAGAAAGCAGGGTGTCTTCGGTAAATGCTTTCGGCGGAGATGTAAAGCCCTGCTTTTTCTCCGCGCTCACCACAGGAATCACCTCGCCCTGTTCCAGTTTCTTAGGGAATGCCATATCCTTGCTTTTTTCCTGTTCTGCAAACGGAACAGGCATTGCGGTATGTCCCGCCTGCAAGACATTTTTGTATTTTGCAGTGAATTTCCTGTCCTGACAGCATACTGTTACCAGAACATCTTCATAGATGTATAGCGGCTGTACTGCCTGTTGCATCTTCCAGACGATGAGAGCAAAGACCTTTTCCTTATCCCCAGACAGGCTGTTTGACCCACGCTTGCAGCTTTCCAGTGTCGGCAGAATCGCATGGTGGTCAGTGACCTTTTTGTTATTGATCACCTGCTTTACTCCATCTGCTTCGCCGCCATAGTGTTTGAGCAAATCTGCCATGGTCTGCTGCATATCTTCCGTGATGTACTGGCTGTCCGTTCGCGGGTATGTCACCAGCTTTTCTTCGTACAATTCCTGTACGATCTTCAAAGTCTGACTGGCGGTAAAACCATAATAGCGGTTAGCTTCTCGCTGCAAGGTCGTTAAGTCATACAGCTTCGGCGCAGACTGTTCTTTTCGTTTGCGCTCGATGCTGCCAACTACGGCACACTGTCCATCACAAGCTGCCTGCATGGTATCAGCATCCTGCTCCTGTGCCATCCGTTCCGATTCTGCCACGATGCCATTTCCTGTGATTTCTACCTTGTAATACGGCTCTTTCACAAAGTTCTGGATTTTGTTCTGCCGTTCCGTCAGCATTGCCAGTGTCGGAGTCTGCACCCGTCCAATGGTCTGCCGCCTGCCGTATTTCTTGGTAAAAGCCCGTGTGCCGTTCATACCAATCAGCCAGTCTGCCTTTGCCCTGCACTCCGAAGCGGCAAACAGGTTGTCATACTCTGCGCCATCCTTTAAGGAATCAAAGCCCTGCTGGATAGCGGAATCTTCCATGCTGCTAATCCACAGCCGTTTGACCGGGAGTTTGCTGCCTGCCAGACCGTACACACGGCGAAAGATTGCTTCGCCCTCACGCCCTGCGTCGCAGGCATTTACCACACAATCAAAATCTTTGCTTCGGAGGAGCTTTCGCAGGATATTGAAATGCGCTTTCTTATCTTCCGAAACCAGCAGCTTCCATTCTTCCGGGAGAATCGGAAGATCATCAAACCGCCAGCTTTTATAGCGTTCATCGTAATACTCCGGGGCTGCATACCCTGCCAGATGCCCCAGACACCAGCTCACCACGCAATCCCCACCCTCCAGATACCCGTCCTC
>ERZ857969.2571-NODE-2571-length-20343-cov-3.838180_pt1 | contig 20343 bp, 15 predicted proteins | sample MGYA00519864_ERZ857969 | MGnify/ENA primary metagenome ERZ857969 (study PRJEB31778, sample SAMEA3449382) | human gut metagenome | biome: human gut; feature: human-associated habitat; material: faeces | place: United Kingdom | collected 2010/2012 ... | reverse complement strand
TTCGAATCATCATGGCGTTATATATTTTATAAAATCATTTCTATGGCGTTCATTTGCACATTTACACAAACCTCCGCCACAACTTTTTATTTTCTCGAAAGAACGTAACCTGCTCTTGCGTATAACCGCACTCTTTTCGCTTTGATCTTATGACCTCTTTCATCTGCATAGTCTTTTCTCCGTTTCAGATTCGAAAGCTTTCGTTACTTGTATTGTAACAGACAGATTCTGCCATTTTCATTAAATTGTTGTTAAGCTGCAGGATTGTTTTTTAACTTCTGTTTAATCCAAGAATGCCTCTGGTATATGGCACATGCGAGCCATATACATTTCCAAAGCTCAGGTTGATCGCAACAGGCTTCCCAAGTTCCATCGCTTTTCTGATCACGTAGTCCAGTGCCAGCATCAGTTCTACGGTTCCGGCAAACTCTGAACCGGCTGTTCCGATTTTCACGACCAGAATATCGCTCTTCGATGCCACACCACGATACTGTCCGCCGGATGCCTGACCATTTCCGGCTGCGATACCGAGTACTTCCGTTCCGTGTCCGCTCAGATCTCTGGATGGAACGATGCGATATCCTGCTTCTCTGCTTCCGGCAGCAAGTGCCTCATTGATCTGCTCTTTTGTATATTCCACACCCCGGATTTCTTCGCCGGTTCCTTCTTTGATTTTTCCTGTGTCTTCTGTCCCTTCTTCCGATATATTTTCTCCTTTGCTTGTTATATCTGTCTCCATTGCATCATTTCTTTTTGGTCTTTGGATTGTCTGATCCCAAAGTGACAAGATTCTGGTTGTACCATCCTCATTTCGGAAATCCGGATGAAAATAGTCTACGCCGGAATCGATCACCGCCACCAAAACGCCCTGGCCTCTCAGATCAAATGCCCCGGTCTGAAGTGGATTGATACAGGAGGCACTTCTGCCCTGTGCTGCTGAAAAAAACAGTCTTTTCGGCTTTTCGATGTATTCGACTTCCGGCTGCGAGGAAATCCAGTCAATCTCGCTCTCTTCTGCCGTAATGATCGCATAGCCGCCGGATAACAGGATAATCTCTTTTGTCCGCTCCCCAACCCCGGAAAGATCACCGTGATATCGCACGATCAGCTCCCAAATCCGATTCTGCCTGTCATACCCGAAATTCATGTTTAAAGATTTTTCCCGTTCTGCATCTGTAGCATCCAGTGCAAGATTTAGAAGATTTTCAAGCTTCTGATCATTCATAAAATGCTGCTTTCTGTATTTTGTTTCTATACTATGTTGCAAAGTAAAAATTTGTATCTGCTTTTCTATACAGTCGCTGGAATCTTATTGCTTATGTTGACTTTAATTATCTTTTTAAAACATATTGAAATAATGAGAGCTATGTGGTAATATATTTTCAAAGCATATTTCTTAACGTTCTTGGCATCCTGCCATCTATATTTTCTAATTCACACTTCAGAAATTCATGCTTTTCAATCAAACAAATCAATTTAAAAAGCAGGAGTTTCAAACTGTGAAAAAGAGTATAAACCGTATGGCTGTCGCATTTTGGTACACTCCTGCATAAGGAGGTACTGCCTATGGCTCAAAAAGAACAAGCAACTGCAAATCGTAATTACAAGGATACGGTATTTCGTATGCTGTTTTCTGACCGTCAAAATTTATTGTCGCTTTATAATGCAGTTAGCGGTTCACATTACGATGACCCTGAAATGCTTGAGATTGTCACATTGGAGAATGCTATTTATATGGGAATGAAAAATGATCTGGCTTTCATTATTGGTACTGACTTGTTTCTATATGAACATCAGTCTACTTATAACCCAAATATGCCGCTGCGGGATTTATTCTATATTTCCAGCGAATATCAGAAGTTAGTCGATCATAAATCGCTTTACTCTTCCACACTGCTGAAAATCCCGGCACCACAGTTTATTGTATTTTATAATGGAACTGAAAAAAAGAAAGACCATTGGTTAAACCATTTGTCAGAATCTTTCAAAAATCTGTCCAGCGAACCGAAACTGGAGCTGGAAGTGCTGACAATAAACATCAATGAAGGGCTTAATAAAGAGCTGATGGAACAATGCCAGACTTTAAGAGAATATGCACAGTATGTACACTGTGTCCGTAAGTATGCGAAGGAATTGGAATTGAACGAAGCAGTTAAGCTAGCGGTTGATGAATGTATCCGTAACGACATTCTTTCCGAATTTCTTCGTGCAAATAAATCGGAGGTGATCTCGATGAGTATATTCGAATACGACAAAGAAGAGGAAGAACGCAAATTACGAAAAGCCGAGTATGAAGCTGGTGTATCTGCTGGATTCAGCGATGGATTTGATAATGGATTTAATAGCGGCATTGATACTGCAAAAAAGGATGCTGCTATTGCTTTTGCAGAACTTCACGTTCCGGTTGAGCAAATTGCTTCGGCACTGCAAGTAAATGTCGAAATCGCAAAACAATGGATTGGCAATAAGTAGCAAAATAAGAATTGACCGAGCTCTTTAGAGCGAGGGATGCTTCTTATCCGAAGGGCAAAAAGATGGGCATTAAGAAAACTTATATGTAAAATATGACGCCATGATGATTCGAAAACAATCTCCTGACACGCTGCATTTCCTGTTCGGATTCATCATGGCTGTATTATTTTACACACTATTTTTTACGATACCCGTATCAGCACCACTGCCACATCGTTTACATTTGTCCCGGTTGCTCCGGTGATGATCAGTCCTCCTGTCTTTTTCAGTGCATGGTAGGTATCATTCTCTTTCAGCACTTCATAGACATCAAGTCCTGCCTGTTGCATTTTTTCTTTTGTATTTTCATCGCAATAGCCACCGGCTGCATCGGTCGGTCCGTCGGTTCCGTCGCTTCCGACGCTGAAAATGGCAGTATTTCTGCATGCAGCCAGTCCTTCTGCCGCCGCAAGTGCCAGCTCCTGGTTGCGTCCGCCGAGTCCTTTTCCTGTCACGTGGACGATCGTCTCGCCTCCCGCGATAAAAGCAAGGCTTTTGTCTGTATTTTGATGTGTTTTTGCGATCGCTGCTAAAAATGCTCCTGCTTCTTTTGCCTCACACTGCAGGGCATCTGTGAGGATCATGCTTTCGTAGCCAAGTTTTTCGCAGGCTTCTTTTGCTGCCAGGCACAGATTTCTGACGCTTCCGGTGATCCTGGTTTCCACATTTGTTACTGCTTTTGGTGTTTCCATCTCCAGTAATGTTCTTGCCTTCTCGCTGAGTTTTAAGTGATATTTTTCAGCGATTGCGATTGCATCGGATGCGGTCGAAGAGTCTGCATATGCCGGTCCGGATGCGATCATATCAAGCGGATCTCCGACGATATCGCTCAGTACAATCGCAAATATGGCTGCCGGTTCACAGAGTCCGGCAAATTTTCCGCCTTTGACTGCGGACAGTCTTTTCCGTATGGTGTTCATTTCTACAATATCTGCCCCGCATGCAAGCAGCTGCTTTGTTATATCCGATAATTCTTCTGTACTTATCAATGGTTTTTCAAAAAGGGCGGAGCCGCCTCCGGAAAGCAGAAATAGTACCTGATCGTCTGCCTGCAATTCTTCTGTCAGCTCGATCACTTTCTGTGTGGCCGCAAAGGTATTTGTATCCGGAACCGGATGTCCTGCTTCAAAACATTCGATCCCCGGAATGTCTCCCTGAATATGTCCGTATTTCGTGATCACAATCCCTTTCTCAATCTGTCCATTCAGGATGTTTGCGGCTGCATTTGCCATCTGCCAGGCTGCTTTTCCAACCGCCACAAGGTAAAGTTTTCCTTTTACCGGTTTTCTGTTTTTCAGTGCCTGTTTCACTGCCTCATCCGGCAGTACTTTTGTGATCGCTTCTTTTATGATTTTATCTGCTTCTTCTCGTAGTGTCATATTATCCTCTCCCCATAAATTTGACTCAAACACACCTGTTTGTTGCCTGCTTCTTTTTAAGTCGAACGCACATGAGATCTGGCATGCAATTCTGGTCAACTCTGCTGACATTTACCTGACAAAATCGCTATAAAAAGTCTTCTTCATCTAAGATACAAAAACGACAGAGAAAGTTTCCTCTCCCTGCCGCATTCTTGCTTTATTTATGCAAGTATCTCACATCTGCTCCTGATACTTGCTGCATTGCTGGACGCTTATTCAAAAATATCTTCGCCAAATCTTACTTTTGCGTATGCCTTGATTGCTTCTACGCATTTGTCAAATCCAAGCTTGCTGCTGTCCAGACACAGATCGTAATTTCTCGCATCGTTCCAGGTGCGTCCGGTATAATAATGATAGAAATCACCTCGATACTTGTCTGTCTTTGCTATAAATCTTTCCATCTCTTTTTCCGTCATAGAGTTGCGTTCCATACCACGTGCCAGGCAGTAATCCTGTGGTGCATGGATAAAGACGCTCATCACATCCGGGCGGTCTTTGAGAACAAAGTCTGCACAGCGTCCGATAAATACACAGGACTCTTTCTCTGCCAGTTCTTTGATCACTTTTGCCTGATAATTAAAGAGATTGTCTGCGGAGACAAATCCGCCATGATCCGGCTGGATCAGCCCGCCTTTGTAGATTCTTGTGGAATTTCCAAAGAGCGGATTATTGCGAAGTTTTTCATCTGCCTGATTGAACAGCTCTTCTTTGATTCCGCTGTCATCGGATGCCATACGCAGAATTTCTCTGTTATAACAGTTTACACCCAGATTTTCTGCCAGCATCTGACCGATGGTTTTTCCACCGCTTCCATACTGTCTTGCGATCGTAACGATCAGTTTTCCCATAGCACAAACCCCCTTTTATTCTCCAAGGTATGCTTTCTTGACAGACTCGTCATTTAACAGCTTGTCTGCATCACCCTGTAAGATAATTTTGCCTGTTTCCAGGACATATGCTCTGTCTGCGATGGAGAGTGCTTTCTTTGCATTCTGCTCTACCAGAAGTACGGTCGTGCCGGCTGCACTGACTTTCTTGATAATTTCGAAAATCTCATTTACAAAAATCGGTGAAAGTCCCATAGACGGTTCATCCATAAGGATGATTTTCGGATGAGACATCAGTGCACGTCCCATTGCAAGCATCTGCTGTTCACCACCGGAAAGCGTACCTGCCATCTGGTTCTTACGTTCTTCCAGACGCGGGAAATGCTCATATACCATATCAAGTGTCTGCCTGATCTCGTCTTTGTCTTTTCGTGTATAAGCACCCATTTTCAGGTTCTGATAAACACTGAGTTGTGCAAATACGCGTCGTCCTTCCGGAACGTGTGCCATTCCCATAGAAACGATCTTGTGAGCCGGCACTTTTGTAATATCTTTTCCTTCGAAGAAAATATGGCCTGATTTCACCGGTGTCAGCCCTGTGACTGCATGAAGTGTTGTAGTCTTTCCGGCTCCGTTGGCACCGATCAGTGCGATGACTTCTCCCTGATTTACTTCAAAGGAAATTCCCTTGATCGCCTGAATCATACCGTAGTATACATTCAGATCTTTTACCTCAAGCATTGCCATAAGTCCATTTCCTCCTATTCTCCCAGATATGCTGTGATAACCTGCGGATCATTCAGTACTTCCGCAGTCGGTCCCTGTGCCAGTACTTTTCCGAAATTCAGTACGGTCAGCTCTTCACAGATACCGGAAACCAGTTTCATGTCGTGTTCGATCAGAAGGATTGTCATATTAAAATGATCACGCACAAAGCTGATCGTTTCCATCAGTTCTTTTGTCTCGTTCGGATTCATGCCGGCTGCCGGCTCATCCAGAAGCAGAAGCTTCGGATCAGTTGCAAGTGCTCTGGCGATCTCCAGTTTTCTCTGCTGTCCATATGGCAGGTTAGAAGCCAGATACTCGGCATCCTTCTCAAGGTCGAACACTTTCAAAAGCTCCATCGCACGTTCATTCATCTCTTTTTCCACCTTACGGTAATGCGGCAGACGCAGAATCCCTTCGAGCGTATTGTAGTGATGATGATTGTGCAGTCCTACTTTTACATTGTCCAGTACGGACATCTGTGAGAACAGGCGGATATTCTGGAAAGTACGGGCGATACCTGCTTTGTTGATATCAATGGTCTTCTTTCCGGTAATGTCCTGTCCATCTAATTTTACAATACCTTCATCCGGTTTGTAAACACCTGTCAGCAAGTTAAATATGGTTGTTTTTCCGGCACCGTTCGGTCCGATCAGGCCATAGAGCTGACCTTTCCCTATATTCATATCAAATTCGGATACGGCACGCAATCCTCCGAATGAAATGCTCAGATTCTTTACCTCTAACATGTTCTCCATATTATTTCGCCTCCTTTGCTTCTTTTCTCTTCGCAAGCAGACGCTTCGGTGAATAACGTTCTCTCATTTCCAGTGCTTTCGGGCTCCAGTTCAGAAGCATCATCACGATCAGGACGATTGCATAGATCAGCATACGGTAGTCATTCAGTCCGCGCAGAAGCTCCGGAAGCAGTGTCAGTACAACGGCTGCGATCATAGAACCTCTTGTGCTTCCGATACCGCCAAGTACAACAAATACCAGGATCATGATCGACTGGTTATAACCAAAGTTTTTCGGCAGTGCAGTCAGGGTAGCCAGGTTATGTGCATACAGAACACCGGCAACTCCGGCAAGGGCTGCTGAAATAATAAATGCCATCAGTTTGTATTTTGTAATATTGATACCGACAGACTCAGCTGCGATACGGTTGTCACGGATAGACATGATCGCACGTCCGTCTCTGGAATTGATCAGATGCAGTACGATAACCAGTGTGATCAGTACCAGGATCACGCCGATGGTAAACGTAGAATCATTTGGCGTTCCGGTGATTCCCTGTGGTCCGTTAATGATAACATCTCCTCCGTCCATGTTCAGCGACATGGCATCCTTCATAGAAAAATGGAAACCATTTGCATCTTTTCCGATAAAGAATACGTTGATCAGGTTCTTGATGATCTCACCAAAGGCCAGGGTAACGATCGCCAGGTAGTCACCTTTCAGTCGCAGTACCGGGATTCCGATGATCAGTCCGAACAGAGCCGCAACAGCAGCTCCGATCAGCAGTGCCAGAAAGAAACGAAGTCCATCCGGCATCATTCCTGCGGTGCATTTTGAGAAGAATGCACTGGAGAATGCACCCACACACATAAATCCTGCATGTCCAAGACTCAGCTCACCTAAAATACCTACCACAAGATTCAAAGATACAGCCAGAATCACATAAACACAGAGCGGAACTAAAAGTCCCTTCATCAGACTGGAGATCTGACCTCCTGCCAGCATTGCTTCTACGATGATATAAGCGAGGATGACGATTCCGTATGTGATCAGATTGTTTTTTGTCGTTTTGTTTAATTTTAATTTTTTCATCGCTGCCACCTACACTTTCTCCTGAATCTGCTTTCCAAGCAATCCGCTTGGTTTTACCAGAAGTACAACGATCAGAACTCCGAATACGATCGCATCTGCCATCTGAGAGGAAATATATGCTTTGCCGAGAATTTCAATAATACCAAGCAAAATACCTCCGATCAGTGCTCCCGGAATCGATCCGATACCGCCAAATACAGCGGCTACGAATGCTTTGATACCAGGCATGGCTCCGGTGTACGGTGTCAGAGAAGGATAAGCAGAACACAGCAGAACCGCTGCGATTGCTGCCAGTGCAGAACCGATTGCAAAGGTAAGGGCAATCGTTCCATTTACATTGATGCCCATCAGCTGTGCAGCACCTCGATCCTCCGAAACTGCCAGCATTGCCTGACCTGCTTTTGTCTTGTTGATGAACAGTGTCAGACCGATCATGATGATCATACATGCAAGAACAGTAACGATCGTCTCACCGGAGATCGTCAGTTTTCCGCCTGCCAGCACAACTGCCGGAACTGTTACAACAGATGTAAAAGATTTTGTATCTGCACCGAACATCAGAAGTGCAAGGTTCTGAAGCAGATAGCTGACACCGATCGCTGTGATCAGAACAGCCAGCGGTGAAGATGCATTTCGAAGCGGACGGTAAGCAACACGCTCAATAACCAGTCCGAGAATCGTACAGATGACAACTGATAATATAACTGCCAGAATTGGATTCACGCCTAAAGAATTCATGGAGATAAAAGCTGCATAACCGCCTACCATGATGATATCACCATGTGCAAAATTCAGCATCTTTGCGATACCGTATACCATTGTATAGCCAAGTGCTATGATTGCATAGACACTTCCAAGGCTGATACCGTTGATCAGATAAGAAATAAAACTCATACGCACACCCCTTGTCGTATTTTTAATATAACCATCGTTTTCTTAAAAATAAGAATACCACACAGATATCAAAAACAGACTTTACAAGTCTACCTTTGATATCTGTGTATGGTTGTTTTCTGTGTTTGCCTACTTATTCAATAGGATTCGCTTATAACAGGAAAAAGGGCTGCCCATGGCAGCCCTCCTTTGGGCTTCCTTACCGAACTGTAAGTGCCTCTTCATTTTTATTACGATGATGTTGGGGGGTAAAAATCCCCACTTGACATGCCTGTGGATGTTCCGTGCTTCGCACTCCCACAATCGACACCGGCATCATTACATTGCTACGTAAGCACCATCTTTGATCACGACAGCTTTTGGTGCCTTATCCGGCTCACCGTCTGCTGTCCAGGTCATACCTTCACCGGTCAGACCATCGTAGCTGATCTCTGTCATGGCAGTTTTCATTGCATCACAGATGTCGCTTACGCTCATATCAGCTGTCACACCTGCTTTTTCTGCTGCTGCTTTCATGATATAGATTGCATCGTAAGTATCCGCTGCAAACTGGTTCGGTGTATCGCCGTAAGCTTCTTTGTAAGCAGAAACAAATGCCTGTGTCTTTTCATCATCTGCATCAGCTGCAAACGGTGTCAGAAGCATAACGCCATCAGCCAGTTTTGTATCGAAGTTCTTAACTGCCAGCAGACCATCCAGACCGTCACATCCGAAGAAGGTCGGAGCATAACCCATGGAGTTTGCCTGTGTCAGGATCAGAGAAGCTTCTGTATAGTAGATCGGCAGGAATACCATGTCAGCACCTGCATCCTTTGCTTTCTGCAGCTGTACTGAGAAGTCTGTCTTGCTGTCTTCGGTAAATGCTTCAGCAGAAACAACTTCGAAGTCCTGATTTTTTGCCTCTTCTGCAAATTTCTGATAAATACCGGAAGAATATACATCAGAGCTGTTGTAGATAACGGCTACTTTTGATGCCAGCTTATTCTCACCGATGTATTTTGCAGATGCAGTACCCTGACCCGGGTCAGAAAAGCATACACGGAACGCATTGTCATATTTGATAGATTCAACAGCGGAACCTGACGGTGTCAGCTGGAACATATTGTCTTCATGTGTTTTTTCAACAACTGCTGTACAAGGTGTGGATGTAACAGTACCCATCAGCATCTGCATACCCCAGTCTTTCAGGGAGTTGTAAGCGTTTACCGATTTCTCTGCATCATGCTCATCATCTTCAAATTTAAATTCAACCTGCATGCCATTGATACCGCCTGCTTCGTTGATCTCTTTTACTGCCAGCTCTGCTGCATTTTTAACAGCCAGTCCATATACGGCTGCTCCTCCGGTGATCGGTCCGATTCCGCCAATCTTCAGTGTATCACCTGCTGTTGCTGAATCAGCAGTTGTGTCTGTGCTTGCTGTGTTGTCAGATTTACTTCCACATCCTGCCAAAGAAGCAGCTACCATAGAGACTGCTGCAACGGTAGCAAAAAATCTTGTGAATTTTTTCATAATATTTTTCCTCCTTCTAAAACTTCACTTTACAGATTTTTTATCTTTATTATATTTTAATAAAAAATCTTGTGTTCTATAATACCGCCGGGTTTTGTGCTTGTCAATTATTTTTTATGTTTTTACCTCGTTTGTACGAGATTCCGTAAATTTTTCGGTCGGTTTCTTTGACTTTTCCTGAATATTTCCAAAAATATTCTGAAAAAGTAATGGATGAAACAGAGAGAATTATTTTTAGAATTTCCCGCGATTCATAATAGTTTTTTTTCAGGAAATGTAGTAAAATAGAAAGGAATGCCAAAAAGAAGCTGAAAGGAGCTTAACTTGTGAAAAATTTAATTGTAGGACAGTCCGGCGGACCGACCGCCGTTATCAACAGCAGTCTTTACGGTGTGATCCGTGAAGGTTTTAACCGCAGCGAAGAGATTGAACATGTCTACGGCATGATCAACGGCATCCAGGGATTTTTAGACGGACGCTTTATGGATATGAAAGAACTGGATAACGATACACTGGAAGCTCTGCGTACAACTCCAGGGGCTTACCTTGGTTCCTGCCGTTTCAAACTTCCGGATGATTTAAATGATGCGATCTATCCTCTGCTGTTTCAGAAATTTGAAGAGATGAACATCGGTTACTTCTTTTATATAGGAGGAAACGATTCTATGGATACGGTCAGCAAGCTTTCCCGCTATGCTGCTGCCCACAACATTGATGTACGTATCATGGGTATTCCGAAAACGATCGACAACGACCTGATCCTCACCGACCACACACCGGGATTCGGCAGTGCCGCAAAATATGTGGCTGCTTCCGTCTGTGAAATCGGACTGGACGCTTCTGTTTATAATACAAAATCTGTTACCATCATTGAGATCATGGGCCGCCATGCCGGCTGGCTGACCGCAGCATCCGTACTTGCCCGCAAATTCGAGCAGGACAACCCGGTGCTGATTTATCTGCCGGAGGCGGATTTTGACCAGGAATCTTTCCTTGCTTCTCTGGAAGAATGTTTTAAGATAAAAAACAACCTGATCGTCTGTGTATCCGAAGGCATTCATGACAAGGATGGCACCTTTATCTGTGAATATGCAGCCTCTGCAGGTGTCGATGCATTTGGACACAAAATGCTGACCGGCTGCGGCAAATATCTGGAAAATCTGGTGCGTGACCGCCTCGGTGTAAAAGTTCGCTCGGTCGAGCTGAATGTCAATCAGAGATGTTCTGCCTTCCTGCAGTCTGAAACGGATGCACTGGAAGCTGCACAGGCCGGAGCTTTCGGCGTGACTTCTGCCATCAGCGGTGAAACCGGCAAGATGGTCAGCTTTGTCCGTAAATCTGACAAACCATACGTGATGGAATGTGGCCTTGAGGATGTCAATCTGATCTGCAATCAGGAAAAGACGGTTCCTGTTGAATGGATCACAAAAGACGGAACTGATATTGCTCAGGCATTTATTGATTATGCACTTCCGCTGATCCAGGGATCTCCGAAACTTCCCATGAAAGACGGACTGGCTGTGTACGCATACCGCAAGCCTGAGAAATAACTCTCACCTCCCCAAAACAGTCCGTCCAAGTCGATCTCACATGAGACTTGGCACACGTTTACAAACACTTCCGGCAATGACAGAGACGTAAGTCATCTCACATCTGATACAAAAACAGCCGTAACCTTTCGAAAACAATTTTTGTTTCGAAAGGTTACGGCCTTTTCGTTTTAAAGCGAATATTTACAGCCTTTTTCGCTGCTTCTTGATCTGCGTTCCGTATTTTTTAATATGCTTTGCCCCAGTATACCATTTTTTTCGCCGGTTTTCCGCAGCATACGCATACGTCGGAAATGTTTTCCTGTTCAAACGGCATACAGCGTGATGTGATTCCTGCATCTTCTTTTAATTTATCTTCACATTCACGTTCACCGCACCACATAGCCTTGATAAATCCTGGTTTGTTGTCTGCGATGTCTTTTAACTCTTCCATGTTATGAGCAACATAAGTATGTGCATCTCTGTGTTTGCGTGCTCTCTCCAGCATATCTTTCTGCATGCTATCCAAGATCTTCGGCAATTCTGCTGCCAGTTCGTCGATTGCTACGGTGATCTTTTCACGTGTGTCACGGCGTACGACAACAGCCTGACCTGCTTCGATATCTTTTGGTCCCATCTCCACACGAACCGGAATACCTCGCATCTCCTGCTCGGAGAATTTCCATCCCGGACTTCTGTCAGTATCATCTGTTTTCACTCTTAATCCAGCCGCTTTCAGTGTTGCTTCCACTTCTGCTGCTTTCTCCAGGATGCCTGCCCTTTTCTGCTGGATCGGGATGATATCTACCTGTACCGGAGCGATTCTCGGCGGCAGCACCAGACCGCTGTTATCTCCATGTACCATGATGATCGCACCGATCATACGTGTGGTCATTCCCCATGATGTCTGGTGAACATATTTCAGTTTGTTGTCACGGTCTGTAAACTGGATATCATAAGCTTTTGCAAATCCATCACCGAAATTGTGGCTTGTTCCGGACTGCAGTGCTTTTCCGTCGTGCATCAGGGATTCAATCGTGTAAGTTGCTTCTGCTCCGGCAAATTTTTCTTTATCGGTCTTTCTTCCTTTTACAACCGGGATCGCCAGAACTTCTTCACAGAAATCTGCATAAACATTCAGCATCTGGATCGTACGTGCTTCTGCTTCTTCTGCTGTTGCGTGTGCGGTATGTCCTTCCTGCCATAAGAACTCTCTAGAACGCAAAAACGGTCTTGTTGTCTTCTCCCAACGCATAACAGAACACCACTGATTGTATACTTTCGGCAGATCACGGTAAGAATGAATATCTCTGGAGTAGAAATCGCAGAACAGTGTCTCAGAAGTTGGACGTACACACATACGCTCCTGAAGCGGCTCCAGTCCTCCGTGTGTTACCCATGCTACTTCCGGTGCAAAACCTTCTACATGATCTTTTTCTTTCTGAAGCAGACTTTCCGGGATCAGCATCGGCATGTATACATTCTGTACGCCGGTCTCTTTGAATCTGCGATCCAGCTCATGCTGGATATTCTCCCAGATTGCATAGCCTGCCGGTTTAATCGCCATACATCCTTTTACGCTGGTATAATCGATCAGCTCTGCTTTTTTTACCACATCGGTATACCACTGTGCAAAATCTTCATCCATAGATGTGATTGCTTCAACTAATTTCTTTTCTTTTGCCATCGTTTTCTCCTTTTCTTGCTGAAAATATTAAAGCCAGAAGATGCCATACAAATCGTTTCATACATGGTACTCTCACAATTCTCCTCTTTGGCACCTAATAAAAAAGCCCCGGTCTCTGCGTGAACGCAGGAACCAAGGACTTGTCATCTCTTCGGCGGTACCACCCTGATTAGCACTGTTAAAAACAGTACTCACTCATTTTCCGTTATCGCCGGAACTACGCTGTATTTTCATACAGGACTCCAAGGCAGGTTCCATCTCTTCCGCACAGGAATCTCACACCAGTGATCCCCTCTCTGTAGATTGTCCGAAATGTACTATCCCTTTTCTTCGTCTTGCCCCTATGACGAGCTGTCAGCTCTGTTTCATTCATCAGTTTATGGCAAAATCCTGCGTTTGTCAATAAGAAACGGCAATTTTTCATTTCTTGCTTTTTGTCCGGGTCTATATTAAAATACTGATGATTCAAGGGACAAATAGACACAAAACGGATGCTTGCATACGTATTTGTGTCTATGAGGACCGCCAAAACATGAGGGTGCAGCTATTTACGCAGTAAATATGCGAATTCCGAATGTTTTCGTGATTTTGAGAGTACAAAGTACGGAAAAATCACGTATGGCTCATGGATATAGACAAACCACAGGGGAGGATACCTATGAATAAAAAAGAGATTTCTGAGTTAAAGAAGCAATTCACACCGGACAACTGTACGATTTCCCGAATCTGCGGCTGTTATGTCGATTCGGAAAAGGAAAAACGTCTGGAGATGCGTGAATCATTTCTTTCGCTTTCTGATGAAGAAATGTTTAAATATTTTGAAATTTTCAAGAAGACACTTTCCGGAACGATCGGCAAAAATCTGCTGAATCTGGAATTTCCACTGAAAGCAGAGGCGGACGGCGGCGAGCAGGAATTTCTGCTGCGTTTAAAAAACAGCCGTCTGACGGATGATGCTCTTGTTGATGAATGTTATGACAAGATCATCGAACATTATTACAATGCGGAAAATTATTTTATCATTCTCGTACATGCTGCCTACGATGTTCCTGGAAAGGCCAAAGATAATACAGAGATGTTCGATTCTTCCGATGAGGTTTACGAATACATCCTGTGCTGCATCTGCCCGGTCAGGCTCTCCAAAGCCGGACTGTGCTACAATGAAGCGGAAAACCGCATCCGTGACCGTATCCGTGACTGGATCGTGGAACTTCCGGAACGCGGTTTCCTGTTCCCGGCATTTAATGATCGCAGCACTGACCTGCATGCGATGCTCTACTATTCAAAAAAGCCGGAAGAACTTCAGGCAGAATTTGTGGAAAATATGTTTGGCTGTGAAGCTTTCCTTACTGCCGGGGAACAGAAGGAATCATTCCAGGCTGTTATTTCCGACACTCTCGGTGAAGAATGTAATTATGAAACAGTCAAAAATATCCATGACAATCTGACTATGCTGATGGAGGAACACAAAGATGATCCGGAACCGGTCATGCTGGATAAAAGGGAAGTAAAGCAGCTTCTGGAGCGAAGCGGTGTGGAAGATGAAAAGCTTTCTGATTTTGATGCTGCCTATGACAATGCAGTCGGTGAAGATACTTCCCTTATGGCTTCCAACCTTGTAAACACCAGACGTTTTGAGATCAAAACCCCTCTGATCACGATTCAGGTCAGCCCAGAGTATGCTGATCTTGTGGAGACACGTATTGTGGATGGCAAAAAATGTCTTGTTATCACGGTGGATGATAATGTAACCGTCAACGGAATTTCGGCCAAAACAATGGATCTTGATGAATAAATGCTCCGGATCAGGTATCGTTTCTGTTTGATTATGATTCTGAACTAAAAATGGATTCTGCTTTATTTTTATAATTTTTTAACAATTTTTACTGTTTTTTCAAAGCAAATTACGTTTATTTTAGATATTGCATTTTTCATTTTTCTTTCTTATAATTTTATCCAACAAGAGACGAAGGTGTCAGAGCTGAATGGATTTTCAGTTTTGATGCCTTTTTTGTTTTTCGGGATGTGCACACCGGGAAAATAAGCAAAGGAGGTTATTTTTATGAATTTTTCATCTGTTGATGTCATCTGGACATTACTTGGAGCCGCACTTGTTTATTTTATGCAGGCTGGTTTTGCAATGTGTGAGGCCGGACTTACGCGTGCCAAAAATACCGGCAATATTCTTATGAAGAATATGATGGATTTCTGTATCGGAACTCCCGCATTCTGGCTGGTCGGATTCGGCCTGATGTTCGGCGGAAGCGGTGCTTTTATCGGAAAACTCGATCCGCTGATCCGCGGAAGTTATCAGTTTGGATCTCTGCCGACCTGGTGTTTCGTCATTTTTCAGACAGTTTTCTGTGCAACATCTGCCACGATCGTTTCCGGTTCCATGGCAGAGCGGACAAATTTCAAAGCTTACTGTTTATATAGTGCCATGATCTCTCTGATCGTCTATCCGATCTCCGGTCACTGGATCTGGGGCGGCGGCTGGCTTTCTCAGCTTGGCTTCCATGATTTTGCCGGAAGTACTGCCGTACATATGGTCGGCGGTGTCACCGCATGCATCGGTGCAAAAATCCTTGGTCCTCGTATCGGAAAATATGACAGGGACGGAAAACCAAAAGCAATCCCCGGTCATAATCTCACCGTTGCCGCACTCGGTGTTTTCATTCTCTGGTTCTGCTGGTTCGGATTTAACGGAGCAAGCACAACTGCAATGTCAACTGACGCCGATCTTACAAAAGCCAGTCTGGTATACATGAACACAAACCTTGCCGCTGCTATCGCAACCTGTACTGCCATGATCTTTACCTGGGTTCGTTACGGTAAGCCGGATGTTTCCATGACATTAAACGGTGCCCTTGCCGGTCTGGTTGCGATCACAGCCGGATGTGATCAGGTTTCCCCTGTAGGTGCATTCTTTATTGGTTTATTTGCAGGTATCCTGCTGTGTGTATCCGTTGATTTCTTTGACCGCATCGCAAAGATTGATGATCCGGTCGGTGCCATTTCCGTACACGGTGCCTGCGGTGCCATGGGAACACTCTGTGTTGGCCTGTTCGCAACAGACGGCGGTCTGTTTTACGGCGGAGGTATCCATTATTTCCTGATCCAGCTGCTCGGTGTTGCCTCTGTTATGCTCTGGGTTATCATTACCATGACCATTATTTTCAAATTCATCGACAAACTTGTTGGTCTGCGTGTTCCGGCTGATATCGAAATCGAGGGCCTGGACTATCACGAGCATGGTCTGGCAAGTGCTTATGCCGGATTCAACATTTCTGATATTACTGCTACGATGGATGTGAATGAAAATACAGATCTTGGTGAATCTGATTATGCGAAAGCAAGCGATTCACAGAAAAATGCTGCCGTCAAAGTAGCCGGTGAAGAACTGGTTGCTGCCAATCCAACCGGCATGTACAAAGTTTCCATCCTTGTAAAACTTTCCCGGTATGACAAACTCCGCAAAGCTCTCAATGAACTTGGTGTCACCGGTATGACCGTTACACAGGTTATGGGCTGCGGTATCCAGAAAGGTTCCGGCGAAAAATACCGTGGTGCCGAAGTTGACGCTACACTCCTCCCAAAAGTTAAAGTAGAAGTCATCGGCGGCAATATCCCGGTGGAAAAAGTCATCGAAACTGCCAAAAAATGTCTCTATACCGGTCACATCGGCGATGGCAAGATTTTTGTATATGACGTACGGCATGTTGTAAAAGTCCGTACCGGCGAAGAAGATCTGGCTGCACTGAAAGATGTAGAATAAAAGATGTAAGATATTGATTTGAGAAAAGTCGGAAAGTTCATTTATCTGTTCTTTCCGGCTTTTTGTCTTTTTGAGAAGCTTTTTCATCTTGCTATTTTTCGTTTGACAGTTTTTATTTTTTATAGTATTCTCCAGATTGTCAGATTGATTTCGATCACCTGGCGTATATTGTACAATTAAATTTTCGATGCATGAAATATTCATTTTCGGATATTTATGCATGAAAACCTGGCAGGGGATCCTCCAATGACGTATCTATGAAAGATGCATTATTGAGTGATCTCTTTTTTTGTTCAAAAATCAGTGCACAGATTTTTATACATTCATTTTCTTAATGTAAGTGTCAAAAGTTTAAATTGTGATTGCACAAATGAATACTGCAGACTTATTGACACGCCGAACACTTCAAACTGAAAAAGGAGATTATTATCAGACATGAACACGAAAAATTTATCAACTAAATTCCTGGCTGCTTCTCTGGCCGCATTGATATCTGTTCCGCAGATTCCGGTTTCCGTATCTGCTGCCGATCTGAAATCTGTTTCCATCGCCGGAAACACCTATTCTTATTCTGCGGAAGCTTTGGATGGATATACGCAGATCGGAAACAGTGGGGTATATTATGCTTTAACAGATGGAACAAAACTTTCCGGAAATTTATACGGAACCTCCAATCTGACCTACAAAGAATTCTACTCCGGTGATGTAAGCAGTACAGACAACTTCGATGTTGTCACAACTGCCACAACCTTAAAAGCCAAAGTTCTGTCAAATGCCTGGACAGATTATAATGAAGAAACTACTCCGGATGCTGACGGCTACCATATCCTGGGAGTCTCCAACGTAAATGTTGCAGTAGATTCTGATCTGTATGTAGAAGCTTCTATTCTGAAAAATTCGGGCAAAGAACTGACCGGTGCATATGAAGAAGCTTCTGATATTACACTGAATGAAAATCCTGCAGAGGCACCTGCACAGTACAAAACCCTGAAAAGTGACGGAAGTTATGTTTCCAATGCTAAAATCATCGATACCGTAACAGATGCCACTGCTTCTCTGGCAACCGCATCTACCTGGGGCGAGTACGAAATCGAAGTAAAAGAAAACAGCACCAAATATTTAAGAAATTCAAGAGAAGACACCTTCCCTGTCGGTTCCACGATCCAGGGAATCATTCTGGAAACGACAGACGGCTATAAAGTAGGTCTGGAACATCTCTCCAATATCTGGGTTCAGCCTTACAAATTAGCTTTTAATGTAAACAACGAAGCTGCAACGATGGGAATCGCAAAATCAGATAATACTGCAGAATTTAAAAAACTGGTAAACAAGACCATCCAGAAAATCACTTATCTGACACCGGATGGAAATTATGTTTACGCTTTTACTGACGGTGCCTTTGTAAAACCTGCATACGCTGAGGAAATCAGCGGTACCTTCAGCAGTGATATGAAAACCTTTACTTTAAATCAGGTTCCAACCGTGAAAAACGGAACCTTAAACGTCCTTTACACGGTAGGATCCGGACGTAAGAAAACTTCTTACACTTTATATTCCGATGCTGTTCAGAAAACCGTTTCTCTTGATTTTGGCAGTATTCCTGCTGATGCAGAAGCCGGAACATACAGCGTATCCATTGCTTCTGATGATTATGCAGATATTTCTGTTGCAATCCCGATCACCGATCAACAGAAAGAACAGCTGTCCTCTCTGCTCAAACAGGCAGAAGCTGCTTTAGCCAAAGCTGCTGCAAATGATCAGGTATTAGCTGCACACAAGGATGAAGCTGTCGAACTGTTAAAATCTGCATCCGCTACCAGTGCGGATGCCGCTGATCTGATCAACGAACTTACGGAACTGTTAAAACCGTACCAGAATACCGAAACACCGGATACAGGCGATAAAACACCGGAAACTCAGCCTTCCGAAAGCAATCAGACCCCAGAGACACAGCCTTCCAATACCACTCCTTCAACGGACAAAACCTCATCACTGGCAAAACAGACGGTAAAATTAAAAGCATTCGGCAAAGGAAAGCTGAAAGTATCCTGGAAAAAAGATAAAAACGCTTCCGGTTATGAAATCACATATTCTACAAAAAAATCATTCAAAAACAAGAAAACCGTTGTTGTAAAGAGCAAAAAAACAACCAGCAAAGTGATCAAAAAGCTGAAATCCAAAAAGACATATTATGTCAAAGTCCGCTCTTACAAAAAAAGCGGAAAAACAAAAGTTTACGGCTCTTACAGCAAAGTGAAATCCTTGCGTTCAAAATAAAAGCAGTTTGAGACGAAGCAAATTCTGACAATAAAAAAGGATATAGCGAACATTGAATTGTACTTTCAATATTCCTGTATCCTTTTCCTGGTTCATTATTATTGGTGAACAGCGTCCCATGGCATCTACGCTTTCCTGCGTAAATTCATGGAATACGCCTTGCCCATCATACTTTCCGCTTTGATATACATGGAATCCGTCAATATCCATACGCAACTCTTTATAAGTAAGCAGAGATTGATTGTGATTTTCCGCAGTCCTGCGGCGAAGAATCGCTGCAATCTTGCATAACAGGATTTTTGGCGAAAAGGGCTTTGGAATATAGTCATCAATCTGCTGTTCAAACCCCCGTAACTGGTTTTCTTCATCCGAAAGTGCAGTAAGCATAATGACAGGGACTTGTGACCTTTTGCGAATGACCTCACATACACCATAGCCGCCGATTTTAGGGAGCATAATGTCTAACAGCACAAGGTCAATGGTATCATCAAACATTGCAATCCCCGCCACGCCGTCGGAAGCGATGGCAACTTCATATCCTGCATCCATCAGATGGTTTTTCAATATATCCTGAATATCAATATCATCTTCGACAATTGAAATTTTCTGCATCATTCCACCTCCGGTTTATAGAATAACATAGTTTTTTGAATTTCTGATGAAGTGCATTATGATTCTTATAGATTGCCATAATGCTTCATCCTATAAATACTTTTTAACATCACTCTTTGTTTCTATCGTTGCAATAATCTTCTTTTCCGGGTATAATAGGGAAAAACATTCTACACCTCAAAGGAGAGATTTCAATGATAGAACAGCTCATTGCCGAAGCAACTGAATGTGATTTCAAAGTTGCTCTCGAAACGAAAAAGCCAAAAAGCTGGTTAAAAAGCGTCAGTGCCTTTTCCAACGTAATCGGCGGAACTCTGTTTTTTGGGATTTCTGATGACCGGAAAACAATCGGCTTGTCCGACATTCAAAAAGATGCCGAAGCGATCAGCCGCTTCATCAAGGAACGTATCACACCATTACCGCAGTTTATATTAAAACCTTTACAGGAAGATGGTAAAAATCTATTGGCTCTGGAGATTTCTCCCGGACGCAGCACCCCATATTATTACAAGGCAGATGGAGTGATGGAGGCATATATCCGTGTTGGAAACGAAAGTGTAATTGCCCCAGATTACATTGTAAATGAACTAATCCTCAAAGGAACCAATCAGTCCTTTGATACCATAACAACCGACGCTGTAAAAAAGAATTACAGCTTTACACTTCTGGAAGCAACCTATCTGGAACGGACTGGTCTCCGCTT
>ERZ857969.2554-NODE-2554-length-20456-cov-50.148571_pt1 | contig 20456 bp, 18 predicted proteins | sample MGYA00519864_ERZ857969 | MGnify/ENA primary metagenome ERZ857969 (study PRJEB31778, sample SAMEA3449382) | human gut metagenome | biome: human gut; feature: human-associated habitat; material: faeces | place: United Kingdom | collected 2010/2012 ... | reverse complement strand
CTTGAGCGCAAGATGAAGGACTACACGTTCTTCTCCTACGCCTCCAACGAAGCCTTGCATCTTTCCGAAGACGAGCGCAAGATCATCGCGGACTGTATGGCGATCGTCAGCAAGGAACTCCAGAACCCGATTGACCGCCACACAAAAGGATTGATTACCACGAATATAGAACTGATTCTGGACTATTGCCTCCGCTTCTACGAAAGGCAGTTTGTCACAAGGCAGGACCTGAACCTCGGCGCGATCGCCAAATTCGAGAAACTGGTTGATGAATATATCGCCTCCGGTAAGACCGAGACCGAGGGCCTTCCGACAGTCAAGTACTTCGCCGACAAGGTGTTCCTCTCTCCGAACTATTTCGGGGATATGGTCAAGGCCGAGACCGGAAAGACAGCTCAGGAATATATCGCTGTCCGTCTGTTCAGCTACGCCAAGCGCCAGCTCGCCTCGCCGGAACTCTCCGTCAAGGAAGTGGCTGCTTCGTTGGGCTTCCTCTATCCGCAGCACTTTGTGAGGTTCTTCAAGAAACACTCCGGGATGACCCCGAGTGAGTACCGCCGCCAACAATCTTAATGAATATATGAAACTCAGGACTTTAGCCTTGATATTCACAGGCATTCTAATTACAAGCGTTAATCTTATGGCACAGAAAGAAACATTAACTGACAGGCGGCAGGCCATTGTGGCAATAGCTGCCAATGAGGCTCGCGGCGACCTTGCCGGACTAGCCTCAAGCATAGAGTACGGTCTCGATAACGGGCTTACAGTCAATCAAGTGAAGGAGATCCTCTCCCATCTGTACGCCTACACCGGATTCCCTCGCTCCCTGAACGGACTTGGAACTCTCCAGAAGGTTCTGGATCAGAGAACCGCTGACGGAAAGCAGACCGAGATCGGCCCGGAGGCTTCGCCGATTCCAGAGGATTTTGACGCTCTCAAGGTCGGAACGAAAGTTCAGACACAGTTGAGTGGCAAACCATTTAACTATGCCTTCTGCCCGGCGGAGGACTACTACCTCAAGGCCCACCTCTTTGGCGACATATTCGCAAGAGATGTTTTGACTTGGGCTGAAAGGGAGTTGGCGACAATCAGCGCGCTGGCTTCGATCGAGGGGCTTGCTCCGCAGCTTGGCTCGCATGTCGCAGGTTCAAGGAATATGGGCTTGAAGGATGATGAGATCCACTCCATTCCTGCCGTCCTTGCGGAAAAGGTCGGAGCGAAAGAGGCTTACAGAGCTGCCCAGGCCATAGCAAAGGTCTTCGGTGAAGATTTCACTCAAAAATAGCCGCTTGGCGAGACCGATTTCCCTAAGGGACAGCCGAACAGCGCCTATGCCCAATACTTTATCGGGAACAGCTTCCTTGCGCCGTTGAAGCCGGTGAATCTGACTGAGGGCGAGTCCACGGTTCTGCCGATGTCCAATGTGACCTTTGAGCCTGGCTGCCGCAACAACTGGCATATTCATCACGGGGCAAGACAGATCCTGATCTGCGTCGGCGGCGAAGGTTGGTACCAGGAATGGGGGAAGCCGGCCATCAAGTTGAAGGCAGGGGATGTGGTTGACATTCCGGAGGGCGTGAAGCATTGGCACGGTGCGACAAAGGACAGCTGGTTCCAGCACATCGCCACTCACGTCGCCACCGGAGGAGAATCCAGCAACGAATGGCTTGAGCCTGTCACGGATGAGCGATATGCCGCTTGCGGGAAATAATCAAAACCAGATAACATTATGAAAAGAATTGTTTTTATCATCGCGGTTGTGGCCTTGGGACTAATCACCGTCACAGCCTGCGGACAAAAGAAGGAGAAAAAGAATATGACTGAGAACAAGACACTTGTGGCTTATTTCTCTGCCACCGGAACGACAGAGTCTCTGGCGAAGAAGATTGCCACCGCGACCGGCGGGGAACTCTACAAGATCACCCCGGAGGCTGAATATTCCGCCGAGGATCTTGACTGGACCGTCGAGACTTCACGCTGCTGCAAGGAGAACGCTGATCCGTCATCCCGTCCTGCCTTCGTGAAGACCAAGGAGAATCTGGATGCCTACGATGTCGTTTACCTTGGTTTCCCGAACTGATGGAACGGCGCGCCAAGAATCATCAACACCTTCATCGAGGCTTACGGCCTGAAGGGCAAGACCGTGATCCTGTTCATGACCTCCGGCGGCAGCGGAATCCAGAATTCCCTCAAGGTGCTCGGGAAGCAGTATCCGGAAGTCAATTTCAAGACCGGCAAACTCCTGAATGGTGCCAGCCAGAAGACCGTTGACGAGTGGGTCAAGAGCTTGTAGATGAACGGCTTCATCAGACCTGTGCGATTGGACGATGCCGAGCGCGTCGCTTCCATTTACAATAGATACGTTTCAAAGACCACCATCACCTTCGAGACCGAACCGGTCCCTGTTGAGGTGATGCGTGGTCGTATTGATTCTATATCCTCAGCCTTTCCATATTTTGTCTATGAATATGATGGTGAGCTCATTGGCTATTGCTACGCCCACCTCTGGAAAGAGCGGGAGGCATATTCAAAGACACTTGAGACCACTGTTTATCTCACTCCCGAAGCCTGCCATAAAGGAATCGGCCCGCTTCTGATGACCCATTTGATTGACGAATGCCGCCGCCAGGGCTACCACGCCCTCATCGCCTGTATCACCGCCGACAACCTCTCCAGCCTACGGTTTCACCAACGCTTAGGCTTCCGCCAAGTCTCAAGATTCCCAGAGGTCGGCCGCAAGCAACACCGCTTCCGCAGAGGAGAATGTCCGTGTCAGCCGCCTCCATTACGATGCCGGCACCGAGACCCTCTCCGATCTCCTTGAGGCCCAGACCCTCTGGCAGGTGGCCAACCGTGACAGCGTCGAGGCCGACATCAACCACTTCCTCGCCTGGCTCTCATACCTCAAAACCACGGGCCAAATCTGTAATGAGTTTATTAAGTGATTATGAATGAATATATTCCGTGATTCTGCCAGGCATCGTGGAAGGGCAGGAATCGGTAAGTGATTGAGGAACAAAGAGTGAATCCCCATCAATTGAGCATCAGGCCGTTAATGATTTCAGCTGGATTCTGCGGAATGTGATAAGGTAGGCGGTCATGACCATTATGCCGGTGATGATCCAAGAGACAGGATAGACGAACATCAACGCATGGAAACCTTCCCAGACCGGACAGACGGTGTAAACCCAGGCGATGCGCAGGACACATGTTCCGAAGACCGTCAGCAGGGTCGGGAGCATCGACCGGCCCATGCCGCGCAGTGCTGACCCCGGGATCTCGTAGAGACATGCCAGTCCTTGGAACATCAGCACGGTCCGCATCCTGATCGTGCCGAAATCCTTCACCGTCTGGGAATCCGTGAACAGTCCGAGGAAAAAGTCGGACCATCCGGCGAACACCCAGTTGAGCAAGGCACAGGAAAGAGTGCCTAACCCCATGCAGATCAGGAATATTCTTTTGACTCTGTCCATATTCCCGGCTCCGTAGTTCTGCCCCACGAAGCTGATCGCCGCCCCGTTGAACGCCGCGATGACATAGTAGCAGTACTGCTCGAAGTTCAAAGCCGCCGCCGAGCCGGCGACCGCGTTGAAACCATAGCTGTTGATGCTGGCCTGGATGATCACGTTGGAGATGGAGAACACCACTCCTTGCAGTCCCGCCGGCACACCGATCTCCAGCATGTGCGAAAGTTCGTCCTTCTGGATGTGCATGTCGTCAAGGTGCAGCTTGTAAGGGTCTTGCTCCCGTAGCAGAATTTGGACCACCATCACCGCACTGAACAGGTTGGAGATGCCAGTGGCGATCGCCACACCTTCCACTCCCATGTGGAAGACGATGACAAACAACAGGTTGAGCACTGTGTTTATGATCCCGGCCCATATCAGGATGTAAAGAGGCCGCCGGGTGTCGCCGAGACTTCGCAGGATCGCAGACCCGAAATTGAAGATCATGATGAACGGCATGCCCAGAAAGTAGATCCGGAGGTATGACACCGCCATCCTCGTGACCTCGACTGGTGTCCCCATCATCCTGTGCACCGGCCCCGCGACCGCCGTTCCCAACACCATCAGGAAAACGCCGCTGAGCAGCGCCACGACCGCTGAGGTGCTCACCGCACTGCGTATCTTTTCCCTGTCATTCTGCCCGATATGGTTGGAGATGACTGCGTTGGCACCCATCGATATGCCCACAAACAGATTGATCAGCAGATTGATTACCGGAGCGTTGCTCCCCACCGCCGCCAGCGCTTCGCTGCTTGCGAACCGTCCCACCACCGCCACATCCACCGAGTTGAACAGCTGCTGCAGCACACTGCTCGCAGCCAACGGCAGCGCGAACAAAAGAATCTTCATGAACAACGGTCCATGAAGCATGTCGATCTCATTATGCCCAATTTGTTTGGATGCCATTATTATAGTCTCCTGCTAACTAACTCTTTATGGTTGTCAAGCAAGTGTCAACACTGTCTGACTTGATTCCAAAACCTTCTTTCTCGAAAACAGAAGCAAGTTATGCAAAAATCATGAAAGTGCAAAAAAGGCAAATACAGGAAGCAGGATATGATTTCCTATTCTTTTTTGATCCATTGTTTTGTAAGTATAATAATGATGATAACAGACATTAAAAAGAATAGTGCAGATAGCGTGATTGCTATGGTATTCCACGTGGTGCAATCTGATTGGTATAAACCCAAAATTGCAAATAATACTTGCCCTACGCCCATGAATCCCAGTAAGGAGTTCAACATTCTTTCCTGATTGCGATTTCTCTCTTCTTTAATATTGTCAATGTAGTTCGATACACTTTCTATTTTAGGCATAATGGAGAGTGCGCCATTGATTATTCGCTTTAATTGAAGCAAGTGTGAATATCTTGAAATCGGTAATATTTGCGTTAGTTTTAATTCTCGGAATTGCTCGGACAATTCATGAAGATTATTCTTGTGTTTTCTATTTATCAATTGAAACGAAGCGAGATCTAAAAGAACACACTCACTATAAATTGGCAAGTAAGACTTCAAAAATGTAGTTGACGATTTCTGCATGAACTTTGTGCTCTGCTGATCATCTATAATTTGGAAGGCTCCACAAAAACCTTCTGGCGAAGCGTGAACGAATATGTTGTCGAACAAATTATGAACATCCTTTTTATCTTCTTCGGAAATCATGTAGCTTTCCCCCTTGCATAACCCTAAATGCGTAATGGAATCTTTTTGCGTTTTTTAGGAATATTCGTATATTTGTTTTTAGAGGTCTGAAAGAGGATGTTTCGTTGTTTGAGGTGGAGGGGTTCTCGCTGATGACTTTGGTGACGATAATGGAGTTTATACTATGAAGTTTGTGTGAGGTTGACATTGGGGGAGTAAATAACATTAACACTAAAAACGAATTCGACATGAAAAATCTAAATCCGACGATAGAACTGGAGCAGATTCTTGGGGGACAGATCTATGACGCGCTGCAGGGGGGAGTGGTTGAGGCGGTGCTCAAGAAGGCCAAGCTGAACAGCGGGGATGAGTACTGGAGGAGCAACATGGAGGGACACAGCATCAAGATCACGAAGCCGTTGCTGGGGGATCTTTATGCGCTGTGCCATGAGGTTAAGGAGAGACTGGGCTTCGAGGAGGCTGTTGACTTCTATGTGTCGGGTGACTCGACGGTCAACGCGTTTTCTGTGGCGGCCGCTGAGGAAGGGATGCCGCACATCGTGAACCTGAACTCCTCGCTGGTCAGCCTTATGACCGAGGATGAGCTTCGGTTTGTCATCGGACATGAGCTGGGACACCTCATCAACCGGGACAGCGCGCTCAAAAGACTGATAATGTTCGTGTTCCCGCCGGACAACACAACGCCGCCTATGACCCTTCATTACAAGATCAGGCTTCATGACCAGCTGGCCGAGCTTGTGGCTGACCGCTATGGCTACATGGCTGTCGGGAAGGTGGACGCATGCGTGACGGCTTTCTTCAAGATGGCGTCCGGGCTGGATCTGGCCAAGATGAATGTCAGCATGGATGCCTTGCTGGAGGACAACAGCAGACATCTGGACTATTTCCTTAAGGACAAGGGACTCAACCGAGCGTCACATCCTGTCAATCCGATCAGGGTGCAGGCTCTGAATCTGTTCGCCGGGGCGGAGTCCGAGGAGGAGCTTTCAGCAGGCATGGAGCCGCTGATCTCGATCCTGATGAAGGTCGGGAACTCACCGATCGACGAGTACATGGCCGATTTCATAGCCTCGGTCGGACTGATAGTGGCTGGAGTGGACAACGAGGTCACAAGCGAGGAGGTCAACCACATCATCAGCACATTGGCCCCGATGACGATCTTCCCGCGTGTCTATCTGGATGAGATCGCGAAGGCGAATGTCAGCGAAGTGTTCTCCAAGGCGGTCACGGCCATTCTGGATATTGATCCGGGCATGAGAGGTCCCATGCTGCGCTATGTGATGTCTTTGGTGCTGTCTGACAAGGACATCGCAGAAAAGGAACTGGAGTTCATCTATTCGTTCGGAGCCAATCTTGGATTCGGCGAGAAGGAAATCTCGACGATGTTCGCCGAAACAATCCAGCGGGAATATGTCCCGAGCCTTAACTCGATCTGTTAGCGTCTCTTCGGTCTGATGATCGACAAGGTGATACTGGACATCGCGCACAGCGATGACTACACGGACTATCTTTTCATGACCGCCGCTCTGACCAACAGCAGGGTCATTCCGCTGATTGATCCTTCGGCGGAGGAACTGAGGAGGCAGAGCGACGGCAACGCATTCATATTCAAGTGCCGCAATTCCAGAAAGGCTCTTGAAAGCGGGGACGTGACAGTCCGTGCGGATCAATATTCACACACTATTCTGGTGCTTTCGCGGATTTATTTGGATGACGATGGGGAGATTGACGCAGGCAATGCCGAGATCGTGAGGAGCCTGATCCAGAAGGCCGCCACCGATGTGCTGGAGTCGGCGGAAAACCTCAAGGAGGTTTACAGGCTACACTTCCCGACGTTCTGGGCTGAAAGGGAGCGGATCTACGGAAATCCGAGGTTTTTCTACGCCCGCACGGGAATATTCAACCGCCAGATCTACAAGGAAGTCCCTTTGGGCGTGATAATCAAGGCGATAGAGGAAGCGCCCGATCTTTTCAGATCCGGGTCCATTGGTGGCTGCCATTGCAAGGAAAGGCCGATTCTCATTGATTATGAATATGATTACGCAGCCCTTGACGAGTGCGTCCTGCACACATGGTGCCCGACATGCCGTTCAAGGCGCGGCTTCAAGGTGCGGAACTTTGATCTTGAAAGGGCCTGCTCGGCATTCATCGGACGGATCCATAATGAATATGACAAAGGGCAGGGATTCAGCACATTGAGCCTGTTCGACGTGCTGGACGCTCTCTCATCATAGTCTCATCGTAGTCCCATCGTGCAGACCCTGCCGGAGCGGGACATCCAGCCGGAATTTTTCCTGTACGCCTCCGCACTTTCGCAGACCCACAGGATCTCCGCCTTGAAATTGTCGGGAATGACGGGTGGGGGAGCCTCTCCGTCCGTGACAATGACCAGACCGTCGTAGCCTCCTTTCGCCGCATAGTCCACCGGCACCTGGAAATCCGTTCCTCCACGGCCGAACGCAAAAGTTTCCTTGAGGGCATGTCTGAGCCTGTCTTTGACCGTGACATACATCTCGAACTGGATGACGTCAATCTCCGTGATTCCGTACTTGAACGCGCTGTTGGCAACGCCCAAAAAATAGCCCAGCGCCTCGCTGGACACCGAACCGCTGACATCCAGCGCGACAAGAATACGGCTTGTGAACCGACGGACGGAACCCATGTTCTCGAATCCTGTCCTGCGTGACGGGCGCATCCTTGTCAGCCTTCTGTCCATTGAAAGCACCGAGGATCTGAACCCCGCAAGCACGTTTTTCCAGTTGATCGATGCCTGGGATGAGGCCTTCACACTTTCCAGCAGGTCGCCGGTCAACGATCCCCAGTCCTTTATTCCTTCAAGGACACCGTTGACGAGCGCTATCTGGAGAGGGTCGTCGTCCCAAAGTTCCGACACATCCCGAAGCGAAGGATCGCCTGACGGAATGACGCCTTCTTCCATGGCTTTCTCGACTTTTCGGGAATATGCCTCATAGGAGAGTCCGGCCTCGAATCCTGAACCATCTGCTGTCTGCAGGTAGAAACGGGAGAACGTGTAGTTGTCGCTGATCACAAGGTTGCTTCCGAAGACCATTGCCTCCCCTCGGCAACCGTCCGGACGCCGCTCGTAGGGGTGCTTCAGCATGATGCGTAGCACTTCCGTCCTCAATGCCTCCTCCAGGGCGTCGTCGGACATCTCACGGACAAAATCCGGATTACATTCGATCCTTCCGCCTCCGCTGCGCACGGGACAGCGCATCTTGACGTTCCCGGCGATCTCATGCGAGCAGATCACGGCGAATAGAGCGGGCTCGGTGACGAACCAGCGTTTGATGATCCTCTCAATGCGGTCTTCCATCTACTTGAGGCCTTTGACGAAACGGACCAGTGTGATTGTCAGAGTCCGGCATTCCTTGGCCATGAAAGCCACGGCCTTGGGGTAGGTCTGGCGGACATAAAGGTTGGCGAAATGCGCGGCGGCTTCCTTGTGGGAGCCAGTAAGGCATTCAAAATAGTCCACGAGGTTTTGTTTGACATTCTCCATGTCGGTCTCCGTGACTTTCTCGACCTCAAGACATCTGAATATGCTGTCGTTCACTGTTGACAACTCGTGCAGCGAGTAGCCGTCGATCCTGTCCCTGACGGAATGGAAACTGTACAGCACATCCTTTCCGCTGGCCAGCCTGTTCATTGTCACGCTGCTTCGGAACGCGACGGTGGCCTTTGCCCCGACAATCGCCGCGATGGCTTTTTGATGGACAGGAGTCATCGTCTCGACTCCTGAGATGATGTCTGACACTCGTTTCCATGCCCTGCGGTCCGGGGTCTTGTCCAGCCCGGTGTCCTCGTTCTCTTTCATGTCCGGGTTCCTGTCCATCCAGACAGGGTTATCCTCGATGAAATCCATGACCCGTCTGTCCACTCCGTTGCGTCCCGCCCACAGAAGCCATTCTTGGACTGTAGGCTGGAAATTCACAATGTCGAAACGGCTGACCAGAGCCGGGTCCAGGTCCGTGAGCTGGTACCGGTCGCCCTCGTTGACCGCGCTGATGATCCGGCTCCCTTCCGGCAGCCGGCGTCCGGCCAGTGTCCTGTTGAGGGCCAGGTCCATGATGGTCTGGAGAATCTCCGGACGTGCCCTGTTCAGCTCGTCCAGAAACAGGACGATCGGCTTGCCGTCCAACGGGAACCAGTAAGGGGGCATGAAGTCGGTCTTGCCGGTATTCTCGTTTCTCGCCGGGATGCCTATGAGGTCTCCGGGATCAGCCATCTGGCCGAGGAACAGAGGGACAACGGGCATGCCGCGAGAGTTGAAATATTCAGTGAGAATCTCTGACTTCCCGATCCCGTGCCGTCCGACCAGCATGATGTTGTGGCTGGCAGGTATCAGGTCAAGGAGCTGCAGAAGCTCGGTTGTGTTTACTCTTATGTTAGACATGGCCATTCGTATTCAGAAACCGATCTTCCCTTTCTTGGAGTCCCATTTGAAGGTTTCGATGTCGGCCAGCTGTACCTGATGGGACTTCGGTGGCCGGGCGAGGCCGGATTCGCGGAGGATTACCTGCTGGTAGATTGTGCGTGACATGAGTTTCATGGTTCTGGCCGACGCTCCGATCGATGAGTTCAGGGATTTCAGGAAGCCTTTGATGTGCCTTTCGGCGGCCGGACTGAAGCTGACCAGGAACTTTTCGAGACATCCGCAGAGAATCTGGAAGAGCTCGTCAGGGGTGAAGTCTTTGAAGACCAGAGTGTGGTCGAACTCATAGACTCCGCCGTCAGAGAGCTGCTCGGCCACGTTTTTGTTAGGAGCGTCCAGCTCGGCGAGGATCAAGGCGCATTCGCCTCCGCTCTCGATGGTCAATTCCTTGACTTTCAATCGGATCTGCTCGACGCTGCGACCGTAGTAGCTTCTTGTGCCGTCAAATTTGGAATCATCCACGTCAATGAATATCAATCCGTTGCAAGACTTCTTCACCGCCTCCTGAAGCACGGCGTCACAGTCTGACTCTGAGACATTGAATATTCGTTCACCCTTTATCTCGGTTATGTGGCTGTTCGCGATGAGGCGCATCCCCTTAAGGATCTCCGCCATAATCTCCGCCACCGTGCTCTTGCCGGTTCCGCTCTTGCCGATGAATCTCCAGGACAGAAGCCCTTTGCCGACGTAAGGCTCGCCGATAGAGTGGAGGTAGCGGGCGGATTGGACAAAATTATGGATCGCCTGCTTGACATTTGGCAAACCCGCGAGGCTGTCAAGTCTCTTCAGCGCCTCGTCGATCGCCACATCGTCAAAGATGACATCTTTCTGGGCCTTGTTGACCACAACATCCTCGGGTAGGATCGTGCTGAGATCTTCGGCGGTGGGATTGTCCATCTTTGCTGTCCTTGCCCCAAGAGTCGCGAGTATCTCGTTCTGCAGGAGATTGGACACGAAACGTCCGTTGCCGAAGCGAGGGGACGGCTTCTCGGATTCGGCCCGGATGATGGCCTGCATATTCAGTTCCGCCCCTTCGGTCAGGTTGAATCCTTGCCTATGGATCATCAACTTGCCTATCTCAAGGAGCTCGTCGGTCGTGTAGTCCTCGAAATTGAAGACATTCGGGAAACGGCTTTCTATTCCTTCATTGCTTTCCAACAGCTTTTTCATCGGAGCCGTGTAGCCGGCAAGGATCACGACCATGTCAAGGTTGTTTTTGCCGAGTTCCGTAAGCAGCGAGTTCATCACTATCCGCCCGAAATCACTTTTGCCGCCTTCGGCCAGTTGGTAGGCCTCATCGATGAAAAGGATATTGCCTCGTGCCCTGGCCAGAAGATTGTTCATCTTGTACTCCGTTTCCCCTATATACTGTCCGACCATCTGGCTTTTCTCCGTGCGGATGACCCGCCCGACGGACAGGATCCCCCATTCGGCGAACACCTTGCCTATGATCTCCGCGACTGTGGTCTTTCCTGTTCCGGGATTCCCGAGAAAGGCCATGTGCAGACGCGGCATGCTGGTCGGGAGACCGAGTTCCATCCGCCTTGATGCCAGCCTCACGGCGTTGAGGTAGTCCTTGACCCTTGTCTTTATCCTCGCAAGGCCTATGAGGTCATCAAGTTCCGCCATTCCGTCACCAGAGCTGCCATTGATCGAAGGGATGCTTTCCGCCACGACAAGCCCCAAGTCATCGGCGATCTCGGGATCCTCGCTGTCCGCTATCCTCTTGTACATGGCCGGGATGATCTTCTCGTCAAAAAGACGCTGCACAAACCTGGCGTTCTCAAAGTTCGGTCCGCGCTGGTTGTACTTGTGAAGGAGGAACATCTCAAGTTTCTTCTTTGCCTGCGGGGCAAGATGCACATCCCTTTCGTCGCAGCATCTGTCCACGATCCGGTACAGTTCCTCCGGCTTGAAGTCCTCCATGTAGACCGGTTCTTGGAAATGCTCCCTGAGTTCAGGATAAGCGGCGAGCAGGGACTCCATCCCCTGTGGCTCTCCGGTCAGCACGAGCATCCAGTTGGATTGTTTCGCCGGGTCGTTCAGCTCGTCGATGAGACTACGTACGATCTGTTGCTCGTTGTCGATGGGCTTGTTCTCGCTGTGATAGAGCTCATGTGCGTTTTCAAAGACGAGGACACCTCCGATGGCGTAGTGTATCTCACTGGTGATGGTGTTGTTGGACACTTTAGCAAGATTGGTCAGCCTGATGCTGTTCTCGGGCAGCATGCCGAGGGCGTGATAGATTTCCGCCAGATACTTGACACAACAGGATTTCCCGGTGCCGGGATTCCCGATGAGTATTGTGTGCATCGTGGGCAGATTCTTCTTCAGCCCTAAGGCGTCCCGGATTTCCGCGACACCATGGAGGCTGATGATACCCTCCATCCTTCTCTTGAGGTTGTTCCAGCCCGGCATCTCATTCAGTCTGCCCAGAACCTCTCTGGCCGAGAGATCTTCCGGCTCCGATGATTCCGGCTCCGACTCTGATTCCGTCTCGTTTTCGGTTTTGTCTTCCGGGACGGAGTCAAGGGCAAGCATTTTCTCCAGATCTTCATCGTATTCCGATTCGGATTGTCTTTTCTGCCCCAACTTCCAGAGTGCGTAGGACATGCAGAAATGGAAAGATGTTTCGTCCATCAAATCCCCGATCAAGGACTCCTCGATGTCCGATCTGTCCATTCCGTCTTCTATCCTGCTGTCAATCAGCTCCATCAGCCTCTGTTGCTCGGGATTGGGATTCTTGAACATCTCTGAATGATCGGTAGGCAGTGTGAACATGATATCGTGTGGTTTGTTATTCACGTGCAAAAATAACAAATTAATCCCTCAAATCACCACACGTGACGATGAATCATCACAAATGTCACATCTTCCTGCCGAATCGCCGCAGGTCGGAGCGGTAGCGGGCGTAGAAGAATATGCCGGCGAGGGTGAGGCCGATGGGGAAGCCCATCCATATTCCGTGGATGCCGAGACCTGCCTTGAAGCCAAGAAGGTAGGCGGAAGGGATGGCGATGAGGTAGTAGCTGACAAAAGCCGCGTACATGATCGGCTTGACGTCCTGGATGCCTCGCAGCACATTGGCGAAACAAAGCTGGAGGCCGTCGCCGAACTGGTAGGCGAAGAGCAGGAAGAAAAGCGACACTGCAAGGGCTGTAACCTCAGGGGAATCACTGAATATTCCTGCGGCCTGGTAGCGGAAGCAGTAAAGCAGCACCGACAGCGTGGCGGAGATGCCGAGTGTCATGAAGTAACCTTTGCGGGCATATTCACGGACAGACCCTAAGTCCTTTCTGCCGAAAGCGTTGCTGACGAGGATCGAGACTGCGAACGAGAGCCCCTGCATCATCAGGAAGAAGAGCTGCGAGATGGTGATGACCACTTGGTGAGCCGCCAGTTGGATGACTCCCAGCCAGCCTGCCATCACCGCGGCGAATGTGAATGTGGAGGATTCCAAGGCCATCTGGATGCCGACCGGGTAGCCCATCTTGAATACGGTTTTCATCTCGCCGCGGGAAAGGAGCGCCTCTTTGATCGCGCGGGCATATTCATTCATTTTCTTTGATTTGAATATGAACACGACGAACACGAGAAGAATCAGCGCTCTGGAGACGAGCGTGCTGATACCGGCTCCGGTGAGCCCCATTTCCGGGAATCCGAGCTTGCCGTAGATCAGCACCCAGTTCCCGAATATATTCAGCAGGTTCCCGATCATCAGCAGGGTCATTGAGATCATCGGGCGGCATATTCCGTCCGTGAATTGCTTGAGGACATTGAATCCGAGGGCGAACAGGGTAGAGATTCCGATGATGGCGAAATAAGGCTTGATGTAAGGCATCAATTCAGGTGCCTGGCCGAAGTGATCAAGACAGAAGTAGATGATTGTAAGGAGAATGATGCTGATCCCGCCGATGATTCCGTTTGTCATGAGACCGTTTTTCACCGTGATCCCGATTCCTTTGATGTTGCCGGTCCCGTTGTCCGCACCGATCATCGGAGTCATTCCGGCGGCGAATCCCAACTCGGTAAGAATGAACAGGTTCATGACATTGTTGACGAATGATGACGCGGCGAGCTCATCCACGCTGTGCCACCCGATCATGATGTTGTCGGCGAACGCCAGAATGATCACGCACGCCTGTCCGAGCATGATCGGCAGACCGATCTTGAGTATTTCCCTGATCTTCTTCATGCGGTTGCTTTCCCCTTGCTGAGGATGATTGTGATCACCGCCGTGAGGATCAGCAGGATGCCGACTATCAGGTTGACGGTCAGAGCCTCGTGGAAGACAGTGAGTCCGATCACGACCGCAGTGAGCGGCTCAAGGGCACCCATGATGGCTGTCGGTGTGGAACCGATGATGCGCACGGCGATGCCCATCGAGACGAGCGAGAAGACTGTCGGGACGATGGCGAGCATCAATGAATATCCCCATTCGCGGCCGGTGACAAGCGGCATGAGATGCCTTTCCGCAGATGTGAACGAGAACAGGACCATCGACACGGCGCAGACGATAAGCACGTAGAAACTAAGCTTCATCGCCGACATGTCAAGCCTGTGGATTGTCACCCTGTGTGGCAAAGGAATATATTTGGATAACTTGCTGTGCCCGGTCCCCAGCTCGGATTCCGGTGCGGAGGCTCGGTTGGCCACGATGATGTAGAGTGCGTAGCTGAGGGCGGAGACCATGACCAGAAGCACTCCGACGGTACTGAGGACGGTTTCGCCGTCACCTTTGTAGAGAAGAAGGACTCCTACCAGTGAGAGCGCTATGGCTGCCGCTGTGGCCTTCGTGATCTTCTCTCCATAGAGCATGGCCATCAGGACGGCTGTCATCACCGGGTAAACGAAGAGCAGGGAGCAGGCGACTCCGCTGTCCATGTACAGGAAGCTACAGTACAGTGTCAGCGAGGAGATCACGAACAGCAGTCCGAGGGCGGTCAGCGTCGAGAGTTCACCACGGCTGACCTTGAATGACTCGTATCCTGTCACTTCGACAGGCTCAGTGACCGAAGAATGTGGCTCGGTGGCGGAATCTTTTCCGGTCGCTGAGCTTGTCGAAGCGACCTTCCTCCCGGCGATCATCTTTCCTGCCATGATCATTCCGATAATCAGCGCCGCAAGTCCGTACCTGTAAAACAGTACCGACTCCACATTCAACCCCTCCTCGTAAAGGTACTTCGCACCCAGAGGGTTCACACCATAACTGACAGCGGCCAATATCCCGAAAAAGAACCCTTTGGCCTTGCTTTCCTTTGTCCTAACCATATTCCTTTTTTAAAATAAGGCTGCAAAGATAGCATTTTTCTTTTTTGTATATGTTCCTAACCGTCACTCCGCTTCCTGGAATATTCATAGATGGTTTTCTTTTGCTATTTTTGCAGGGAAAATGAGACAATTCGTGATCAGGCCGCTGAACGCGGCGGGACATATTACGGCTCAGCCGATGCATAGGATGGTCAGGGAAGACTGGTCGTTTATCTATCTTATTTCCGGAGAGGTGCTTGCGGATGTCGATGGCCATCCCTATCTGTTGCGGGGGCAGGATTGCGCCTTGATCCCGCCGCAGTCGGCATATTCCGTGAAATATTTCAAGGATTCCATCGGGTATATGGGAGCGTTCTCTTCCGGGCTGCTGCGTAATTCCGGACATAGGGTGCTGAGACTCAGGGCTCCGAGTGTGATGACTGTTCCGATGGAGGACAAGGTTTTCTTCGATGAGCTTCTGATCAGAATGACCCGGTTCTCGGAAGATTTTCCTACGGTTCAAGGATTGCTGGAAGTCCTGCTTGGAGAGTTTGACAACGTCATTCCTCAGAACAACGGAACCGCGTCAGCCAGACTTTGCTCCGCATATCTTGGCCGGGTCTTTGACACTTCACGTCCGTTCGGCGGAGTGTCCGGCTATGCGGAGGAACTGGGCGTGACTCCTAACCATCTGAACCGTGTAGTCAAGTCCGAGACAGGGCGCAGTGCGGGAGAGTGGATAGAGAACGCGCGTCTTGCTTTGGCCAGAACCCTTCTCCATGATCATGGCATCCCGATCTCAGAAGTATCCTACAGGCTTGGCTTCGAGGATCCAGCCTACTTTTCGCGTTTCTTCAGAAAACTGGTCGGAATGTCACCGACTGACTTCAGAGGCGTGTAATCAATCCTTTAAAACAGTTGGCGTCCGGTACCTGCAGGCCATGGCGGCCTACGCGCTTCGCGCGCCCTATCCGGGTGAATGGCCGCCATGACCTGCCGGCACCGGAACGCAGAGGCTGTGCCATGCATAAAAAATCCAAGCCGAAATCTGATTATCATAAGTTTGCAAACGGCGTTGGGACTATCTTTGCGCCCGAATTTGTCCGATATGCTTGCATCCTTATTGACATCCTTACTGATAGCGTCCACTCCGGTGACAGAGGTCAAAGATACGATCACCGGTTCGGTCGTGACCTCTTCCGTGAAACGGTCGGCCTCAATCACAGGGGTGACCTCCATCACTTCGTTGACTATGAGGAATATGGAAGAAAGAGGAATCTCGTCTCCCAAGGATCTTTCATCCGTGATTCCGGGGTTGAATATGCCGGACTATGGCACTTCGATGACCTCGACGATCTATGTCCGTGGCCTTGGTTCCAGGATGGACAATCCGGTCATCGGACTCTATGTGGATGACGTGCCGATTCTGGACAAGAACTGCTACGATTTCGCTTTCTCCGACATCCGCAGGATTGATTTTCTGCACGGACCTCAAGGAACCCTCTACGGACGCAACTCGATGCTCGGAGTCCTTTCCATCGAGACACTTTCTCCAACCGCATACCAAGGCACGAGAGGCACCATTGAATATGGCAGCGCATCCTCTTTGTCCGCGAAACTCTCGACCTACAAGGGTCGGTTCGGGTTCGCCGCCGCCTACGGACACACCGACGGATTCTTCATCAATGAATATGACGGATCCAACTGTGGCCTTTCGGACTCATTCTCAGCCCGTGCGAGATTCGTCGGCGGAGTTGGTAAGGCCTCCTTGGATAACATCTTGACAGTCTCGTACATAGATCAGTCAGGTTACCCTTATCGAAAATGGATGCCTGACACAGGAGAACTTCTCCCTGTGGATTACAACGACAAAAGCGGCTACCGTCGCTTCTTTCTTATGGACGGATTCCGTCTCAAGACTGAATGGCGGAACTGGAAAATCAGTTCCGTCACAAGCCTCCAGGCTCTTTTCGATTCTATGGATATGGATCAGGATTTTACACCGATGTCAATGTTCACCTTGAATCAGGATCAGAAACAAAGTGCTTTGACTCAGGAGTTTATATTCATACCAAAGGCGCATCCTGTTTGGTGGGACAGCCAGAGCGGACTGTTCGCGATGGTGAAGCTGAACCGGATGTCCGCTCCTGTGCGTTTTCTGGAAGACGGCATAAAGTCGTTGATTCTGGACAACGCCAATTCCGGAATCCCGCAGGAATTGGGAAAATTGAATATTCAAGAAGAGAATTTCTTGATTTACAGTGATTTCAATATCGCTCTTGGCAATGTGGCTGCCTACCACGAGTCGTATTTCAAGACTGGCCGTTGGACATTCACTGCCGGATTGAGACTTGACTTTGAGGCCGGCCGGATGCGTTATGATTCCGGCTCGGACATCCATTTCATCGTCTCGCCTGCAATGTCTGAATATATCCCTTTCAGCACAAGGAGCAACGGAACGGAAACGGTGCGTTATGCCCAATTTCAGCCGAAGTTGTCGGTTTCGTATGATGCCACGTCCGAGCGTATGCGGTCCAAAGGTTTGAATATGTCTTTACTTGCATCCGTCTCGGAAGGTTACAGGTCTGGAGGCTTCAACACGCAGATCTTCTCGGACATCCTGCAGAACAAGATGATGTCAGGGATGATGGAAAAGTTGGGAATACATCTGGACGGACAGAAAGACCTTTCCGGTGCGATGATGACATACAAGCCTGAGCGATGTCTTGACTATGAGATAGGAGGCCGGATCGGTCTTGATGCCCGTGGACACCGCCTGGAGGCCTCCTTGACAGCTTATCGTGTGGATTGCCGGAACCAGCAGATGACCGTATTCCCTTACGGAAATGGAACCGGGCGTATGATGGCTAACGCCGGCAGATCCCGTAGCCTTGGGGTTGAGGCGGAAGCTTCCTGGATGTGGAAAGGCCTCTCCGTATCGTTCGCCGGAAGTCTGATGGACGCACGTTTTGTTGACTATAATGACGGCCGTGAAGACTGGTCCGGTAACCGGATACCATACTCTCCGGAGTCCACACTGTACTTTAGATGCGGCTATAAGTTCCTGACCAGCGGACGTTTACTGCGTTCGGTCTCCTTGAACGCCGACATCAATCGCAGCGGAAGAATCTACTGGAACGAAGCCGGCGACATAAGCCAGTCACCATATTCTTTGATAGGCGCGGATGTCAGGCTGGCTACATCCAAGGCGGAACTTTGGCTCAGAGGGCAGAACCTTGCTGACACTGAATATTCCGTTTTCTATTTCAAGTCTGTCGGCAATTCTTTCTTCCAGACCGGGAAACCTCGCCGGTTCACAATAGGACTATCAATCAATCTTTAATGAATATGAAGAAAATCTTTATGCTTTTGCTGGCGGTTCTGCCGCTGCTGACAATCTCCTGCTCCAAAGAGGATGGCGATGTGGAAAATCCTTTGCTCTCAGGGAATTATGAATATTCGGGAACAATGACCGTGACAGCGGACGGCATCGATAATGTCTCAGAGGAAGTCAAGGTGGAGGTTCGGATAGATGAGACTGCCAAGACCCTTGACATTATGTTTTACAAGGTGAAGTTCGTCCCTCAGATGCCGGTTTCACTGGACGTGTCTGTCCCGGGAGTCGGATTCGAGGTCAAGAACGGTACCATTGAACTTTCGGCCGATGGGATAGTCCCTCTCTCAGGCGGAACCTTGCCGTTCCCTAAGTACACAGTCACAGGCCTTTCCGGCACATTGACCGATTCCGGAATCTTGATGAAACTGAATTTCGGGAAATATCCGGTCGCCTACGAGGGGCAGAAACTTGCCGACTGATATTCTTTAGGAACATGAAAAAAATAAGTTGCTTCAGATTAAGAGAAGATTTTCGAGGATAGATCTTTTTTTGAAGAAGGAGTGTGCCGGTGGCACATGACTGATGAGAAAAGAGATCTAGACCGAAAAGATTCCTTAAGATGATGCAGGTTATTTTTTGAATGTTACTTAAGTCCGCAGTCGCAAAAAGGAAAGAAAACGCACCTGTCATGGTTCAATTTGATCATGAGTGTATCACTTTGGCTTGGAAATGTTCCTCTCGTAAATCCGAGTATGTGTCCTTCCGGAAAAATCGCTATCTTTGAGGCCGTTTTGAAAAGGACAATAATTAAAATTTAATGAATATGAGATATTCGGAAATCGTGAAGCGTGCGGTGTCTGCGGTGAGTCTGACACTGCTGCTCTCAGTCGGTACGATGGCGGCTGATGTGAATGGGTGGCATAATCCACTGACTGAAAGGACAAAAGGACCGTTCGGGACCTGCTGGACATTTGACAGGGGGAACATTGATTTCGGGACTAACGCTCCGGAGATCAAGGTCCGGTACGTGCTTGAGGGCAGGAATATTCCTAAAGGGGCTACAGAGATGGCTTCTCTGGGAGTTGACCTCTATGACATCGACAACGATGGCGGATTCCACCTGTTGAACGGGACTTCCGATCTTGGGAAGGCTGCAAGTGACACGATAACATTTTGTTTCCGTGTTGATTATGGAAAGTCAGCCAAGAACGGTAACGAGTTCAGGCTTTATCTTCCGCTTTACAACGAGGTGAAGTGGATGGAGATCGGAACCGGTGGCGGAACCTATTTCCATTTCGAGCCGGTGCCGGTTGAGAAGACCGTGGCGTTCTATAATGTCCCGGTTGAGGCTGTGGACAGACCTTCCAAAGCGGTAAGAAACATCATTCAGAGAAAGGCTGACTTCCCTGTGAAGGTTGTCAGCAGGAAAGAAAGCAAAAAGCCAGCTTATTTCATCGCCATTGACGGAGCCAAGGCTGACACGGTGGCCACGCTTGAGGCGATCTTCAACGCTCTCGGCACGACAACCGGACTGCCTGATATTCTGCAACCTCTGAGACAGCGCCGCGATTTCACTTTCTACGATTGGACCGAAAGACATTCCAGAGTCCTTTATCGTGAAAGGCACATCGCCCCGAATCCGGAGATCGTGATGATCGGCAACTCCATAACCCATTACTGGTCAGGCGAACCGAGCCATAAGATCTGGCACGCCGGCGTGGATTCGTGGAACGACATATTCGCTGACCGCAACGTCATCAACTGCGGCTACGGCTGGGACCGTCTCGGGAATATGATGTGGCGTATGATGCACGAGGAGCTGGACGGCTTCTCCGCCAAGCACATCTTCGTGATGGCCGGCACGAACGACATCTACAGCCGCACGGAGGAAGCCATTGCCGAAGGAATGGTCGGACTTATTGAATATATCCGTGTGAAACAGCCGACAGCCCGCATCCACATAGTCCACATCTATCCTCGCAGAAAGGCAATCGACAGGGTGGACAAGGTCAACGCCACCGTGGATGAACTGCTTAAGTCAAGCGACCTCACGAACTACGACATCGTGGACGTGAAGTCTGTCCTCACCAAGGCTGACGGCAAGTTAGACGAATCCCTCTTCAGGGACGGACTCCATCCGAATGAAGAGGGATACCGCAGAATCGCGGAAGTCTATCGTAAATATATTCAGAATTATTACTGTCCGCTAAAACTTTTTGACAGTACAAAAAATTAGGCTGAATCTC
>ERZ857969.2549-NODE-2549-length-20505-cov-13.697359_pt1 | contig 20505 bp, 10 predicted proteins | sample MGYA00519864_ERZ857969 | MGnify/ENA primary metagenome ERZ857969 (study PRJEB31778, sample SAMEA3449382) | human gut metagenome | biome: human gut; feature: human-associated habitat; material: faeces | place: United Kingdom | collected 2010/2012 ... | reverse complement strand
ATGCCGTGCCGCAGCTGCCGGAGCGGTGCTTAAGCCGCAAGGCGGGAATTATGCGATGTTGCCAATACTTTCTCAAGTTGCAGGCCATCTGCTATTGCTTAAATCGTCAAATTATTCCCGCTTGGTTTCCAAAGAGATTCTCTGTACCGAAATACAAATTGTATTATTTAATAAGTTTAATACAAAAATAGCGTTGTATTCCCGCCATTTCACATCACGTTTCCACGTTTTTGTCTATCAAGCAGCATGCCAACCTCTGCCCTCGCTCTCTCCATATCAACTTTCGCCTTTCTCCCTATCCCGCCAAATCCCATCGTTTGGTCGGCTGTTTTAATTCCAAATCGTATAATATTGATCATATATGCCATTTTGTTTTTAAGCAGCACCGCACAATTCCCGCCTGACGGCTTAAGCACCGCTCCGGCGGCTGCGGCACGGCATCTGCGTTGCCAAAATGCTCGATAAGACATCCAGTATTATCTGCGCTTTTGGCTTAGCATCTGCCGTACCTCGCTCGCCGTATCGGCACTTAGAATTATGCGGTATTGCCTTTAGTGTTTTCCTTCTACTCCGCCTGACAGAATAACCAATACCCTGTGTAAAATTGCAACTCTTCCCTTTCGCAGCGTACAGTGTTGCATCTTTACACAGGGTATTCCTATCCCTGTCGTATTATAAAAAGGTAATTTACCCTGCAGATTGTTGCCATTTACACAGGTTTCCCCTCTTTTTTGGTTCCCCGCACCTGATTCACCCAAAATCCGCTTTATTTTGCAAACGCTGCATCGCGCTTTTCCTCATGTTTTGCTCTGTAAACCTGTGTAAAATTCCAACATATTTCTCCTTTTTTCCTATTCTCATCTTCTATCCGTTTTGTTGTAATTTCGCACAGGTTTATGTTTTGTAGTATTTTCAGGCTGCTTTGCATACAAAACGGCACCGCGTCTTTCAAAAAACGCGGTGCTGCCTTTGATTTATTCAAGATTTTGAAGTGCTTACCCTGCCGTGCTGTTCTGCTCTGTCAGCCCCGTAAACACCGGGTCGTTCAGCAGCATTCCGGGAACAACATATCGGTAGGTGATTGCCTGCCTGCCGTTGATCACACGCACACTATCGTTGGCCAGTGCCAGCTCTTTCAGGGTTTGCATATCCTCATCGTTCAGATAGATGGAGATCTGCTCCAGGCCAGATGTCTGCTTATATTTTGTCCCGTTTGTAACGGGAACATAGCGGCTGCTGACGGGGTTCAACTCGTAATTCTGCACCCCGCACAGGCGCGCTTTCGCAGCCTGTTCATGGATCAGCTCCGATGTCAGGGTGCCCAGCCGCGTGCCGCGCCAGTCCGCTTCGCTTTGCAGCACTGCCCGCACAGCCAGGTGCAGCCGGATGACAATTCGCTGTTTCATATTGTGGATTCCTGTATTCCTATTTGCATGGATTTTTGTTGTTTGCTGCTTTCGTGGATCTGGATTATTCCACAGCATCAATCAGTGTTTTCAGCTCCTGCGCTGCCGCAATCAGCTCCTGCATCTGGTCCGACATTGCTTTGCGGTCCTCTGCCGTATAACTGCGGATCTTAGCTTCAATATTTTTTGCCGCTGCAATTTTACGCAGTTTGCGGGCCGTGGTAGGCAGCTTGGCCGAAATAAAGTTGTGGTCTTTATCTACTGCCGCCGCCTTGTTTTCCTGCGTCTTGGCCTGACCGATTGCATCCTGTGCATTTTGCAACGCTGCTGCAAATACGCTCTCGCGCTCCTGCATGCTGCGGCGTTCCACTGCTACATCCAGCATGGCGGTGGTCAATGCGTCCTTAATGGCGCGGCGCTCATGGCTGCGTGGGTCAAGGGCTGCAATTTTCAAAAACACTGCGGCTGCACGGGCCTGTTCTTCCAGGGTCAAGCGGAGATAGGTTTCGCACTCGGCTCGGTTCAGGAATTCCTCATCCAGCAAGCGGCGCAGATCAGAGTTGAGATCATTCTGAATCGAAAGCGCCTTATCAATCGTGCGGGAATTCAGCGGGCTGACCTCTTTCAGCGCTTTTTTCGCTTCCGCTGCGCTCAGGTTATACGGTGCTTTCTGCAGGTTTTCCACAAAACGCGCCGCCGCCTGGCGCATCACACGTTCATTGCTGATGCCGCCGCGCACTTGCAGGTTTGCGCTGTCAATATACACAACTTTTTCGTTTTCCGTCAAGTTGCGCACCACTTTGCACTGCACTTTCTGCCATTCACTCATGCGGTTGGGCAGCTGCTTTTCTTCCTGCTCGCGTTTATCCTGCTCCACCAACAGGCGCAGCGCACGCAAGCGGCGCTCGCCGGAAAGCAGCACATATTTTCCGCCAACACCGGTCTTAGGGAACACAACCAGATTGTGCAGCAGCCCCGCGCGGCGGATATCATCGGCCAGCAGCGCAATATCTTCCTCGGTATCCAGCTCACGGTAAAGGGCATTATCCGGGTTTTCTTCAATATCATTGATATTGATCTCGCTGTATTCACCGCCCGGCTCCTGGTCGCCGCGCGCGATCTTACTTAACGCTGCTTCGTTTACTTTAAAGCCTTTCTTCTGCAGTCGGTCCAGTTTGCTTGCCATCACTCTGCCTCCTGTTCAACGCGCGTTTTCAGCTCGGCATACACCTTTGCATAATCCTTTGCCGGGTTGCTGCTGCGTGCACATAGCACAACCGGCGCACCAAGGCGGGTGCTATCCTTTACAGCCTGTCCCTTACGGATTTCGGCAGCAAACAGCTTGCTGCCCAGCTGGCTTTCCCGCAGTTCATTGCGGATCACTTCGGTCAGGGCAGTTTTTTCCACCATAGTCAGGATAATGCCCAAAACATCAATTTTTTCGCCCTCATCGTGCTCCAACTGCTGGCACATGGCCACAGTGCGGTACACACTGTCACGGCTGTAGTCATCGCACACGCAGGGGATCAGCACAAAGTCACTGGCCATCAGGGCGTTGGTCACCATTACATCGCGGGACGGCGGGGTATCGATCAAAATAAAGTCGTATTCGCCGGCAACCTGTGCCAGGCACATGGCCAAAAACATATTGATACTGGTGCTTTCGGACTGTTCCAGGATTTGCAGCTGCTTGGCCGCCATTGGGGTGTTGCCATTTGCCGGAATTATATCAATATTATCAAACTGCGTGCGGGAAATATAGTTCTGCGTGCCGCTGATGCCATAGGCACGGAACATATCATACACGCCAGCGCGGTCAAAAGTATTATCGGTTACACGTGCGCCCGTCAGGGTATAGGTACAGTTGCCCTGGGCATCCATATCCACAACAAGCACCCGCTTGCCGTCCTGCGCCATCAGCGCCGCCAGGTTGCAGACGGTAACGGTTTTTCCCACGCCACCTTTTTCAATGCAGACTGAGATACAATATCCCATTGTTTTCCTCCTTGCGAGCGCCTTTGTGTAGGCATCTCTTCGTTGCTGTCGGTTAATTTTTGCCTTTTGTTCGTTTCTTTTTGCGGTACCGCACGCCGGTATCTTAATCTAAGGCAATACCGCGGGTTGCAAAAACGGGCACCCCATGCCGTGCGACATCTCTTCGTTGCTGTTATAGCTTCTATTATATCATATGCTTCGCGCGTGTCAACGGATATTTTGACGAATATTATGCCGGCATCTCTTCGTTGCTGTTCACGCTTTTTCTCTTCCGCTTTTCCTTCCCATCCTTCTTCCCTTCATCCAGGCATTCCCGCTCACCTGCCTTCATTCTCACCTATTATCCCAAGGTCTATCTGAAATCAAAAAACGCCGGATATTTCCATTTCTCAGCTGCACCCCAACAAAAAAAACAGCGGCCAGCAATCTGCCAACCGCTGCTTACCTTATTATAATAGCGCTCCCGGATGTTCCGCTCCGCTTCATCTCAATTACTCTTCGCTGTCATCCGGGATATCTTCCTCAAAAGCATCCATCCAGCTTTCGTTGTGCCACTTATCTTTTTCACCTTTTTCCTTGGCGGCAACCTTCTGCCGTTGTGCCTGGTCGTTCATTATGGTGCCGATCGGGTTCAGCGCGCGTTCTTCAATAATGTGGTAGAACAGCCCCATCGGGTTATTCACGTTGGGGTCCTTGGCGGCCTTTGCCCAAAACACATCAAAGTCCAGTTCATGCGCCATAGCTTCCATCAACGGGGTCAGGCTGCCATATTTTTCAATCACTTCATTCATGCAGGCCAGGTAATGCAGCCGCATTTCGTCTTTCAGCCCATTGCGCAGGCTGGAAGGCGATGGCACGCACCGCGCTGCCAGGTGGCGGTAAATTTCGTGGTAAGCGCCGCGCTGGCCGCTCGTCAACGTCTTTTCCAGGTATCCATCATCTACAAACTTTGCAAACTCTTTTCGCATATCCTGCCGTTTTACAATCGTTTCGGGAATCAGCTCTACCTTGGGCGGCTCAGGCTCCGGCATCGCTTGCTGCACCGGCTCGTCCATCACATGGTACTCCGCTTCCAACAGCTCCTCTTTGGGTTCTGCTGCCGGCTTTGCCTTGCGGAAAATATAAATGCGATAGTTATCCATATCCTCGCGCAGCACCTTGTTCAGGTACCGCGCCGGGCTGCGCATCGTCTGCGACCGGGGAATGATCTCCTGTGCATAGCGGGGTGCAATACCGGCCAGCCAACTGGTCAGCCCGCCGCAATCCAGGATGATGGCATTCATCTTTCCAAACACCGTTTTGTTGCCGCCGTCCTGCTCGCCATCGCCTGCCTGGATGGTGCAGCAGGCATCTGCCAACACATCAATGATCACTTCCACCGCGTGCAGCTCTTCGGGCGTAATCTCCGCGCGCAGCTGATCCATGCGCGCTTTCACAACAATTTCCTCCCGCAGCTCGGTGCGGTGGCGTCCAAAGGAATAGGGGATCGTTGTTTCCGGTGCCGAAACATAATCAAAGGTGATCACGCTGGGGTCATCCAACAGCGAATCCTCAATCGCCACGGTGGGGCGGCCCTTCTTTTTGCTCTTTTTGCGCACTGTGCTGTTGATGCTGTCCAGGTTGGCCTGTGCGGCGGCATCATCCACCGGGTCAATCGTTACCACCAGCGAAAGAACCTTCTGTCCTTTTTTTTCGTACACATCGTAATTAAAAATAATATCCGTCTTTTCGTTAATTTCCGCCTTTGCCTTTTCCAGTGCCAGGCGGCGGAAATCCGACCATCGGTTGGCCGTATACGAAAGCTGTTCATACAGCATGCTCAGGTTCCATACCAGCGGTTCCCCGGCCGCTTTCTTTTTCAGGTACAGGCTCTGGTAGCTCTTGCACAGCTCGTAAATGCGGATGGAATAGGTGGACCGCATCAGCATGGTGTAGGTCACATCCATGGTGGTATACAGGGTTTTCAGCTGTACCAGGTGCGGTTTCAGCACCGGATCCAGCGTGATGGTCATGCGCGCGCGGCCCTCATCAATGCGCACTTTATCGATCCATCGGAATGTTTCCACCGTGGAAGTTCCGTTATTCTTGATCCACTGGATGGGCGCGTTGGCCAGCTCCTCAATATTTTTGCGCACCTGCTTGTACAGCGCCCCGCTGTGCGGGTCCATGCCGGTCATCTTGATAAAATCATAAATGCTCAGCTCATAAGAGGGCAGGTCCGTATCCTCCGGCTTAATCATCGAAAAAATATGCAGCATCAGGCGCTGCTGGCTCAGCGTCAGGTTGTTGCGCGTCATCTGTACAAGGTCATTGGATTTGCGAACGATGGTCTGGTCCCCGCGTTCTTCAAACGTAACGACAAACGGATCATCTTTTTTCTGTTTACTTGCCGCCATAAGCAGGGGCCTCCTATATCGGTTGCTGTATCCCGGGTGGTCACGCACATCATGCTAAACATTATAGCACATCCTGTTGTCCAGCGCAAGAATTGCAAATTTACACAGGGTTTCACCGCCATTATCCTGTGCAAAATGCAACACCCGCGTTGTGGTTTGCCATATATCCTGTGGGGGTTGCAGCCCGGGTGCAGGTTACACAGGGTTTTATGGTGCTTTTCTGTCCTGCTGTTTCAGGGTTCTGTAACCTGATGGAATAGCAACACCAATTTTTTCCCGTTCTCCCCCATCTCCCGGCTTACCTCTGGTTGTTATTATGGCTTAGATGTTTAGTTCTATATTAGTAATAGGTAGAGCCTGTGTAATTTAACAACGCAAACCTGTGTGTTCAACCAACTGCAGCCTGTGCATTCCACCACCATTTTCCTGTGCGGAAAGCAACCTGCGTAAAGTTGCAAATAAGCCAAAAACAGCCAAACCTGTGTAAATTGCAACAAGGGCAACGGGCCTATCCTGTGTGGTTTTCCAACAGGTACGCGGGTCACGGCGGGGCAGGGGAGCGGGAATACCCTGTGTAAAATTGCAACTGTTCCGGGGGTAACCTGTGCGTTTTTCCAACGGTAAGCGGCATAGGGAGACAAGGCAATCCTGTGCGTTTTTCCAACACGTTTCGGGAATGTTCGGCACAGAATGCGAGCAATACCCTGTGCAAAATTGCAACAGCTCACAGCTGCTTCAAATAGATCAGTTGCAAATTTACACAGGGTAGCACCCCCATATTATAAGGTAAGTGCCGCACAGAATGGCGCGTGAGGGGTTGCAGTTTACACAGGATAGATTGAAAGCTGGGAGCTGGAGGTGTATCTGAAAACAAAGAAAATGACGGATATTTCGCAAACACAAGCAGGATTTAAGGCAGAGAGCCGCAGGAATCCTTTGTGGATTCCAAGGCGCTTTAACGCAAAATCCCGCTGTGTTTGTAGAAATAGACTAAATTTTCGACTTTTCAGATACACCTTAGTCCTATCTGAAACGTCAAAAAGCTCGTCTGTTTCAGTAAACGCAGCCGGATTTTGTGCTTGCGAAAGATCCGCTATTTTCGTTGCTCTCAGATGCACCTCAGGAGCTGGCGCAAATAGAGATCGGCAAGGGGGAACCGGGAATCAGGGGCGGGGCAGGGGGGACAAAAAAGCGAATGGCATATCTGCAGCAAACCCGCACCCCGTTGTAAAGGGAGAACGGCGTCCCGTTGGCGGGCGTGCAATCCACCAAACACCACCCGCCGCCGCAAACACCGCAAACCGTTTGCAGGGGCGCGGTGTACCCATCGCGCCGCAAAAAAACGGGAACCGTGCGCCGCAAACCTGCCATCCCTCCCACAAGGCGCCCACCCAGCCGCCAGGCCCCGCCGCAAACAGGCGCATGCGAAACAAATAATTGCGCAAAAACAGGAAAATGCAACAAAAAAGGCGAATTTTGCTGCAAAGTTGCGCTCTGCGTGCGCAGAGGATCATAAACGCGCGGTCAAAGTATATAAAAGGGACCGCTGCCAAAAAGAAAATCAGGAGTAAATTATACAAAGGCTTTGAACACATTATATAATTGGAGGAAAGCGCAATCAGTAAAAGTGCTGAAAAACAGGAATTTGCGTGGATTGTATTGTCTTTCTGGTGTAAAGGTGCTATATTAAGAAAATAAAAAGTAAATGCGCAATGAGAAGACTCGATGCGGTTTTTTTTGAAAACAACATGGCAACGGTTGCGCAAGTAAAAGAAGCTGGCTTCTTTTACTGTTTCACAGGGATCCCCTGTGGAACAATGTGCTTCCATCAAGCCAGCGCGAAAGACGGGTGAGCAGATTGAATAGAACAGGAAACAACACAACAGGTTGGGCGCGCCGGCTGACAGCGCTGCTTGTCACCGCTTGCCTGGTTATGGCAATGGCCCTGCCTGTATACGCCGAGGTGGATCTTCTGCCCGACGCACCTGACGAAGTAGAGCTGCTGGAGGATGAGCCGGGAACGGCCTCCGGGGAGGATACCGTTCCGCCGGAGCAGAACGCCGCCACCCCGGAACCGGAACAAAGCGCCGGGCCGGAGCAGCCCGCCCCGACCGAAAAGCCGGAGCCCACGGCAGAACCCACCCCGACCCCGGAACCGGCAGCCACCGCAACGGCCACCCCTGTGCCGACCGTGACCCCCACTGCCACCCCCACCGCCACCCCGGAACCGACCGAACAGCCGCAGAAGATGTACGCCGCAACAAGCGTGGATAACGTGCAGGCAGTTAGTGTGCAGGGGGGAGTGCCGGCTACTTACACGCTCTATTTTGCAGTGCCAAGTGGTTGGAAAGATTATAAAAAGGTAAAAATATATGCCGTTGATGGAAAAAGTAAAGACAACGATCACATATATTTTCTTGAGATGAAGGAAGTTGACGAAACGAAGGATCACAGAAAAATTTATTCTGTGCTCCTGAATCATGATGACCACTATCACAATGGAGGGTTGAATGGACTTGAATTTTGCGGATATAAGGGAGATGAAAGTGGAGACGAAAATCCTACATACACAGTAACAATTGCTAAAGTAGGTTTTAATATTAATAATCCACCGTGGATAACGTTCAATCCAAATGATTTGAATCATTATAATAGCGACGGCAAGTGCCTTGACGGATATATCGGCGGCAACTACTATGACGGAGCGAACGGAGATGGCTGGGATCCAAAGAAATGGGGTCCCTATACGGTTGGCCATAAGCACTTCGCTGGCAAAGAGATGGCCTTTGAAAATAAAACCAGTGAAACACTAACGAACGTCCAAGCCTGGTTTTATGAACCGGATGAGAGCGGAAATCTTAGCAAGGTCGGTGGCCCAATACCCTTAAATAGTATTGATTCTGGAAATAGTATTGCTTCTGGTTCCACAGCAACCTTTAAAATTCCTAACGATTATTGCTCTTTTGTTCGCTTTACCGAGGGCGATACAGTAATAAGTGAATACTACAATTTTTATAATGAGGAAGTAACAGGAGAAAATCAGAAACGCTTCCAGTATTCCGAAGGTCAATGCTATTGCTACATGTACAATGGTATTAAGGATGCAACATGGGGGCGTCCCGGTGCCACCCGCATCTATTACGATGCTACTTTTTCCAAGATGGCATTGAATGGAGATACCGGCGACTTTTCAATCCCCAAAGCCAATAATAATAATAAAGAGACCATTTATTATCGGACAAAAGGAGACGGCGTAGAATCCGAAAGCGGCACGCTGGTAAAAGATGGTACAAACGAAAATCTTTATTATATTGACATTCCCCAAGGATATCGTTCAATCATCTTTTCCGGTGAAGAAATTAACGATGACAATGCGACAAGACAAAATGGAGTAAGTACAGAGTGGCTGCCGATTCCCACAGATGACAAAAATTGCTTCTATGCGGATACGAATGACGATGCAGTATATACCAATGGCCAACGTGGCGGCTACTGGGCTCCAAAAGATACCCCGCGTGCCGAAACGTGGAAAAATACTGGCACTAAAGTAGTAGATATTGCATCCGATAATTTTACGGAAGAAGCAAACACAAAATATGTTACCAGTACGCTGTATGACTATTATACAGACTATGAACTAAATGGGAATAATAGAGATAATTATAATAGTACATATTATACACCGGGAGAAAAAGGCGGCTTTGCAAGTCAAAGAAGCTGGGTCGTGTTCCGTCAGTTTGACAGTGCACTAAGCGATTATTACAGTAACTGCAATGCACAATATCCGATTTATACAGGCCATTTTCAACCTACTTATTCAAACTGGGGAATTAAGTTTGAGGAGATTAGTGCTGCATTGAATCTTTGGGGGTTTAATAGCGACTTCGATAAAAAAAATCGCTTCATGGCAATCAATAACTCCACAATCAATGAAGATGGAAATGGTACACGTTATGACTATGCCTACCAAGGCCTGGTCGAAGATCATACCTCCACAAGTGATGCAACAGGTGAGCCGCTGCTGAAGGATACACTGAAGGATACAAAAGTAGTAGAACCGCACTTCAACAAAGAGTTCCTGAGCGGCACCAACAGCAAAAAGGCAAAGCTTGGCGATGTGTACGACAATGTTGCGTTCCCCTTTACCAAGAGACAGATTTTTGATGAGGATAAGGGCGTTGATTACTGGTACTTTGACAGCCAGGATACGACCCTGTACCTGAAGCAGGATTCCAACACAGAGCAATATTTCCTGAAATCAAGCAAAGAGAACCGAGAACGGTCACGCAATCTTGATGCTACCTCCGCACAAAAAACGATAAACAAAAATGGTGAGAATGTAAGTTCCTATGGCTACTTCCCGTTCAACGAAACCGCAACGGAGGGCCGGGCTTCTACCTACAATTACGGCTTTGGCACCAAGCTGCAGATGGATTTTACCCTGACGGATGACGGTATGGTGGAAACCAATAAGATTGGTGAAGACAATAAAAAGGTAAAAACCAACATCAAGTTCTTCTTCTCCGGTGACGATGACGTTTGGGTATTCATTGATGGCAAGCTGGCGCTTGACGTTGGCGGCGCCCATGGTAAGGTTTCCGGCCTGCTGGAATTTGGCGAGACAGAAGATGAAAAGAGTAATAATGTAACAGCCTATGTCAGTAGGGTCAAAACAGGCGGAACGTCAGATAAAGATAAAGATGAAAAAAATGGCAATTCCGCTGTCAAGACCGTGAAATATAATAACGAGGACATTTATTTCTACGCGCAAGGCACTACTCTTCCACTCGACAAAGGCCAAAAGCACACCCTTACCATGTACTACATGGAACGCGGTATGTGGGAGTCCAACATGGCAGTGGCGTTCAACTTCCCGGATAATAACGAGCTGCAGGTTCAAAAAGAAGTCGATCTGACCAACGTTACTGATGAGGACTTCAAAAACTGCTTTAAAAACCAGAAAATCTTCAACTTCACCATCCAGAACCAGGCAACCCATTATGGAGAAAAAGAGGCCGCTAAACCGAATCCAAGCGATACCCAAAAGGTGAATTTGACTGCGACTGGTAACAAGATTGAACCCGCAACCCCAGGAAAGAAAGATGACTACATTTTCGAGTTGGTTAAAAACCCCTGGCCAGATTCCAAGCCGGATTCCGGGCAAGATCCCGGGCAAGATACCGGGCAAAATACCGAACAGGTCCTTCACTGGTACGCACGCTATATGGATACGCAAAGTGCAGCGCGTGAGAAACGTCGTGGCATCCTGACGCTGGGAAACCCCATCAATATCGAAAACATGCGCTTCCTTACGTTCCAGGTTTACGTTTCCCAAAAAGATGGTAGTGACCTTTCCCTCAACAACCTGTATCTGGAACTGCTGGATGAAAAAGGCGTCCAAAAAGGCAGCCTTGGCACAACAGGCATTAACGGCGCAACGTATGGCTCGGTCGAAGTGACGACAGACCAATGGGTCACCGTAAAGCTGGACCTGCACAAGATGAAAGAGCAGGACAAATTTAGCGGCAACGTTACAACCATCCGCGTGGGCGATAACTATAACCGCAACATCTATTTCAGGGACTTTACCTTCATTCCCAAAGCGGTGCCAAGTAAGATGACCGGCTTTACAACCGATCAGGAGGACATCCCGGATTACGGCTCCGCCGAAAGCGGTCATTTGGAAAACGCCGAAAACGCACAGTACACCTCCAGCAATGACACAGACACCCAGTTGGTGGACAAGGACGGACGCTTTGTTCTGGAAGCTGGAGAAACCGTTACCTTCAGCGACCAGTTCCGCCGCGGCAGCTACATTTCGCTCAAAGAGGAACTGAACCAAAACCTGTACGACACCACATGGACGGTGTGCGAGAACGGGCATGTGGTTGAGTCGATGAAAGAAGGTAACAGCGTAACTCTTCCTAGTACAATACCTTCGTTAGACGGGCAGACGGGAAGCAGCCCCAATGATGGCCGAACGGAAAAGAAGGGAGCAGATAAAGAGCAGGAGGGCAACAAGTATAACGAAAACAAACCCTCCGCCGACACCATCGTCTTCCGCTCCTATAAGGACCCGGACGAAACAAAATCCACGCTGACAAAGCTAAAGGTAAAATACGTCAACACCGTCAAAACCGGCGGGCTGAAAATCCAAAAGCAGGCCGCAGCTGGTGAGGTAGATAACATTAAAGGCACCTACAAGTTCAAAGTTACCTTTAGTGATGTTGGCGGTGCTGGTCTGGAAAAAGAGGACATCATAAGGTATGTTGAGATCAACATGAGCGATGAGGTAAAATACCCAGACCACACCGTGACCATCACCGGCATCCCCGTTGGCACCCGCTATACCATCGAGGAAGTTACACCGAAAGATGGTTCCAGACTGCAAAGCGTAACCGTTCCGGATGGCAATTACGCCGATGTGATCAACAACACCATGGTGGAAGGCGAGATTGTGGCGAGCGAAAATCCGAACGATCCGACCAATCTGAAAGTTACCGCAATCTTTACCAACACCCAGCGCAAACTGATCAACATTGAGTTCAACAAGCTCTGGGAAGATGCAGATGGTACGGATCTTAGTACAAAGAACCCGCCGGATACAATCTACATCCAGCTCCAGCGCCGCCTGGCAAGTGAAAAAAACTGGACACCGGTAAAATACCCGACCGCAGACAGCCCAGACTATGTTACCATTAACCGCGGTGATTACGGCTGGAAGTGTATCTTTAACAACCTGGATCAGTACCCGGTTGGCGGCAGTGCGGATAATAACTATATTTACCGCATTGTGGAAGGTACGGTAGAAAAGGGCGAATTTAAACAGGCAGCGGAAGACGGAACCATTACGATTGACGGCAAAACGTATGTTGTAACGGCTGAAGCCACAGCAAACAGCGAAACGGACAGCGAAACCGGCGCAACTACAACGCCAGCCACAGCCACCGATGGAACCATCACCGGCGGCAGCGGAAAGATTGAGCTGACCAACACGCTGCAGAACCCGAAGTTTGCACTGGATATCATCAAGAAGGACGCGGAAAAAGGCGAAAATGGCAAAGAAGTGCCCTTGAGTGATGTTGAGTTCAAGCTGGAAAAGCTGGTCGAAACAACAACCGGAGGAAAAACGCAGTGGGTAGTAGATGAAAACTACCCATTCGATAACACAAACAAAGGTTCCATTACCGGTATAACCGGGGCGGACGGCAAGATTATAGATAACCCGTTCAAAAATCTGAAACCCGGTACATACCGCCTGACGGAAACCAAGGCACATGCGGGGTACAACCTGTTGGCACAGCCAATTGTGATCGAATTTACCCAAGACGGCAAGTGTTCTATTGATGGGCAGCTAATTGATGACAAAAACAAGTTTACGCAGTCTGGCAACATCTACACCATGCACCTTACCGTTCTGAACCGTAAAACGCCTGAGCTGCCCCACACGGGTGCAGACGCGCCAAGCCTGTGGCTGCTGATCGGCATGCCGCTGGCGGTGGCAGGGCTGTTGATATTCACATTCCGCTACAACAGGAAAGGGGGCCGGCGACATTAACCATCCCCCGGAAACCCAGCAACCCCCAGGGTACAGGGCCTGCCCGCCCGTGCGCGCCCGTTTACGGCAGGGCGCAGCCTTAAGCCAAGTGGGCAAGCGGCCCAGTTTTTCCTCCTTTTTTCTTCACGGCACAGTGCGGGCGGCGCGGCAGCGTTTCCCCGCTGCAGCGCCCCGCACTGCACGCCGTGCTGATGCAGAACCCTTAAGCCGGGCGGCCCCGCCGCCCATCCGATGATGATTTTTTTAAGAGAAGAGGTACTGAAATGAAAAAAGCAAAACGTTTTCTCACAGGCCTGTTGAGCGCCGCTCTGGCCCTCAGCCTGTGCGCCATGCCAGCAATGGCAGATGATGGCAGTGGAACAACACCGGCACCCACTGCAAATCCGGTTTGGACGCAGGATACCGGTTCCATTACGATTCATAAATATGAGTGGAACGATGATACTAGAGGGCCTGCAACCGGCGAGGCAGAAGACGCAGGGAGTCTTCCTTCGAATGACAAAGGTGAAACGCCTACTCCGTTGGCAGGTGCAACCTTTACCGTTTATCAGGTTAAGAATGCAGAAGATCTGAAAAAATATTATGATGGTAAAGATGTAGCTTGGCCTACAAGCTGGGAAGATTATGCAGAACCTGATACTACTACCGGCGGTTATAAACTGAAGAGTGACGTGACTGCAACTGTAACTGAAGTCGATTCGAAAACGACAGATACCAGTGGCGTTGTTAAGTTTGAAGAATTGCCTTTGGGTCTTTACCTTGTGCTTGAAACCGAAACACCGGATTCTGTCAGGACTGCATGTGAGCCGTTCTTTGTCTCTGTTCCTATGACAAAAGTCTCGACTGATACGAATGGCGGTCTGACTGATTGGCTGTACGATGTTCATGTCTTCCCGAAAAACTCTACTGCATATGGTCAGGCTGTTTTGCAGAAAGTCGGTAAGCAGAGCGGTACAGATACAGAAGTTACAGCCATGCAGAGCTACAAGTTTAAGCTCTATAAGAAGAATGAAGACGGAACATGGACTTGGATTGAGAAGAAGCCTGCAAATGGCGTAGATAATGCAGGCGAGTGGCTTGACGCAGCTAATAAAACGGGTGTCCTTACCACGGGTGCAGATGGCAAAATCAGCGTTTCTGGTTTGACCAAAGGTGTATATGCCTTTGTGGAAACTGAAGTTAATGCAAACGATGGTTACATTTTGGATTCCGGCATTGCCTATGTTTTTAAGATCGGTGACAATGGCGAGATGGTTGCAGCGACCGAAAGTGATATTGAAGGCGCGCAAAAGCCTGAAACTAGTGTAAAGAGCTTTGACACTACTGCTTTTAGTGGAGCACAGGTTAAAGTAAAGAACTACAAGCCGGACTTCAAAAAGGAAATTACAGGTAAAAAGGATGCAGACTATGGCATTGGTGATGATGTTCCGTATACTCTGACTGTCAATGTTCCTGAAAACGTTGCAAAACTGAAGACTTTCACCGTATCTGATGAAATGAATAGCGACCAGCTGGTTGTTAATAGTGATATTGATGTTAAAGGAAAAGTTGGCGAAGCTGAAGAAACGACATTTAAAGAGGGTACTGAGTATACCCTGACGATAACGAATGCTGAGGGTAAGTCTGGCTTTACGATTGCATTTGCTACTGACAAGATTGCGGCATATGCAGGTGGAACCATTACCATTACCTATACCGCAAAGCTCCAGGACGGCGCTTCGGTTGGTGCAGTGGGCAATGTAAACAGTGCCGACCTGAAATACTCCAAGAAGACAAATATTACCACTACTGAAGCGGATCCTCCGTATGATATCCATGACGAAGCTGTTGTTTATACGTTCAAGACTGGCATCCTGAAACAGAATGAGGATGGCGAACCGCTGAAGGATGTTGAATTTACCCTTTATAAAAAGTATGATGCAGAAAAAGATACGATGAACAAAAATGGCACCGTTAAGTTTATGGGTGCTGATAAGACCCTTTTAACGCCTGAGGAAGCAGCAGCAAAAAAGCTGAACGATACTGTTAGTGATGAGCCTAAGTGGTTTGCTGTTATGGATTTGAAGACGGAGGCCGACGGTAAGGCTGTTGCAAAAGGTTTGCCGACTGGCGAGTATAAGCTGGTTGAAACCAAGACTCGCGAAGGCTATAACCTGTTGACTGGTCCGGTGGACGCAAACCTGACTCTGGACTACGCCACCAAATGGGAAAAGAAGGAAACCTTTAATAACGAAGGTAAACTGATTAAGCATGAGTACACTAGCACCGCAGTTACGGTTGGTGGAGCTCCGTACGAATATGAAGCGATCGTCATCATCAACCGCAAGGGCTTCAACCTGCCCACCACCGGTGGTTTCGGCACCCTGCTGTTCAGCGGCATTGGCGTGCTGCTGGTTGTGGCCGGTGTTGGCGTGCTGCTGAGCCTGAAAAAGAAGAACCGCGCCTGATGCGCCCGCCGCAAGGCAAAACAATGTTACAATTCACCAATAGGGTATAGAGGGATAATCCATCATACACAGGGGGAGGGCCGGATTTGGCCCTCCCCCTATGGTGGGTTATTGGGGAATAAATTTTTTTGGGTGTACATGGCCGTTGTTCGGTTGATTTTTAGGCCCTGCGTGGGGAACCACCCCATGGGCGTCAGGTTTGCGGCGAGGAACCACCCCATGGGCGTTAGGTTTGTGGCAAGGAACCACCCCTCAGTCACCTTCGGTGACAGCTCCCCTCTAGGGGAGCCACCGCAAACATAAGGTTAGATATTGGCGCCCCTTGAGGGGTGACTCCCCGCGGGGCGGGGAGATGTCGCGGAGCGACAGAGGGGACGGGGCGCTGTTTGCGCTGGACGCGGAGCGGCCTGAGGGGTGGTTCCCCGTGCAGAACCTAAAAATAAATAGGGTAAACCCCGTCAACGGGCCGATGGCGAGCATCGGCCCCTACAAATGATTTGCAATGTTTGCGGCGCGGGGTGGATGGGCGGCAATTATTAGGCCCGTCAAACGGGGCGTCGGGGACGCCGCCCCCTACATGCAGGGCGAGGTTTATTACAATTTTGTGGTGTGCAACGCCGTAAGGCCCTACAGATTATTTTATTGTTATTCACTACCCTAAAAACCACCCCCAACCCAATATCTCCTGAGCGGCGCAATGCGCCGCGGTCCACCACAATTATTCATTATTCTTTATTATTTATTCTTTTGCCTACTTCCAATTCCTAATTTCTAATTTCTAATTGCATCAGCTCCCAACTTCAACCCTCTCACGGAAAGGTTCGCGGTGACGCTATGGATACCACAACAAAACTAAAAGTCGGCTTTGCGGCCTTGATGATCCTGTCCGGCATTGGGGTGGCATCGTACCCGGTTATCAGCAACGCGGTGGCGCAGCGCCACGCCAGCGAAGCGATCCAAAATTACGATGATACCGTAAAAAGCATGGATACCGAAAAACTGGACGCCGCCAAGGAGGCCGCCCGCCGCTATAACCAGCAGCTGGACAGCGCCGTGGAGCGCGATGCCGCAGGCGAAGCGGAGGATACCGGCACCAGCTATGTGGACCTTGTGGATGTGGGCGAAAGCCTGGGGTATATCACCATCCCGAAAATTGACGTCAACCTGCCTATTTACGAAGGCACCAGCGATGATGTGCTGCAAAGGGGCGTTGGCCATCTGGAAGGTTCCAGCTACCCCCTTGGCGGCGAAAGCACCCACAGCGTGCTGACCGGCCACCGCGGCCTGCCCGAAGCCGTGCTGTTCACCGACCTGGACAAGCTGGAAGAGGGCGACTGTTTCTACCTGCATATTCTGGATGAAACGCTGGCGTACCAGGTGAATCAAATCAAAGTGGTGGAACCGGAGCACACCGAGGATCTGGAAATCACCGCGGGGCAGGATTACTGCACCCTTGTTACCTGCACGCCGTATGCCATCAACACCCACCGCATGCTTGTGCGCGGCACCCGCATCCCTTATAATGGAGAGGAAGAAACCAACACCCCGCAGGCCGTGCAGTATCAGGCGCTGCGCACCGGAACGGTGGTCAAGCGCGTGGTGGATGCCTGGCCGTGGATCGCGGTAACGGGCAGCATTGTGATCGGCGGCGAAGCGCTGCTGCTGCTTTTGCTGCTGCACCGCTGCAAAAAGCGCGAGGAGGATGACTAAATGGGACGGCTGATTGCTAAAATTCTGGCCTGGCTGGCCATTTTGCTGGGGCTGGCGCTGTTGATACAGCCCACCGCCGCCCAGTGGTGGACCAGCACCCGCAACGCCAAAACCGCTGCGCAGTTTGCGGCCCGCGCCGAAGCCCAGCCCACCGCCCCCGCGGCGGAGAAAACCACAGCCGAACCCCCGGAGCCGGAACGCGCCTACCCTGAACTGTACGCCGCGATGCAGGACTATAACGCGGAAATTTACGCCGGGGGCCAAAGCGGCCTGACCGACCCGTTCGCCTACGAGGAAGCCCCGCTGGACCTTGCTGCCTATGGCTATGACGATGATGTGCTGGCTGTGCTGTGGATCCCGCGCCTGAACCTGGAGCTGCCCGTTTACCTGGGCGCCAGCCGCGAAAACCTGGCCAAAGGCGCGGCGCTGCTGGGCCAGACCTCGATGCCGCTGGGCGGCGAAAACACCAACACCGTGATTGCCGCCCACCGCGGCTATTATGGCGCGGAAATGCTGCGCAACGTGCAGCAGATCCAGGTGGGGGACAAGATCCAGCTGACCACCCCGTGGGAAACGCTGATTTACCGCGTGAGCGAGCTGAAAATTATTGACCCCAGCGATATCAACGCCGTGCTGATCCAGCCGGGGCGAGATCTGCTGACCCTTTCCACCTGCCACCCCTACACCCGCAACAGCCAGCGCTACCTGGTAATTGCGGAGCACGACACCGCCGCTGCGGACACCACCAAAGAGGAGGATTTGCAGGAAAGCGCCGCTACCTGGGACGAAACGCCGCGCCAGGTGACCGTGGAGGATGCCGGCGGCAGCTCCATTGCCGAAGTGGCCCCCCAGGCCCTGACCCCATTGCCGGGGGAGGGCAGCGCGGAATCCGAGGGGAGCGCGATCTCCAATACCATGATCTGGCTGGAAAACAACGCACTGTGGGCCGGGCTGGTGGTTATTGCCGCCGCCGTTGGCATTATGGTGATATGGAAAAAACACCGGGAGGATTAACCATGCAGTACACACAGCAGGCCGCCGCCGTTACGGCCGAAGTAAACAAGGCCGTGCAGGGCAAACAGCAAACGGTAAACACCATCTGGATGGCCATGCTGGCGGGCGGCCATGTGCTGATTGAGGATATTCCCGGCGTGGGCAAAACCACGCTGGCGCTGGCCTTTGCCCGCGCGCTGGACCTGAAAGAAAGCCGCGTGCAGTTTACGCCGGATGTTCTGCCGTCCGATTTGGTGGGATTTTCGGTCTACCAGAAAGAGACCGGCAAGTTTGTGTACCACGCCGGTGCGGTGATGTGCAACCTGTTTTTGGGCGATGAGATCAACCGTACCTCCTCCCGCACGCAGTCGGCTTTGTTGGAAGTGATGGAAGAAGGCACGGTGACGGTGGACGGCGTTACCCGCCCGGTGCCCGCACCCTTTACCGTAATTGCAACCCAGAACCCCATCGGCGCCGCCGGCACGCAGATGCTGCCGCAGTCTCAGCTGGACCGTTTCATGGTCTGCGCCGTAATGGGCTACCCCGATGAGGAAGCGGAGCTGGCAATTTTGGCCGGGCAGAGCAAAGGCCGTCTGCTGGACCGTGTGCGCCCCGTTGCCGGTCAGGCAGATCTGCTTGCCATGCAGCAGGAGGTCAGCACGGTATTTGTGCATGAGCTGATGTACCGCTACATTGTGGCGCTGGCCCAGGCCAGCCGCAAGGACCCGCGCCTGGCCGTGGGGTTAAGCCCCCGTGCCACCCTGGCGCTGACCAGCATGACGCGCGCGGCGGCGTACCTGGCGGGGCGGGATTTTGTTGCCCCGCAGGATGTGACCGCTGTGTTTGATGCGGTTGCCCGCCACCGCCTGGTGCTGAACGACCAGGCCCGCGCAGGCGGCGAAACGGTGGACAGCGTAATGCAGGACCTGCTGCGCACCGTGCCGCGTCCCCGCCCCGAAAAGGCTGACCGCCATGGCAGGTAAGCTGGGCCGGGCGCTGGTGCTTTTGGTGCTGCTGGCCGCGGCGCTCATCACCCAGGCACCGCTGGCGGTGTTCCTGTTAGCGTTTGCGCTGGTGCTTCTGGTGCTGCTGCGGCTGGATGCCGCCTATCTGCGCAGGCAGGTAACGGCAGAGCTGCTGGTGCCGGACAAACCCGTGATACAGGGCGAAGATTTTACCCTGACGGTTCGGCTGCGCAACCGCAGCCGGTTGCCTATCCCTGCGCTTGTGGTGCTGCTGAACGCCGCCGATGAATGGGGCGGGGGGCAGATCACCCTGCGCTGCGCCGCCATGCTGGGCGGCAAGGAGAGCGCCGAACAGCGCATTACCCTAAACGCAGGCAAAAGCGGCGTGTGGAGCATTGCGGTGCGGGGCATCACCCTGCGGGATCACCTGGGGGTGTTCACCGCGGCGTGCCCGGCTGCCGTGCAAAGCCAGAGCATCTGTGTGCTGCCCGCTGCCGCGGCTGGCAAAGCCAAAGCGGAAACCGCCCCCGATGAGGACGGCGACGAAGCCGACACCCGCGCCGCCCTGGGCGGCAGCTATGAGCTGCGGGAGTACCGGGACGGGGATACCATCAAGCAGGTACACTGGAAGCTGAGCGCCAAGCTGGACCGCCTGATGGTGCGCGAACCGCTGACCGCCCTGCGTGCTGCCCTGACCCCCGGTGGGGACCTGGACGGAGCGGAGGAATGGGGGGATTTTCCCCAACAGGCGGCGAAGCACCGCAAAAACCCGCCCAAGCGCAAAAAAGAACGTACTGCCCTGAGCCGGCGCGGCGCTGCCGACCCCGGCAGTGGGCTGAAGTTTGTGGACCGTGTGCTGGTGAGCACCCAGCGCCCCGCAGCGCACCCCGCGTTGTGGCTGGCGGCAGATGCCGCGCTGCTGCTGGCGCTCACCTTTGGTTTGCTGCTGGTGCTTTCCACCGGGTTCGGCATTGCGGTGCCGTTGTGGGTGTGGCCCGCGGCAGCCGCTTTCTGCGCCGGGTGGGCGCTGTTCCT
>ERZ857969.2547-NODE-2547-length-20558-cov-2.787299_pt1 | contig 20558 bp, 18 predicted proteins | sample MGYA00519864_ERZ857969 | MGnify/ENA primary metagenome ERZ857969 (study PRJEB31778, sample SAMEA3449382) | human gut metagenome | biome: human gut; feature: human-associated habitat; material: faeces | place: United Kingdom | collected 2010/2012 ... | reverse complement strand
AAAGAGCCATCCAAAGCCACATACCCAAAATCCACCCCCCATGTATCTATTCCGATCGAGTGCAACCGGATTCTTTGCCGGGCGCATATCGTCAAGCTTTCTATAAGAGAAGTATAAAGATGATAGATATCCCAATAAAACCGTCCGTGTAATTCCACCATCGGATTCGGGAACCGATGGATCTCTTTCATTTCAAATTTGGCATCCTTTAAGGTTCCGAGCACGGCCCGTCCGCTGGTAGCCCCTATATCAAAGGCTAGAAAATTATATTCCTTCATGGCTTAACAAAGTTATTTGTTTGACGAAAGCAAAAGTAGAAGCATTATTGCTATATTTGCTTACGAAAATGATTTTAAACCTTTCAAATCTGACATGAACGAACTGCGGAATGATTTACTACGTTACTTGACGATCAGCGCTACGGATGAGGAATGGGGAATCGTCGTCACGACGGTCGGATATCAATTCATCCCGCCGGGTTGCGCCTATCCACTTTCCCGGCATCCGGAGAAGTATAATTTCAAGCCTCAGACCGGACGTATCCTGAATGAGTATCAATTGGTATATATAACGAAAGGTAGCGGGTACTTTTCCTCCCAGTCTTGTAAATCACAAAAGATAAACGCAGGGACGATGATCCTCCTTTTCCCCGGAGAATGGCATAGTTATTATCCGGACCGGGAAACGGGATGGGATGAGTATTGGGTAGGTTTCCGGGGCATTCATATCGATAAACGTGTGGAGAAGAAATTCTTTACCAAGGAAGAGCCGCTACACCGGATCGGGCTGAGCGCTACGATCGTCGGACTTTATGAGGATATACTGAAGTTCGCCTCGGAGGAGAAATCCGGTTATCAACAGATGATCTCCAGTATCGTGCTTCATATATTAGGCTCCGTATATTATAAGGAAAAGAACAACTCCTTCACGAACACCTATGTCGTAGATAAAATCAACGAGGCACGTATATTAATGAAGGAGAACATCGAGGACCCATTAAGTCCGGAAGAGATCGCTGCCCGTCTTGGTTTAGGTTATTCATGGTTTCGCCGGATGTTTAAGGAATACACCGGCGTCTCCCCCGCCCAATATCAATTACAACAGAAGCTCCTTCGTGCGAAAGAGCTTCTGACTAGCACCCCTTTGACGATCTCCGAGATCGCCTATAGCCTGCATTTCGAGAATGCCGGCCAGTTCTCCACATTCTTTAAGAAGAAAGAAGGGGTTACACCCTCGGAATTCAGGGATCGGACGCATTGAGCTGGAGTGAACCGCTCAATAAGGTTTATAAGGCGTACGCATGACATTCCATGTTTTTGGTAGCCACACTCTATAACGTTCTGCCTGATTCCACGTATTACCAGCTGATGCGAAATCGCACAGATGAATCGGGCGAGCCTTGCCGTTTCCTTCCAAATCCGTTCCTAAAACCATAGGAACGGTAAAAGCCATCCAAGCGAAATCGGGGGCTTGTACCGGAGTTAATTCCACATAACCATCCTTGCTGACGATCACGGAAGCCTCATCCACATCTCCATCCTTAAAGCGGCTATCTCTAGCCAGCACCAAAGGGCCTCTTACGATCGCTTGAGCCTCGTTCAGCTCCACCAAGCGAGCCCGCATATCCAACTCCACCGTAATTTCATCCCCTTTCTCCCAAGTCCTATGAATCGGTAGGTATGCTCCAGCCAACAGATCCGTTAAAGGCTCACCATTGACAGACACCACAGTTCGCTCACTCCACGCCGGGATACGCAAGGCGATCGTAAAATCACTCGTCTTCTCCGGTTCCACCACAATCCGGACTTGCCCGTCTATCGGGTAGTTCGTCTCCTGTGTCATCGACACCCTCGTCTTTTTATCCAACTCTACCTCCACGCTCGAAGCCGCATATAGGTTGACATCGATACGTCTGCCGTTTATCTGATAAGCGAATTGCGGAATCATCGCGAAAGCACGAGGTCCATTCGCATTGCAACAATTGATATGCATACCGCATTGCTCCTCTCCTTCATGCCGCCAGCCCTCCAACGGACTGTATTTCGCTATTTGAGAGGCATCCGCTTTCAGCGAGGCTAGTAAAGCGTTATACATAGCCTTCTCGATCTGGTCCGCATACAAGGAATTTCCGGTTAGTCCGAGCATCCTGTCACAAATCTGCATCCACGTGAACGTCACACAAGTCTCCATCGTATGATAAGTAGGATAGGTCTGTAACGCCTTGCCTCCATACCAGCACTCGAATGCACTACCAGAACCGGCCACATTGATTTCCTCATTGATTATATGATTCATCGTTTTCTCCACCACAGATAAATATAATGGATTCTTAGTGACCTTGTAAAGTTCCAACAAGCCCTCATAACAAGACATCATCTCATATGCTTTTTGTCCATTCTCCGGAGAGAACCAAACCTTTGGATGTGGGAAACGTCCGGCGACAGGAATATCCGCAATCGCCTTACTAATCAATCGAGGGCCTTCCGGAGTCTCCCATTGCTTTACGATGTACTTGGCAAAATCCAGATATTTATCTTGCCGGGTACGATTATACAGATACATCACCGGCTCAAGTACCGAAGAGCTTGGCATTCCTATATAATTACCGGTCGTCACGATATTCACTTTTCCGGGTCCCACCTGCGTCATCAAATGGTCGATCACCCGGCAGGCGGCATCCAAAGCTTTTCGATCCCCGGATAAGTCATAATAAGCGATCAAACCTAAAGCCGTGTATTTTCGCCCCCATATATCCCACTGGTTCAACTGTGCTTCCTCGGAATAGTTACCGATATATCCATTCGGCAATTGGGTTTCCATCAACAACTCCGCTCCATTCTTAATAATCTTGTACAACTCAGGATCTTTATCATAACGGTATGAGGCGATCGCCCCTTGTATCCATTTTCCCCAAAATTCCGATTGCCAGCGCGAGGTCTCTTCCTTATGCCGGAAAGGTTCCACCAAATGATCCACATCTTGAGCTTTCACTCGATACTCGATACAAGCGTCGATCCGTTGCCCCAAATAACCGGATATCCTCAAGTGACGTACAGGATCAGTGTTTCTTACTTGCGCATTCATACAACAAACACAAAAACAAAAGAATAGACACGACATGCCTTTTGTTAATACGGATATACTCATAAACACAATTCTTAAGGTTAATAAATGTGATAAAGATAGCACATTCCACTTGTTCGGAACTTTCAGAATTGACAAAATAAATATGAATATTGACACACAAATCGTATCTTAAAATAAAATATCTATTATTTTTCCCCTGATATATTTTGTATGAATCCCAGTAAATACATATTTTTACTTCAAAAAAATTTAAGTTATGAGGGTCATTTATCTTTTACTATCTTTTATGCTTTGTTTCTACCCAGTCACACAGGCGCAAAACACGACGAATCAATTTATGACACAGGCACAAAGCAGCCTGGAAAAAAAAGACTACACCAAAGCTCGTTATCTTTTTTTACAAGCTTACAAGGTGATTACAAACAGGCAATCGATGCCGGTACGCAGGCGGCTTATCTATATTATTGCGAGAATTATTACCAAGAGGCATTCGATCTTTGCCGCCAGATGAACCAATTCATCTTAACCGAGGAACTGAAGTTGCAAAAATCGCTCTATGAGCAACGCTTCCAAGTAACGAAAGAGCGGTTGGAAATGTATATTAAGCTAAAGAACGCCGCCCAAGCGCAAGTTCAACTCAATACATTAGATAATCTGGCCAGCCAAGCGGGTGATGAGAAGTTATCGAACAATTTATTATATACCCAAGCGGGTTATTATTATACGTTCGGGCAAAACGAGCAGGGGGACGCTGCTTTCCAGAAACTGATCAACCAGTATAAGGAGAAAAAAGAATACGACAAGGTGAACGATTGCTACCGGAACCTGATCTCTATCGCTCGTAAGGCAAACAACGCCCCACTGATGGAACGTACCTACGACAAATACATCGTATGGACGGATTCCGTAAAGGCTCTTACGGCAGAGGATAAGCTAGGGGCATTACAACAAAAATACGATCAGAGCCTACAGACAATACAGGAGAAAGACGATAAATTGTCTGTTAAGCAATATATGATTGTTGGACTTATCACATTCGTGGTAATCCTTATAGCCGCCTTACTTTTCTTAGGATTCCTTTTGCTGCGCTTCATCGTGCTGAACAAGAAATTAAAGAAAATCATCCAGACGACAAATGAGCATAGCGAACAACAAGCCCAATTCATCCAAAACATATCGGTTCAGATGGAGCCTACCTTGAACAAGCTTAGCGCATCCGCCAAGGAATTACAGGCGGTAGCTCCGAAGCAGGCCGAGGATGTATGGACACGGGTAGAGGCTTTGAAACAGTTTACGGTTCATATCCAAGAGCTTTCCTCCTTGGAGAATACGTTGATGGAACCGTATGAGGTTAGTTCTTTTAATGTAGGAAACTTCAGTAAGAAAATCGTGGAGAAGGTTAAAGGGGATATTCAACCGGAGGTCAATCTCGTAACAGACGTGCCCCAATTGGAGATTAAGACAAACGCCGAGCATCTGGAACAAGTCTTATTGCATTTGTTAAAGAATGCCGCATTATATACTTCCAGCGGTAACATCCGTCTGGAATTTAAACGGAAAGGCGCTCATGTTTGCCAATTTATCATTACCGATAATGGTATAGGCATACCGGATGATCTAAAAGAGAACTTATTCAAGCCATTCAATGAGGCGAAGGATCTAGCGCAAGGCGATGGTTTGGGATTACCCATCTGCGCACTGATGGCTAGTAAATTAAACGGAACCCTATCTATCGATAAGGAATATAAGAAGGGATGCCGGTTCGTCTTGGTATTGCAGATATAAAATAGACTCACCTTGTTTGTCTTTTTACCGCGATGCGGATGCAGTGACGCTGCAATCCGGGTTGCAGTAACACTGCATCCGCATCGCGGTAGCACTGCAACCCGGATTGCAGTAACTTATTCCGGTAAATGCTTCCGTAAGAACTCAATCCAGTTACCAGAGGCGATACGGTTGATAGCATCGTCCGTAAAGCCACGGTATTGAAGGATCGGGAATATCTTTTGGAGATCGGCGATCGTTACTAGGTCATACGGGCATTGCTCCGTACCGAAAGCACCATCCAGATCACTGCCGATAGCCACATGGTTCGCGTTTCCGGCCAATTGGCAGACATGATCGATATTGTTCGCCATAATCTCCATTCCACAGTTCATGCCTCTTGGAGTAGACTCGCCTCGCACCCAGTTCGGTACCATCATCCAAGCGTCTAGGGCGATACCGATCACGGCGCCACGCTCTATCAACGCCTTGATCATCTCATCGCTAAACTGGCGGTTGTGATCTACGAAGGCCCGACAGTTGTTATGGCTCGCCCAAATCGGTCCCTTATACAAATCCAACGCATCCCAGAAAGCCTCATCACATAAATGGGTCACGTCAAGAATCATATCCAAGCGATCCATGGTACGCAACAACTCTTTCCCCATGGCATTCAGATGACCGGTAGAATCCGTACCGTTGGCATACCTTCCGGGGCCGTAATGTGCCGGGCCAACCGCCCTCAAGCCATAAGCATACGCCCTTTCCACATGATTCACCGTGATGAACGAGTCGGCTCCCTCGATACTTAATACATAACCGATCGGCTTCTTGTCGGCGGGTTCACCGTCTTTCCAAAGAGCCAGATGCGTATCCAAGGCCTTCTTATCCCGGATCATGACCATCTGGCCCTCCTCTTCCATCGCCTTATACCAAGCAAGTTGGCCTTGGGTCTGCGCCCAAGCTTGTTCCGGGGAATGCCAACCGGGAAGTGGATTATCCGGCCCTACATAGCGACCGATCTGGGTGGCGACTACCAACCCGACGTTTCCTTTACGCAGTTCCTCAAACGATATAGTGGCGTTTCCACGGTCGGGCTTATCGGTCATACCGATTTCTCTCCGGTTTATTTCCTTTAGGGGTTGACGCAAATCCCGGTTCCACTCCAAAGCGTTCATGCTAAGGTCGAGATGAGCGTCGATAATAAATGGCTTATTCATTTTATTGATTGAGAGTTGATAATTGATAATTGAAAATTTGATTACCGTTAATAGGTGATGCGACGTGAACGGGCAATGATAGGCCATTCGCCGATCGCCTCACGATCCCGGATCACATAAGCCTTGTCGTATAAAGCGACCGTAGGACAAATATGAACGGGAATGCCATAGAATACGGAACCTAATGGATAGAGCCGACTGTCCGGGACTTCCAAGACCAGATGCTCCTCGCTCTGGGAGATAGGTTTCGCCTCCGGATGGTTCAAGAAAAACACACGGGGCAAAGGACTTTCCGAGGCTACCGCCTTGTAACCAAGATCTACACAAACATGATGCTCATCCAGCACGGAAATGACCCGAGTTATCAATAAGGCAGCTACCTTGAACGGCATATCCGGATAAGCGTTTCCATACCCCCAATCCCAGAACACAAACGTGCCGGGACTGCATTCGCAATCCTTCCGCTTCGCGTACATCGGGAATGTAGGAGTACCTCCCATCACCTTTACCAATGGATAGGCAAACTTGCGGGATATCTCCCGGAACACACGTTCGGTCAAGGCCTTGGCAACGTACCGATAGCTCCGCGTCATGTATATGTCCGTCGTAGCCATGCAACCCGATAATCTGCAGAGACTTCAGCGGCAGGATGGCATCCACCAGCGCCTCCGCTCTCTCCGGGAGGACTCCGGTACGATTCATTCCCACGTTCAGATCGATAAAGACATCCAAGGTGATATTCCCGGCCTCGCAAAGAGCCGAGATCGCACGGGCATTCTCCGCTTGGTCTACCAAGCAGGAGTAATGGGTGGCGGGATATGCCTTTATCAAATCTAATAAGCGGGAAATCTTCGGGCCTACCGGCTGATAGGCTAATAATACATCGGGGGCATTCATATGCCCCAGCATCTCGGCCTCGGCAATCGTAGCGCACTTGAACTTCCGGATTCCGGCATCCAGCAACATGCGGGATACCTCAGCCGCCTTATTCGTCTTCACGTGCGGACGAAGCCGGTTCGTGTCGCCTATGATCCTCTTGGCCAACTCGATATTGCCGGAAATACGATCCGGATAGAACGCCAAGGCTGGCGAGTCTATCCGGTCTACATTACTTATGACGTACCAATCGTCCATGGCTTATTCGTATAATTCGAACAAAGCCTCTATCTCTACAGGAATATTATCGGGAAGAGAACCGAATCCTACGGCGCTACGGGTACCTACACCGTTATCCGGCCCCCATACGGCGGCGAACAACTCGCTACAGCCATTGATCACATAAGGATGCTTTCCGAAATCGGGCGTACAATTTACCATACCCAATACCTTGATCACTCTCTTTATCTTGTTGAAGCTACCAAGGTTCGCCTGGATGGTCGCCAACATGGTAAGTCCTACTTGCTGGGCGGCGAGTTTGCCTTCATCCATCGTCAAGTCCTTACCGATACGTCCGATGATCAAGGATTTATCATTCCGCACAGGCCCGTGACCGGAAAGATACAGGTATTTGCCATCTATCACACAAGGCTTGTAAACTCCGGCCGGAGCCGGTGCGGGAGGTAAGGTCAACCCTAATTTCTCAAAATTCTCATCTGCGTTAATCATGCTCATAATTTCTTTCATTTATATGTTAGTAAAAAAATATATTGATCTATTTCCTGACTCTTTCCGTTACCGGTTGATTCGTGGCGACAGAGATTCCTTGTAGCTCTACATACTCGACGCTTAAAGGATTCTTGGAGCTGGCTTTAACGTAGAGGGATTGGAGAATCGCCTGTTGGTTGTTGATCGTTATGTAGCATACATAGCGGGAATCACGTTTGGTAATCGTCAACTGGCGGGAGGGATAAGCGGTCAATGAGCATACACAAGCATTATCACTCGCCGAGATCAGTTTATACCCATAAGCCATTTTCCGTTGGATATAGCTCAAGCCATTGGTTTCCCCCGGATGCTTTTCCCGATTGACCCAATAAACGTTCAAGGGATCATGTGTATCCAGCTTACCATCCCTCAGATTCACATCGTAACAAACCAAGTTCTTATTCACGCTTCGTGCTATATGAAAAAGCCTCCCGACCGTTGGATAAGTACCTTCCTCCGGGTCCGCCGCAAACGAGGCGACGAAAGGGAAAAGCATAATAACGATACTCAGCAGCCATCTCTTTCTCATTGCTCAATCATTCTTTAATTATACAATCATATTTAAGATCATTACCCCGATCAATCCTACGACCGACACGATCGTCTCCATGATAGACCATGAGCAGATCGTATCCTTTATGCTTAGGTTAAAATATTCCTTGAACATCCAGAAGCCGGAATCGTTGACATGCGAGAACATCAAGCTACCCGCTCCTAAAGATAAAACCATCAAGTTCGGGTTCGCACCCGTTTGCGTAACTAAAGGCATCACCACGCCCGCCGCCGTCAACGCCGCCACCGTAGCCGATCCCACGCACAAACGGATCACGGCAGAGATCAACCAACCCAAGATCAACGGATGAACGGGCAATTGCTCCAGACTTGTCGCCAGCTCATTGCTTACCCCGCTATCCTCCATGATCTGCTTGAAGATACCGGAACCCGCGATGATCAAAAGGATCATAGAGATATCTTTCACGGCCTCCCCATAGACTGCCATAACCGACTTGATACTACGTCCCTGCCGGATGCCCAGCGTATATGTAGCGAACAACAAGGCGATCAGCATTACAATGGAAGGAGCACCAATAAAAGAGACTATCCCGCTCGCCATCTCGCCCATATCCTTAAAGCAATAAGGAATAACCGTCACGATAATCAGTAAAAAGACAGGCAACGTAGCGCTGATAAAACTATTCGCCTTGCCCGGCATGCTATATCTCCCGCTATCCTCTTTCTGCTCGAACAACGTGACCGGACCGGATTTTATATGTTTCAACCGACTGCCGAACACCGGCCCGGCGATAATGATAGCCGGAATCGCCAAACATAAACCGTAGATCAGCGTAAGGCCGATATTCGCGTTGAATTGTACCACCAAGGCTACCGGAGACGGATGCGGGGGCAGGAATCCATGCGTCACGGACAACGCCGCCAACATCGGCAACCCGATATAGACCGCCGGAAGCTTGTATTTATACACGATCGAGAAGATCAATGGCACCAACAACACAAATCCGATCCCATAAAATAACGGAATACCCACGACAAAGCCTGTCACCATCAGCCCCCATTGTATATGCTTAGTACCAAAAAGCGACACCATCACGGAAGCGATCTTCTGTGCCGCTCCGCTCTCGGCCACCAACTTGCCTAGCATAGCGCCTAATACGATAATCAACGTCAACCCACCCAAGATACTCCCGATACCGTTATTCACCGAGTCCGGCAGCTTCTCCAACGGAATGCCCAAAGCGATGCCCGCCAAGATAGAGGAGATCAGAAACGCGATGAAAGCATCCACCTTAAAGTAGGATATCAAGACAATCAATAAGGCCAAACAAAGTACGACAATGATAAATGACATGTTTTTTCGCTGTATTAGTTTATAATCCGTAAACGGGATACAAAGAAAACATTTATTTCCGAACTACCCCTTTTTACGATAACTAATTACCGCTAACAGATTAAAAAAAACAGCAAATAGACAGACAATCACAAAATGTCCCCGTAAATCGGCAAAGCCGCTCCCCTTTAAATAGACCATACGCATCACCTCCACGAAATAACGCACCGGGTTCGCCAGCGTGATCTTCTGCGCCCATTCCGGCATACTGCTGATCGGCGTGAACAATCCGCTTAGCAAGGCGAAAATGATCAAGAAGAAAAACGCCGTAAGCATCGCTTGTTGCTGTGTGGACGAGAAGGAGGAGATCGCCAAGCCAAATCCCGTAAAAGCGATCAAATATACGGCGGCAAACAAATAGATCACCCCGAAACTCCCCTCCGGCACCAAGCCGTAGATCAGCCAAGCGATGAGGATCGCCACCGTCAGCAGGACAAAGCCTATCACCCAGAAAGGGATCAGCTTCGACAGCAGGAACAGGGACTTGGGTACGGGCGAGACGTTTATCTGCTCGATCGTCCCTTTCTCCTTCTCGCTCACGATATTCAAGGCGGAGATCGATCCCCCGATAATCGTCAGCAAGAATACCATGATGCCGGGAACCATATAGATCTTGTAGCTCAAGTGGGGATTGAACAGGTTAATCGAAGCCACTCCCCTGCCCGATCCCATAGAGGCGAAACCTTTCTCCCTATTGAAATCCTGTATAATCGAGGAGAGGTAGGAGCTACCCAAGCCGCCCTTGGTTCCGTTCACGGCGTTAGCGGCGATCATCACGTCCGCCCTGCCCTCCTTACCCAAGTCCCGCTCGAAATCAGAGGGGATTTCCAGAATGATATCGGACTCATTGCTCTCCACCGAGGTCAGCGCCTCGTCGTAGCGATCCGACCGGTCTGTCAGGCGGAAATATCCGGAGGATAGTACCTTATCTACCAATTGCATGGAGGTGACGGAATGATCGTTGTCCACGATGCTAAGGTTAATATTTCGCATCTCGAAATTAGCGGCGAAAGGCAAGATGATCAACTGCATGATCGGGATAATGAAGATAATCTTCGGCATGAACCGGTCCCGACGGATCTGCTTGAACTCTTTCTCTAACAAATATCGTAACATAGCTTATAATCGTATTTTAAAACGTTTCACACTCAAGAATACCAGCACGACCGCCATGAACGACAGTATCCCGATCTCCTTCAAGATCGACACGGCGGGAAGCCCCTTGATCATCACGTCCTTCACGGCGATGATATACCATTTGGCCGGAACGATATGGGAGAACCATTGCAGGATATCCGGCATATTCTCGATCGGGAACATCATGCCGCTCAACAACATGATCGGAAGCATCAAGGCGATACCGCTGATCAACATAGCCGCCTGCTGGGTATCGGCTACCGTGGAGATCAGCAGGCCCAGACAGAGGGATACGATCGCGTACAGGATGGACACGGAAACCAGCAACAGCAGGCTGCCTTTTATCGGAACGTCCAGCAGGAAATAGGATAGTAGCAAGATCGTAGCGATATTCACCATACTCAGCAATAGGTATGGAATCGCCTTGGCCAGAATGATGTAGATGGGTTTCAACGGGGAGACCAGCAGGACTTCCATCGTTCCCATCTCCTTCTCTTTCACGATGCCGATCGAGGTCATGGCGCAAATCAGCATCATGATGAGCCCCATGATGCCGGGCACGAAGTTGTAGGCGCCTTTCATTTGAGGGTTGTAGAGCAAAGAGGTAACCGGGGTCACGGCTTTACTCTCAACCACCGACTCTCCTTTCAACTGTTCCGCGATGATCGCCGAGCAATAGGCGATTAGCTGCGTGGCCTCGTTCGGATCGGTAGCGTCCGCCAAGACTTGTACTTGGGCATCGGCCGTGGAAGCGTAGACAACTATGACGTGTACCTTTCCTTGCCGAAACAAGGCCCCGGCGTCCTCATAGTTATCGACGGTCGTATACAGCTCGAAGTACTCGCTGGCATTCAAGCGGTCTGCCATCTTCAGTGTCAGCTCATCCCGGCTTTGGTCGAAAATAGCGATCGGCACACGCTTGATCTCGGTCGTGATGGCATATCCGAACAAGATGATCAGGATGACGGGCATGAGCAAGAGGATCATTGTCGTGCGTGCGTCCCTGAAAATGTGATAGAACTCCTTTCTAACAAAGGATATGAATTGTTTCATCGTTTATTCTCCTCTCGTTGCTTTTCGAGCCAAGGCGTGAAAGACTTGGTTCATATTCGTTGTCTTAAAATCCCGCTTCAAGGCGGAGGGACTGTCTAACGCTTCGATCTTTCCGTCTACCATGATGGAGACACGGTTACAATACTCCGCCTCATCCATATAATGGGTGGTGACGAAGATCGTGATCCCCCGGGCAGCCGCTTCATAGATCAACTCCCAGAACTGGCGGCGGGTGACGGGATCGACGCCTCCGGTAGGCTCATCCAAGAAAACGATCTTGGGATCATGGATGATCGCCACGGAGAAGGATAGCTTCTGTTTCCAGCCCAAGGGCAGGGAATCGACCAAGGTGTTCCGCTCCTTTTCCAGCCCGAGGATATCCAGCAACTCATCCGTTTTCTGGGACAGCTGCCGTTTAGACAAGCCGTAGATACCGCCGAAGAGACGGATATTCTCCCATACCTTTAGATCGCCGTATAGGGAGAATTTCTGGCTCATGTATCCGATATTCCGTTTGATGGACTCGCTCTCCCGGTAGACATCGAAACCGGCTACCCGGGCCTCGCCGGATGTCGGGGCCGACAGGCCGCAGAGCATACGCATGGCGGTGGTCTTCCCTGCCCCGTTTGCCCCGAGGAAGCCGAATATCTCGCCCGGCTCCACCTCGAAACTGATATGATCGACGGCGGTGAAGGTGCCGAAACGTTTGGTCAGTTGTTTTACTTCTATCGCTTTCATTTTTTATCCTTATTTCATAATTACAATGCCGCATTTCCTCTCTTACAAGGCCATGAAACAATCCTCAACGCTTGGCTCAAGGCGTTCGATGCTTACGTCCGCGTAACCTTTGCCTTTCAGATATTCCTGTAATCGCCTCATGACATCCTCCCCATCCCTCCTCAACGTAAGATGATGAGCATCTCCAAAAGCGAAACACGAGTTTGTATCCGGGAACTCCCGCAAGTCTCCCAACAACTTATACATCGATGCGCATCGCACCGCGTATAGCCGCCTATCGAATGAGGTACGGATGCCTACCGGCGTATCGATAGACAGGCATTCCCCAGAACGCACCAAAGCGATACGGTCGCAACGGGAGGCCTCATCCATATAAGGCGTAGAGACAAGTATCGTAATGCCTTGCCGTTTCAGACGATCCAGCATATCCCAGAACTCAGAGCGGGAGACAGGATCGACCCCCGTCGTAGGCTCATCCAAGAACAAGACATCCGGACGATGGATCAAGGCGCAACTCAAAGCCAGCTTCTGCTTCATACCACCGGACAGCTTCCCCGCCCGCCGATGCTTGAACGGCTCTATCTGCCTATAGATATCCCGTACCAGATCGTAGTTCTCCTCGATCGTCGTATTGAAGACCGTAGCGAAGAAGTTCAAGTTCTCCTCTACTGTCAGGTCTTGGTAGAGCGAGAAGCGGCCGGGCATATATCCTACCCGCCGACGGATCTCCTTCAAGTCTTTCACCACGTCCAAGCCGCAGACAGAGGCGGTACCGCTATCGGCCAGCAACAACGTGGTCAGGATACGAAACAGGGTGGTCTTTCCCGCCCCATCCGGACCGATTAACCCGAACAACTCACCGGAGCCGATCTCCAGCGACAGATCCCGCAGGGCCTCGACATCGCCATAACGCTTGGTGATATGATTTATATGAATCTCGTTATTCATATTTAATCTCCCCATATTGCCCGATCTTCAGATAACCATCGTTGCGGACGGCGATCTTGATGGCATATACCAAATTAGCCCGTTCGTCCTTCGTCTGGATACCTTTCGGGGTAAACTCGGATTTATCGGAGATCCACGTGATCGTACCGGGGTATTCCCGGCGATCATTCCCATAGTCGGCGAAGACCTTGAGAGATTGCCCTAGTTTCAGGTGGGATAACTGATCCGCCGTCACATAGGCACGGAGATAAAGCAAGTCCGTATCGGCGATCTTGTAAAGCGGTTTGCCTGCCGCCGTCACCTCTCCCGGCTCGGCGTATTTCACCAATACCGTACCGGTCTGGGGATTGAAGATACGGCTTTTCATCAGTTGATCATCCAATTGCATGATCTGGTATTGCAGGCCCTCCGCCTCGGCGTCGGCACCTCCCGTCGTCTTGCTTAAGGAGGAGTATTGGGCATCCAGTTGTTTCTGGAGATATTTGATGTTATTCACGATATCGTCCAGTTGCTTTTGGTTACCCGCTTTCGCACGCACCAAGTTTTCCTGTCGCTGTTGCTCGGTCTTAGCCGTGGCGATTTGTTGTTCCAAGACAGCGATCTGCTTACGGATATCCGGCTTGCGAATATCTACCGAGCGAAGGCTGGCAGAGAGTTGCATCTTCCGCAGAAAAAGCTGGGTGCTATCCACGTAACCCACGATGGCACCGGCATCCAAGCGATCGCCCTCCTCGATATTCAATTCCATGATCTTTCCGTTGGCTTCCGAAGATACCAAGATCTCGGTTGCCTCAAAGGTACCGAAAGCGTCAAAATCATTGTCTGTATTACCGCAAGCCGTCCATAGAAGGCTGCATAAGCTGATAAAAATCAAATGTCTCATAAATCAATTGTATTTGTCATACTCTATTTAATTCGTTGTATACATATAATTATAAATGGTCATCAAGCGCTGTACACGGTGCGCCGCGGCGGTTTGCCGGGCCATGTCCTCGGCGTTGATCTCCCGGATTAGGTCCGTGACGGAAATCACGCCATTCTCCAGCTTCACCTCCGCCGCCTGCTTGATGCTTGTTCTCAGACGGATGATATCGTCATCGGCACGCATCAGGTCCGTCATTTTCTTTATCTCCGTGTTTTGCTGCAAAAGTTGCAGGCGGGTATTGAATAAGAAGGTCTCCCGTTGCACATCAATCTGGCGACGGCTTACCTCGATCTTCCTCCGGTCGTTCTTCAGCGTGTACAACTTCCCCAGATTCCAAGAAAGACGGACACCGGCCACATAATAAGGCTCGAAACTATCCTCCAGCATGTTCAAGCCCGGCCGTCCGTAACCACCTTGTACGAAAGCTCCGATACGAGGCATCAAGCCCGCCGTTACCTGCTTGTTTTGCGTCTCGATCCATTCGCTCTTAGCATCCAAGGCCCGTAATTCCGGACGGTTGATTTGCGTGGACAATGAACGCTCGGGTGACTCCGGAGTCTTCAAGACGACTTGATCCGTCAACGGTTTATTGATAAAGGTCGCCAACATCTGCCGATATGCCGTGCGAGACGCCCTTAGCTCAATCTCATTTTGGCGGGCATTCAGCAGTTCCACTTCCATACTTTCCAGATCCGATTGATTCGCCACGCCATTGTCCATCATCGCCTTGATACGCTCGATATTGACCTGCAACTCCTTTTGAAGCAAAGCGTTCTGACGTATCAACTCGTCTTGCAGCAGGCAACCGAAGTAGATTTGATTCACCCGGTCGTTCAGCGCATACAACTCACTTTCCAATTGCTCCCGGTTGGCGATCGCCTCGGCACGAGTCAAGGCACGGGCCGAACGGGTGCTACCGCCGTCCCAAATCGTCTGGTCCACCTGCGCCACGACTTGATACTGATCCTTGCTCAAGCTAGGGATCTCAAAGCCGGGAAGAAGCGAGGAGATCTTATCGCCATCCAAAGGCAACTTCGTCACGTCGCTCTGATAGCTTGCCTTACCGCTTACCGAAAGCTGGGGAAGCCAAGCCTTGCCCACATTACTCAAGCTATAACGCTCCGTCTGATCGATCAAACCCATTTGATGAATCTGCGGATAATTCGCCCTCGCCCACTCGTAACACTGGGTGATCGTGACCGATTCCTGTCCGCTAACCCTTCCGGCATAACCCAACAGGCTAATTAACAATAATACATATACACCTCTCATATACTCTATGATATGTTTATTAAATTGAACAAATCCATCATCTGGCATCCGGGACCATCAGCTGGGTTATTACCTCGACGATCAAATCCCTGCGCCTATCCATATATTCCTCAAACCGCCCCATATCGTTATCCAAAAAAGCCGCCGCTAGTGGCTTGCGGATCAACAACGGGAAGACCACTAGGCTCACCAAGGTCGAAACCAAATCTATGACCGGCATCTTCCGTAGAAGCCCCTCGTCCATCTCCTCCTCTATCTGACGACGAAGACGCAAGATGGGCTGTATTTTTTTCGGATCTTTCAGCACGGTCTGGAATAAACGTTCCGGATCTCTATTTAACTCGCCCACCACAAAATTCGGGAACATCGGGTTTGCACGAACAATTCCCATATACAGATCAACGATCACCGGCATTTTCTCCAGCATCGTACTCTTCTCATCCAAAACCCGATCGATGTTCGGCAACAATGAAGAAAGCAATTGCCCGAAAATAGCGTCGAACAGAATCTCTTTCGTCCTATAATAATAATGTAAGGCCGTCCTGCCAATACCCACTTCTGCCGCCACGTCACTCATAGTAGCCGCCTCGTACCCCTTTCGGACAAACACTCGCTTCGCCGCTTCTAAAATGCGGGATTCCATCTCATTCGTATCTTTCGCTTCCATAATAAAATGTTATTTTTTGTTTTGTCACCATTGTTTGTCATTATTGTTTGACACATGCGTCAAAAGTAGTATAAAAAAATTACATAGCAAGTAAAACCTAAGTTTTCTTGCTATGTAATCCTTCTTTTTTTCATTCGAGAGGAAATACGATTCCTTTCGGGAGGAAGGCGGATTCCCTTCGAACCCGCCTTTCGTTTCTATCGGAAGTAATTATTAGATCGTGCGAGCCTCAACTCCTTCGGTCGTAATCTCCACGGGATTGATCAATCCCTCCTCGTTGAACGTCATCTTCTCGATACAAGTCTCCCGGTGGTCACGTGTCTTGACCCCGGCCGGCCGGCGATGGTACACGATGTAGTAATCTTCCGAATTCGGCACATGCATGATCGAGTGGTGACCCGCTCCGTTGGCGATATCGAAATTTTGCCGCAAGACCTCCCCGATACGATTGAACGGGCCAAAAGGAGAATCGGAGATGGCGTAAGCGACCTTGTAATCCGGTCCGGTCCAGCCACCCTCACTCCACATGAAGTAATATTTACCATTCTTCTTAAACATAAACGGGCCTTCCACGTAATCCTTGGGAGTTACCTCTTTATAAATCGTTCCGTCCTCAAACGGTATAAGTCCGGTAAAGTCTTTATTCAAGCGTACCATGTTGCAGTGCTTCCAACCACCGTAATACATATAATACTCATCATTGTCAGCGTCGTGGAAAACAAACTGGTCGATCGGCTGCGCCCCATTCACGATCTCGTTGATCAGCGGCTTACCCAGCAAATCCTTATAAGGCCCTTCCGGACGATCGCTCACGGCAACACCGATGCCTCCGATCTCTCCCTCATGCACGTCATTCGCCCCGAAGAAAAGATAATACTTGCCATCCTTGTTGATTACCGAAGGAGCCCACATAGCGATCTTCGCCCATTTCACCTCTGCCGTATCAAGAATGGCGGTATGCTTGGTCCAATTCACCAAATCCTTGGAAGAGAAGCAATCGAAGAAGGTTTGCTTCTCATATAAATCACTCGTAGTCGGGTAAATCCAATAGGTATCCCCGTAAATAATTCCCTCCGGATCGGCGTACCAACCCTCGAACACAGGATTACCACTCTTCGCTACCTCTTCATTTGGAGCCTGTTTAGGGCCACCACAGGACATCAAGGCACCGGCCATCAATACAGTGTAAAACAGGCTTTTCTTTCCGTTTATCATCAATAGTAGATTATTTATTAGTAAATCAAATAGTATCTTTTAATTATTCGAGTTCTCCATGTTCTTCGCCAAACCACCTTCCGAGGTCTCCTTATAAAGACTGGGCAAATCATTACCTGTCTGGCGCATCACCTCAACCACCTGATCAAAACTTACCCGGTGTTTTCCGTCGGAGAAGTTCGAGAACGTATTCGCGTCAAGTGCACGGGCGGCGGCAAAAGCGTTTCGCTCGATACAAGGGATTTGTACCAAGCCACAAACAGGATCGCAAGTCAATCCCAAGTGATGCTCCAATCCCATCTCGGCGGCATACTCGATCTGCGCGGGCGTACCACCAAACAACTGACTGGCGGCAGCGGCAGCCATAGCGCAAGCCACGCCAACCTCACCTTGGCAACCTACCTCTGCCCCCGATACGGAGGCATTCGTACGCACCACATTTCCAAACAAGCCTGCCGTAGCCAACGCACGCAATATACGGGAATCACGGAACTCACGCGTCTCCTTCAAGTGATAAAGGACCGCAGGCATTACACCGCAAGAACCACAAGTCGGAGCGGTCACGATCTTCCCACCGCACGCATTCTCCTCAGACACCGCCAAGGCATAGGCATACACCATTCCCCGGCTCTTGATACTGCTGCCATAACCTTTCGCACGGATCATATAATCGGAAGCCTTACGACGAATGCCCAAACCTCCCGGCAAGATGCCTTCCGCTTCCAGACCACGACGAACCGCATCCTGCATCACTTCCCATACCTCAGCCAGATAATCCCAGATAGAAGGGCCTTCGTGCTGCTCGACATATTCCCAATAGGAATGGCCAGTCTTCTCACACCAAGCCTGTATCTCCTTGATCGTATGCATATCGTATACTTGCTCCGTCCTCAACTCATTGAAAGACTCGTTCGCCAAGGTTCCCCCGCCGATACTATATACGGTCCACGTATCCAGCTCCTCGCCACTCTCATTATACGACTCGAACAACATCCCGTTCGGGTGGAACGGCAAGAAAGTCTTGGGTTCCCAAGTAATATTTGTCTTCGCGACCGGCTGTAATACCTCAAGAATAGCCGCGTCCGTCATATGGCCTTTTCCCGTAGCCGCCAGACTACCATATAAGGTTACGTTAAAACGAACAGCGCCCCGGTTACGTTCCAAGAACATTTGTGCCGCACGCATCGGCCCCATAGTATGACTACTTGAAGGGCCATGACCCATCCGGTATATTTGTTTGATTGATTCCATCTTTCTTCGATCTAAGTTTTCTTGTTTCTATACTTTAAGGAAAATATTATGTTTATAAAACGCATACAAAAGTACATAAATTACCGATACATTGCACATGGCAATGAGCACCGGATAATAATTTCCTAAATATTGCTGGGTTCCGAAAAACAAGGATTCGCCGATACACCTAAAACTTACCACGTTAGTAAGCATATAAGCCAGTATTGAATTCATGCCGTACACTTTCAGCCAAGTCGTATACTTTCGATGCCCTTTATAGTCGATCCAATAATAGAACAACCCCATAAGCAAGAAACAGTACCCACTGCTCACCAATACCATCGAACTGGTCCACAGTTTCTTAATAACGGGAAGCTCGATACCCCAAAGCCATCCGGCGATAACCATACCCAGACCAATACCGAATAACATCCGTAATTTGAGCCGCTCGGAATATAATTTGTTCTTTAGGATATATCCGGCGAACAACCCGGTCAACACGGTTACCCCGAAATTCAAGCTGCTCAGTATCCATGTATAACGATACCAAGTAGCGAATATCACCTCCCCGTTCTCCACCGTCGCCCCATCCCGGAAACGTCCCAGTACGGTGCGATCGATCCATTCGGCCAAATTACTATCCGGTGTGTACGAACCTCCCCCATAGTTACCGACCGTAATAAACTCCATCGCTCCCCAAAAGATTAATAAAAGAGCCGCCGCTATACCGATCTGTACCCGTATCCTTACATACAAGAATAACAAGGAAGCAATCAAATACCCCATAGCGATCGACTGCAAAGTATTTGAATACAGATAAACCCGGTCTGGGTCCAAAGCCAATAAATTACCTTGGCACATCATACCGAAGACCCAAAGCAGTAGCACCCGTTTCCCGATCCGCCGATATACCGCCATCTTATCGGGCATATCCTTATAACGAGACAAAGAGAAAGGCATGGAAACTCCCGCCATGAATAAGAATAAGGGCATCACGAGATCCCACGTAGAAAATCCCTCCCATTCCACATGCGAGAATCCCCACATAAAAGAATTAAACCAAGGCATATCAATCGCATGGGCCAGCGGATGCAACACCATCTCCAACACCACTAAGCAAAAAAGGTCGAAGCCACGGAGTACGTCCAATGACTCCAACCGATTTAATTTCTTCTTCTCCATCCGTCTATTATACTTTCAAGAAAATACGTTGGCGATATAAGAAATACAAGAATCCCCAACAAACAGCGATATATGCGATAGCGCTAACCAAAGGCTGGGCGGTCTCGGGCATCAACTTCGCCAACCCTCCGAATATAGCCTCGGAAGTATAGGAGAAACGGATGAAACGCTGCGCCAAATAGATCGTAATAGAGTTCATGCCGATCACGGTAAAAAACAAGGTCCATTTACGCCACCCCAATACATCTATGATATAGAAGAACAAAGCAAACATCCAAACGGAATAAGCACCTACTACACAGACAAAAGAGCTTGTCCATAGCTTCTTATTGACCGGAAAGACCAAGCTCCATAACAAGCCGACGATCAACAATACAGCTCCCGCTCCTACTAAACAAAGCACTTTCTTTCGGTCGGTCAGCCCCTCTTTCCGTAACTTAATCCATTCACCAGTGAACATACCCAACATTGCCGTGGCAATCGCAGGGACGGTGGAGAATAAACCCTCCGGATCAAAAACAGTCTCGTGCAAACGTCCGGGAAGAAACAGGCGGTCAATATACCCTA
>ERZ857969.2538-NODE-2538-length-20660-cov-3.705072_pt1 | contig 20660 bp, 20 predicted proteins | sample MGYA00519864_ERZ857969 | MGnify/ENA primary metagenome ERZ857969 (study PRJEB31778, sample SAMEA3449382) | human gut metagenome | biome: human gut; feature: human-associated habitat; material: faeces | place: United Kingdom | collected 2010/2012 ... | reverse complement strand
AGATGATGATGGTGTACAACGCTCTGATGGATCAGCAGGTGCAGACGAAAAAGAAGTCGCTGGCGGGACAGATGAGCCTGTTTGATCTGGTGTCGGAGGAGGAGAAAAAAGCCTATGAGATTCAGTATCCCAACGTTGGAGAGTACAGCAAGGAGATCAAGCTTGGCTTTGAAAAGGAAGTCATCGGTATCTATCTGACCGGTCATCCACTGGAGGAATACGAGGAAAAATGGCGCAAAATTATATCGGCGGTGACGTCGGACTTTCTGCTGGACGAGGAGAGCGGCGAGGTCAAGCTGCGGGATAACCAGAAGGTTATCATCGGCGGAATGATTACGGAGAAGACCATCAAATATACGAAGAACAATAAAACGATGGCGTTTCTCTCGCTCGAGGATCTGTTCGGCACGGTGGAGGTAATCGTATTCCCTGGCGAGTATGAGCGCTACCATACGCTGCTGAATGAGGATGAGAAGGTATTTATCCGCGGACATGCCAACGTGGAGGAGGATAAAAACGCCAAGATCATCTGTGAACAGATCTGTACCTTTGCCGAGGCGGAAAACGGAATGCCGCAGGAGCAGCGTACCTATCGGCAGGGGAACGGCAGCCGGCGCGCTTACAGCGGGAATGCGGGCAGCAGTCCGGCATCCGCGGGAGACGGTCGCGCCACGCAGGCGCCCACGCGGCGCGGCGATGAATTATGGCTTCAGTTTGAGACCAAGGAAGCGTTTGCGGAAAAGGAAAAAGAACTCTATGCCATGCTTCATGATTCGGATGGAAAAGACACGGTAGTGATCTATATTTCATCGATCAAGGCGATGAAGCGGCTGCCCGAAAACTACAGTATCTGCATTGAAACGGAGATTGTGAACAATTTAACTAAGTTTTTGGGGGAAAATAACGTAAAAGTTGTCAAAAAGAGCATTGAAAAGAAACCATAAAGAGATTAAAATAAGATAGATTAAATGGGTATATTATATGAGGAGGGAACGATAAATGGCGAAAGAGATAAACACCATTGGTGTACTCACGAGCGGCGGCGATGCTCCGGGTATGAACGCAGCAATCCGTGCAGTGGTTAGGGAAGCCATTGCCAAGGGTAAGAAAGTCAAGGGAATCAAGAGAGGTTATGCAGGACTTCTTCAGGAAGAGATTGTGGATATGGAAGCAAAAGACGTTTCCGATATCATCCAGCGCGGCGGGACTATTTTACAGACAGCACGCTGCATGGAGTTCAAGACACCGGAAGGTCAGCAGAGAGCAGCAGAGATCTGCAAGAAGCATGGAATCGACGGTATTATCGTTATCGGCGGTGACGGTTCTTTCAGAGGTGCGCAGAAGCTGGCGGCACTCGGCATCAACACCATCGGTCTTCCGGGAACGATTGACCTTGATATTGCATGTACAGAGTATACCATCGGTTTTGATACAGCGGTGAACACCGCAATGGAAGCGATCGACAAGGTACGTGATACCTCTACTTCTCATGAGCGCTGCAGCATCATCGAGGTTATGGGACGCGGTGCAGGTTATATTGCATTATGGTGCGGTATTGCGAACGGCGCAGAGGATATCCTGCTTCCGGAGAAATATGATTACGATGAGCAGAAGATTGTAAACCATATCATCGAGAACCGTAAACGCGGCAAACAGCATCACATTATTGTCAATGCGGAGGGTATCGGACATTCTGCAAGTATGGCGAAGCGTATCGAGGCTGCAACCGGCGTTGAGACGCGTGCGACGATTCTGGGTCACATGCAGCGTGGAGGAAGCCCGACCTGTAAGGATCGTGTCTATGCATCCACGATGGGTGCGCTGGCAGTGGATCTGCTCTGCGAGGGCAAGAGCAACCGTGTTGTTGGTTATCGTCACGGCGATTTCGTGGATGACGACATCGATGAGGCACTTGCAATGCAGAAATGCATTCCGGAGTATCAGTATCAGATCAGCAAGAACCTTTCAATGTAAGATACATAACAGTATTTGGAACAATCATAAGACTCCATGGGCGGGAACTCATGGAGTTTTTTCCGCTTAGGGAACAAAAAGGAGCAGTCATGATTACGAGCAGCAGCAATCAGCAGATGAAAAATATTACGGCATTGATGAAAAAGGCAAAAGAGCGCAAAAGCCAGAACCTGTTTGTTGTGGAAGGCAGAAAGATGTTTGAGGAGGTTCCGCCGGAGTGGCTCTCTAAGGTTTATGTCTCCGAGCGCTTTCTGGAGGAACCGGAAGCGGAGCAGCTGCTTGCGGGAAAGACCTATGAGGTCGTTGCCGATGCAGTATTTAAGAGCATTTCCGACACACAGACGCCGCAGGGGATCTTATGTCTGGTGCGTATGCCGCAGTATCCGCTTTCCGGTCTGCTGCGCGGGGACAGGACACATCTGCTGATCGTTGAGAGCATCCAGGATCCGGGGAATCTGGGAACCATGCTGCGGACCGGCGAGGGTGCGGGAATTACCGGCATCATCATGAACCGGACGACGGTGGATCTGTTTAATCCAAAGACCATCCGCTCTACGATGGGAAGCATTTACCGGGTACCCTACTATATTGCGGACGATCTGGCAGAGACGATCGGTGAATTAAAACGGCAGAAGGTTGGCATATACGCGGCGCATCTGAAGGGACAGATGCACTATGATGAACCGTCCTACTGCAAAGGAACGGCGTTTCTGATTGGGAACGAGGGGAACGGATTGTCCGATGAGATCGCGGGGCTGGCAGATACCTACGTGCGGATACCGATGGAGGGAAGTGTGGAATCCCTGAATGCGGCAGTATCCGCAGCATTGCTTATGTATGAGACCAACAGGCAGAGGAGAAGGAACGGAAAATGAGAATCTGGTTTAAGATGATGAAGAACAACCACTTGCTGCGGGATACGACGATCACGGATGAATCCGATGAGACAAGAACACACAAGGTCTTCCATGCGCTTGAGGAAGTGTGCTATGAATTTGATCTCGGAAAACCGATCTGGCTGGAGGCGAATGTGAATGAATTCAAGCGCCATGCCAAGACGCGCTTCACGCAGGATTCCTTTATCGAGCAGATTGATTTTGATTTTCTGGAAATGCAGGTTATCGAGGAGGATTAAGCGGTATAAGTTATGGAAGGAAATAAGAAAACGGTTTCAGCAGGCTGTGTTTCGATTTGCCTAATTCACCCGGAATATGGTATAATGTACATAAGCAATGAGCAGTGCCAAAATCGTAACAGCAAAAATTGCCTGCTTGCAGAGCACATTTTCGCTGGCACGATTTTGATAGGGCGACTGCCCGGTAGTCCAAGAAATCTGTGATTTCTTGGACGTGTACTGCGAAATACGCGCCCGCGAGTCCGGGAAGCCGGAGGTTTTCCGGACTTTTGCCGGAGCGTATTGCAATAAATGATAAGGGGAGACATCTGGAGGGGAACATATGGACAAGCCGGTTGCGTTAGGGGAAGTGACCCTGGGTGAAGGCGTAGATAGCTGGAATACCATTATTTTTCTGTATAACTCGGCACTCAAGGAAGTGAGAACAAAGGTCGAGATTTTAAATGACGAATTTCAACAGGTACATCAGTACAATCCGATTGAATATATCAAGTCGCGCATCAAAGCGCCGGAGAGCATTGTCAAAAAGCTGAAGCGGTATGGCTATGACTCATCGATCGACAACATGGTGAATTACATCAACGACATTGCGGGAATCCGGATAGTCTGTTCTTTTACATCGGATATTTACCGCCTTGCCGAGATGATCGGCAAGCAGAATGATCTCACAGTAATCTCCGTGAAGGATTATATCAGACATCCCAAGGAGAGCGGATACAAAAGCTATCACATGCTGGTGACGGTGCCGATTTTTTTGTCGGACTGTATTATTGACACGAAGGTGGAGATTCAGATCCGGACGATGGCGATGGATTTCTGGGCGAGCCTCGAGCACAAGATCTACTATAAGTTTGAGGGAAATGCGCCGGATTACATCAGCAGGGATCTGCGCGAGTGTTCGGGAATCGTTTCCATGCTGGACGCAAAGATGCTCCAGCTCAATGAGGCAATTCTGGAGGCAAAGGCAGCACAGGAAGAGCAGGAGGGAGATACAGGTGCAGTATAATTATGATTTTGAGATCGCATCACTCTTAATTATGACAATTATATTACTGCACTTTGTATTCGTGCGCCAGTTTCCCGGGGAGAAGACACGGGTATTCGGCTGGCTTCTGTTTGTGTGTGAAGCAGAGTGTCTGATGAACATTTTATCATGTGTGGGATTAGCAAATGCAGCCCTCGTTCCGCAGCGTCTGAACGAGGTACTGGCGTTTGCTTTTTTGTGTTGGAGGGGGCTTCGTCATATCTGGTTTACCGGTATTTTATGGCGGCATGTGCGATCCGCGGCAGGGAGAGAACGGTATTTGCGGCTGCGGGCATAATCCCGTTTGCCGCATTTCTTGTGCTGGTGGCAGTGACGCCGGTGACCGGATTTTTTTACTACTTTAAAGACGGCAGTTATTATCAGGGCGTGGGTGCAGATTATGGATATGCGTACATTGTAATCTTCTTTTTGCTGGGGCTTCTGATTGTCGTGCGGCAGCATAAATATACGACGCTCCGCACGAAGGTCATCGTGTGCACCTACACGGCTGTGGCAGCCGCCATGATCGGGCTGCAATACCAGTACAGGGAGATCCTTTGCACCAGCGTCAGCAATACAGTCGTGCTTATAATGCTCTATCTGCAGATTCAGAATCCGGTGGTGTTTCTGGATACGACGACAGGAATCGGAAACGGGACGGCATTTGAATCGCAGCTTGAGGAACGGCTCCGCAGAAAGGGCGAGGGCTATGTGCTCACGATTCATCTGAGCAAGTTTTATCATATCCACACGATTCTGGGTATCGAGAACAGCAATGAATTGCTGCGGGAGATCGGGGAGTATCTGTATGATCTGTGTGGAAAATTTCATGTGTTTCACACGGCAGGGGATGCCTTTACGGTGTTTGCAGACACCAAAGAGCAGTGTGAAAGGTTAAAATGTGAGATACAAAAGCGGTTTGAAAGTGACTGGGTGGTGCAGGAGAACCGCATTGCGCTGGATATGGAGACGGTGGTGCAGCACTACCCGACGGACTTTAAGGCGATAGCGGAATATTACGGAATGCGGGAGTTCCTGCTTGAAAATGCGGGAAAGTCCGGCGCGCAGGTCATCGTGGAGGCGGACGCGGACATGATCGCACAGTACCGCCGCCGCAGAAAAGTGGAGATTGCCGTGGCGAGGGCGATCCGGGAGAAGGGGTTTCTGGTCTACTATCAGCCGGTATATTCCCTGAAGGAACGGCAGATTGTGTCCCTGGAAGCGCTGGTGCGGCTTAAGGATCCGGAATTGGGATTTATTTCGCCAGAGGAGTTTATTCCGCTTGCGGAGCGCGATGGCAATATCATCCATATCGGGGAACAGGTGCTGGAGCAGTGTTGCCGTTTTCTCTCAAAACATGTGCTCTCGAACGGCTCGCTTGGAATCCGCACCATCCATGTGAACATTTCGATGGTGCAGTGTCTGCGCCAGAATCTGACCGAGACCATCCGGCCGGTGCTTGAGAGTTACCATATTCCGCCGTCCATGCTGACGCTGGAGGTGACGGAGCGCACGGCGATTGGCGCCCCGGAGCGGATGCTGTGGCATATGCATGAGCTGGGAAAAATGGGAGTGTCGTTTGCGCTCGACGATTACGGAAGCGGAAATGCGAACTGTTCCTATCTGATCCATTTTCCATTCCAGGAGATCAAGATCGACAAGGAGATCGTGTGGGCGTCGTTCCGCGACAAGGCGGCGCGCATCGTGCTTGAAAATGAGATTCATACCATCAAACAGCTGGGGATTCCGCTGATTATCGAGGGAATTGAAGAGCGGGAGCAGAGCGAAGCGATGGAACAGCTTGGTGTGGAATGTATTCAGGGATACTATTACGGCAGACCTCTGCCGGAACAGGAGTGCCTGCGGTATATCCGCACGTTTCAGGAGAAAGCGCAAAACGACAGGCAGCAGGCGGCTGTTCCAGGAGAAACGCAGAGGGAAGCAGGCCGGTAAGAGCCATTTGAGTCATACAGAAACAGGAAAGAAAGAGAAGAGACATGAATATTATTAACGCGGAGAATTTAACGAAATCATACACAGAGAGGAAGCTTTTGGACAAAGCTTCCTTTTATCTGCAGGAGGGAGAAAAAGTCGGGGTAATCGGTATCAACGGGACGGGAAAGTCCACCCTGTTAAAAATCATTGCGGGGCTGGAGGAACCGGATGAAGGACAGGTGACCTGCGCCAACCATATTGTGGTGAGATACCTGCCGCAGAATCCGGTGTTCGATCCGGAGATGACGGTACTTGACAGTGTGCTGACACAGTGTGTCTTAAATTTTGTCGGCAGCGGGAGGACAGAGCGCACCGATGCAGACGCGCATGCGCATGCACAGGAACAGAAATGGAGTCTTGAGAGCGATGCAAAAAGCATGATGACGCGCCTCGGCATTACCGATTTTACACAGAAGACCGGAGAACTTTCCGGCGGACAGAGAAAACGCCTGGCGCTCGTGGCAGCGCTTCTGGTGCCGTGCGATGTACTGATTCTGGACGAGCCGACGAATCATCTGGATTCGGCGATGGCGGACTGGCTGGAGAATTTTTTGAAAAAATGGCGCGGAGCGCTGGTCATGATCACACATGACCGCTATTTTCTGGACAGTGTCTGCAACCGTATTGTCGAGGTGGACAAGGGGGCAATCTACAGCTATGAGACGAATTATTCCGGTTATCTGGAGCGGAAAGCGGAGCGGGAGGAGAGCGCCGAGGCGAGTGAGCGCAAGCGTCAGTCTGTACTGCGGAAGGAACTGGAATGGGTCAGACGGGGGGCAAAAGCGCGCACAACCAAGCAGAAGGGGCGCTTGCAGCGCTATGAAGAATTGAAGAATCAGAAGGCGCCGGAGCGCGACAGCCAGGTGGAGATGAGTTCCGTCTATTCCAGAATGGGAAAAACCACGATCGAGCTGGATCACATCACCAAGGGATATGACGGGCGGACGCTGCTGCGGGATTTTTCCTATATTTTTCTGAAAGGGGACAGGATCGGATTCATCGGTGCAAACGGAAGCGGCAAGACGACCCTGATGAAGATGATTGCTGGGCGCATCAAACCGGATGCAGGCACGATCACAGTCGGGGCAACGATCAAGATTGGCTACTATACGCAGGAGATTGAGACGGGCCGCGAAGCGGGAATCGCCTACATGGACCCGGAGGAAAAAGTGATTGATTATATCCGGAACACGGCGGAATATGTGCGGACAACGGACGGTCTGGTCTCGGCATCGAATATGCTTGAGCGTTTTTTGTTCCCGGCAGCGCAGCAGTACAGTCCGATCGGAAAGCTTTCCGGCGGTGAGCGGCGCAGATTAAATCTGCTGCGCGTGCTGATGGAGGCGCCGAATGTGCTGATTTTAGACGAGCCGACGAACGATCTGGATACGCAGACCCTTGCGATCCTGGAAGACTACCTGGACAGCTATGAGGGAATCGTGATTGTGGTATCGCATGACCGGTATTTCCTTGACCGCGTGGTGCGCCGAATTTTTGCTTTCGAGGGAAACGGAGAGATCCGGCAGTATGAAGGCGGTTATACAGATTATGTCAACCGACTGGCGGAGGAAGGCAGAAAGCCGGGCGAAACGGCGGAAGTTCAGGGAATGACAGCACGCGGAGTCTCGGAGGCGGAAAGCGCACAGGAGGCCGGCGGTGTGACCGGGACATCCGGGCAGGATGCAGCAGAGCAGGCGGATTCCAGAAACACCTGGAAACGTGAGAAGAAGCTGAAATTCAGTTATAAGGAACAGAGGGAATACGAGACGATCGAGGATGACATTGCGAACCTGGAAGCAAAAGTGGAGCAGCTGGATGCCGACATGGCGGAAAACGCCACGAACTCAGTGAAGCTTGGGGAACTTCTGGCGGAAAAGGAAGCAGCAGAACGGGCGCTCGAGGAAAAGATGGAGCGTTGGGAGTATCTGGAAGAACTGGCGGCAAAGATTGCGGGGCAGGAATGAAGAATATAACGTTTCATTTTACAAAGCCGTCTTTTTTCTTTCTATTCGCTGCAGCGCGTTAAACCAGCTCTGCGGCAGACCGAAGCCAAAGACAATTCCCAGCACGATGGCACCTGCCACCTTGATGGTTTCCATGCCATAGTTGGAGAATTGCGTCATATCGTTCATGATGAAATAGTAGGACGTATAGTAAATACCTGCTCCGGGAACCAGCGGAAAAATACCGGCGATGAGGTAAACGGTTACCGGATTTCTGCGGATCGCGGACAGAATACGCGAAAATACGGTGAGTGCGAAGGTGGCGGTCAGATTCGCAAGCACCGTGCCCATATTGCTGTTTAAGCCGATCACATAGACGACCCAGCCGATGGCACCGGTCAGACCGCAGAAAAACAGTTCCTTTTTCGGCGCGCCAAACAGTTCCGCAAAAGAGAGTGTGGCAAACAAACTCACAATAAACTGGATAATCATAACAGCGCTGCACCTCCCCTTGCAAAATGATAGATCGTAATGACGGTGCCGACGCCGACAGCGATACAAAATGCGGTCAGGATGGCGTCAATCATGTGAATGGCACCGGACAGATAATCTCCGTTAAAAAAGTCGCGGATCGACGTAGTGAGCGCGATTCCGGGGACGAGCGGCATGATGTCTCCGATGATGACCTTATCGTAGAGGATGGGGGTACCAAAGGAGAGTACAATCAGCGACAGCAGCGTTACGAATGCACTTCCCAGGATATTCGTGATAAACTTGGAATTCTTATGGCGCTTTAAGGCAAACAGAAATACCTGCAGCAGCATGCCGATAAAAAAGCCGACGATGCTGTCCAGGGCTGTACCTCCGAAAAGGTAGGAAAAACAGCTACAACCTAGTCCGCAGAAGAAGATGTGGATGACAGGTTTACCGAACGAAATATTTTTACATCTTTCCAGACGGTTCCAGGCGTCGATCAGCGAACATTCGTGGGAACAGATCTCGCGGGAAAGCTGGTTTAATGCAGCGATGCGCCCGAGATGCGTGGTGCCGAGCGGAATGTGGCGGATCATGCTGCAGGCATCTTCACGATCCTCGTTTGCACTTGCAAAGATTCCGTTGGAAAGCACATAAACATCATAATTTTCAATTTCGTATGCCTCAAGAATATGCATGACCGTGTCCTCGACGCGGTAGACTTCGGCACCATTCCGAAGCAGTGCATCGCCGATTTCCACGGCGAGAGCCAGAATTTCCTTGGTTACAGCCATTTGGATGTCCGCCTTTCTGATAATAAAATGTCCATATGAAAAAGTAACACGTTTTTATAAAAAAAGCAATCTGGTACTTTTGTCAGTTGTCCTGTACATAATATCTGTGAGGACAGGCATAATAATGCATAAATCATGCAAGTGATGTAAAAACGGACAGGAGGACAGGAATATGAATTGCAGAAAATACAGAGCATGCCTTGTGGGAGTGCTGGCCATCGCGCTGATCTGCGGGGCACTTTTATATCTGAAATACGGGAGAGAGGGGGAGACCCCGGTGGACGGCGTGCTGGTGGAACGGAATTCTACATGGGAAGCGGGAACTGCGGCATGAGTGCAAAGAGTGAGACACTGTATCTTAAGATTGACCAGAATACAATCGTGACAGACCGGCATGTGACGCTTGGGGACATTGCGAAAATGGAGTGCCCGGATACTTCGATTGTGCGCCAGCTGAAGCAGAAAAAAATCTATACGTTTGCGGAGGCGATGAATCCGCGCAAACAGAAGAACCAGATGAAGGTTTTTTCCATATTAAAGATCGTCGAACTGATTCATGAGGAATATCCGAATGTGGACATCAGCAATGAGGGAGAGAAGGATTTTATCATTGAATACATTCCCAATCCCGAGAAACCGAAGTGGATCAATGCGTTAAAGACCGTCGCGCTCTGCGTGGTCATTTTTTTCGGGGCGGCGTTCACGATTATGGCGTTCAACAACGATGTATCCGTGGGAGATGTCTTTTCCAAATTCTATCGGCAGGTGATGGGAAAGGAGTCAAGCGGCGTGACAGAACTTGAAATCTGTTACAGCATCGGACTTGCCATTGGCATTACGCTGTTTTTCAATCATGTGGGCAGTAAGAAGATCACGCCGGATCCGACGCCGATGCAGGTGGAGATGCGCAAATATGAGAAGGACATAGATACTACGTTCATAGAGAACGCGGAGAGAAAGGGACACAGCATCGATGTTAATTGAGCATATATTTTTGGGCTTCTGCGGGCTTGCCGCGGGACTTGCCGTCTCTGCGGGAACATTTGCGTTTTTGATCGTCATCGGTGTCATTCCGCGTATGATTGGAAAGTGCAACCGCGCGGCAGAGACACTGCATTTTGAAAATGCCGTGATTCTGGGCGGAATCTGTGGAAATCTGGCGTCTGTTTTTTTGCAGATCCGGATTCCGTTCGGACCGGCGCTTCTGTGCGTGTACGGTATTTCTGCCGGGATATTTGTGGGAAGCATCGCGGTGGCGCTCGCGGAGATCCTGAATACATTTCCGATTACATTCCGGCGCATGGGCTTAAAGGTCGGACTCTTCTGGGTCATGCTTGCGATGGCGGCAGGAAAAGTGGCAGGATCGCTGTACTATTTCCTTGGAAATTTTAAGGCACAGTAGTACAATGATGGGAGATTGTTTTTTTACGGAGGAAAATTATGGTGCCATCCATCGCACGCCAGAGCGTGATTATCAAGTGCAATATGCAGAAGTCAATTCTGACAGGAAATTATGAATTTTATTATGCTGCGGGAATTATCGCCAACCTTTCCGGAGTTGAGATCCCGGAGGACATCAAGCCGGAGGAACTACTCGCGCTTCTGTCGGAGAAGATACCGACGCTGATACCAGCGGATGAGAAGGAAAAGTATCTGTTCGGGATGGTGGCGGACTACCGTCCCGAAGATGTATATGATGAGCAGATGCGGGAACTTTTAGACTGGGGACGCACTGAAAAATATCTCTGGACGGTCACATTGCCGGATGACTGGCAGAACGCATAAAGGTAGAGCAGCATAGCATCACAGAGGAGAAATGGCGGGAGGAGCGGTCGGAGAACCGGAAGAACGCATAGAGCCGGGGAATCACAGTATTACAGTGGGAAAATGGCGAAAGAAGCGGCCGAAGGGGCGTAAGAACGCATAAAGTCGGGGAATCACAGCATTACAGTGGGAAAATGGCGGAAGGAGCGGCCGGAGGGGCGTAAGAATGCATAAAGCGGGGCATCACGGCATTACAGTGGCAAAATGGCGGAAGGAGCGGTCGAAGGAATAGAAATAAATAAAATGCGCATACTGACAAAAAAGACGGAGGTTGCGCAGTGGATAAGGAAAAAGAACGTTTACAAAAAAAATACAATGATTATGTGAAGCAGGTGACTCCCACCCATAATCTCTGGTGGAATATGGCGAAGGCGTTTGTGACAGGCGGGATCATCTGCTGCATCGGGCAGTTTATTCTGAACGTGTGTGAGAATTACGGACTGGATCAGAAGACATCCGGAAGTTGGTGCTCTATGTTGCTCATTCTGCTGTCTGTACTGCTCACCGGTCTGAATCTGTACCCTTCGATTGCAAACTGGGGGGGCGCGGGCGCGCTGGTGCCAATTACCGGGTTTGCAAACGGTGTGGCCGCGCCCGCCATAGAGTTTCAGAAAGAGGGCCAGGTCTTCGGAATTGGCTGCAAGATCTTTACGATTGCCGGACCGGTCATTTTATACGGAATATTTTCAAGCTGGGTGCTTGGACTCATCTATTGGGGATTAAAATGGTGGGGAATGGTGTAGTGCCTTTTCCGTGCGGGTCTGGAAGAGGAAAAACATTCTCCAAGATCCGAAATATTGTGATTTTCGGGTCTGAGAGAGGAAAAACGCTGTTCCAGACCCGAGAAACTGTCCAAAAGAGGGAAAAAGAAGAGAAAAAGAAGAGAAAAAAGAAGCTACCCGGGTCTGGAAGAAGAAAAATGTTCTCCCAGACCCGAAATATTGTGATTTTCGGGTCTGGGAGAGAAAAAACGTCGTTCCAGACCCGAGAAGTGAACGAAAAGAAGGAAATGACAGTGGAAGAGAGAAGCACGGATTCAGACCGCGGAATCCAGAAAATAGTAGGAAATCAGATGCTCAATCATGCCGGCGTTTAAGGGATATGCTTTGGTCTCGTACGTGGTGATCAGATGAACGGATGGAATGATGCCGTTTGCGGCATAGAGAGAAAGCTTCGAGCCGGCGTTTTTTGCGTAGGCGGGATCGTCCATCAGACCAAAATGCTCCCAGTAGTAGAGAACGCCGGTTACGGGATGGCGTATGGTGAAATCCGGAAATAGAGTGACGCCGCCAAGGGAGAGCGCACATTCGTAGCGGTAAGGAATGGCGTTTAGGTGGAGCAGCATGGCAATTATGGCTTCCGATTTGGAACGCACTCTCTCGCCGGAGACGGTTTTGTGAAGCCGTTGCTCGGGATGGAGCGGATTGCGTTCGTAGGAAGCGGCAGACCATTCGACAGCGGAACGAGTCGAAATATCCGAGATATCTGAAACATTCGAGACGTCCGGAATATTTTTTGAGGTGGAAAAATAAGAATGAAGCAGATCTTCGCAGGCGGGATCAGAGAGAAGATGTGGATCATCGGAAGAGAGGCTGCCCGCGGGGGAGTATTTTAAATAGGCAGTGATTGCTGCCTGCTCCTGCAAGAGAATTTGTTCCTGCTGCTGCAGATACTTTTTCAGCGCAAGCTGTTCGGCGAGAGTGCGGTTCGCTTTCGGAATATAGGTCTTGGAGTGACCGTCGCCCTGATACCATTTGACGGTGGTGCCGTTACGGGAGCAGATAAGCTTTCCTGGAGGAAGCTTCTGAAGCTGGTTCTGGATGGTACGGAGTTCCTGCCCGTTGCTGTTTTAAATTCAGGCGGAAAAGCAGCGAAAAAAGAGAATATATTGTTTTTATTAAATCATACTACAAATGAAAAGTAAAGCAAAGGAATGAAAAGCATACAAGGACATAATAATCTGGGAAACAGTGCATTCCGCCGCCCTGCAGCCCATGGCTTGACATGCGGTTCACTCCGGTTGTAAGATAAGAAACAATGAGTACGAAAAAGAACTGTGGGGAAAAGTAAATGTCAGTTACAAAACAATTTGTCAGGTATGTCACACAGAATATATTCGGAATGTTAGGTATCTCCTGTTATATCATCGCTGATACCTTTTTTATTGCGAAGGCGGCGGGAACGGACGGAATCACGGTCTTAAATCTGGTGCTTCCGATCTACAATCTGATTTTTGCGATCGGTTCGATGATCGGCGTCGGTTCTGCGACGCGCTTTACGATCTTAAGGGCGCAGGGCGAGGAGCGGGCGCACGGCTATTTTTCCAATGCCATCTGCTTTGTGTGGATGATTGGAATTTTGTTTACACTTGCGGGCGTTTTTATCCCGGATAAAATCATCGCGCTGATGGGCGGCGATGCGGGAATTGTGGCGCTTGGAACCGGGTATACGAGGAGTTTTCTGTTGTTTACGCCGTTTTTCATGATGAACTACGTCATCATGGCATTTGTGCGCAACGATAACCAGCCGTCCTTAGCGATGGCAGGAACCCTCGCGGGAAGTTTTTCCAACATCCTGTTTGACTATATTTTTATGTTTCCGCTCGGCATGGGGTTAGAGGGAGCGGCGCTCGCTACGGCGGCATCACCGATCATCAGCATTCTGATCTGCAGCGCGCATTTCTTTGGAAAAAAGAATACTGTGCGGTTCCGGCTGCACGCGCCGTCCATCGCCCAGTTATTCGGGGCGTGTCAGCTTGGCGTCCCGGCATTTGTGGGGGAGATTTCTTCCGGAGTCATCACGACCGTGTTCAATTTCCTGATTCTCGGTCTTGTGGGAAATATCGGTGTGGCGGCTTACGGAGTGATCGCGAACTTTGCGCTTGTGGCAATGGCAATCTTTAATGGAGTGTCACAGGGAGCGCAGCCGATCGTGAGTGACTGCTACGGAAAAGGAGATGTGAAATCTGTCCGGAAAATACGAAATCTCGGACTTGTCACGGCTTTGGGCATCGCGGTAGTGCTCGTCGGAGCCGTCTATGGATTTACGGATTCTCTGGTAAGCCTGTTTAACAGTGAACATTCTGCGGAACTGGCAGAGTATGCTCACACGGGAATGCGTCTTTACTTCATCGGCTTCCTGTTTGCCGGAATCAATATTGTGGGGGCGGGATTTTTAAGCGCGACAGAACGTGCGCGGGAATCGTTTGTGACATCGATCATGAGAGGATTTGTCTGCATTATCGGCTGCTCGCTACTTTTTGCCGCAGTATTTGGCATCAATGGCGTGTGGCTGTCGTTCCCGGCATCCGAGCTTCTCACAGCCATCGTGATGGCTGTGGTGCTCGTGCGGGATAACCGCAGACTTTAGATAAAACCGAAATGTTCCAGCGCAAGGCGGATGCCGTCTTCGCTGGCACATTTTGTTACATAGGACACCTTGTCAAAAAGCGTGGCAGGAGAGGCGTTGCCCATGGCGACACTGTTTGTCAAAGCAGTGAGCATGGGAAGGTCGTTGTTGCTGTCGCCGAAGGCATAGGCGTCCTTTTTGTCTATCCGGTAATAATCAAGCACATAGTTAAGACCGGTGGCTTTGGAGTAGCCGAGCGGAACGAATTCGCGGAAATTGCCGCCCCGGTCAATGCACTCAAAATAGCGGTCGCTTGTGGTACGGAAACCGGCAAGCTGCTCGGGGTGCTCAAACCATAGGACAAACTTATCACAGAAAAAATTAGGATTCTCAAGGTGCTCCGGCATCTCATAGCCGCGTTCTTCAAACGCCTCATACTGCCGTCTGGCATCCGGGTGCCGGAGCGGTCTTGCCAGATCAAAAGCAACCTCTTTCCTGGATTCAAACAGGATATCGATATCCCACTCCCTGGCTGCGAGAAGCAGCTTCATTACGGTCTCGTGCGTCTGTGCGACATGAAGGATTTCGGCACCGTCGCAGTAGATATCTGTGCCGCAGCCGCAGACAAAGCCGTCAAAACCCACATCACGGAAACGCTGTTCCACATTCTGAAAACAGCGCCCGGTATTGATGAACATCAGATTCCCGTTTGCCCGCGCCGCCCGTATAGCATAGACGGCACTTTCCGGAATCGAACCGTCAATCTCGGAAGTCAGTGTTCCGTCGATATCAAAAAAAGCAATTTTCTTCATGAATAATCTCCAATGTAACAGATCTATAGAAACGGAAGTATTGTAATACTTTTTACCTAATCTGTCAAAGGATGCGCGCTCTGTCCACCGTGAAACACAGATATTTAACGGTTCCGTCACATAACCGTCACATTACATTCAGCTGTCCATTAGAAAGCGATGCTATCCTTACCGTGAAACATGAGAGAGGATAAAATGCCGGAAGGGAAAGGATGAAACAATGAAAATAGCGTGGTTACACAAACTCCTGGGAAAACATTCCAAAAAATTTTACGGAATACTTGCCGGGATTCTGACTGCCGCAGTTGCGGGAAGCGGAGTCGGCTATCATGTGATAGCGGCTTCGGGCACAGCGGATCAGACGGAAGAGGACACACAGATAGATGAGACAGACGGACAGGAAGACGGCAGCTTTTCCGGGACAGGAACCACACAGGTGAAAACGGAGAGCCAGCTGCCTGATTTTTCTGTGAATGCGGTGACCATGACGGTGGAAGAAGTCTACGTGGAAGCGGGAAGCACCGTGGCAGAGGGCGACGCCTTATTCAAGATCGACGATGAGAGCATGGCGGATGCAAAGGCGTACTATGAGGATGCCATTTCAGATGCGGAAACGGCACTGCAATCTGCGAAGATCGATTTTGAGAGCGGCGTGCTGGAGGCGGAGAGCGAGCTTTCCTCCACAAAACTTGCAGCGGACACCGCGCAGGATACTTATGATGCGGCAGTCAGTGAGTTGTCGGTAAAGACCAGCGAGGCGCAGGAAGCGTACGATGAGGCGGTGGAGGAGCTCTCCGATTATCAGGATGCCATTGACAACGGCACCTACTACACACAGGTCGGGATCAATGAAAAACAGTCGGCAGTCGATGCGGCGCAGGCGGCACTCACGGAAAAGCAGACGCAGCTTTCTGATGCACAGAGCAGCAGTCAGGCGGCAAAGGACGCATATGCAGCGGATATGGCGAACATGAAAACACAGATTGAAGCCGGAGCGTCCCACACGGATCTTGCGGCGCTGGCGGATCAGCTGGCTGCGGACTATACCGCCGTGCAGGAGGCAGCCGACGCCCTGTCGCAGAGCCAGACAGAGGCGGAGAGCGCAAACAGTACACTGCAGCTTGCCAATCAGACATTCCAGAAGGCGGTCGAGGAATATAACACGAAGGTGACAGAGGCAAATGAGAAAATTGCGGAGCTGACAGACGAGCTGGAGGAGCTGAGTGACGCCTGCGACGAGGCAGAGCGCAATGAGACGACGGCGCAGCCGGCGCTTTTACAGCAGTATGAAGAGGCGGTTCTGGAGGGAAAATATGCGGATACCGAGTATGAAGCTTCGCTGGAAACCTTGCAGAGTGCTGTGGACGAAGCGCAGGATACATTGGATGAGCTGAAGGAACAGCAGAGCGCACTCTTAGCGATCGAGGACGGCGTTGTATGTGCGGACCGTGACGGAACGCTTGCATCGGTGACTTACGAGGCGGGGGATACACTGATCAAAAATACCGCATTTGCAAGCTATTACGATCTGGATACGATTCTGATTTCTGTGGAGGTATCACAGAACAATATTGCAAAACTTGCGGTCGGCGACACCGTGCAGGTACAGATCAGTGGAAGCAGGATGGGAGCAATCGACGGAACCGTCTACTCCATCGCATCGGAAAAAACATCCGGCGGAAGCATGTCCAATGTGACGTATGCGGTCATTGTTGCCGTGGACAATACAGATGGCACACTTACTACTGGCGTACAGGCAACGGTGAAGTTTGAAACACAGGCGACTGGAGCCACAGAAATGGAAGAGACTAAGACCGCAGGAAAAACCGAGACGATCGGAGCGTCTGAGACAGAGGAAGCAGGAGGAAAGACAGAATGAAAAAGAAAAAGCTTTGGCTGGTGACCGGGGTGGCTGCGGCGGCAGTGCTTGCCGCAGGAACCGTCACCTTTGCATATCAGTCGGGAAGCGACAGTGAAGAGCAGACCGTATATAAGGAAGTAACCGTGGAGAAGGGAAATCTGACGGCGGGCGTGACGGAGAGCGGCAGCGTAACGATCGGCACGCTGGATCAGACTCTTGATTTTTCGGAGGATTCTTCCTCTGCAAGCACGCAGAACAACTCGTCCGCGCAGAACAGTGCGGGAGGAAATGCGACTTCGTCCACCAGCACGGCATCGACCCTTGAGGTGGAAATGGTCTACGTTACCGCAGGGCAGTCGGTCGAGGAGGGAGATCCCATCTTAAAGCTCACGGAGGAGAGCGTGGCATCTTATAAAAAAGATCTTGAGGAAGCGGTAACCGAGGCGAAGACAGCCGTCAGCGAGGCGGGTTTAAGTGCAGAAAAGCAAAAGGTATCGGCAAGCTATTCCTACAATCTGAGCACGGCGGAGGGATCTGTTGCACAGGAGACCTACGAAGCCACCGTCAAGCAGCTGCAGGAGGCTGTGGATGACGCGCAGGAAGCGGTGGATACGTCGGCGTCTCTGATCAATTACTATCAGGAGCAGATCGATGCGGGCGTGGACTTAAGCGCATCGCTTACCGAGGAGCAGGAAAATTATGACAAACTGTACACAAAGCTTGTGGCAGCGAAAAACAACTATACCACGAAGTCGATTGAGGCGGAGAAAACGCTGAAAGAAGCCGAACTCTCGGCAAAAAACGCATCCAGCCAGTACAGTGTGGATGTCTCCGGGGCGGACAGTGACATTACCGATGCAAAAGATACGCTGTCCGACGCGGAGGAGGCGCTTGAGGCATTTGAAGCTGCCATCGGGGATGACGGCACGATCTATGCGGAGTATACGGGAAACATTACCGATCTGTCGTATGAGGCAGGAGATACCATCTCTTCCGGCGCAACGGTTGCCACTTTTTCCAATACGGATGCGGTGACGATCACCGTCTCCGTGTCGGAGGAGGACATCACAAATATTGCAGTTGGAGACGTCGTGGAGATTGAGCTGTCTGCCTATGAGGATCAGACGTTTGCGGGGGAGGTGGAGAGCATTGACACTTCATCTTCCAGCGGTTCCTCCACGGTGTCTTACAATGTGACCGCCGCGTTTACTGGGGACATCACTGGAATATATACGGACATGACAGGAAACGTCACATTTATCAGCAGGCAGGTGACGGATGTGCTGTATGTATCCAACAAGGCGGTCCAGTCTGACGGAACGACATCCTATGTCAAAGTGAAGGATGCGGACGGAACGATCCGCATGGTGGATGTGGAGACGGGCTTTTCCGACGGGATCAACGTGGAAATCACGTCCGGGCTCACGGAAGGTGAAACTGTGCTGATAGAAAGTCAGGTGACAGAATGAAGCCAAAAGAATTATTGAGACTGGTCTGGATCAATATCACACAGAACAAATTTAAGGTGGTCATGACCTCGATCGGCATTATCGTGGGTGCCGCCACCATTGTGATGGTCATTGCTATTGGTAAAGGCGGTCAGGCGGACGTGGCAGACCAGTTTAAAAACTTAAATGCCGGTGCGGTGGACATTTCCTACGACGGCGGGACAGATTTTGGCGGCGGAGGAAGCAGCGATGATTCGGACTCCGGCATGGCAATGATGGCGCCGGGTGGCGGCGGAGGCTTTGGAGGCGGTTTTGGCGGAGCACCCTCCGGCGATATGGGAGGCGGTTCCTCATCGGGAGGCGAGGCGCCGGGCGGATCACCGGGGGGAGAGATGCCTTCCGGTGACGGCGGCGGTATGCCGGATATGGGAAGCTTTTTCGGCGGACAGAGCGATATGGAAGACCGCATGAATCAGGAAAATATCACGCTGAGCGAGGATGATGTGGATGACATCGAAACATTTGCGTCCGGCATCTCGGCAGCGACCATTTCCTACACCACAAAATCCAGTGTGGATGGCGGAGATCTCGATGAAGCCGATACCTATACCATCGCAGGAGTGAAAAGTAACTACGAGACGATCAGTAACCTCTCCCTCGCGGTCGGAAGCTTTATCACCGACGATGATGATGAGAACAAAGAAAAAGTCTGCGTGCTCGGCGCAAGCGTTGCCGAAGAGATTTTCGGCAGTGCCATTGAGGCATACGGAAGCGTGATCTATATCGACGACCGGCTTTATGTGGTAAACGGTGTGCTGGAAAGCATGGGAACGGTCGCGTCCGGTATCAGCCCGGATGATTCCATTTTTATCCCTTATGCGACCGGTGTGAAATATCTGGTCGGATCATCGGTCGGCCCGACGATCACGGTGCTGGCGGCAGATGTGAATAATGTGGAAGGCGTGATCGAGGAAGTGACAGAAGTGCTTGCCACCAGTTACCCGAACGCTGAGTTCACATTTGAGGATGCAGGAAGCAAGATGGAGGCGGCGGAGGCTTCCAACCAGATTCTGACGATGCTTCTCATTGCGATGGCGGCGATCGTCTTCGTGGTCGGTGGAATCGGCATTATGAACGTATTGTTTGTATCTGTAAAAGAGCGGACCAATGAGATCGGTATCTTAAAAGCGATCGGCTGTTCCAAGCGGGACATTCTGCTGGAGTTCCTCGCGGAGGCGGCTGCAATCAGTCTCATCGGTGGTGTGCTGGGGAATCTGGCATCGCTGGCTGTGGCGCCGATTGTACAGTACCTCGGCGTCCGTGTGGAACTGTCGGCGTCAGCATTTTTGATTGCGCTTGTGTTTGCAGTGGGAACAGGAACGATCTTCGGATTTTATCCGGCTTATAAGGCGTCCAATCTGGTTCCAGTGGAGGCACTTGGCGCGGAATAAATAATTGAAAAGAGGTTTGGCATGATAAAGAAGAAAGCGGTGGCGGGCGGCATTGTGGCGCTTGCAGCAGTGCTCGGCGGCGGAGGCATTTTCGCATGGACCCGCAGGACGGCAGACACGGAGACACTGGCGGATAATCAGAAATATGTGTATGCCTATGTGACCAGCATCGAGGGAAATGAATTGACATATATGGAAGTCGATGAATCGGTGGTGGAGGCATATCTTGCAAGCAGCACGGAAGACACCGAGAATACAGAAAAAGGCGGAGATGGCTCAGGAGCGCCAGGAGGAAGTGATGGTTCAGGGGCGCCGGGAGATGGATCGGGGGCGCCTGGCAGGATGTCGCAGGGAACTTCCGGAACAAATGATAGCACGGAGATGTCGGACGGGATGCCGCAGGAAGAAAATGGCGACATGCCGGGCGATGCAACATCGGACGGAACAGGAAGTAACGGTGGAGGAGCACCGGGCGGAAATGGCGGCATGAGTGGTAAAAGTGTGACAACATTGATTCCGGTCAGCACGGTGGTGCACACCACGGCAGGTACCGAGACGACGTTTCAGCGGCTGGCGG
>ERZ857969.2523-NODE-2523-length-20761-cov-7.904376_pt1 | contig 20761 bp, 18 predicted proteins | sample MGYA00519864_ERZ857969 | MGnify/ENA primary metagenome ERZ857969 (study PRJEB31778, sample SAMEA3449382) | human gut metagenome | biome: human gut; feature: human-associated habitat; material: faeces | place: United Kingdom | collected 2010/2012 ... | reverse complement strand
GCCTGCCCGGCCTGCCGGGTACGGCTGAGCAGCACCCGGCCCGCGTTGGCGGTCTCGGATGCCAGCAGATACTCTGCCTGCGGGGACAGGGTCTCGGGCAGCATGGCGTCCACAATGGCGATCACATTGCCCACCTGATACCAGCGGTCCAGCGGGTCGTCCCGCAGCACGTCAAAGAACTCGTCCACATCAAAGATGCCGCTGGGCTCCACCACCACCCGGTCGAACCCGCGCATGGCCATGGCAATGAGCTTGGTGCGCATCCGGCGCTGGTGGGTGTCGCAGTCGCACCCGCCGCTGATGGTCTCAAGGTCGCAGCGGGGGCCCAGAAGGTCCTGCACCAGCATCGCGTCCACATTCACGGCCCCAAAGTCGTTTTCCAGAATGCAGACGTTGTGGCCCTGTTCCACCAGATACCGGACATACCGGCGCAGAAAGGTGGTCTTTCCTGCCCCCAGAAAGCCGGTGATAAGATCTACCTGTACCATGATAAAAAGCACCTCCCGTGCTGTTTTTGCTCCCGGCCGGGCATCAGCCGCAGTCCGAGCTATGGCTGTTTTCAATGATCTGCCGGGCAGCGGGCGCGATCCGGGTCGGGATGTTGGCGGGCTTTGCAAGGAAATAGCCCTGCAGGCCGTCCACGCCCAGCTCCAGCACCTTTTTCAGCTCCTCGGCCGTCTCCACGCCCTCGGCAATAATCTGCATGCTGCGCGGGTGGGCATAGGCCACGATGTTCTGCACGATCTGCTGTTTGTCGGGGTCGGTGTCGATGCCGCGGATGATGGTGAGATCCACCTTGATGAACCGGGGCGAAAGCTCCAGCAGGCTGCCCTCGTTGGAGTAGCCGCTGCCATAATCATCCAGCGCGAACATGCCGGAAAAACCCGGCGCATGGCGCTTTGTTTCCATTGCTTCCCGGTCGATCGCCTCTTCCTCGGTGATCTCGATCACCATCTGACGGCGCAGCTCATGCCAGCGGCTGTCCATATACTCGCTGTCCTCCCGCGGCAGGGCAATGCTTGCAATGGAGTTGATGAACAGCAGCGCGTCCCTGCGCACAAGACCCTCGCTGCGCAGGTGGTCAAAGGTCTCCAGCGACTTGAAGAAGGTCAGCCGTTCGATCTCCTGCAGTGCCCCCTGCTCCCGCGCCAGCTTCATGATGGTGGCAGGCGAACGCAGTCTCTCCATATCGGAGCGCATCAGGGCTTCGTAGGCCATCACCCGGCCATCGTAGGCCGAGAAGATGGGCTGGAACATATAGTACACCCGTTCCTCGGTAAGCAGCTGCTGGAAGTCCCGCCGCAGCTGTGCGGTCTGGGCTTCCCTGCGGTAGCTTTCCATGCTGAACTCCTGCAGGCAGCCCTTGTGGGAGTGCTTGACCTGATACAGCGCAAAGTCGGCATATTTTTTCAGGGTCTCCATGTCCCGGCTGTCCTCCGGGTACCATGCCATGCCGCCCGAGATGCTGATGCGCAGTTCGCTGCCGCCGGGCAGCACCGCCACGCTCTTGTGCATGGCGTCGCTCAGGATGTGCACCTTTTCCCGGATCTGCTCCCGGCCGGGATAGCCGTAGAACAGCAGCATGAACTCATCGCCGGACAGGCGGGCCACCACCGTGCCGGCGGGGGTGTTCTCTGCCAGACAGAGGCCGGTGCGGTGGATGTACTGATCGCCCCAGTCGTGGCCGTAGGTGTCGTTGATGTGCTTGAGGTTGTCCAGATCCATCATCAGCAGGGCTGCGGTGCCCAGCTGCTGCGGGTCCTCAAACAGCTCCCCGCACACCCGCTGGAAGGCCTGACGGTTGTACAGGCCGGTGAGGATATCGTAGTCCCGTTCGTGCTCGATGCGCAGGCGCTCCAGCGTGGCGGCGGTGACATCCTCGGCCAGACCCACCTGCACGTTCCAGTCTTTGGTAACGCGCAGCAGAACGTAGCGGGTCTGGCCGTCCTTGCGGATGGTCAGCAGCTTGTCTCCCCTTGCCGTGGTGGCGCAGGGGCGGGAAAGCTGGATCCGGGTCAGCGTTTCCTCAAAGCGGCGCACGCTCAGGAAGCAGTCCGCGGGCTGGGGTTCGCCCAGCAGGGGAAAAAAGTTATCGGTAACATACACGCTGCCGGTGTCGAACCGCAGCTCATAGCCGCCCAGCTCCACACTGGCCATATCCATGATGCGCAGAAACTTTGTGGAGTTGTTCAGCAGCTCGCTGTTCAGGCTGGTCAGTGCATCGGCCAGACGATCCAGCTCCCGGATCTTTGTATGGGACAGCTCCGGGAACTTCTTTTTCTCCTGCCCGTCCACCACCTCGTGATACAGCAGCTCCACCGGGTGGGCCAGCTTGCGGGCGATCAGCAGGCTGCTCAGAATGCCCAGCACCAGCGTGCCCACCACCACAGCGGTGAGCACATGCCGGACATTCTGCGCAAAGGCAAACAGCGTCTGGCTGTTCACTGCGCCGATCAGCATCCAGTGCTCATCGGAGAAGGGCGCGTTGCGGCTGTACAGGAAGATGGGCATTGCCACCGCGTAGTAATCCCGTTTGTGCAGGTTCAGCCAGCAGCCGTCTGCCCGCCTCTCGCAGCGCATCATGCTTGCCGGCTCTTCCAGTGCATCGCTGTCCTGACTGGACGTGACCGACTTGCTGACCACGAATTCCTCGGCGTCCTCGTCCGCAGTGGTGGACACCAGAAAATACGCGCCGTTTTTCTCGTTCTGCAGCTCTTCATAGGGCATTTTTTCCTGCAGGTAGCTGGTGAGCAGCTCCACGCCCACCACGCCGTACACCGTGCCGTCCGGCAGGATCAGCGGCTGAGAGTAGGCAATGGCCGAACGGTCATCGTCCGAGATCGTGTATGCACTGGTGGTCCAGCGGCCGTAATATTCCTCGCTCAGGCGGGCATTGTCCTCATAGGCCCGCAGGAACGGCTCTTTGAAAAAGCCCCGGCCCTTCAGGCCATAGTAGCGCAGGACAGGCTGCCAGCTTTTATCGGTGGTGATGCCCAGCGCCTTGACCACCGCCGCGCTGCCGCGCTCGATCAGCAGATCGGCATTCTCCTCCGAGGGGCGGGCATCCGGGTCCAGATCCCGCAGGTAGATGCCGGGCACACCGCTGCCCACATCCAGAATGCGCAGATCCTTGGTGTTCAGCACCACAAAAATACCGGTGACAGACCGTGCGCGCAGGGTGTTGACCAGCTCCGGTGCAATGGCGGCAAGCAGCGCGCTGCTCTGTTCACTGTCGGTGTTCAGGGCATCCAGATCCAGACGGCCCGTGTTCACCATGGAAAGGGTGGCCCGGTCGATGTAGTCCGAGAGATCGGTCAGGTCCTGTGCATTCTGCATCAGGTCCTGCATGTAACCGACGCGGTTGCGCACCTGCATGGCAAGCATGTCCTTTGCGTTCTGGTTCAGCCTGCCGCCCACATTGGTGACGTAGATGCTGATGACGAGCAGCAGGATCTCTGCCACCAGCACCAGCATCATCGCCCCGAAAATGGTGCGGAAGATCGGTTGTGTCTTTTCTCCGCGCCGGGGCGTCTGTGTGCCCTGCGCTGCCCGCCTGTGCAGCATCATTCCTCACCTCTTTTTCTCCGTATGTCCCGCGCAGCTCAGCCCTCGTACTGTGCAAGCTTTGCGCAGATGTCCTGATACCATGCCTCAAAATACTCGTCGGTCAAAAACTCGGCCTCTGCCTCGGCGGCACTCTGGCCCTCGGCAATGCGCTGGACCACCGTCTCGCGGTCCGCTGCGGCAAGGTCGCTCAGGCCGTATTCCAGCACCTTGCGGGCGCTGCTGCCGCCTGCAAAGGCGTGGGGCGTATACAGACGATTCCCGTTCACCGTATCCACCGCAACCGCCAGCGTCTGCTGCATGTTGTCGTCCAGAGTCAGGCCGCTGGCAAGGATCTCCTGCATATCGTTGGCCTTCCGGGTGACAGGCAGGTAGCCCGAGCCCACCGAGAACGCAATGTTGTTCTCTGCCCGGACGAACCATTTGAGGAACTCCACCGAGGCCTCGACCTCCTCCTCCTTGGCTGCTGTCACCACCATGCCGGCACCCTGCTGCACCGCGACCGCCTCGCCGCCTTCAAACTGCGGGGCGGGCAGTGTCTTCAGGCTGATCTCATGGCTCTCGTTGGCGTCGTTCGTCACCCTGGTGGGGAAGAAGGTGGCGCTGGAACTGGAGCCCACGTAGGCCAGCACATTGCCGGTCTTGATATCATCGCTGCGGAAGCGGCCGGTGGCGGCAAACCAGCCCCTGACAAAGGGAACATAGTAGTTGTCCCACAGCCTGCGGGCCACATCGCGCTCAAAGTTGACAGTCATTCTGCCGTCCTTCACTGCAAAGATGGTGTCGCCCAGCTGCTGTGCGCCCACCAGCATATAGTTTGCCATGGCATCACGGCCGAACAGTGCCTTGCCGTCATCCGGCGCGGCGGTCTGGGCATCGGTCCAGTTGTAGTATTTTTCTGCGGCGGCCGTCAGCCCCTCCATGGTGGCAAGGTCCTCGTATCGGACACCGGCGGCATCGGCAAAGGCCTGCCAGTCGGTATCATTGAGGAACAGCAGCTCGGTGGATTTTGCCACCGGGAAGATCTTGATGCTGTCGTCCTCCCCGAAGCCCCCCTCCGAGAGGTAGCCCTCCACGAACTGAGCCTTTTCCTCCTCGGTCAGGTAGGGGGCAAGGTCCACCACCATGCCCATCTGGTCCAGCGCATAGGCGGTATCGGCGTAGGCCGAGAAGATATTGGGCATGGCGGCAGCGCCCACCTTGCCCTCGGCAGAGTCCATCACACTGGTTTCCAGATCGTTGACGCTGCCCTGACTTTCGGTGGACACCTTGATGCCCTTTTGGGCACCGACGGTCTCGTTGAACTGATTCACAAGGCTGTTAAAGCTTTCCAGTTGGTCGCCATTGTAGTAGGTCCACACCGTGATATCGGTCACTTTGGCGGGCACTTCCGACCCGGCACTGCCGCCGCAGCCGGCGCAGCCCAGTGCCAGTGCCGCCGCGCACAGTCCGCACAGCAGCGACTTGATCTGTTTTTTCATTGGTTTTTTCCCTCCGGGTGCTGCACGGCAGGCTCACCTGCCTGTGTCCAGTTTACATCCAGTTTATCATACCATCATTTTCCGCTGGCGTAAACAGAAACGCGCAAAAAACCATGGAAATCGACTTTTGCAGCTTGACCCGGAACGCAGAGAGAAAGGCCCCGACCGGCCGGAAAAACCGGCTTTTGGGCAGCACAAAGGGCCGTCCCCCGCATTCGGAGACGGCCCTTTGCTTTATGATAACCCTGCCTTTTGGGAGAAACGCATCAGCCCTTCAGTTCCAGCAGTGCATCGCCCTGCTTCACGGTACCGGAGGCTTTGGGGGTGACCGCTGCATACTCGTCGGTGTTGCAGACGAGCAGCGGCGTGGTGACGGGATAGCCCTCGGCCTTGATGGCCTCGATGTCAAAGCGAATCAGCGGCTGGCCCTTGCGCACCTTGTCGCCCTCATTGACGAGGTAGGTGAAGTGCTTTCCGCCCAGCTTGACGGTGTCGATGCCAATGTGCATCAGCAGTTCCGCGCCGTCAACGGTGGTCATGCCCACCGCGTGGTGGGTGTCGAAGGTGGAAGAGATCTCGCCGTCGGCAGGAGCCACCAGCTCACCCACCGCAGGCTCGATGGCAATGCCGTCGCCCAGCGCACCGCTGGCAAACGCCTCGTCCTTCACCTCGGCCAGCGGGACAACGGTGCCGGTGAGGCAGGCTGCAAGCACGGTATCCTTTGCGGCTGCTGCCGGGGCTGCGGGGGCCGCTGCCGGGGCGGGTGCTGCGGGCGCTGCCGGAGTCTTGGGCGCATTTTCCAGATAATCTTCCAGCTTTGCCTTGATGACTGCAACCTTGGGGCCGTACACCACCTGAACGCCATTGCCTTTGCAGATGACACCGGAAGCACCGGAAGCCTTGAGCACATCCTGCCGGACCAGCGCAGCATCCTTGACGGTGCAGCGCAGGCGGGTGGCGCAGCAGTCCACGTCGGACAGGTTGTCGGTGCCGCCCAGACCTTCCACGATCAGGGCGCTGACCGGGTCATCTCCAGCAGGAGCTGCACTGCCGGAAGCAGCATCGCGGGCGTTCACGTCCGCACGGGTGTACAGCTTGACCTCCTCCGCATCGTCGCGGCCGGGGGTCTTGTAGTCGAACTTGGTGATCATGAAGCGGAACACCAGATAGTAGATCACAAAGTACACGACGCCCACGACCACGATCCAGATCCAGTGGGTCTTGGCGTTGCCCTGCATCACGCCGAACAGCACCATATCGATCAGGCCGCCGGAAAAGGTCATGCCCACACCCACGTTCAGGATGTGCATGAACATATAGGACAGGCCCGCCAGCACACAGTGCACCGCGTACATGGGCAGCGCCACGAAGATAAAGGTGAACTCCAGCGGCTCGGTGATACCGGTGAGCATGGAGGTCAGCGCAGCGGACAGCAGCAGGCCGCCGGCGACCTTTCGCTTTTCCGGCTTTGCACACTGATACATGGCCAGCGCTGCGCCGGGCAGACCAAAGATCATAAAGGGGAACTTACCGGCCATGAAGCGGGTGGCGCTGACCGAGAACACGGTAGTGGACTTGGAGGCCAGCTCTGCAAAGAAGATGTTCTGGGCGCCGGTGACGGTGACGCCGTCGATGATGGCGGTGCCGCCCACAGCGGTCTGCCAGAAGGGCATATAGAACACATGGTGCAGACCGAAGGGGATCAGGGCGCGCTCCAGCAGGCCATAGATAAAGGTGCCTGCATAACCGGAAGCCAGCACCAGAGAGCCCAGCGCCGAGATGCCATTCTGCACCACCGGCCAGACATAGAACATGGCAATGCCGACGATCAGATACACAATGGAGCTGATGATGGGCACAAAGCGGGTGCCGCCGAAGAAGGCCAGCACCTGCGGCAGCTCGATCTTATAGAACTTGTTGTGCAGCGCTGCCACGCCCAGACCGACCACGATGCCGCCGAACACGCCCATCTGCAGGGTGGTGATGCCCAGCATGGTGGTGGTGGAGTTGGCGGGCATTGCGTCCACGCCGCCTGCAGCGTTGATCATGGCCTGAATGGCCGTGTTCATGATGATATAGGCCACCGCACCGGACAGGGCGGCCACCTCTTTTTCCTTGCGGGCCATGCCGATGGCCACGCCCATGGCGAACAGCAGGGCCAGGTTGTTGAACACGGCGCTGCCGGTCTGGCTCATCACGTCCAGAATGGTGTAGATCAGGGTACCGGGGTGGATAACGCTGTTCAGGCCATAGGCCGCCAGCATGGTCTCGTTGGTGAACGAGCTGCCGATGCCCAGCAGCAGGCCCGCCACGGGCAGCAGTGCAATGGGCAGCATAAAGCTGCGTCCGACACGCTGCAGCACGCCAAAGATCTTGTCTTTCATCTTCAATTCTCCTTTTTCCAAATTTGTATCCAGCAAATATATCCACACGCAGGCGCGGCCTGCGGAGAATCAGAGGTACGGCGGTGCGGCAGGCGGGCGGCTTACTTTCCCATCCGGATGCGCTTCAGGTGAATGGTGAGGAACACCAGCTCCTCGTCCGAAAGCTCCTTGTTCCATGTGTTGCGCACGTAATCCGCAATGCAGCAGGCACATTTATAATGTTCGCTGCAGTTCCGTGCGATCAGCGCCCGGAACATCTCATCGTGGGCATCGTTCTCGCTCTCCTGTTTGCCCTGAAACACCCGCTGCGCAAAAAAGCGCAGATGCACCGTGAAGCGGCTGAAATCCAGCGCGTCCCGGTCAAAATGGCAGCCGTAGAAGCACTCCACCACCTGCACGCAGCCGTCCACAAAGCGGGTGACGTCGTTCACCACGCTCATGGTGGTGTTCAGCTCCGCATTGACGATGTGCAGGGCGATGAAGCCGCCCTCGTCGTCCGAGAGGTCTGCTTTGCAGCGCTGGCGGATGATGGCCAGACAGTCCATGCCAAGGCGGTACTCCTGCGGATAGAATTCCCGGATCGGTGCCATGAGCGGGTTAGAGAAGCGGATGCCCTGCTCACTGCGCTGGATGGCAAAGCTGATGTGGTCGGCCAGCGTGATGAGCAGGCTCTCGTTCAGCGGGTAGTTCACCCGGCTGCGGATCATTGCCACCAGCTCATCGGTGAGCAGCAGATGCTCATAGGGGATCTGTTCCAGCAGCTCCACCAGCTTCTGCTGCACGGCAGGGCTGGTCATGCGGTAGCTGCGCTCCACCTTTCCGGCGTCCAGCTTGTACCCCGGCTTTGCGCCAAAGCCCAGCCCGCGCCCGGTAACGATCAGCTCGCAGCCGGTGGGGTCCACCACCCGCAGGATGTTGTTGTTGATCGGTTTTTTGACGGTATATTGCATCGTCTCTCCTCCTCAGGCCGAAAAAGGCAATAAAAAAAGACCACTCCTGACACAGCAAATAACACCGAGGGCTGAAACACGCTTTCGGCTTGTGCTGTGCAGAGTTGGTCTAGCCCGCCAAACGGTAACAATCCAACGACGCTGCTCACGTACGATTTTCTTTTGATCTGGCCCAAAGCGGCCCGCCGCATGAATGCAGACCGGCTCTGTGCTTTTTTAAAATAGCATATTTTTTGCAGGGCGTCAAGGTGGAAATGGCCTTCCGGTCCCGTTTTATCAGGCTGTCCAAATTCAGGTGATATTTTACAGCAAAATGACGAGTAAAGAGAATCTCTGCCCCGGGTTTTTCCACCGTTTATCCCTCTCCTGTGGAAAAGCCCGCGCTCCTCTCCCAAAAAAGCAAAACAAAAAAGCATCCTGAGACTTCAGGATGCTTGGTGGTTGCGGGGGCCGGATTTGAACCAACGACCTTCGGGTTATGAGCCCGACGAGCTACCAGACTGCTCCACCCCGCGATATTTACTTTGTGCTCTCAGCGGCTCTCGCTGACTGCTCAAGTATAATACCACACAGCGGGATGGATGTCAACCCTTTTCTGAAAAAATTTTCTGGTTTCCTTCCGGGCCTGTTCATTTTTTCTTTTTGCGCCACACTGCGACGCCGCCAGCCACCGCCGCCGCGATGACCACCACCGGCCATGCGCCCGCAAGGAAGACAGCCAGCTGCTGCACGCCCTGTGCAAAGTTCTGCCAGCCGCTGGCAAATGCGTCGGCCATGCGGGAGACAAAGCTCTCGCTGGGCGGCGAGTAGGTCTTTACCTCGCTCAGGCTCACGTAGACGGTGCACTGCTCCACCTGATTGCTGTACCAGTCCATCTGGCTCTGCCAGCTCTCGATCTGGCTCTGCACCTCGGTCAGGCTGGACTCGATCTCCAGCAGGTCGGAAAGGGTCTCGGCCTGCTGCTGCAGCTGCTGCAGACGGGTGCGCTGGGCCTTGAGGTTCTCAAGCCGGGCCTCCACGTCCATGTACTGGGCGGTCACGTCGTCGGCCTGCTGGTTTTTGTAGGTCACGTTGCCGGCTTCGGCCACAGCCGCAAGAAAGCTGGCGTAGTTCTTCTGCGGCACCCGGAAGGTCAGGCTGACGCTGCGGCTGTCCTCAGTGCCGGAGTATTCACTGCTGGACTCCATGTAGCCGCCCGCTTCGGCAGCCGCCGCATCCAGCGCAGCGCGAGCCGCGTCGTAGTCCTTGCTTTCCAGACTGAGGTTCGCGGTGTAGATGATCTTTGCGTGGTCGGTGCTGTGGGCCGCTGCCGCCGCGTCGTCCTCCGAATAAACAGCGGTGCCGTTGTCTGCGCCGCTTTCCAGCGACAGGCTGTTCAGGCTGTAATCGGCTGCCATGGGGCTGTCCATAGCGGCGCGGTCCACGCCGCCTGCCGCCATCGCGGCCGCAGTGCTGTCCGCCGAATAATAGGCCGCCGGGCTGCTGCTCTTTGCGCCAAGGCCGATCATGCCGGTGGCAAAGGCACCGTAGCCCACCGCGCACACCGCCAGACAGGCCGCCAGTGTGCCCACCCGCTTTACCGGAAAGCGGACAGGCTTTTTCCGCTGCACCGGTGCAGACCGGGCCGGTGCCGGGGTCTTCATCATGGGCTGGTTCTTTTCCTCTTCGGTCAGCTGGTCGGTCATGGCCAGCAGCTTTGCTTTCAGGTCCTCCGGTGCACAGAGATCGTCCGTCTCCATCTTATACTCATACCACCTCATCCTCGATCTCCTCCTTCAGCATCGTATGTAACTGTGCCCTTGCGCGCCGCAGCCAGCTCAGCACCGTGTTGGACGGTGCCCCCAGCATCCGCCCGATCTCCGCCGCCGTGTAGCCCTCATAATAATGAAGGTAGATGGCGTTGCGGTAGTTTTCCGGCAGGGCGCGCACCGCATCCAGCACGCTGCCGTCCGCAAACTCATCCGGTGCGGGCAGGTTCTCGTCCAGCTCCGTGTCCTTCTGGTGCGCTGCACGGGTCAGGTCCCGGCAGCGGTTGATGGCTACCCGCAGCAGCCAGGCTTTGAGGTGCTCCTCACTCTCAAAGGTGCCGTTGTAATGCAGGAGTTTTTCGTAGACATCCTGCACCACATCCTCGGCATCGGCCGCGCATCGGCTGTTGTGCATGGCAGCACGGTAGACAGCATCGCTGTACTTCTGCACTGCCAGCGTGAATACTTCATTTCTGGTCAGCTGTCCCATCATTCAAGCTCTCCTTTTACGCCTGTACAGGGCTGTGGAATCCGTATTCCACGGGGACATTCACCCTATACACGGCTGAACGCCCCCGAAGATTGCATTGCTGGAAAATTTTATGAAAAACTGCGCACACAGGCCGTTTGTGCGCATTCGTATGCGATAGTATACCATGAAACCGCAAAAAACAAAAGGGTTGCAAAAGGCCTTTTGGTCAAGAATCGTCTCCGCTTTGCCAGCTCACCCGCTGGCGCGGATGCTCCCCATAGGGAGCCAGCGTCCGCAAATGCAGTTTGCTCTTGCCGCCTTTCCCGTGAAAATGCAATAGCAGACGGCCCGCAGGCCGTCTGCTATTGCTAAATTAAAAATAATATTACATTAAATATTGTCAGAGCAGAAGCGGAGACAATTTTAAATCCTTCTCTCACCGACGGTAGACCCTTTGCAGCAGGGCCACCCGCCCGGCCAGAAAGGTATCCGCCTTCGGGTGATGCAGCCAGCGCTTGTGCTGTGCCGTATGCACCAGTTTCCGGCCCAGCGCTGCGGGGTCGGCATCGATGAGTTCCACATCCTGCATGGTCAGCTGCAGCGCCAGCGCCGCAGGCGCATCCGGCACAGGCGGCAGCGGGTCCTCCCACACAAAGGGCGGCAGCAGCTGCACCGCCACGGTGGTGCGGGTGCATTCCCCGGTGAGCAGCAGCGCCGCAGGCGCGCCGTCCGGTGCCACATGCAGGGTGCTGTACAGCAGCTGCAGATTGCCCGGGGCCAGAAGACGGGTATCCCCTTCCCGCTCCGTGGGCGACAGGGTCAGATACTCCCGCGCTTCGTCCGGATCGATCCACCGCGCCGGTGCCTGCACGCGGGCATACAGCGCCGGCAGGGCAAAGCTGCCCGCCGCATCCAGTGCGTGCTGCAAAAGCAGATAGAACTCGGTCAGCGGGCAGGCCGGGTCGGGCTGCGGCATCCCGAAATCGGGGCGCGATACGTGTCCTCCACCCATAGGGGACCTCCTTGACAAATAACGTTGATGCGGTATAATAAATACAGAAGGGGCGCTGACTGCAAGGGTCAGCTTTCCATCCCGCTAGTCAAAAAGATTGACCGCACAGTTTGGAAGCAGGGCGGTCAATCTTTTTTGCTATCATCGTCTTTCTTCTGGGAAAACTTTGCCACGACCTCAACGGTCAGGCGGATCACATCCACGATCAGGCTCAACAGTGTGAGAATGAACGTGAGCAATGCGAGAGTCTCCAAAAGAGTCATCCGACATCCCTCCCTTCGCCTTTAAGGCTCCGGGCAGGGCACTTGCAAAAAAGTTTCCTCCCGGAACCTCTGCTTCATCCTAAGTAGAAAACTAGATAAGAAGAATCAGCGATAACGGGACAGAAAGCATGACCACCAACTTTGCAATCAGCGCCTTATTGACAGTATATCACATTTCCCGACTCGACACAATGTGTTTTGTCCCCCGGCCAGTGTGCCGGGAGTTTTTATTGTAAACCCCCTCGAAACTTTATTGTTGACCATCTGTCCCCCGCTGCGCTATACTCGGGCACAGATGCCTTGTAAATTTTTAACAGAGGGGAATTTTATTCTATGAAAAACAAAAAGCTGACCACCTATCAGATGTCCGTCACTGCACTGATGGCCGCCGTAATGTGCGTGCTGGGCCCGCTGACGGTGCCCATCGGGGCCGTGCCCATCTCGCTGGCAAACTTTGTCATCTGCCTGACTGCATGGCTGCTGGGGCCCAAGTTCGGCACCCTGAGCGTGGCGGTGTATCTGTTCATCGGTCTGGTGGGCGTGCCGGTGTTCTCCGGCTACGGCGCAGGCATTGCCAAGCTGGCAGGCCCCACCGGCGGCTATCTGGTGGGCTATCTGCTGCTGGCCTTCATCGGCGGTCTGTTCATCGAAAAGAGCAAGGGCCAGCCCGTAGTCTCCGGCATCGGCCTTGTGCTGGGCGATGCCGCCTGCTATGTGCTGGGCACTGCATGGTTCGTGTTCCAGATGCAGTGTGAGCTGGGCTATGCGCTGTCGGTTTGCGTGTATCCCTTCATTGCGCTGGACCTTGCCAAGATCGTGGTGAGCTGCGTTGTGGGTGCACTGCTGCGCAAGCGTCTGGAGCAGGCCGGTGTGCTGAAACTGCAGAGTGCAGTTTCAGAATGATGTGCCTGCGGCAATGATGTTTGCGCCGGGCGCAAAATGATGTGCCGCTGCGCGGCAATGCCGGAGACGGAAAAACTTTTCAGCAGAGCAAGGGGCTGTTGCAAAATATCGAGGGCGAAAGACGTTGAAAACTTCAGCAAAGAGCACCTGAAGCAGCCCAAAAGTTGAAAAACGCATCATAGATCCAGAGAAAAAAGTACAGCAAAGCTGAGCATCTGCGAAAAAACAGGTGCTCAGCTTTTTGCATTTTCAGTTCCGAAAAATTCTTTTGGCAAAAAGAGAGAGGGCCGGACGGTGCCAGCCCTCTTGACAGAATGATGAGATGCTCAAAAATTTCTGCTGCTTTTATTGCGGTTTTCAAAAATAGCGCCGAACAGAACGGCATATTTACGATATGCAGTTTGCGGATACTACTGCGGTGGGAAAATAGAATCAGGCAAAAGGATAAAGTGTCGGCAGGAAAAATACGGACACGACAATGAGGATGAGCGCCAGCGGGGTACCACACTTGAGATAATCCTTCAAGGTGTATCCGCCCGGCTCGATGATCATGATCTGGCAGGGAGCTGCCATGGGGGTCATGATGGACACACAGCTGGCTGTGATCACACCGACCACGGCAGCACGGGGGTCTACGCCCATGCGGATACAGGCGGAAGTGACCAGTGGGATGAAGATGGTCAGGGTAGCCAGATTGGACATGACCTGTGTCAGAATGAAGGGAACAAGGAAGAACACCAGCATAATGATGTACGGATTGGTGGTATCGCCCAGCAGGCGGATCATCCAGTCTGCCACCACATCGCCTGCACCGGTGGTCTGGATGGCGTCCGACAGAGCCAGCACACCGGCAAATAGGAAAATAGTCGGCTGGTGGATGGAGTTGAGGGCTTCCCTCTCGGTCAGCACACCCGTCAGCACCAGAGCGGCAGCGCCGATGCAGGAAGTGAGATACATCTTGACACCAATGACATTTTCCAGCAGCATCATTGCAATGGAGACCAGAACGATCAGGACAGCCAGTTTTCGCTTGAAGGGGCTGAGTTTTTCGCTCTCAGATGCCGTATGTGCTGCATCTGAAAACTGCTCGTTGAGAATATCCGGCATCAGCTTATAGCCAACAAAGGTCATGTACAGGATGGCAATGGTCAGCATCGGGATGCGCGCAATGGTGAAATCCCAGATGTGCAGCGGCGTCGGTGCGCCGGCCTGCATCATGACATCGTTCCATGCCATGTTGGAAGCACCCTGACCGAGAAAGGTCATCTGGGTGGCAATGTTGGCACAGGCCATAGAAGGATACAGCAGCTTGCTGCGGCTCACGCCGATGTCGTTCGCAATGCCTACCAGCAGCGGGATCATGATAGCGGCAGTTGCGGTGGCACTGGTGATGGCGCCCAGAAACGCACCTGCCACGCAGGAAAGAAAGATCAGCATCCGCATATTGTCCTTGTAGCGGATGACCAGACTCTGGGCTTTGTCAATCAGGGGCGTTTTGGTCAGCCCTGCACCGATGACGAACATGGCTACGAACATGACCACGTTCGTGTTGATGAAGCCGCCAAAGGCCTCGGCAGGGGTCTTGATGCCGGTGAGGATCAGCGCCAGAATGATGCCGGTAGAAATGACCGAGAACGGGACTTTACCGGATACAAAGGCGATGATCGTTACAAGCAGGATGACCAGTGTGATCTCCAATGGGCTCATTTGGGTTGTCCTCCTGTGGATTACTTCCGCCTTGCAGATGCAAAGGCACTTGAATGTTTATATTGACCGCAAATAGCAACACCCCGGATGCCGATATTACAGACAGCATCCGGGGCGTTTTGCGGAGAAGCAGGATAAACAGGGTAATGAAGATAGAAGTAAACGATAAGAAGTCTGTTGGATCGGTGAAAGCAAATATGGTTGTTAGAATTAACGTGATAGTGAGTTCATTTTAGGAGAAGAAGCTTTTGATGGATGGTTGCTCTCCGCAGGGTATAGGCAACGCTGGCTTCGCAGTTGGATCTTATTTGATGAAGCCAACGTGCTTGCAAATTTCCTCGACAGCTTTATCCTTGCGCTGATTGAAGATGACCTTGTTCTCTTCGAACAGGTTGCGGCCCTCAGCGTCGATGGAAACGATCAGGGGGCCAAACTCGTTAACGTGGCAGTGCCACAGAGTTTCCGGCATACCGAGGTCACGCCACTGGGCCTCGACGATCTCCTCCACCTCGGTGGCAGCCACAACGGCGTTACCGGCAGGGAAAACACAGTGGATGGCGCCGAACTCCTTGCAGGCGCGCTCGGTGTTGGGGCCCATGCCGCCCTTGCCCACGATGACGCGGACACCGGACTTCTGCACGAACTCATACTCGAACTTCTCCATACGCATGGAGGTGGTGGGGCCCACAGACACCATCTCGAACTTGTCGTCCTCCAGAGGGCGAATGATGGGGCCGGCGTGGAAGATGGCAGCGTCCTTGACGTCCACAGGCAGCGGGCGGCCCTCTTCCACGAGGCGGCGGTGCGCCACGTCACGGCAGGTGGTCAGGTCGCCGTTCAGGTAAACGACATCACCGATATGGATGTCCTTCAGGTCTTCTGCGGAGACCGGAGTCGTGAGAATTTTCTTTCCGTCTTTGATGGTCAGCATTACAAAGTCACCCCCGAATGAGTATCAATGGTGTAGTTCAGGTCTTTATCAAAAATGATGTGGCCGCGGCGATGGCTCCAGCAGCCCACGTTGACGGCAACGCCGATGGCAGAAGGATGGCGGGCAGTGTTCTCAATGTGCACGCCCATGACGGAGTACTTGCCGCCCATGCCCTGAGGGCCAAGGCCGATGGAGTTGATGCCGTCCTCCAGCAGCTTCTCCATATAGGCTGCGCGCTCGTTCTCATTGTGGCTGCCCAGAGGACGCATCAGAGCCTTCTTGGACAGCAGAGCAGCGGTCTCAACAGAGGTGGCAACGCCCACGCCCACCAGCAGCGGGGGGCAGGCATTGATGCCGTAGCTGGTCATGACATCCATGACGAACTTGGTCACACCTTCGTAACCTGCACCGGGCATCAGCACCATGGCCTTGCCCGGCAGGGTGCAGCCGCCGCCTGCCATATAGGCGTAGATCTCGCACTTGTCACTGTTCGGCACGATGTCCCACCAGACGGTAGGGGTGCCTTTGCCGACGTTGCGGCCGGTGTTGAACTCATCGAAGGTTTCAACGCTGTTGTGGCGCAGGGGTGCTTCGAAGGTGGACTTGACCACAGCCTCCTTCAGCAGACCCTCCACCTCACCGATGAGGGGGAAGTCCACGCCGCACTTTACCCAGAACTGCAGCACACCAGTATCCTGACAGCTGGGGCGGTTCAGCTCCTTGGCCAGCTTCTGGTTCCGCTTCATGGTCTCATAAATGACCTTGGACAGCGGTGCGTCCTCCTGTGCGCCCAGCTCATCGAGCTTGGCAATGATGTCGTCCGGCAGCACCTTGGCGATATGGCTCACAAAGTTTGCCATATAGGTCGTCATCTGCTGCACCTGTTCCTGTTTGTTCATTCCAATGCCTCCTTAGCTTTGGTACATTTTGCGCGTTGGTTCACTCATATTCAACGTTCCTGTCCGCTTTACTGCGGGAAGAACGGAAATGCGATGGGAAGGATCACCATGCTGACGACGGTTGCGATGAGGATGAGGGGCAGGCCAGCCTTGGCATAATCCTTGAAGGTGTACCCGCCGGCAGAAACCACCATGGTGTTGGCAGGCATACCGATGGGCGTTGCGTAAGCGCAGGAGCCGCCGATGACACAAGCCATCAGGACTGCGCGGGGGTCGGCACCCATGCCCTGTGCGATGCTCAGGCAGATGGGAACCATCAGGGCGGTGGTTGCGGTGTTGGACATGAAGTTGGTCATGACGCAGCAGAGCAGGAAGACCACCAGAGTCAGGACGTAGGGAGAGGGATTCTCGCCCAGAGCACCAATGACGATGTTTGCAATCTCTGCGCCTGCCCCGGTCTTATCCAGTGAAGAGGCCAGAGACAGCGTACCACCGAAGAGGAAGATAGTCTTGAGGTCGATGGACTTCAGGGCATCTTTCTCGGAGATGACACCGGTGAGGATCAGAGCCAGCGCACCGATACAGCCTGTGATGTTGAGCTTGATGCCGATCTGCTTTTCAAAAATCATGCCCAGCAGGGTGAGCACGAGGATGACGAGGGAGAGCACCTGTTTCCACTTGGGAACATTGCTGAAGTCCTGCTCGCCGCCGAAGGAGTCATCATCGGAGACGGGGTGGTTGGGCAGCAGCTTCATGCCAAGGGTGGCATAGAAGAGGATGCCGACGGCGAGGATGGGCAGGCCCACGATGGCGTACTCAAAGAAGCCGAAGGACATCCCGATCTCACCCAGAGCGCTCTGGGCGATGAGGTTGCCCGGTGCGCCGATGAGGGAAAGGTTGCCGCCCATGGCCGCTGCAAATACCAGCGGCATCAGCAGCTTGGAGCGGGCATAGCCGGACTTTGCCGCAATGCCGATGACCACGGGGATCAGGACGGCGGCGGTGCCGGTGTTGGAGAGCACACCGCTCATCAGGCCAACGATGACCATGATAGCCACGATGAGGCTGCGCTCGGATTTGGCAAAGTGGGTAACAATGCCGCCGATCTTGTTGGCCATGCCTGTTTCAAACAGGGCACCGCCGACGATGAACATGGCGACAAAGAGGATGACGTTGCTGTCGATGAAGCCTGCAAAAGCAGTCTTGATGTCCAGCACGCCGGTGACGACCAGACCGATACAGACGATCATGGACGTTACGCCGAGGGGGATCTTCTCAAACACGAACATGACGACCGCGAAGAGAAGAAAGAGTAGGGTGATGGTTGCTGCTGACATACTGGGGATCCTCCTTTAATGAAATATAATGTATCCATTTCATCAGAGCAAAACAGCCCTGACTTTCGGAACGCCCCAGCTGCACCTCGTTGTGCAGAGTCTTTGCCGCCGTGCTGTGCCCTCACAGCCCTTTTTCGTTCTGGAAGGATCTGCCCGGAACCTTAGAATTCCGGGAATCTCGGCAACGACTTTTTTGATTTTTATATCTAATCTTTGATAATGTATCCACTTGACGACACGAGAATACACCCGAAACAGAGATTTGTCAATCCCTTTTTTCGAGTTTTGTCGCATTGCACGGATTATGTACCAATTTTTGTGCACGCCAGACAAACAGTAGGATACAAGAAGACCTCACGCTACCGCTTTCTGCAAAAAAACGTGCGTTCTCCATCTGCTTTGGAGAACGCACGTTTTATCCTTCTTTTATTCCAGCCGCTTTTTGAAATATCCCTCGGCACAGTAAATGGCACCACAGGGATTATGCGCCAGAACGCGATCCTTGGCCACCAGCGTTGTGACCATGGCGTCCGAATACTTATAAAACATCGAGTCGTGTCCCACACAAAGTCCGACCTCAATGTTGAACTCGGTGTGCTGTTCGTTCAGAAGCTTTGCCTGTGCGATGGGGTTGCACATGGCCTCAAATTCGCCGGGGTGGATCTTGACCTCTTCCGGGATGCCTACTTCTTCTTTGGAGATGCCGCCGGTCTTGCAGATGACCGACACCACCTCAAACCCCTGCGCACGGAGCAGGTCGGCCACGATGCGGGCTTCCTTCCGCAGACCTTTGCAGAATGCAAGACCCAGCTTGTGGTAGCCCATCCGCTTGCAGAACTCCACTGTCTCCTTCAGGCGGGGCCATTGACAGTAGCCAAGCCCCTCAATGGCCGAACAGTTGACGTAGAAATCGTGATTCTCAGGCAAATCATAGCCGGCGCGGGCGGCCTCCATCACCGAAGCATTCCGCATAGGGCAGTTTTTGGGCATCTTTTCCGGCTCGTTGTTGGCGCAGGCCAGAACCGTACAGTTCGCACAGGTATACACTGTCTTGTCCTCCTTGATCTTATAAATAATAGGTCAGCGCATCGTCCATGCTACGCAGGATGTGCTTTTCCATTTCAGCCCGTGCGGCCAGCGCATCTCGTGCTTCCAGCGCCGCATAGATCTTTTTATGCTCGCTCTGGGAGTTGAGGGCATAGTCCAACTCGCTCATTTCCACACCAATGGACAGGCCGTTCCACAGCTCCGAGAGAAGATTGCGCATTTTTTCATTGCCGGAAGCTTCCCAGATCTCAAAATGGAAGGACTGGTTGTAGTCAGTATAATTTCCGGCCTGCTGATGAGAAAGAGCCTCCTCTGCAGTATCCACGCAGTTTTTGATCTTGGACAGGTCGGCATTGTTCTGGCAACAGAGCATACATGCCGTCCCTTCCAAGGCAGCGCGCAGCTGGTAGTGCTCCCGAATCGTTTTTTCCGTTACGCCCAACACAATGGCGCACTTGTTTTGCTTGACTTCCAGCAGACCGTCACGGGCAAGGATCTGAAAGGCCTCTCGCACCGGCGTGACCGACACGCCCAGTTCCTGTGCGGTGTTTTCCAGCGTGAGCTCTGCGCCCTCCGGGATGCTTTTTGAGATAATGGCTTTCCGCAAAGCGGAAGCTACCCGCTCGCGGGCGGGCAGCAGCTTAATGGGTTTCAGTCCCAGCATATTGACTCCTTATCGTTAAAATCAGATGCAGCAGTTCTTCTTCATAGGCGTTCCATGCATCCGGCACATCAGGGGAGCCCTGACGGTCCAGCATCAGCAGGCGGGACAACCGGTCGTTCACCGGCGCAGGACGTGCGCTCACGGCAAAGGCAATGTAGGTCTCCTGGATGCTCTCCAGCAGCTTGCGATGCAGCGGATAGGGCAGGACGGTCCGCAGGGTACGGTGCTGCAGCATCTCGCCGCCTGCCAACATCGCATCCTGCGGCAGCGCACGCATCGCCTGCCGTTCCAGTTGTGCACCTAACGCCAAAATCTGCCGCAATGCATCTTCGTTCAAATCAGCAGCTTTTACATGGTTGTTGGGCAGGCGGATGATAAGACCCTGATATTCAAGGATCATCAAGGCCTCCCGCACCGGCATCCGAGAGACACCGAGACTCTCTGCCAGTTCGTTCTGGGTCATTTCAGTGCCCGCCGGGATCTGCCCAGATAAAATGGCCTGCTGCAGGGCTTCCACTACACCGCCGTTTTTCTTCTGGATGCCGATATATTCCATAGAGCCCTCCGTGCAAATATCTTTTTTATATTGTATCCAATTTTACAATAAAAAGCAAGACTTCCTTTATGACAAACAAAAATACCCGGCAGATTCTTTATGAAAAATCTGCCGGATATAGACCGGATGCCCTTGGGGCGTTCCATTCTGAAAAATTGCAGGGCAAATGCAAGCTGTGTTAACTGTTATGTAACCTTGTCAATCAATCTTCCATTCTTCCATGGTCACAGCCAAGTGACAGGTAGTGCTCAATCTCCCCACCCAGCACAAGCTGTGCATACTCCAAAGGCTTATGGTAGAGCAGCCAGTCAAGTTCTGCCCGCTGTGTTGGTGTGTTGCCGTACTCGTCCTCAATGGCAATGCAGTCGATGGCAAGGGTAGTGCCACCCTCGAACCGGGCTTCCACCCGGTTGGTGTCCATGTTATAGTGGCAGGAAAGCAGTTTGTTCATAGGAAAGCCTCCATGTTTTTCACATTTACTTCTTCTGCGGTGGAAAGTTCCAGCTGTCCGTTTGCAAATATATAAAGCCACTTCCTGATGTAGCCCTTTGCAGGTCTACACCCATCCACCATACGCTCCAACTTTACACCAAACGCGAACTTGTCGGGGCGAGGCCCCTCCATCTTGCTGCGCAAGACCGTTCTGTCGCTTAAAAGCCCCACTGGGGCTTTCATTGCTCCGCTGCGCTGCGCAAACGCGAACTTTTGAGAATACGTCACTTTCGGCAGTGTGCAAGAAAAAAACGAGGGAAACTTTGGCAAAAAGAGAGAGGGCTGGACAGTGCCAGCCCTCTTGACAAGGCAATAATAGTCAAAAAGTTTCGTACCCATCTTCATCCCGGT
>ERZ857969.2520-NODE-2520-length-20771-cov-4.001207_pt1 | contig 20771 bp, 8 predicted proteins | sample MGYA00519864_ERZ857969 | MGnify/ENA primary metagenome ERZ857969 (study PRJEB31778, sample SAMEA3449382) | human gut metagenome | biome: human gut; feature: human-associated habitat; material: faeces | place: United Kingdom | collected 2010/2012 ... | reverse complement strand
TATATATTTGCAAAAACAGAAGAAGAAATATATATAAATTTAAAAGAAATAAAAATAAATACAACAGCCAATGAGTATACAATACCAGCAAATAGTTTAATAGCATTTGAAGAAAACGAAATAAAATACTATGTAATTCAAAACAACACATTAATATTTAATAAAATAAATGATATCGACTACAATTCACAAGTAACAATAAAAAACATAGAAGATAACGCAATAAATAATTTGAATATTCAAAAAGTGGATAGAACATATAATTATGAAGAATTATTAACACGTTTAGAAATAATAGGAAATGCAAAAAATGATGTAGAAAATTCGCAAGAAGAAATAATTAAAGAAGACACAACTGAAAACCAAAAAGAAGAAAGCGATGAAGAAGAAAATAAGCAAGAAAACGAAACAATACCAAGCGAGAACAAACAAGAAGAACCACAGCCAGAAAACGACGAGGAAGGCGGTCAAGAAAACAAATACATAAAACCAGAAGTAGCAGTAGATAATTTTACAGCAGAGGTATACTCAGCAAAAAGTACATTAACAATAAAAGACAAAGAAAAAAGGATAATAGAAGCACCAACATTTGAAATATACAAAGAAGGAAAAATATATTTAAGAAGAATATTTAAGACTTCTGGAGAAATACAAATAACAGGCTTAGTACCAGACACAGAATACGAAATAATAGGTAAATACATTTATTTAAATGAAGAGAATAAAAAAATAGAAAATACATTTTATAAAGGAAAAATAAAGACAAAAGGATATGAATCTTTAGGAGCGATAACACTAGAAAAAGAAGAAGGAGAAATATATAGCAATAAAATTCAAATAAAGAATTTAAAGATAACATCAAATATAAATGCAGAAGCAGTAAAAGGGATAAATCAAGTAGAGATAGAAACAGGAGAAATAAAAACAGTATTAAAAAATAACCAAGTAAATGAATTATTACAAGGAAAAGAAATAACGATAGAAAGTTCAGAAGGATTAAAATCTAATTCTAAAGTGGATTACAAAATAGAATTTTACGATAAAAAAGGAAAAGAATTAAAAGTAGAAAACAATGAAGGAAAAACTAAGACATCAAAACAAAAGCCATCAGCAAGGGTTGCGATAAAAGAGCAAGACATAGTAAGTGTAACACTAGAAGTAAAATTAACAAACAGAGATAAAGTAAAATTAGAAAACTATAAATATGTTGTAGCAAAGCCAAATGGAGAGAAAATAAAAGAAGAGAGATTATCAGAAAACGAAAATAAAATAAAACTAGAAGATTTAGACCAAAACCAATACTATAAAATAACGATATATGCAGATTTTGATTTAAATGATAATAAAGGAAGCAAAGGAAAAGTAGAAATAGGAAATTTGGTATTTGCAACAAAGCCAATATCAACATTAGGATCTTTAGAATTAAAAGTAGAAAATAAAGAAACAACAAATAAGAGTGCAAAAATAGAATATAAAATAGATGAAGAAAACACAGATAAAAGATTAATACAAATATTAAATGAACTAACAATAAAAATAGTAGAAAGCAAAGAAAATAAAGAAGAGAATACCAGCGAAAACGAACTAAATAGAAATATAGAAAACACGATGTATACACATACGCTAACAGGAGAAGAAATAAAAAAATTGCAACTAGGAGAAACAAAAGAAATAAATTACGAACAACTAAAGTCAAATACAACATACAAAATAGAAATAACAGGAAAAGTAGAATTAGGAAATACAAAAGAAGAAATTCCAATAACATATGCATATAACAAATTTACAACACTAAAAATACCAGCAAAAATAGAAATAAAGAATCAATTCGTAACAGGAAATTTAATAGATTTAGACGTTCGAATAGAAGATACAGATAAGTCTGTTTTAAACGAAAAAGTAAGAATAGAATTAAGAGATGAGAAAAACAATTTAATAAATTTACAAGAAATAGAAACAAATAAAAATTATGTAAGAAAAACATATGAAAAATTAGAAGAAAACAAAAAATATAAATTAAGCTTTTATGCAGATCAATACAACGAAGGAAGTACAGACGAAACATATAAAGTAAATTATTTAATAAAAGAATTAGAAATAGTAACAGAACCAGGAATAAGCGGAGGTATAGGGCTAACAGAATTAACTAGAAAAGAAACAGGAAAGAATTTAGTAGATGTAAGTTCAGACATAAAATGGTATGTATATCCTAATTTTAATACAAATGACTACTATGGAAAAGAATATAACGAAGAAACAAAAATACTAACTTTAGGAGGGCACAGTAACTATAGAAGAGTAGTATATGATTTAAGAGAATATGCAGGGCAAGAAGTAACAATGAGCTTTAAAGCTAAAGCAATAAGTGGAGCGCAAAGTGTATATATTCAAAATAGCAAAAAAGATGCAAATAGAATTCAATTAAAAGATTTAACAGAAGAATGGAAAGATTACAGATACACATTAAAAGTAGATAGTACAGGGTATTTAGGATTTTGCATAGCAGGAGGAAATGGAATAGAAGTAAAGGAACTTCAAATAGAGTTAGGAAATAAAAAGACAAGTTATGAAGAGTACAAATATACATTGAAAAGTAAATATAGTGTGAATTTAGAAGATAAAAGAGATGAAATAACGACAAATGACTATTATATAAAAATACATGAAGATAACAATCTAGTAAAAACAGATAGGTATGAAGAAATACCAGAAGAAAATAATATAAAAAATGCGATAAAAACATATGCAACTAAACCTAAGAAAATGTACGAAGTAGAGTTGGCAATAAAAATACGAGATAGAGAATATGTATTATCTAAAATAAAATATAGTACAAAAGATGCAGAAGAGATTAAAGGGATATATACAAAAGAAGATTTTTTAGAAATACAAGCAAAAGGAAATTATATAGTTTTAAATAACATAGAGCTAACTGGTCTAAAGAGTACAGCATGTTTTGGTTCAGCAAACATGACATTTGAAGGTAAGATAGATTTTAATGGTCATATTCTAACAAGGGAGGCACAAGAAAGTAAAGAAGCAATAATTAATACAATTGGTAAAGAAGGAAGAATAGAAAATTTAGTACTAAATATAAAATTAAATAATGAAGTAGAAATAAAAAACTTTAAAGGATTTGCATATGAAAACAGAGGGATTATAGAAAATGTACAGATTAATCTAGTAGAATCTACTTTAAAACCCAATATAAATATTACATTATTATGCTGGGACAATTATGGGGTAATAAATAAGTTTGTAATAAACTATCAAGAACCATTATATGGTATGAATGGATTATATGGTTTAGTTGCATATAATAAAGCAAATGGAGTAATATCCAATGGTTATACTACTGGCGAAAATATAAAAGCAGTTTTTAATAACACAAATAATGGCATACGTGCAGTTACTAATATTGCGAGTCATAATACAGCTAATACAACCATTAAAAATGTATATACTTTAAATGGAATAGATACAGAAGGGAAGACTGGTAATGGCTATTACGGACATATTGCAAGTGAAATGTATAGAAATGCAAAACTAGAGAATGTTTATTCGGTTGGATTAGGTGATACATATAGTCTGAGTTGGGGCCCAAACATATGGAGTTCAGAAAGAAATCAGATAAAGAATTCATATTATTTTAATGATGAAATTTTTAAAAGCCCATATAATCAAAAAACAACGAAATTAGCACTGTGGGATAAAAACTTCCAAAATGAAATACTAAACTCAGAAAATGCTTTTAATGTGGATAGCTTAGTAGAAAAAGGATATTACCCACAAATAGATATGCCAGAGTGCATGCCAAAGCAAAAATATATTGAGCTTCCAGAGGTAGAAGATAAAGATTTGCCAGATATATTATCTACAAAAGCATTAGAAAATAACCATAATAGTGCAAAGGTAAGATTTGTAATAAATAATCCTTCAGGTGAAACTATTACAAGTATAAAAGTAAAAAATTTAAATTGCAAAATAGAACAGCAAGAATATAAAGATGGTAAAAGTGAAGTAATAGTAATACTAGATACACCTATAATTTATGTATCAAAATATTCTATAATCAGTATATCTACAAAAGGCGCATATAATAAAGAATATACGCGAGAATTTAAAGAAAAAGAAAGATTAATAGATATAGATTTTTATAGGGAAATAAAGACAACAGATGATTGGAAAAATATTAATAATTCGACAAGTGAAAATTATATTTTAATGCAAGATTTAGATTTTAAGAATAACCCAAAAGATAGTAATATATATAGTACATATAAAGGAAAGTTGAATGGAAACAATCATACTATACGAAATGCTACAGGTAGAGAATGTATACTAGTAAGAGTAGAAAATGAAATGAAAAATATAAAGTTTGAAAATATCGAACTTAATACAATTTATAATTCGGCAGGAATAATTGGTACAGCTAATAAATTAGAAAATGTATATGCAAGTAATGTAACAATAATTAGAAATAACCATAACGGAGAAAATGGCTATACTGGTGGACTAGTTGCTGTAGCTCAAAACACAATGAAAAATTGTAGTATAAATAATGTTACTATTATAGATAATAGTACTTGCATAAATTATAGAATAGGTGGTTTAGTGGGCGTAGCAAATAGTGTAAAAATAACCAATTGTTTTGCAAGTAATGTAAGTATGAAAATTAAGAATGGAACATATCAAGGGGTAGGAGGATTAATAGGCTCCATTGAAGTAGCAACAGATGTAAAGAATTGTTACGTACACGGAAAAATAGAAATAGATGGAAATAATGTAGGAGGCTTAATAGGAAACTGGCAAGCAGGGAGCATAGAAAATTCGTATTCATATGTAGATATAATAGGAAATGTTGGAAATATTGGTGGACTAGTTGGAAGGTCTGCAAATAATCTAGAAATAAAAAACACAATTACTTTAGGAAATTTATATACAAGTAAAATGAATATGAAACCTAAAAGAGTTTTGGGAACACGTAATTTAAAAAACACTAATTATGCTTATAGTAATCAAAGAATAAATGGATTAATAGGCGATGCAGAAGAAAATGTTAAACTATTAAGTGAAAAAGATTTATCAAATAAAAACACATATATAAATTTAAATTATGGTGATGCGTTTGATTATAGTGGATTGGAAAATAACATATTACCGCAATTACGAAAAACAGATGAAAGCGGCAATTTTCAAGAAGAATTATTACCAAATCAAGTTGATATATGTTTGGATACAACTAGAGAATTAAAAATAGATTCAATAGAGATACAAAAAAGTGCAGTGAATCAGATTAAAGGACGCATTGTGCTAATAAATACGCAAGAAATAGAAATTGTTGATTTAGAAATAGATGGTATGGATGTAAGTATTACGAATATAGCAAATAGTAAAGGGAAGACATATATAAATATATGGGCGAATCCAAACAAATTTTATGATACGTATAAAATAAGCAAAGTAAGATATAAAGAACAAGGAATAATAAAAGAACAAAGTTTAGAAGGAAAAATTGAATTACAATTTTTTAAGGAAATATACAATTTTGAAGATTGGCAAAATATAGAAAAAGGAACCTGTCAAAATTATAGGCTAATGAATGATATAGACTTTGCAGGGAAAACACAAATTAACTCACGAATTACAATTGGAAGGCTAGAAGCGAATAATGAAAACAAAACATTAAAAAATATAAATATGGAAAACACATCTTTAATAGGTAAGATTGAAAATGAAATTAAGAATATCAATTTTGAAAATATAAATATTATATTTGAAAATGCTGGAAGTAACGTAGGTATTATCGAAAACTTAAGTGGAAGTATGAATAATATTTATTGCAAGAACATTACAATAAATGCCAATAACACAAACAATGTAGGAATAGTAGGTATAAATTTTGGACCTATAACAAAAGTTAATATGGAAAATATAAATTTATCGGGAAAAGATTGTGTAGGAGGCCTTGTAGGATTTTCTAAAAGTACAATAGATGGTGTAACAGCAAATGAAATAAAAATTAGTGGAAATGATTATATAGGAGGTGTTGTTGGAAAAATATATGCCAATACAAACAATGTAAATATGACAGACGCAAAAATTGTAGGACATAATTTTGTTGGAGGAATTATAGGAATAGTACCAGGTACAGCAACAAATTTTTATAATTTATATGTAAGTAATTCAGAAATTCGTGGTAACACCGGTGTTGGAGGAACAGAAGGAAGTATATATGGATATGGAGGTGGACAAAGAATCGTTTACAATTCTAGTATTATAGGAACAGGCAATAATATAGGTGGAATAATAGGAAATAATAATGGAGGAGCGTCAAAAAGCGAAGTAATAAATAGTAATATAGAAGGAATAGGAATTAAAAGCGATTATGTTGGTGGAATAAGTGGAAACATTACACAAACAATAAATAATAGTAGAGTAGTAAGTTCGAAAGTGAAATCAACAGGAGATTATGTAGGAGGGTTAACAGGAATAATTGGACATGCAAGTAGCAATATGAATAATAGAGGTAATTATATAGAAAATAGTACGATTATAGGTAATTCAAAAGTTGGTGGAGGTTTGGGATATGCTAAAGACAATTCTACTATTTCAAATAATTATATAAATGCAAAAGTTGTGGCTAAGGGAGATAATGTAGGAGGAATAGCAGGTTATTTGAAAAATAGCAATATGTCAGCACTACAAGATCAAACTATAATAAATGATAATTATTTTGTTGGAGATATAAGCGGAAATGCGAATGTAGGAGGAGTAATTGGAAATATTGAAAAGGAACTATATATGCCAGGATTATATTACTGTAGAAATTATATAGAAGCATATATACAAAGCGTATCTAGTAGAAATGCTTCATTAGGAATAGGAAATATGTCTAACCAAAACCAATACTTAAAGGATACATATTTTTATAAATATTCTAGCATAAATGGACAAAATCCAAATGAGAAGAATGAAATTTTTATATCTTCAGATAAATATTTAAAAGAAGATGAGTTAAAACAAAAAGATACATATACAGAAAAGTTAAACTGGAAATCAGAATGGAACTATGATGTTATTAATGATAATAAATAACCTACAATAAATAGTGGATTTACTGACCAAACAGGAATCCGTTTGCCTAAAGATGACGAAAATATAATAGAAGCAAATTTAGATGAGGAAAAGATAGGCGTTCATAATATATCAGAAGACTCTAAAGGTAACGATTTGCAAGACTTAAGTCAAGAGTCAAATGAGAAACCACAGTACATTTTTTACTATAATGGCAAAACAATAAAAACATATGAAACATATTCCGAAATAATTGCAGAAGATGGAAGCAAAGTAATAAGAGAAGATGTACGATTATATGTAAAAAATGGGAAGTTGTATGCTTTACCTGTAATGTTAAATGTGAACGATTCTGATGTCAAATTAGTAGCGAATAATTTTATTATAGACTCTTACAATGGAAAAGAATACGAAACAGTATTAGGATCAGACGGAAAAATGTATGATTTAAAAGAATCAATAAATTATCCAGAGAATTTCGTGAACAAGGAAATTGTAAGTATAGGGAATAACTTGGATTCAGAAGATTTTATAGAAAACTTAACTGGTAACAATATGAATACAGTAGATCCTTCGAAAAATGAAAATGAAAAAACATATGAATTAGAAATAACATACAAAAATGGTGATAAACTAAGATTTAATTACCAGACAGGAGAAATAATATTTAATAATAAAAACGAAAAAGTTGGAGAACTTGAAAGCAATTCAGCTGATACAAATTTAAATAAAGACAGTAAATTAAAATCCGAAGATTCTAGAGGTCTATTAGAATATGTAAAAGAACGATTTTCAGAAATAGGAAATGCCGATAATAAAGACATAGCAAATATAGAGATGCAAAACAAATACAAAGAAAGCATAAAAATACAAAACAAACTAGAAGAGACACCAGTAGAAGAAGCAGTACAACTCCAAAACAGCAATGTAAATAAACTAGAAAGTAGTACAGCTACAGACAATAAAGAAAATAACGAAACTAATAACTCTTTAAAAGAGAAAAAATATATAAGCATATACAATGCAGAAAAAGACGATTACCAAATTTATCAAGAAGAAGAGTTATTAGACACAAGTAAACAGGAGGTGATAAGCGAAAACCAAAAAATAGAAACAAACAACTTAAACAAATATTATGCAAGCGAAGTAGAAGCTAAAAATACAAAAATGGGAATAGTATGGATAGCACTAAGCATAATAGGAGTACTAATAATCTTAATAGGGATTTGGGGACGGACCTAAAAATCCCTGTAAGAGAGAAAAAAGACTAAGGCTCTAGCAAATCTAAAAATAAAAGCTAAGCTGAAATAAGAATTGCTAGATAATAAAGTGAGAACTTAGGAAAAAGTTTAAAGAACGTTCTAAAAGTTCAAAAAATTAAATTAAGTGTGTGTAAGAAAAGCTAGTATTTTGTAATACTAGCTTTTCAAATTTTGGAATAAATAAACATATAAAGAAAATAATATATGTAAATACAAAATACGGAGGAAATAATGTTTAAGCCACAATTTATTTATTTTGAACCTAATATAAACGATTATGAATTAGGAAGAAAACTAATGAACAAATATAAAGATATTCCAAAATTTGAAATCGATAATCATAATAATATAGAGGAAATGAGAAATAAACCAAATAAAGAATTTGCAAATATGAAAAGAAATTTAATTATAGGGGTTAGAAAAACGCATAAATATGTAGAAAATCATAAAACATCAGATTTTTTAGTTCCATATACTTCGTCTGGATGTACAGCTTCATGTTTATATTGTTATTTAGTATGTAATTATAATAAATGTAGTTACTTACGATTATTTGTAAATAGGGAGCAAATGTTAGATAAAATAATAAAAACAGCAGAAAAAGCAGACAGAAATTTGAATTTTGAAATAGGAAGTAATAGCGATTTGATTTTAGAAAACACGATTACAAATAATCTAGAATGGACAATAAAAAATTTTAGTCAAACGAAAAAAGGAATGTTAACATTTCCAACAAAATTTGATATGGTAGATAGTATTTTAAATTTAAATCATAAAGGGAAAGTAACGATAAGGATGAGTGTGAATCCAGAAGAGATTATAAATAGAGTAGAACTAGGAACATCTAGATTAGAAAATAGAATAAAAGCTATAAATAAGTTAAAAGAAGCTGGATATAAAGTTGGATTGCTAATTGCGCCTGTAATTTTTGTAGAAAATTGGAAAGAGCTATACTTAAATCTTATTCAAAGGTTGTCGAGAGAATTATCATATAAAGTAAAAAAAGAACTCTTCTTTGAAATAATATTTATGACATATAGTTATGTTCACACTAAAATTAATGAAGAAGCGTTTCCAAATGCAATCAATTTATACGATAGAAATTTAATGAAATCTAGGGGAAGGGGAAAATATATGTACAAAGATGATTTAAGAAACGAAGGAAAAAAGTTTTTTATAGATAATTTGCATAAGTATTTTCCAGAAAGCAAGATAGAATATATAGTGTAAAGAAGAGATAAATGAAATCAAAACTTGTGAGAAATAGAGAGAAGAAAACAGGGATTTCAAGGACCGTCCCCCAAATCCCTGTTTAAAAAACATATAAAACAGTTGCTAGATTTGCAAAAAGTATTTATAATAATAGCAAATAAACAAAGTGAGGTATTAAATGAACATAAGATTAATAATAGGAATTCTTGTAAGTATAGTAGCCGTTGAATTTATAGCTATAATTGTACAATTAGGAAAATATAAAAAAGTAGTAGATGAAAGTATAGAATATGAGAATCTTAGGGAAGAAATATTAGAAAAAGCTACCAAAGAGAGAGCAAAATTACAAGAAGCATTAGAAAAGCAAAAAGAGATGCAAAATAAATTAAAAAAGTTAAATGCTAAGAGAGAAAAAGCAAAATAAATTCTTCAAAATAAATTCTTATAAAATGTTAAATAGAGTTATTATGACGAATTTTTATAAATTTGTTACATAAAATAAATTAATGATAAATAAAAGCAGAGAAAAATGTAATTTTAAGCAAAATAATAAGCTAAAAATGTTGACTAAAAAAATTAGAATTAGTATAATAAAAACTAGGGAAACTAAAGATAGAAAGGATAAGGAGTATGAAAAAAAGTAAATCAACAATAATAGCAGTTGTATGCTTAATATGTGCTATGGCACTAAGCATTTTTGCAACTAGTGTTAAAGCCACAACAATGGAATTTGGCTTGCAAGAATATAGAAAAGCAAGAGAAGATGGCGCGCAATATGGATATAAAATTTCCGATAAATATGTATGGAAACTTGTTACATATAATGGTCAAACAATAGATTACAGTAAAACAATATACTGCTTAAAAGCAGAACAAGGATTTTATACATCAAACCCAGGTGTATTTAGACAAGAATATGATACATCATATAATTTAAAAGATAAAACATCTATGCCAAAACTACCAGTAGCAGAAGAAGATTATAATTCAATTATTTGGATATTAAACCATGCTTATATCCAATCTGCAGAAACAGCAAAACAAGATAAAGAAGTTTTACTAAAAAATGCAGGAATAACAGAAAGAATTGAATTAACAGATGATGATATAGATGTTATTCAACAATTAGCTATATGGTACTTTACAAATAAAGACAACCCTGTGTATCATACAGATTTTGCAGGAGAACCATCATTACAAACAGTATTAGAATCTAAGAAAACAGGTGAAAACAAGGAAGAATATAGAGCAATAGAAGATAAAAATCAACCAAGATTCGACCAAATGGAAAAACTATTTAAATATATAGTAGTAAATGCAAAGAATGCGACAGAAGAATCAAATAAAAATGAAGCTCCATTAACATTAGAAAAAGGAACACCTGCTGTTGCTACAGAAAACGACAATTATATTATAGGACCATATACAATAAAGAAAAATAACGATACTCCATATACTTTAAACATAAATGTAACAGATAGAAAAGGAACAGACTTAACAAATAATGTAAAATTCTTAAATGTAGATAAACAAGAAATAAGTGTAGACGACATAATTGGTAAAGAATTCTACCTAAAAATTCCAGTAGAAACTATAGTAACAAATAAAATAGATGGAATTAAATTTAATATGAATGGTACTTATACACAAACTACAGCAACATATTGGACAAGTTCTTCTAATAATACAGTACAACCAATTGTAGTAATAGAAAGAGCACCACAAGAATTTTCAGGAAGTAACGAAGTTTTATTTTCAGTAGAAGGAAAATATAGCTTTAAATTAGTAAAAGTAGACTCAGAAGATATAAATAAAAAATTACAAGGTGCAGAATTCGAAATTACAACACCTACAGGAACACAAACTTACACAACTGACGAAAATGGAGAAATAAATGTAGCAGATATTAAAATTACAGAACCAGGTGTTGATACAATAACAATAAAAGAAACAAAAGCTCCAGAGCCATATAAAATGTTACTAGAAGAACCATTAACATTAAAAGTAACAAAAGATGTAGCTAATGGTAGTTACACAGCAACAGATGCAACATTAGAAGGATATGGAAAAGATGCAGTTCAAATAAAAGATGGTGTTGTTACAATAACTGTTGCAAACAAACCAAAAATATTTGATTTAAGCTTAAAAAAATGGGTAAGTAAAGCAATAGTAACAAACGAAGATGGATCACAAAACATAATAGAAACAGGACATACAGGTGACGAAAATCCAGAGCCACCAGCAAAAGTAGATTTAGGAAGACAAGATATAAATAAAGTAACAGTAAAATTCGAATTTCAAATAAAAGTAACAAACGAAGGTGAAGTTGCAGGTTATGTAAAAGAAATAACAGATTATATACCAGAAGGATTAAAATTTGTAAAAGAGGATAATCCAGATTGGTATGAAAGAGAACCACTAGACGGAAAAGAAAGAGTTGCAACTAAGAAGTTAGAAAATACATTATTAGAGCCAGGAGAAAGTGCTACAGTTTCTATATTATTAACATGGATAAATGGTGAAGATAATATGGGACTAAAAACAAATATAGCAGAAATAAGCCAAGATGATAATGAATTCGATTTACCAGATATAGATTCTACACCGGACAATTTTAAAAATGGTGAAGACGATATAGACGATGCACCTGTTATTATAACAGTGGCATTAGGAGATACAGTAATATACATTGGTGTTGCAACACTTGCAATAGTAATATTAACAGTAGGAACATTTATTATAAAGAAATATGCAATATAAAAAATAATTAATTATAAAGCCCAAAGTGTTATATAACATGGAGGGCTTTTTTATGTAGTATGAAACACATTCTTGTAGGAGAAATTTCTGTACTATATCCCAATAGAATGCCTCTTGAAAAAGATTGGCAAATAGTGTAAAATGTATAAAGCTTAAAAGAGCAAAATTATATGGTAATGTTAAGCAATCTATGAAAATAGATTATAAAAATATTATCTAAAACTAATTAAAAATTATATGAAGGAGGAATAGAAAATGAAAGTAATTTTATTAGACAATATTAAGGGTGTAGGAAAAAAAGATGAGGTAATAAATGCAAGTGATGGCTATGCAAGAAATTTTCTATTTCCTAAAAAGTTAGCAGTAGAAGCTAATGCAGAGAATATGGCAAAATTAAAAGGAAAACAAGATTCTGCAAGCCATAAAAAAGCAGTAGAAAAAGATGAAGCAAAACAAATAGCAGAAAAGTTAAAAACAATATGTCCAAAATTAAAGATAAAAACAGGAGAAAACGGAAAAGTATTTGGTGGTGTAACAGCAAAAGATATTGCAGATGTACTAAATAAAGAATATAAAATAAACATAGACAAAAAAAGAATAGAACTAAAAGAAAGTATTAAAACTTTAGGAGTTTCAAAGGTTAATGTAAAACTATATGAAGGAGTTACAGGTGAAATAAAAATAGATATAATTCCAGAATAATATTAAGAAAAGATTGTAGCAAACTAAAAAATATTATAATAAATTTGCTACAAGTGAAAATATTAAGTTTAAAGTAATTTAGGAGGAATAAAATGGAGTTAGGAAAAATTCCACCAAATGATGTAGAAGCAGAGCAAGCTGTTATAGGTAGTATGCTAACAGATAGAGATGCTGTAATATCTGCAATAGAAATTCTTAAAGAAGAAGATTTCTACAGAGAAGACAATAAAACTATATATGAAGCAATTTTAAACTTATATAATAGATCTGAACCAATAGATATTATAACATTAAAAGCAGAACTAACATCTATGGGAATGTTCGAAAAAATAGGAGGATTAGAATATATAGTAGGGTTACCAGAAAAAGTACCAACAACAGCAAACGTAGAAAGATATATTAATATAGTAAAAGAAAAGTCAGAATTAAGAAGACTTATAAAAGCAGCAAACGAAATTATAGAACAAGGTTATGACCCAACAGAAAATATAGACGACATAATGAATAGTGCAGAAAAAAAGATTTTTAACATTATGCAAGATAAAGACCAAAAAACTTATAGTGCAATAAAAGATGTTTTAGTAGACGCTTTTACAGAATTAGAACAATTATATAATCAAAAGCAACATATAACAGGTGTACCTACAGGATTTATAGACTTAGACTACAAAATGGCTGGTCTTCATAATTCAGATTTAATCCTAATTGCAGCAAGACCTGCCATGGGAAAATCTGCATTTGCTTTGAACATTGCAACAAATGCAGCAGTAAAGGCAAAGGTTCCAGCAGTATTATTTAGCCTAGAAATGTCTAAGGAGCAAATGGTAAACAGAATTTTGTGTAGCGAAGCAATGGTAGACAGCAATAAGGTAAGAACAGGAAAAATAGATGATGACGACTGGATAAAACTTGCAGACACAATGGGAGATTTATCTGAAGCACCTATTTATATAGATGACACACCAGGTATTTCTATTAACGAAATAAGGGCAAAATGTAGAAAGCTAAAATTAGAAAGAGATATAGGGTTAGTAGTAATAGACTATTTGCAACTTGTACAAGGATCATCAAAAAGAGCTTCTGGAAGTAGAGAGCAAGAAATTTCGGAAATAAGTAGATCTTTAAAAATATTAGCAAAAGAAATAAATGTACCAGTAATAGCACTATCACAATTATCTAGAGCACCGGAACAAAGACCAGACCATAGACCTATGCTTTCTGACCTTCGTGAATCTGGAGCTATAGAGCAAGATGCGGATATTGTAATGTTCTTATATAGAGATGATTACTATAACGAAGACAGTGAAGACAAAGGTTTAGCAGAAGTAATTGTAGCAAAGCACAGAGCTGGTTCAACAGGTACTGTAAAACTAGTATGGCTTGGAAATTACACGAAATTTGCTAATATGGAAAGATATAGAGAATAATAATAAATTACGACTTTAGATTTTAGGTATAGCAAAATAAATTAGCTAAAAGGGACGGTAGAATGGAAGAAAATATTTTAAAAACCATAAAAAAATATGAACTAATAGAATCTGGGGATAAAGTACTTATTGCAGTATCTGGGGGACCAGATTCTATGTGTTTATTAGATATTCTAAACAAATTAAAAGCAAAACTAGGAATAGAAATAGCAGTAGCACATGTAAACCATGGAATAAGAGAAGAAGCAAGAGAAGAAACAGAATACATAAAAGAATATTGTAGTAAATATAATATAAAGATATATATAAAATATGCAGATGTATTAAGTCTTGCAAAAGAAGATAAAATAGGTTTAGAAGAAGAAGGAAGAAAAGTAAGGTATAATTTCTTTAATGAAGTTGTAGAAGAAACAGGATTTAATAAAATTGCAATAGCACACAATATGAATGACAAAGCAGAAACTGTTTTAATGAATATAATAAGAGGAGCAGGAAGCTTAGGGCTAAAAGGGATAGAGCCAAAAAGAGAAAATAAATATATAAGGCCTTTAATAGAAACCGAAAGATGTGATATAGAAAAATATTGCGAGGAAAATAAGTTAGAACCTAAATTAGACCAAAGCAATAATGATAATGCATATACAAGAAATAAGATAAGAAATGTACTAATTCCATTTATAAAAGAAGAATTTAACCCTAATGTAATAAAAGGAATTAATAAATTATCTGAAATAGTAACAGAAGAACAGAATTATTTAGAAAAAATTGTGAATAATATATATAATAAAATCAAAATAGAAGAAACAAATGAAAAAGTAGTATTAAGCTTAAAAGAATTTAATGAACAAGAAGATATAATAAAAAAGAAGATATTAATACTTAGCATAGCCAAAATATTTGGAACAAGCAAAAATATAGAAAAAATACATATAGAAGACATTATAAAACTATGCAAAAGAAATATAGGAAACAAATATTTAACACCAAACAAAAATGTAAAAGTTTTTGTAAATAAAGGAAAAATTATTATATCACATACATATTAATATCCGTAAGAGGAAATAACTTGACACACAAAAGAAACAAAAAATAGCTTGAAATCAATTGATATATATGGTATATATGCATATAGCAATAAAGAAAATTCATAAAAAGTGATAGGAGGAATTAAATTGAAGAACGGTATTAAGTCATTAGCGGTATGGTTAATATTTTTAATTATATTTATAGTATTAATTTCATCAATAATGGATAATTCAAGTAACAAATTAGCATACTCAGAATTATTAGCAGATATGGAAAAAGGAACAGTTAAAAGTATCGAAATACAATCTGGGGGAGAAAAAGCTTTAGTAGAAGTAGAAGGAGAATCACTTCCAAAAGAAGTTAATATTCCAGACATTAATAGCTTTATGACATATGCACAAGAAATATTAAAAACAAATAGTTATACATTAACAGAAAAACCAGAGTCAGTATTTATGAAAGGTCTTTACCTATTAATACCATTTGGAATTATAGTAATTGTTTTATTATTTGGATTATTATTAATTAACCCAGGAAACCAAGGTGGAAATAAAACAATGTCATTTGGAAAAAGCAAAGCTAGAGTAACAAATGGCGCAGAAAAAACAAAGGTTACATTTAATGATGTAGCAGGTGTAGATGAAGAAAAAGAAGAATTAGAAGAAATAGTAGAATTTTTAAAAACACCTAAGAAATTTACAGACATGGGTGCTAGAATTCCAAAAGGTGTTTTATTAGTAGGTCAACCAGGAACAGGTAAAACATTACTTGCAAAAGCAGTTGCAGGGGAAGCAGGAGTACCATTCTTTAGTATAAGTGGTTCTGAATTCGTAGAGATGTTTGTAGGTGTTGGTGCATCTAGGGTTAGAGATTTATTTGACCAAGCTAAGAAAAATGCCCCATCTATTATATTTATAGATGAAATAGACGCAGTAGGTCGCCAAAGAGGTGCAGGCCTTGGTGGAGGACATGACGAAAGAGAACAAACATTAAATCAACTTTTAGTTGAGATGGATGGTTTTGGAACAAATGAAGGTGTTATAGTGCTTGCAGCAACTAATAGACCAGATGTACTAGACAAAGCATTATTAAGACCGGGAAGATTTGACAGACAAATAGTTGTATCTGCTCCAGATGTAAAATCTAGAGAGCAAATATTAGAAGTTCATGCTAGAAAGAAAAAGTTAGCAGAAGATGTTGACTTAAAAACAGTTGCAAGAAACACTTCTGGTTTTGCAGGTGCAGACCTAGAAAATATTTTAAACGAAGCAGCATTACTTGCAGCAAGAAGAAATTTAGATTGCATTGGAATGAAAGAAATTGAAGATGCAATGGTTAAAGTTACAATGGGACCAGAAAAGAAAACAAGAGTAAGAAGCGAAAAAGAAAATAAATTAGTTGCTTACCATGAAGCAGGTCACGCAGTAGTAAGTAGATATTTACCAACACAAGATAAAGTTCACCAAATATCTATAGTACCAAGAGGAATGGCTGGTGGATATACAATGTATAGACCAACAGAAGATAAATCTTTTAGATCTAAAACAGAAATGGAAGAAAGTATTGTTTCATTACTAGGTGGAAGGGTTGCAGAGAAATTAATTTTAGATGATATTTCTACAGGTGCAAGCAATGATATAGAAAGAGCAACAGCAATATCTAGAGCAATGGTAACTAAATATGGTATGAGCGAAAAATTAGGAACAATTACATTTGGTGCAGACCAAGAAGAAGTGTTCTTAGGAAGAGATTTAGCACATGCTAAAGAATATTCTGAAGAAACTGCAGCAATTATAGACGAAGAAGTTAAGAAGATTGTAGATGCAGGATATGAAAAAGCTATTAATATTTTAAGTGAACATGTAGACAAATTACATGCGGTAGCAAAAGTATTATTAGAAAAAGAAAAGATCGATGGAGAAGAATTCGACAAGATTTTTGGAGAATAAATGCCAGCCAGGAAGATAGGTGAGCATAGCCGGGATTTGAGGGACGGTCCTCAAAATCCCGGTTTTTTGTAATTTTTATACATTTAGCTAAAATGTGGAATTTTTTGTGTAGTAAGGGAACTTTTATAGTAGTAGAAAATTCTAAACTAAATAATTAGGAGATATTTTATATTAAAAGTTAAAAAAGTGTATATTAAAAAACTTAAAAAATGTATATTAAAAAATCTCGACAATACAGCAAAAAAATTATAAATAAACAAAGTTTTTGCTGAAATGAGCAAAAATTTTGCAAGATATAAAAAATATTATTTACTGAATTTTGAGATAGAGCATATTAAAAACGAATTTTAGGTGGTGTAATAAAAAAATAATATAAAATGACGAAAAATAGCATCCGTAAATGAATAGAGTCATACTTCTTTAAGTAGAAGTAAGGCTCTATTTACTTATATTATGGAAAAAAGTAAAATTATGATAATAGGATATTATGGAATAAGTAGGTGTATGAAAATGAATAAGCAAAATGATAAGAAAGAAGGAAGAAAGCAAAACAAAGATATTAATACACGCACTAACAAACTTGCGAAAATAATGCTTATAGTACTTATTGCTATTTTTACGCTAGCTACATTAATAGTGCTGAATAGAGAAAATATAATAGAATTAGGAGATAATATAAATAATTTAATAGAAAGAAAAAATAGTGAATTGGTAAACAGTGAAGAAAAAAGTGTAACAGACATAGATTTAACAGGTTTAGTTACAGGAGAAGATACAGAACATACACATATATATGAAACTGTTACAAATAGTACAGAACATTGGAAGCAATGTATAATTTGTAATGATAAGATTGATGTAGAAGAACATATTCTTGGGGAGAAGACATGGGCAGCTGGAAGTGAAAGCTGTGAGAAAAATAATTTTTATACACAAAGATGTAAATGTGGATATCAAATAGAAGGTCGTAAGCCTTGTATATGGGATGGTAAGTCTTATTTGTCTGGTGGAAGCTATAAACATGTGAAGAGTTGTAGTATATGTAAAGGACAGATAGAGAATAAAGAATATTATATGGAAAATGATCCAAATACTTTATATGTAAGTAAACCAGAACAATGTGCTAATAATAAAGGGAAGATTATATGCTCTAATTTAGGGATATGCGATACATGTGAAAGAGATTGGACGAAACAGCCACATTATTTAATAGCAAATGGCAAAGCTGCTCAGGGAACAACTAATATATATTGCACAAATTGTAAAAAAACATTTGGAACAGTTGAATTTAATACAACTAATAATAATTCTGCACCATCAACCTACACAGGAAATTTTAAAGTTAATCTTACAAATGGAGCTACAATTGATACAACATATAATGGCTCAGTTAGAAATGTTGGTAATCCATTTGAAAAAATTAATGGTGCTAGAACAGATATTAGTGATACTTCTGCTACATATACAATATCAAGTACTTTTAAGAATACATGGAAAGAAGGATATAAAGGATATTACATAGTAGGAAGTATTATAAATGGAAATAAAACTATGATATACATATATGCAGAATCAGTTATATATCCAGATACAAAACCGCAACAAATTCCAACAGTACAAGTTATGGATTCAGAAGAAATTGAAGGAGATTGGGCAACAAGTAAAGAAATTAAAATATCAGGTGATGAAGATTATTGCAATTATGTTACTGTCAAAATAAAAGATGATGCAAAAAAAGAAATATTTTCTGGAAAGGCGACCGCAAAAAATGGGAAATATACGTTAAGCTGTATTCCAGAGTTAGAAGCAGATGCAAATGGAAGAACATTCCAAGTGGAAATAACAGATTCAAATAACAATAAGGTAACAAAAGAATTTAAAGTTGATAGGGTAGACTCAAAAGCCCCTACATTAATAGAAAGTGGTGATTATACCAAAGAATGGAGTAAAAATAAAGAGATAAGTTTTACAGCAGAGGATAAAGGTGTAGGAAATGTAGAAATAGCTTTTAATAATGTAAAAGACTACCAAAGTGCAACTAAAGAAAATGATAGATATGTACGAAAATATAACTTTTATGGAGATGTATATGATAAAGTAACAGCTGCAATATATTTAAAAGATGGATTAGGAAATGAAAGAACAGTAAAAGTTGATATAGGAAAGTTAGATAATACAGCACCTAAAATAACAGGAACGAATATAGCAGAAGGTAAAGTGAAAATAACATCAAATGATAGACACGAAAAATTAGGTGAAGGATCTGGAGTAGTAGGATATAGATACTTAACTAGTATGGAAGAAACAAATGAAGACATAACAGAGAACGTGGGAACATATGTGGAATCACAAGAGATACCATTAGATGAACTGAAAAAAGCGAAATATGTATATATAGCTCCAGTAGATAGAGCAGGTAATATAGGGAATACAGTAAAAGTAGATTTACCAACATATAGCTATAGTGTAAATTATTACGAAGAAGGTACGCAGAAAAAATTAGCAGAAAGCAAAATTGTAGAAAATAAGTTACTAGGAGAAGAAGTAGAAGAACAAGCGATAGATGTAGAAGGATATGTAAAAGTAGAACCTAGTACTAAAAGAATAACGATAAAGCAAAGTGAAAATAACATAGACTTTTTATATAGAAAAAGAACAGATATATCATATACAGTAAAATACTTAGAAAAAGGAACAAATAAAGAAATACATGAAAGCAAAGTAGTTGCAAACCAAACATTTGGAGATACAATAACAGAACAAGCAATAGATATACCTGGATATGATTTAGAATCAGCGCAGGACCAAAGCATAACTATAAAAGTGGAAGGAAACGAAATAATATTTTACTATGTGAAAAGTGACACAAGTGTCCTAGTACACCATTACGAAGAAGGAACAACAGAAAAAGTACCTTCAAGAACTGGTGGAACAGTAGAAGATGAAGTGATTGCAGGAAAAGTAGGAGATAACTACACAACAAATGTATCTAGCAATATTGCACAAAATTATGAACTAGTAGCAGAGCCAGCTAATAAAAATGGAACGATGACAGAGAATCAGATAGTTGTAACATATTACTACAGATTAAAAACACCAAGTATAACAAATCAAGTAATAAATAAAACAGGAACAGATAGAATAACAATAACAAACCAAGAAATGAACTATACTGTAACATATAGAGTAAATGTAGTGGATTACATAGGTGATGCAGAAGTAACAATAATCGATACATTGCCATATGCAATAGATGAAGAAAAATCTGATTTAGCAGGCGGAACATATGATGAAAATGCACGAACTATTACATGGAAAGAAAATGTACAAAATATAAATAGTTTTGCAAATAATAG
>ERZ857969.2509-NODE-2509-length-20854-cov-3.900909_pt1 | contig 20854 bp, 17 predicted proteins | sample MGYA00519864_ERZ857969 | MGnify/ENA primary metagenome ERZ857969 (study PRJEB31778, sample SAMEA3449382) | human gut metagenome | biome: human gut; feature: human-associated habitat; material: faeces | place: United Kingdom | collected 2010/2012 ... | reverse complement strand
TCCATCGGCGGGAACATGTTCTCTTTGTAGTGATCCCAGTGGCCGGAAGTCTTATACAGGTTGACAGTACCAACACAAGGTGTCATAACATGCAGATAACCCAGTTTACGTTCTTTTTCCTTGATGTAATTTTCCAGCTCCTGCCAGATTGTATATCCTTTCGGCAGGAACATCGGCAGACCACGTCCAACCAGATCGTCAACCATGAACAAATTCATATCTTTTCCAATCTTTCTGTGATCTCTTTCTTTTGCTTCCTCCAGTAACTGCAGATGTGCTTCCAGTTCTTCTGCGGTCGGGAAACATACACCGTAGATACGCTGCAGCATTTTGTTTTTACTGTCACCCTTCCAGTAAGCTCCGGAGTGACGAATCAGTTTAAAATGTTTACAAAGTTTTACATTATCCACGTGAGGTCCACGACACAAATCGGTAAAGTCACCCTGATCGTAAACAGTGATATTTCCCTCTTCCAGATCTGCGATCAGATCCAGTTTATAAGGATCATCGGCGAACATTTCCAGTGCTTCTTCTTTAGACACTTCACGACGGATGATCTTTTTGCCTGATTTTACAACTTTTTTCATCTCTTTTGTGATCTTTTCGATGTCCTCATCACGAATTACATCCTCTCCAAGATCAATATCATAATAGAAGCCCTCTGCGACAACAGGTCCAACCCAGAACTTTGCCTGTGGATACAGATGTTTGATCGCCTGAGCCATTACATGGGCACAGGAATGATTCAGTGTTTTTAACTGTTCATCTTCTTTAAAATTTACCATTTTTCTTCTCCTTTTTACCATTGTCATCGAGAAAAACACGCTATCGCGGCAGTAGTCAAGATTCCATGAAAGAACAGACTTTAACTCATTACCCAAGTAACGAAAAAACACCCTTAGATGACAGACTGCCACCTAAGGGTGCTATTATGCACGGTTCCACCTTATTTTTCTCTTATTGCCTGTAACAGAGCAACCCGGTAACGCTTCGGATGAAATCTCATCCTTCTACGCACAACTCAGAAGTGGTTTTCCTGCAACCTGTCCATAAGAAACTTCCACCATACATTTCTCTCTCTGTAAAGATCTGACTGCATTACTTTCTTCGTCAACGCTTTTTCATACTATTTTCTAAACCGAGTTCATTATAATATAATACCGATGGAAATTCAATGCTTTTTTACTCAATTTCCACTTCGTTTCCTGTTCTTTCCCCTTTTGTAAATGCCATTGCATTATTAAGAGTTGTCTCACTGATCGCATCCAGTGCTTCATAAGTGAAGAATCCCTGATGGGAGGTAATAATAACATTCGGGAAGGACAGCAGTCTTGCGGTGATGGAAGTCTCCATGATTTCATCCGAACGGTCCTCAAATACATTTTTCTTTTCTTCTTCGTATACATCCAGACCGACCGCAAAGAATTTTCTTGCACGGATGCCCTCGATCAGATCAGTTGTTTTTACCAGACCGCCACGGGAAGTATTGACGAGGATCACGCCGTCTTTCATCTTCTGGATGGATTCCCGGTTGATCATGTGGTAAGTTTCATCCATAAGCGGGCAGTGAAGGGAGATCAGATCACTCTGTGCCAGCAGTTCATCCAAAGATACATAGGTCACAAAATCCAGTGCCGGATTCTGATATTTATCATAGGCAATGACATTCATGCCGAAACCATGGCAGATTCTCGCCATTGCCGCACCGATTTTACCGGTTCCCACGATACCGGCTGTTTTCCGGTAGAAATTTACTCCCTGCATACCACCAAGACTGAAGTCGTTTTCGCGAACTCTCACATAGGCTTTATGAATTCTCCGGTTGGCAGCCAGGGCCAGTGCCATCGCGTGTTCTGCTACAGCTTCCGGGGAATATCCGGGCACACGCATGACTTTGATTCCACATGCGGTCGCTTTCTCCACATCTACATTGTTAAATCCCGCACAGCGCATCAGAATCAATTTCACTCCACACGCAGACAGGACATCGATCGTTTCGGTTCCCACATCACTGCTGACAAATGCACAGATCGCATCGTATCCTTTTGCCAGTTTTGCAGTACTCGGAACCAGTTCAGATTTCAGGTATTCGATCTGAATATCCGGATAGTCTTTTGCTTTTGCTTCAAAAGACTCTTTATCATAACTTTTTGTATCATAAAATAAAATCTTCACAGCATGTTCCTCCTTTTTTCTGTCTTTTCCATACAGAAAGATTATTTTCCAGACAGTTTTCTGTCTTTCTTATTATATCCTTTCTTCTTTTTCCTGTATACATTTTTTTAGAAATTGATAGATTTCCTCATCAGTAGGCGGACATCCCTGCAGACAGGCAGCAAAACCCCTGGTGCAGCTGCCGATTCCAAGCGTTCCTGTCTTTCCCCGATATCCCTGTCCGATACATATCTTCGTATCCAGTTTTTCCAGAAGGCCTTCTTCTTTTAACCGGTCAAGTGCAGGGATCAGATACCCGTAACAGGCACTGCAGGACTCCACCTCCTCTACGGCATCCGCTACTTCCACTACTTTTCTCCTTCCGGTCTTTACCACCTGTGAAACCGGTGGATTCAGTTCCCGGATCCGGGCCTGTGTCCAGTCTGCACATCCGGCCCCCAGCGCTTCTGCCATTCGGATATACGGCACTTCTTCCACCCCATACCCCATCTCATGGCAGACAAATGCATCGACCAGAACCGGATCCCTTCCGGCGATCAGACGGTTCATCTCCACCGGATTGCCTCCGTCCTCAAAGTCCCAGTCCCCGCAGATATTGTCAACCAGAATAAAATCCTGAGGCAGCCCGACTGCCAGGTGTGCAATCGGTTTATGCAGTCCCATCGCGTGAAAATGACGTTTTTCCCGGTTTGGAAGCAGTCCCTTCATATTCTTCAGTGCACAGGTGATCTTCGTCTGGCAATGCCCCTTCATCACCGGTACATTGATCAGAAAATCGAGACTTTTTGCCTCCCGGCAGATCTCAAGTTCCATCCCTCCGCACTCCGTCAGTTCTCCGGGATCTGCCTGCATATCTTTAAACGGAACCTTGTACATTTCACTCAACTTCTCATATCCACAGACTTTCATGGATTCTCTCGTCTTATCCCCTACCCAGGAACCTTCCAGCATGATGATATTCTGAAATCCCGCTTCCTGCAGATATTCGATGATTCCAGCCACAATTTCAGGATGAGTTGTTGCCCCCAGAAAAGCCTCCGACGGAGCCACCAGGTTCGGCTTGATCCCAATCTTTTTGTCCCTCGCTCCGATCTGTGCTTCCAGTCCGGCAGCATACAGGATCTCTTTTGTCATCTCTTTATACTCTGTTCCATGAATCAACAGTAATTCTTCTTTTTCCATATCTGTTCCTTTCTGTCTGCTTTTTACGTAAGAGTCAAAAAACCCCGGAGTTCACCCCGGGGTTTTTATTTTTCTGTTTTATCGTAACTGTTCAGTACTCTCGCAGAATGCTACCTACTGAATAGTTGCGTTTTATCTTCTTTTCAGGAAATCCGGAATCTGGATATCTTTTCTCGGAACAGTACTGCTGGTCGGTGCTCCCGGATTTGCTTTTGGCATCTGGAAGCTCGGCATCGTCATACCCTGGGAAAATGCAGGTTTTTCCGGTGCTGCTTCTTTTACCTGTGCAGTCTGTACTGGCTGAACAGATACTGCAGAAGCTTTGCTTACGCTTGCCTGTTTTGCAGTTGCATCATTCAGTCCGGTTGCAATAACCGTGATCTTAGCAGAATCTACTGCGGTATCATCATACATGGCACCAAAGATGATGTTTGCATCTTCGCCTGCCAGGTTCTGTACATAGCTTGCAGCATCATTTGCATCCATCAGGGAGATATCTCCGGAGATGTTAATGATCACATGGCTTGCACCCTGGATGGTTGTCTCAAGCAACGGACTGGATACAGCCTGCTGTACAGCTTCCAGTGCTTTGTCGTCGCCCTTTGCCTCGCCGATACCGATATGAGCGATTCCTTTGTCTTTCATGACAGTCTGAACATCTGCGAAATCCAGGTTGATCAGTGCCGGCATGTTGATCAGGTCTGTGATGCCCTGTACTGCCTGCTGTAAAACTTCATCTGCTTTCTTCAGTGCTTCCGGCATCGTAGTCCGACGGTCAACGATCTCAAGCAGTTTATCATTCGGGATAACGATCAGAGTGTCTACGTTGTCTTTTAATTTATCAATTCCCATCAGAGCGTTGCTCATACGGGTTTTTGCCTCAAAACGGAACGGTTTTGTCACAACACCGACAGTCAGGATGCCCATCTCTTTTGCAATACCTGCAACAACCGGTGCAGCACCTGTTCCGGTTCCGCCACCCATACCACAGGTAACGAATACCATGTCAGCCCCTTCCATCAGCTGACGGATCTCTTCCATACTCTCTTCTGCCGCTTTTTCACCGATCTCAGGCTTTGCTCCGGCTCCAAGACCTTTTGTCAGTTTCTCACCTATCTGTAATACGGTAGGAGCTTTGCAAAGAGTCAAAGCCTGTTTATCAGTGTTTACCCCGATAAACTCCACACCGCCAATTGTTTCTTCTACCATGCGGTTTACTGCATTATTACCGGCTCCACCTACACCAATTACTATAATCTTTGCAGATGATTCCGCTTCATTTGTCATAATCTCTAACAAAGTACTTCCTCCTTTTTTGCTTGCGCTTATATTTATTCCCTTCAGGGTACTTTTGCCTTATCTTAAAGAGTTACATATGGTTATATAATATAATTTCTTCTCTGATTAATCAACTATTTTTTTCAGATTTCATGTTTTTTTTCGAATTTTGTAAGGTTTTTCCGGATTTTGTTTTCCTGCGGTTTACTCCCCCGCAGTTTTCTGTGTCTCCGACGTATCTGTACCGTTTTGTTCTGTTCCTGCCCCGGTGTCCGTTATCCCCCCGTCCTCTTCGGTAGTACTGTTATCGCTTCCGTCTCCGGATCCGTTGTCCTGTGTGCTGTCATCCTGTGTCTTTGTATCTTCACCGGAAGCATCAGAATCAGGATCTGTCACGGTGTCTCCTTGTGTATCACTTTCATCTGTTGCAGAATCTGTGCTGCCCTCTCCTTCTCCTGCCGTATCCTGAGATCCGTCTTCAGTTTGTGTATCTGCCGCCGGATCTTCCGTATCTTCGCCGAAGTCTCTTCCCTCAATCTGTGCAATTTCCATTTTCAGTGTATACAGCGTCTCTTTCGAAAAGATAATGTTGGTAATATCCGTTTCATAATCTTCCAGGTGGAGAATACCCGTAAAATCAGATAATTTTGGAAGAATTGCCGCTACTCTGGTAATCTTTTCCTCCAACAGCGTATCTTTTCCCAGATTGCAGTGGATGTTTCCGTTGTTATACACCAGAATAATCTCCTGATTCTCATCAAAACACACCATCTCCGGAAGAATTTCATACTTTTCCACCATACGGGTGATTCCAAGAATTGTATTATAGATACCATCTGCAATCGCCGGAATCGTATCTCCGAGTGCGATACCTTTTTCCTTGTCTGTGATGCCGATAACTCTTGGCACATCTGTTACTGCTGCCTTAAATTTTGTCGCGTTTTCATTCCCGGTATCAGACTCTACAGCCTGCAGTACCTGTCCCTCTGTACTGTCTGCCTGTTGCGTATCACTCTCTGTACCATCTTCTTTCTGTGCATCTTCTGTATCTGCCCTGTCCGTTGTATCGGCACTTTCTCCTGTCAGAGCTTCCAGTGCCGCATCCGCTTCTTTTGCGGCAGCTTCCTGTGCGGCCTGCTCCTTTAACTGATTCAGTTCTTCTTCTTCCTGATCCATGGAATCAATTTCATCCTGTTCCATAGCAGTCACTTCCACCACAAGTCCGTCCTTGTTAAAATACAGCCTCTCTGTTCCCTGAGTGATATAACCGACAATTTTTTTCTCATTTACATGGATCCGAATGGTATGGGCATTGACTCTCTCAAGATCAAAAGAATCCACAAACGGAATATTTTCTGCATTTTTATGTCTTTCAAATAACATCGCAAGCACCGTGTTAGATGTCAATGGTGTTGTCATCACATATTCTTTTACTTCTTCATCGGTGTATCTGGTATTTCCCACCACATACACTTTGTCTACCCGAAACAAAAAGAAAAATGCCAGCAGAGCCAGCAGCACGATGGCTGCCACAGCTCCGGCTGTAATCATTTTTCCTTCTTTTGTCAGCTCTATTCTTCTGAATCTTTTTTTCATTCTTCCACCTGTTCCCTTATTCTGATTACCGCACCCAATTGCCCGAACAACTGATCCGGTCGTTCATATCCCCGTTCTATATACTCCGCATGTTTCACGACGCTTTCTCCCTGTGCTGAAAGCCCCGCCACCACAAGCGCAGCACCTCCACGCAGTTCTCTGGCACATACCGTTGTCCCCGTCAGTTTTCTGCCACCACAGACAACCGCCTGTCTGCCGGTAACCGTGATCCTGCCTCCCATTTTTCTCAGTTCTTCCACTATCTGAAAGCGTTTTTCAAAAATCCTTTCTTCGATCCTGCTTTCTCCCGGAACTGTAAGAAGCACCGACATCAGAATTGACTGCATATCCGTGGGAAATCCGGGATACGGCATCGTACACACCTGCTCTACCGGAAAACGAATTCCGGCTGCATTCGCCCTTAGTGTACCACTCCTCATCTCCCATTGTCCACCCATTTTCTCATATACCCGAAGTACAGATTTCATTTCCTGCGGATCCACATCTTTCAGACCGATCTGACCTCTTGTGGCTGCAGCAGCATACAGACAGGTTCCCGCTACGATCCGGTCTGTAGGAATCGTATATTCCACATCCCGCAAAGCCGCGGCTCTGCGCATCCAGATTTTTCTTGTTCCAATCCCACGGATTTCCGCTCCCATCGCCTGTAAAAAATGACACAGATGCATGATTTCCGGCTCCAGGGCACAGTTTTCAAGAAGCGTTTCCCCCCGTGCCGTAACACCTGCAAGCAAAGCATTTTCCGTAGCACCCACACTGGAAATCGGAAAATGAATATGTGCACCGGAAAGACCCTCCGGACATTCTCCGCAGATCTCCCCCTCTGTTTCCCTGATCAGGACACCCATTTTTTTCATTGCATCCAGATCAACAGGACGTGCCCCGATCGTACAGCCGCCGGGATAACCGATCCGGATCCGCTTACATCTTCCAAGCATACTTCCGAGCAGCAGGATGGAAGATCGCATCGTGCGCGTCTCTTCTCCGGGAATACCGGTCTCACAGATCTTATTACAGTCCAGCTCCAGTGTATGACCACTCCACGCGGTCTTTACTCCCATCGACCGCAGGATTGCTTCCATTTCAAACACATCTGCAATCCGGGGACAGTTGTGAAGCACGGTCCTTCCCTCATGCAGCACTGCAGCCGCCATCATTGGCAGGGCAGCATTCTTCGATCCCTGAACCTTTACTTCTCCTTCCAGCGGACCATTTCCACGCATCCATATTTCACTCACTCGTTTGCTCCCACATGCCCTGTTATCTTATTCTATGCAGTACGGGAATATCTGGTGACTGACAATGCAAGCCCCATCTCTCCCATCAAAAACAATACAGATGTTCCTCCATAACTGATAAACGGCAATGTAATCCCGGTATTGGGAATCGTATTTGTAACAACAGCAATATTCAGGATTACCTGGAGTGCAATATGGCCCATGATTCCGGCGCCTATCAGTTCTCCCAACAGATCCTCTGCCCGAACTGCTGCCACCATGAGTCTCCAGATCAGGCCTCCAAACAGAAGGATAACCAGTATAGCTCCAAACAGTCCTGTTTCCTCACAGATGATGGAAAAAATCATATCATTTTGTGCTTCGGGTACAAATCCCAATTTTTGCAGACTGTTTCCCATCCCACGCCCGAAGATTCCCCCACTTCCGATCGCATACAAGCCCTGGATCGTCTGAAACCCTTTTTCATATTTTTCCGGATCCCTCCAGATGGCAAGGCGTTCAAGCCGATAACTTTCCATACTCAAAAAAATCGCGACAAATCCAATCCCCGCGGCTCCGATTCCAAGAAAAGGCAGATACCTCGGGTGTGCCACAAAGATCAGAATCACGCCGATACCAAGAATAATAATCGCCGTACTCAGATTATTTGTTCCCACCAGCCCGACAATCGGTAACAGCGCCGCCATCGTCCGGAGCATAAACCAGAGACTGTCTGTCTTTTTCTTCCGGTTGCTGATCCTGAATGACAGAAACAGTATTACCGCTGCTTTTGCAAATTCCGCCGGCTGAAACGACAATGGTCCCAGTGCCAGCCAGCGTTTTGACCCATTATAGGATCTTCCTACAAATAAGACAGCCGTAGACAACGCGATGGAACACAGATACAGTACCGTGGCAAAAGCCGCCACCCGATGATAATCGATCCGTGCCATCATCCAAAAAGCAATCATGCCCAGCACACTGGCAAATAACTGCTTTTTCAGATAGTATCCTGCATCTCCAAACTTTACTTTTCCATTATATGTACCTGTACTATATAAAAAAAATAATCCGGCCAGTGTCAATATCGCTACGAAAAGGATCAGAAGCTCATCTTCCTTCCCTTCTTTTTGTACTTTTTTCATAGATTTTACACGCTTTTTTTTCAGTCTATGAATCGCAAAAATATTCAGTACTTTTTTAATAAATTTCCATTGACAAATATTGTTTTTTTTTTATAATTAATTTTAATAATAGTAAACACAGAATTTAGTAATACGATACTTTCCCGATTATCGGTAAGACGGGGCTCTTTACCTGCCACATGGCTGATAATCGGGATTTTCGTGTGCCTTTTAAAGGAGTTTTTATGGACATTGGAACAAAACTGAAAAGTCTGCGGACACAGAATGGACTGACTCAGCAGGAACTGGCAGACCGGGCTGAACTTACCAAAGGATTCATCTCCCAGGTTGAGCGAAACCTTACCTCACCATCTATCAGTACCCTCGCAGATATCCTGCAGTGTCTTGGCAGCAGCCTTCAGGAATTTTTTACAGATGACACACCGGAACAGATTGTCTTTCGGGAAGAAGATTATTTTCTGAAAGATGATCCTGAACTTGGACACCAGATCGAATGGCTGGTTCCAAACGCACAGAAAAATCAGATGGAACCCATCCGTATGACCCTTGCTCCCCGGGGGCGTTCCTGTGTGGAACCCCCTCATGCAGGCGAGGAAATGGGCTATGTGCTGGAAGGAAGTATCCTTCTTACGCTGGGTAAGAAAACCTACCGCATACAAAAAGGAGAAACGTTTTATTTTCCTGCCGGCCAGGAACACTGGCTGGAAGCCGGAAAATGGGGTGCTACGATCCTGTGGATCTCCTCCCCGCCAAATTTCTGATGATAAAAAGGAGATAACTGTTCAGTACCTTCACAGTTACGAGCTAAAATGCATTTAAACGATAAAAACACGCTTTGCGAGTTTTTATCGTTATCGCGGCACTCCTCAAGGTTCCGTGCAAGCACGGACTTTGACTCGTTGCTCGCGTAAATCACCTTCGGTGATGGCATTTTGGCTTGTATGTCTCGGGATTTTGACATATTCATGTCAAAACACCTCGCGGGACAGTGGCTACTGAATAGTTACAAAAGGAGATATTATGAGCAATCGATTAATAGATTTACAGCATATTACCAAAATCTTTGACGGTGAAAAGATTCTCGACGATCTGAATCTCTATATCCGCGAGAACGAATTTCTCACCCTTCTCGGTCCGTCCGGCTGTGGTAAAACTACAACGCTTCGAATCATCGGCGGTTTTTTATTTCCGGATGAGGGAAGTGTTATCTTTGACGGAAAAAACATCACACAACTGGCTCCGAATAAACGCCAGTTGAATACCGTATTTCAGAAATACGCCCTCTTCCCGAATATGAATGTGGCAGAAAACATTGCCTTCGGTCTCAGGATAAAAAAGAAAAGCAAAGCCTATATTGATGACAAGATCAAATATGCACTGAAACTGGTGAATCTGGATGGCTATGAAAAGCGTAAAATCGATGCTTTGAGCGGTGGTCAGCAACAGAGAATCGCCATTGCCCGTGCCATTGTCAATGAACCGAAAGTGCTTCTTCTCGACGAGCCCCTGGGTGCTCTGGATCTCAAGATGCGCCAGGACATGCAGTACGAACTGATCCGTCTGAAAAATGAGCTGGGAATCACATTTGTCTACGTTACCCACGATCAAGAAGAAGCTCTCACCATGTCCGATACTATTGTGGTTATGAACGGCGGTTATATCCAGCAGATCGGTACGCCGGAAGATATCTACAACGAGCCACAAAACGCTTTCGTTGCCGATTTTATCGGTGACAGTAACCTTTTAGGCGGTACCATGATCCAGGATCGTCTGGTGGAAATTCTCGGTGCCAAATTCTTATGTGTAGATGAGGGCTTCGGAACTAATAACCCGGTAGACGTAGTCATCCGTCCGGAAGATGTAGAACTGGTGAAACCGGAAGTCGGTATTATCAAAGGCCGTGTGACTTCCGTCATCTTCAAAGGCGTACATTATGAGATGACTGTTCTGGCCAATAATTTTGAATGGCTGGTACACAGCACGGATATGTATCCGGCAGACAGTGAAGTGGGGATTTTTGTCAAACCGTTCAATATTCAGATCATGCATAAACCGGAATCTGAGGATGAAAAGGCGGTGGATATTAATGAATAGTCCTAAAAAAACCTGGTTTGCTTTTCCCTATATTCTGTGGATCATCGGATTTACCCTGATCCCACTGGGACTGGTTCTCTATTACGCATTTACCGGCGCAGACGGTAGTTTTACTCTGGCAAATGTTCTCGCCATTACAGAACCTGTACATCTGAAGTCTCTGTGGACTTCTCTTAAAATGGCGTTTCTTACGACTTTGATCTGTTTTATCCTTGCTTACCCGCTGGGACTGGTGCTATGCAGTTTGAATCTGAAGAAAAGTAATTTCATCATTTTTCTTTTTATTCTTCCGATGTGGATGAACTTTCTGCTTCGAACCATGGCTTGGCAGCTGATTCTCTCTAATAACGGCGTATTAAATACTCTGCTTGGCTTCCTGCATCTTCCGAAGGTGCATATTATTTATACCTTCCAGGCAGTTTTAATTGGTATGGTTTATGATTTTCTGCCATTTATGATCCTTCCGATTTATAATTCTCTTTCTTCCATCGGAGACGATGTTGTGGAAGCCGGAAAGGATCTGGGCGCCAGCTATTTTACCATTCTGCGAAAAATCATTTTCCCGCTGTCTCTTCCCGGAGTCATCAGCGGGATCACGATGGTATTTGTTCCGTCCATGACTTCCTTTGTTATTTCAAACATTCTGGGTGGATCCAATACCTTACTGATCGGAAATATCATTGAACAGGAATTTACCTACAATTTTAACTGGAATCTGGGCAGCGGACTTTCCTTTGTACTGCTGGTATTTACTCTGATAAGTATGGGGCTGATGTCCGTCTTTGATAAATCAGAAGGAGGAACTAACATATGGTAAAAACATGGGTCAAACGACTGTATATGGCATTTATCTTTCTGTTGTTGTATCTGCCGATTATCGTTCTGGTTGTACTGTCTTTTAACAAATCCAAGGCCAGAGTTGCCTGGCGTGGATTTACTTTTCAGTGGTATGCAAATCTTTTTGATAACAGTCGGATCACGGATGCCTTCACCACCACCCTGACACTGGCTTTCGGCTCTGCACTGGCAGCCACCATTATCGGTGTGGTTGGTGCCATCGGCATCAGCGCAATGAAAAAGCGAAATTACTCTATCATGCTGGGAGCTACCAATATCCCGATGTTAAATGCCGAGATCGTTACTGCATTGTCTCTGACACTGTTATTTATCCGTTTTATCAAATTGGGATTTACCACTGTATTTATCGGGCATGTGACATTCGGTGTTCCGTATGTGATTTTAAATGTCCTGCCCCGTCTTCGGACTCTCAATAAAAATGCATATGAGGCTGCACTTGATCTTGGAGCCACCCCGCTGTATGCCTTTTTCAAAGTCTGCTGGCCGGAACTGATGCCGGGCATCATGTCCGGTTTTCTGATGGCAGCCACAATGTCGATGGATGATTTTGTGATCACCTATTTTACCAGAGGGCCTGGGATCAACACCATCTCTACGATGGTATATTCTGAAGTGAAACGTGGAATCCAGCCGGAAATGTATGCACTTTCCACGCTCCTGTTTCTGCTGATTCTTGTTCTGCTGCTGCTCTTTAACTTCTTATCCGGAAGAAAAAACAGTATGGAGGTGTAAAAAGAGACTCATGAATATGAAACATAAATTACTGATAGTATCTGTACTTTCCGGATCCCTTTTTCTTCTTGGCGGGTGCGGCTATAACAAAAATAATTCTTTGGTTGTTTTTAACTACGGAGATTATCTGGATCCTTCCATCATCGATTCTTTTGAGAAAGAAACCGGCATCAAGATCCTGTATGAAGAATATCAGTCCCCGGAAGAAATGTATATGAAATATAAGGCAGATATTGTGGACTATGATGTAATCTGTTCTTCCGATTATATTCTGGAAAAGCTTCGTACAGAAGATGAACTTCTTCCGATCAACTTTGACAATATTCCGAATGCTGCCAATGTAGACGAACATCTCTGGGAATTTTCGAAGACATTTGACCCTGAAAACAAATATACGATTCCTCATTACTGGGGTACACTGGGCATTCTTTATAACACACGTCTGGTGGATGAAAAGGTGGATTCCTGGGATATTCTTTTTAATTCAAAATACAGTGGCCAGATCATCATGGAAAACAGTGTCCGGGATTCCTTCGTTCCTGCGCTGAAGATGCTCGGGTATTCCATTAATACGGATAATACGGATGAACTGGATGAGGCGGAAAAGATTTTAATTGAACAGCGACCGATGGTACAGGCGTATCTGCTGGATTCCGCACGTGACGAAATGATCGCTGAAAATGCTGCTATCGCACTGGTCTATTCCGGAGAAGCCCCTTATGCAACAGAGTATAATGACGATCTGGCTTATGTGGTTCCGAAAGAAGGATCCAACGTCTGGGTAGATTCCTGGGCAGTCACAAAGGACTGTAAGAATACGGAAAATGCGGAAAAGTTCCTGAATTATCTGCTTCGGGTGGATATTTCAAAGATCAGTTTTGAGTATAATCATTATGGAACGCCGAATAAAAAGCTGGCTGAGATTCTGCCTGCAAAGTATACGGAGGATCCGGCACTGTTTCCTCCCAGTGCTGTGCTGGATAATTGTGAGATTTTCAGGTCATTGGACCGGGGGACGCAGGATTATTACAGTAAGTTATGGAAGGAGATTAAACTGGACTAAATAGTTTGATTTTTTCCTTACGCCGGACGCAAAAAACACCGGAATCCAGGGGCTGGCAGCGTGGGCAGGGCAACTTTGAGCTAGTCGCTAACTTCGGCTATATTCACGAGGGTCAGCTGACCCTCGCGAAAGCCTACGTTGCATTGCATCCGGAGGAAGCTGCCAGTGGCAGGTTCCGTAGGTAAGCGCCGGATCTCAAAGCTTGCCCTAACCGCCCACACAGTGCGAGTCCCCCCTGGAAACCGGGCTCTTTCGGCTGAGTATTGGAAACGACAGATTGGATTCGTGTATCGTTTTTCATGCTTTTAAAAAGCAATGTAATATATATTTTATTTATTTTCTTTTATATATTTCTTCGCGTCTTTCAAGAAACTGCCTGTGATCAGCAGAATTACCACTCCAATCGGAAAGGCAGCCACAATACTCACGCTTTGCAGGTTGCTCATGGAGCTTTCCGCAAACAGTAATGCGATCGGCAATGCGATCAGCAGAAGGCACCACATCAGCTGGATTCCCCGGTTGGGTTGTTCGCCTTCTTCGAGTTTGCGGTAACTGTAGCAGGAGGCTGTCAGGGCAATGGAGTCAAAGGAAGTTGCGTAGAAGGCAACCATCGTCAGCAGTACTATTACCATGATAACCGGGGCACAGGGCATGGTTTTGATCATGGATACGATCATTCCATAGAGATCGCCATCTTTCAGGTATTGTGCGATAAAATCAGCTTTTCCGGTTACCTGCATTCCCATGGAGTAATTGCCGAGGATGATAAAACTGATCAGAGTGGATCCAACGCCGAAACCATAACCTCCCAGAATAGTCTGGCGGACGGTTCTTCCACGGGAGATGCTGCCGATGAAAAACGGTGCTGCCACACACCAGACCATCCAGTATGCCCAGTAATAAATCGTCCAGTTCTGTGGGAAGTTTGAGGTTCTCAGAGGATCCGTAAAAGTAGAAAGTCCGATAAAGTTCTGAACCATGGTTCCCAGTGAACTCAGACCTGTCTCGATGATATAACGGGTTTCACCTCCAAACAGAAGGACAACAGCCAGCAATCCAAAAAAGAGATATATACAGATATTTGCCAGTCTGCTGATCCCCTTAAATCCGTGGAGCAAAGAATATGTATATACAGCACATGTTACCAGTAAAATAATGGCATTGATAACTGTCCGGCTTACTGTAATATGAAAAAGCTCTCCGATGATCGTTGCCATCAGCGGTGTTGCCACACTGAAGGTTGTTGCAGTTCCTGCAAGCAGGGCAAATACAGCCAGAAGATCAATGATTCTTCCTGCCCAGCCATCGGTATGTTTCCCCAGGATCGGACGGCAGGCTTCAGAGTATTTCTGGCGGTTTCTTTTTCGTACATGGAGCATAAAACCGAATGCCACAGCCAGTACCAGATAGAATCCCCACGGGATAAAACTCCAGTGAAACAGCGGATAGACGCCTGCCCATTCCTGGATGCTTCCCATCTCTTCCAGGTGAGGATCTGTCGCATATAATACCCATTCCGAGAAAGAGTAAAATAAAATATCCGCTGCAAGACCGCAGGTAAACATCATTGCTCCCCAGGAAAAGAAAGAGTATTTCGGCTTTTCTCCTTTTTCACCAAGTACGATATCTCCGTATTTCGATCCTGCGATATACAGAGACAATAGGAAAATGCCAAGTCCGATCACCAGATAATATGTTCCAAAAGTATCTCCGAAGAAAAAACGGATCTGGCTCAGAACTGCATTTGACTGATCCGGCAGGAGGAAAAACAGGATGCACAGTGCAATCACGATTCCAAGAGGAACCAGTGTAATCATCCAGTCGATCTTTCCTTTTGTATTTGTTATATTTTTATTCATCACTATTTTACTCCTTTTTTTGTGTATAAATCACGGTAGCTGTTATCCAGAGCGATCAGCTCTTCCAGGTTATCCACCTCGATCAGATCACCCGGATGCATCGGTCGGATGCCAAGCCGGTATTCCTCCGGATAGCAGAACATCGCCACATCGTCCCAGTAGATCTGTCTGTTTTTCTTCTCTTCAAATTCCACTTCCAGGTGATGTTTCAGCCGTTTTCCATCTTCTTTGCTCCATCGGGAGATGCTGTACAGCTGCCAGCCACCCCTCCCTCCGTTTCTGCTGCAGGAAACAACGATTCCGTCTTCTACCTGCTGCAGCCATTCATCCGTCTCTTCGTCCGTCCAGATACTGTTATAACCGGAACGTTCAAACTCCGGTGAAAGGATTGTTCTGTTATACACAATCTGATCACCGTCCAGGATCATGGCATTTTCTATATGATCCCGCGCTACATACAGTGAAGAAATGTTGTTGCAGGTATCATAATAAGGATTTTCAATAATTGTCACACCCGGATATTCCTGTTCCAGTGTGTAAAACTGTTCTTTCAGATAACCAACCACAATATAAATTTCCGTGATCCCATTCTCATGAAGACCCTGAATCACTGTATCGATCATCCGCACACCGTTGACTTTCACCAGTGGTTTCGGTGTGGTCAGTGTGACTGGCCGCATCCGGTTGCCCAGACCGGCAGCCATTATAATTGCCCGTTCTGCTTTATTCATGATTTTTTGCTCCTTTGATTTGACTGAGTTCTTCCTTTACAATTCTATAATACTCTTTCGCATATCGATACTGCCGCAGCGAATACTCGCCAAACTCTACACCCAGACTTTTTTTATACTCACACCAGTTGCTCCACAAAAGTCCGCATGCTGCGATATAGCAGTAGATCTTGATCCGGATCTCATTTTTGCACCCCTCCGGAAAATAAGCATCGATCAGCGCATCCACCTGCTCCCTGTCATACATCGCATAAACAGCAAACATGGCAATATCTACATGAGGATCCTGCATCCCTGCGTACTCCCAGTCTATCAGGCGGATCTCCTCTTCACCGTTTTTTTCTATAAACAGAAAATTATCCGGCACTGCATCGATATGGGTCAGTACCTTTTCCCCACTCCACTGTTCAATATATGGACGAAGTTCCAGTACATGCTTTTTTGTCTTCTGGTAATCCCGGTAATCTGATGGAGTATTACCCCACAGCTTTTCGTAAAACTCCATCTGCCCGAAAATATCAAAGGTATGCTCCACCTGCAGTTTCATCTCATGAAACCTTCTCAGGCGCTTCATGCATTTTTCCACGTCCTCGGGACAGTCAGGATCACAGACTCTCGCACCTTCCAGAAATTCCGTGATCTTGTATCCATTCTCCGGATTGATATATGCAATGTCATCGCATATTTTCTTTCCATCGATGGTCTGATAAACTGCTGCTTCTTCCCTCCGGTCGATCAGCTGTTCCGTTCCCTCACCGGGGATGCGCATAATGTATTTTTTTCCCTTGGTTGTAAATAAGAAGGATCTGTTGGTCATTCCCTTTTTCAGTACGGTGATGTCGGTAATCTCGTCCTGTTTTACACCAAGTGCCTGGCAGATCACCTGGATCGCATCGGTTTTTAACTGGCCGGAATGGCTGTCAAGTTCCCGCAGCTGTTCGTATGTATTGATTTCTACAACATCCGAACCGTGTACAACCCTTGCAGCAACGATCATTTTATCTTTTCGATATAATGCTTCCTCCCAGAAAACACCGTCATATCGCAGATCCCTGCTCAGCTTTTCGATATTTTCCGCAACGATACCTGCTTCTTCCCCGGTCAGATAACAGATTCCGATCATTGCATTGCCACCATTTCCTTCCGGAACCGTGACCAGTTCCATTTTCCGGTTGACGCGGACAGAACTTTCATTTTCTACCAGATCACTGACCATGTACCAGGAGTAGGACTCGTACCGGTCAAAGGGATTCCGGTCACACCAGATGTCGCAGGGAATGATATACGCATTCTCCAGATGGCGTCTCACCAGCCTGACAGAATGTAAATTGTTTTTCGTCATATAGTCCGGATTAACCACCAGTTCCACACCAAACTCATCGATCAGATACTCATATCGCTCTTTCATAAATCCGACTACCACATAGATCTCACGGATCCCGACTTCGTGAAGCTGGCGGATCTGCCTCTCGATCAGAGGTTCTTTGTTGACTTCCAACAGTCCTTTCGGCATGGGAACCATCCGCATCCCGAAACCGGCTGCCAGGATGATCGCTCTTTTCGGAGACCGCTCCTGAAATTCTTTCTTTGCCAGGGAAGTCGGCCATAACTGCTCATCCAGATACCCCTGAGCCACCAGTTCTTTCACCGAACGATTCACCACCCCCAGCGAATGTCCGGAAGCTTCTGCCAGCATCCGCTGGTTGATAAATGGAGTCTGTAATAATATTTTCATGATATCGCTTTCTTGTTTGTTCATATACAGTCTGTTTTCTCCTTTTGTGAACATTTGATTTATAAATAACCCGGCCTTCACCTGGAAAACCGGGTACGAATTACTCTTGTCATACATTAGCACAATAAACAGGATTTGTCAAATGATCTCCCTGATTTTCTCCTGCAGGATCTTTCCCACCACTTCAGAAAACTGCTGAATATTCTCGATCCGCACAAAATCTCGTCCAAAGATCCGGTGGGCGGTCTGGAGTCCGCGCTCCGTTCCCATGAAAACACCTACGACCTGAATGCCTTTCCTTTTCAGGTGCTGTACCTGTTCGGTCGTGTCTTCCACTGCAATCTGATCCGTGTATTCTCTGTTTTTGTAAAATGCACCCTCGGCTGCGATCCTGTCATCCTGCGGACTGCCATCGGTGAGGACAAGCAATAACTTCTTCTCCTGTTCACTGTTTTCCATCAGATGACCGGCTCCCCGAAGTGCCAGTCCGTCGCGGTTATTCCCCGCCGCCACATAGGAAAATACCTCTTCTGCCCGGTCTATCTCCCCGTAAGACTGAAACAACCGCAAAACCGTATATCCGCGAATACTGCAATAAGAATACACCTGTAGCGGAATCCTGCAAAGATCCAGACTTTTCACAAGAATATAGGATTGCGCTGCAATCTGTTCCTGACTGTCTTTCCGGGAGGAGGACGCATCAATCAGGATATCTACGGAGAACCCTGCATCTGACACCTCTTCTCTTTTTTCAAAGATTCTTGGATCCTCCAGATACAGTGCTCTCCATACCTGACTGGCACAGATTTTTCCCTGTCTCGCCCGTAAAGGAACGTCATCAAGGCGGGTATCCAGTTCCAGACGGAGTTTTTCTGTCATTCTGCGGATACTGTTCTCATAGATGGTTCGACTTTTCTCGTAATACTGCCGATTTTTCTCTGTCTGTCTTCTGCAATTCTCCCGGAACTCTTGAATCTCCTTTGCCTCTCTTCTGTCAATCTTCTTTTCCGTTTCAGCCGCTTTTTCGTTCCACCGTTCTCCGGCCGGAGAACTAGCCTTCGAATATCCTTCGGTTATATAAATATGGCTTTTTTTATGATTCTCCGTACACAATTCTTCTTCCATCAGTTTTTCTTCCCCGGGAGAACAGATACTGGAACCAAAACATCCCTCAATATACGCCCGGTCTTTTTCCACGTCTCCCTGCCCGGAAAACTGAAGCAGATAGTGTCTGGCTCTTTCCATGGTTCCTCCGTTTCCGGACTCTTCCCACACCGGATCGTCATACCGCTTTGTCTTCACGTAGGTAGCATGCATCTTGCCGATCGAATGAAATGCAGGCAGCAGTTTTTGCAGAAAATACGTCCCCCGCTCTTTTTTTACCGGCTTCGGTTCATAAGAAAAATATTTCCACAGGATCACTTTCATCCTGGCGATGATCTGTTCGATCTCCATATCTCCGGTAAACGTCAGTTCCTGAAGCAGTTCCTCCATTCTTCCGGATAACCCGGAGTCCTGACCCAGAATAGCCGCACAATGTCCGTTTCGCAGCTGATCAATCAGTTCATATTCTTTAAACGAACGATACCTCCCCAGATTTTCCTGTGCATATTCCTGGCGAAGATCCGTAAGTGCCGGCCGATGCGCCTGTTCTTTTTCGTATAATGCCTGTTCCAGACCGATCCACAGCATCCCCTGATACAGTTCCTCCTGCCTGCCACCGAGCATATGAAAAAATGTTTCCAGTTTTTGGGCATCATACCACTTATAACTGAGACCGATAATAATATTCAGATACATATCCGCCGTCCCATCCGGTGCATAGGCGAGAAACAGCGGTTCCAGCCCATACTGTTCCGCCGCTGCCCAAACAAAATTTCTCGCTCTCCGTTCTTCCTGCATCTCCTGCTGTTCCATGTCTTTGCACTGTCCTTTTATTATGATAAAGTGTTTATGCGAATTCTTTTCTGCAAGAACCACATTTTTCTTCAAATAAATCTTCCGGTTTCATCTTTTTTGAGATTCGTCCCCGAATCGTATCCTGAATCAGTGTCTGCTCATATGGGTCAAAGGTTTTATTGGTAATTCCCATGTCCAGCGCATCCTGTACGTTCAATCCTTTTTCCATCAGTGCCACACCGTCAAGAAGCCCCCGAAGATCCATGGCACGGGAAGAAATCTGGGCATTTTCACACTTTTTCTGAAGATCCAGGTAGACGGCTGCCAGTTCTTTTGCACCTTCAGTTTTCAGTGTCGGATAGTGATCCTGTAATAACAAAATCAGGTGTTCCTGCGAGATCATCGGCATCCGGATCACCACAAAGCGGGAAACCAGTGCTTCGTTCAGTTCTTTTGTTCCCGCATACCCATAGTTCATCGTGGCGATGAAACGGGTGGCCGGGTGCAGGTCGATCCGCTCATATCCCGGCACATCGATGCTTCTTCGAAAGTCCAGCGTTCCATGAAGTACCGCCAGAGCTTCACTTTTTGCCATATTAATCTCGTCGAGCACCGCAAATCCACCATGCTGCGCCGCACAGCAGATCGGACCCGGACGGAAAGTTACTTCCTGTTTTTTAAAAGTATCCATACCGATCAGGGATGCAGCATCCATATTGACATGAAACGATACATCCCACCGCGGTCTTGCGAATGCAGCGGCAAGATTTTCCGCAAAAATATTTTTCCCGGTGGCTTTATGACCGACAAGCAAAATATTTTTTCCGCATAAAAGTGCCGTCACTGCCTTTTCCCAGATATCTGTTCCATAATAAATGTTACTCGGAACGGGTATCCTGGACTGAAACTGTGGCTCCACGGGATATTGTTTTCGAAATTCAAGTATGGACTCCTTTAATTCCGGTCTGATCTGCAGATGCTCTATGATATCAAACACCATTGATTACTTCCTTTCTGTTTCTTTCTGAAATGCTGTAACTATCATATCACAAATCTGTTATTTGTAAAATCAATAGATGCATCTGTTTCTTCCTCGGAAATTTCCCGGTGAAAAATACAATGAAGTAGCAGACACTTCCGTTTACTACCATGCCAACGACAGCTGGCCTGCCCATGCTCCTGTCTGTATGTGGTTTGATTATGGAGTTCTGAATGATTTTCTGAAAGAATGGGTAGTTCAAATGGATGAACTGAAATCCGGTGTGATTA
>ERZ857969.2501-NODE-2501-length-20913-cov-2.893806_pt1 | contig 20913 bp, 12 predicted proteins | sample MGYA00519864_ERZ857969 | MGnify/ENA primary metagenome ERZ857969 (study PRJEB31778, sample SAMEA3449382) | human gut metagenome | biome: human gut; feature: human-associated habitat; material: faeces | place: United Kingdom | collected 2010/2012 ... | reverse complement strand
CAGCTGGAAACCTCGATAACTACCGACCGGTATGGAGTCTAATCCCTTTACCTCCTTGAACGCATCGACCAAGGCGGCACCTGCGTTCTCCTTATCCGTCAGTACATCGCCACGAACTGTCATACCGGAAAAACCGTCAGCAGGGTGAGGGTGTTCCGCCAGGGTTTTCATATCCGCTTCAAATCCTGCGATATAACCTTTGTTCTGTTCAATCTGTTCGGGAAAATACCGCAGGAGATTATCCTCCAAACGGTACTGCTGGCTTTGGTGGTTTGCTTTCATCAGCTTCAAGCGAGCGACGTCCACATCAAGGTCCATTTTCTCCTTGATACGCTCATCGCCCGCACACAGAGCTTTAATTTCTGCATAGGACAAGGCGGTTTCGTCAATGTCATCACAGGCACGGACAGGCGATTTGCTCGTCATAATCTGGCTGATGAACTTCTGCTTGTTTTCAAGAGTCTGCCAGAGGTAAGCATCAAAGGTTGCCTCGGTGACATAGCGGTAAATGTGGACTTCAGGATTCATGTTGCCCTGTCGGATGATACGACCGCTTCGCTGTTCAAGGTCGCCCGGTCTCCAAGGTGCATCAAGATCGTGCAAAGCGATAAGCCTGTCCTGGACGTTCATACCGGCTCCCATCTTAAAGGTGGAACCCATCAGCACTCTCACTTGACCGGAACGGACTTTGCCGAAAAGTTCTTTCTTGCGAGCTTCTGTGTTCGCTTCATGGATAAAAGCAATCTGTTCTCTTGGAATCCCTCTTGCCACAAGCTTCTCTCGGATGTCATCGTACACGGTGAAGCTCGGTTCTTCGTCGATGCCGTCTTTCTGAGAAAGGTGCTCCAAAGCTCGGAGTTCGGGGCTGTCGAGATTGCCGGCAGGTGCCTTGGCAGCTCTCTTTGTTGCAGAGCTTTTCGGTGTGGAGAGGTCGCAAAAAACGAGCTGCGTCAGTTTGTTATCGTGTCCTTTCTCCCAAATACGGTGGATGTTGTCCACGCACATATTGACTTTGCTTGTCGGCTCGTCAGGAAGGTTAGGATTGATGATACGCTGGTCAAGACCGAGCTTGCGTCCATCGGAGGTAATGCGGAGCATATTGTCAACGGAGGGATCAACCGTGCCTGCATGAACGGCTGCAGCTCGCTCGGAGAGTTCCTGTACCATCGCCTGTTGGATTTCTGTCGGCTGTGCCACTTCGTTGTGGTAGATGGCTTTTGGTGTCGGCAGGTTGAGCTGGTCGGCGGTTTTGATGTCTGCCGCTTCTTTGAAAAGGTTCATCAGCTCCGGGAGATTAAAGAACTTGGCAAATCTTGTTCTCGCCCGATAGCTAGTCCCCTCCGGTGCAAGCTCAATGGCAGTTGTGGTCTCTCCAAAGGTCGATGCCCAACAGTCGAAGTGAGCCAAACCCTTGTCCCGAATCGTATCATGCTGTAAATAACGCATCATCGTGTAAAGCTCCGTCATAGAGTTACTGACTGGCGTTCCCGTTGCAAATACCACGCCCCGGCTGTCGGTCAGCTCGTCGATATAACGGCATTTTAAGAGCATATCCGAGGATTTCTGTGCATCGCTGGTCGAAAGTCCTGCCACATTCCTCATTTTTGTGTAGAGGAACAAATTCTTAAAACTGTGTGCTTCGTCCACATAGAGGCGGTCAACGCCAAGCTGTTCAAAGGTAATTACATCATCCTTTCGGGTGTTATCCTGCAGTTTTTTCAAACGGGTTTCCAAGCCCTTTTTGGTTCTCTCCAAAGATTTGATTGTGAAGCGTTCCGCACGGCTCGCTTTGAGTTCCTCAAGACCTTCTTCGATTTCCATGATCTGTTCCTGTAAAAGTCGCTCCTGACGTTCCTGTGATACGGGGATTCTCTCAAATTGGCTGTGCCCGATAATGATGGCGTCGTAGTCGCCGGTGGCGATCCTACCGCAGAACTTCTTACGGTTTCTCGGCTCAAAGTCCTTTTTGGTTGCAGCAAGAATATTGGCAGACGGATACAAACGAAGAAATTCACTTGCCCATTGTTCGGTCAAATGGTTCGGAACGACAAACAGCGGCTTCTGGCAAAGCCCAAGTCGCTTGCTTTCCATCGCCGCTGCTACCATTTCAAAAGTCTTTCCTGCCCCTACCTCGTGTGCAAGGAGGGTGTTGCCGCCATAGAGGATATGGGCGACTGCGTTTAGCTGATGTTCCCGCAGCTTGATTTCGGGGTTCATACCGCTGAATACGATATGAGAGCCGTCGTACTCACGGGGACGGTTGGAATTGAACAGCTCGTTATACCGGGTAACAAGCTCCTGCCGCCTGTCGGGGTCTCTCCAAATCCAATCCTGGAACGCATCTTTGATTGCCTGCTGTTTTTGCTGGGCAAGGGTTGTTTCCTTGGAATTGAGTACACGACGTTCCTTGCCGTCGGGGTCAGTTACGGTATCATAGATACGAACGTCACGCAGGTTCAGCGTGTCCTCCAAAATCTTGTATGCGTTGGCTCTGTCCGTTCCATAGGTCATATAGGCGTTCACATCGCTGTAGGACGGCTGGGATTTGCCGGTAATATTCCATTCCGCAGAGAACGGCGAGTAGTTGACTTCAATGCTCCTACGTAGATAGTACGGCGGCTCGAAGGTCTCCACCATAAACTGCTGAATATAGGATTTATCAATCCATGTCGCACCCAGACGAACCTCAATCTCGGAGGCATCAAGGTCTTTGGGCTGCGCTGTTTTCAGAGCTGCCACGTTGTCGGCAATCTCGTTGCGGTGGTTTGCATCCTCTGGCAGCATTTCCAAGGCTCTTTGATAATAGGCGAGTTTTTCACGGACATTACCGGACAGAAAATCATCGGCGGTTCTCCAGGTATAAGAGCCATCCGGCTTTCTATTGAAGTCCATATAGATAACGCCACGCAATTCGCTTGCGAGCTCTTCTTCGCTCTTTCCTGTAAGCTGGGACATATACGCCATATCAACCTTAGCTTTTTCTGCGATAGAAACTGCCAGAGCTTCCGAAGCGGTGTCAACCGATGTTACAACCTCGCTCGGCTTGATGGTACGCTTGGTAAACATATCCGCTTTACGTTTGAGATTGTTGTCCTCATCGAGAACTTCCAAGGAACAAAGCAGATAGTAGGAGCTGTCATCTGCAAAGGCAAGAGCGTTGCCACGGCTGTTGATAAGACCGTGCTTTGCGGTGAAATTGTCGTAGAGTTGGTTTAACTCCATTTGGGTCTGTCGGATGGTTTCATCAGAGATATATCCATCCATCTGCTGACCGATTAGCTTCTGAACGCAATCACGAAGTTCAACCATGCCCTTGACACGCTCGATTGCCGTAGCGTTCAGATCGGGCTTTACCATACGGCTGTTTTCCCGGTAGTAAACATCGCCGTCCACCACGGTGTAACTGTAGTTCTTTACATTCGGATCGGCAGGAAGGGAGGCGTCGATTGCCTCACCATCGCCAAGATCGGGCAGCTCGGCTTCGGTATAAGTGCCACGGATATACTTCACGGCATCGTGAAGCTGATCGGCAAGCTCCAGCCCCTCAATCGGTGCAACTGTGAAATCCTGCCTGCCGTACTGTGTGCTCTCTGAGGTCTGCCGTCCGAGTATCATTTCGGGATGGTCGATAAAATAGCGGTTGATGGCAAAGCCGTCGTCGTTCATTCCAAGATGAACCCAATCGGGTTCAATTTCAATGGGTCTGTCCCGTTTCTGCAGGAAGATGATGTCGGACACGACCTCTGTTCCTGCGTTCGCCTTAAAAGCGTTGTTTGGCAAACGGATAGCACCGAGCAGCTCTGCTCTCTGAGCGATATACTTACGGACTTCGGGAGACTGCTTATCCATCGTGTACCGGCTCGTGACAAAAGCAACCACGCCGCCCGGTCTCACCTGATCGAGAGCCTTGGCAAAGAAATAATCGTGAATGGAGAAGCCAAGCCTGTTATAAGCACGGTCATTTACCTGGTACTGACCGAAAGGCACGTTGCCGATAGCGAGGTCATAGAAATCCCGTCTGTCGGTAGTCTCAAAGCCAGCAACGGTAATATCTGCCTTGGGATAAAGCTGTTTTGCGATTCGCCCTGTGATGCTGTCCAATTCCACGCCGTAGAGCTTGCTGTTCTGCATTGCATCGGGCAAAAGTCCAAAGAAATTGCCAACGCCCATAGCAGGCTCCAGAATATTGCCTGTCTCAAATCCCATATTGCCAACAGCTTCATAGATTGCCTTGATGACGGTCGGGCTTGTGTAGTGGGCATTCAGCGTAGAGCTTCGTGCTGCAGCGTATTCTTCGGGAGAAAGAGCCGCATAGAGTTCTGCAAACTCATTTTTCCAGTTGTCCTTTGTTTCGTCAAAAGCGTCTGCAAGACCACCCCATCCGACATACTTGGAAAGGATGACCTGTTCTTCGGGAGTTGCCTGTCTGCCGTCAAGCTCCAGTTCTTTCAGAAGATTGATGGCATCCATATTCATACGGAACTTTGCTTTGGCTCCGCCTTCGCCCAAATGGTCATCAGTGATACGGAAGTTATAAAGTTCGGGCTTGAGTTCTGCTATGGTCGGCTCGGCAGGGGGTTCTGTACTACGCTGTGCCTCGCTGATCTCCACGAGCCTACGCATAAACTCAATGGATTCACTTCTGAAAATCGGGAAACCCGTGGCATTTTGGAACGTTACATCTTGCAGGCTCACCGTTCCGAAGTCGAGATTTACACGGTCAACGACAAATCTGCGATCGTCAATCTCATAGGTGGATTCACGGGGAATAAGGTGTTCGCCTGCGAAAGCCTCATCAGCTTTACGCTGTTCGTCACGGCTTATCTGCTCTACATCGCTGACCACCTGCTGAATGAACGGGTCTCTGTCCAGAGCTTCGGGGTCAACCAATTCACCGTTCACAATGCCACGCTGGGCAAGGGCCTCACGAATGGCAATGGGATCAACATCGTCCAGACGGTCGTATTCCTCCTGGGTGTAGAATCTGTCCTCCTTGATGAGCTGTGCAATACGCCTTTGTACCTTTGCCCAGGACATTTCATAGTCAATATCCGTTCCGGTGACGGTAATGTGCAAAGGCTTCGATACGTCGCTGGCACCGTATTCCTTGGAAAGCCACGCCGCTGTATCACGCTCACGGGCGTGGTCTGCCATATAACGGACAACTGCCCGCTTGCTTTCAATATCGCCGTTCCAGCTTTGGAGAGCTGCGTCAATATCTGCCTGCGTGAGCTCACGCTTTGTGGCAGGAGCTTCAACTGCAGCGATTGGGGTATCATTTGAGGCTTCTGTAACGCTTACAGGCTCGCTTTCCGCTTCTTGGGATAATTCCTTGCCCGCACTTAAAACACCCAGAGAATAGGTCGTGTGCTCGTTTATAATGCTGTTATGACGGGCTACTGTAACGCCGTAGGTCTCACGGATTTTCTCAACGGACTGCTCTAAAATATAGGATGGGATACCGCACATTTCCACCTGTCCCGCCCCGGGCACGGCTCTCGTAGTGAGCTTTAGGTCAAGCAGCTTGGAAGCAGTCTTGGCATCCTCGCCGTACATTTCAAAGAAGTCTCCAACCTGGAAAAGCACTACATCATCGGGATGGTCGTGTTTAATATCGTTGTAGGCGTCCATGTGCTTGCGGAACTGCCACTCACGGCTCTGCATCTCCTCATATCTGGCTTTTTCTTCGGGTGTGAAGTATCTGCCGTTTCTGATGATATTTTCAAAGCGTGAAAGCACCTTGTTCCAGTTCAGTTCCACATCAGCACAATCGGGTTTTCGCAAGCGGATACCCTTACCGGAGCTTTCAATCCAGCCCTGTCCCGATACTGCGTGGGAACTGCCGCCTATTCCGTATTCGTTTTTTAGGAAATCGGTCTTTTCCTTGGAATTGTGAGAACCGGTGAGATAGGTGTAAATACGACCTTTGCCGCCCTCAACATTACTGCCTTTGTTCAAAGCCGCATCAATTTCATCCTCAGTAATGAACATTCCCACCTTTGGTACTTCTGCCATATCGGAGGTATACTCACGTCTTGGCAGATCAAGGTCTTGCAGGGCGTTCCAAATCTCAAGGGGTTTATGGTAATGGAATCGCATAATGTCACGGTCTGCTTTGTAGGCTTCCATAAAAGCAGAGCAATCAGCGGCAATCATCTGACGGAAAGCAGGGTCCTTCAAATCCTCTGCCAAGCGAGCAGTAGCGTCTGGAAAACCGCCTTTATGGTAATCCTCTAAGACAGAGAGAATACCCTTTTCTCTTGCATCATCACTCAAATCGCCACGAAGATACCACAGCTTATGAGAAAGCTCGGTTCGTTCGTGAAGTTCAGCCTCGGCAAGCTCCACATTGGAGGCATACCTGCCATCGTCCATAAGCTGACCGATACGCTCAGCTGCAGCTTCCCAGGAAATCACCTGTGCCGATCTGGAATATCTTGCGGAGCGTCCTTTTGCAAGGTGGATACCGTCTTCGGCATACCATACAGAGAACTCGCCGTTAGCAGACTTCATACCGGCTCCGCCGTGGTATTCCTTTTGGAGCAGTTCTGCAATTTCCTCCGCCGACTTCTGCTTTTGGAATGCAGCGGCTACGTTCATTCGTGTATGCTCGGAATTACTGGCAAGACGGAGCACATCGTCAATATCTCTTTGGGCAAAAGAAAAAGCGAAGGGTGTAGGTTTTACACTCTCCGCTTCATCAATAATAGCGATTTGTTCCTGTTCAGTCGGGAACAGCCCCACATCAAAGAGGGTGAGCTGTCCGGTTATGCGTGAATCAGTTCTGTGAGGATGATTTCCTCTGCCTGGTTTTTGAGGTTGTTCATGAGTCCCGTCCACATCATCGGGTCTTTCGCTTTCAGCTCCTCTGTCACGCCATTCTGTTTCATCAGTTCCGGCATCATCTGTTCCAGTCTGCGGTTCGCCGTCTCGTCGATCTCCCTCAGATGGGGGTACAGGGTCCCCGACAGTATCATGCTGTTCCACAGCACCTGCCGGTGCTCCTGCAGATACTGTTTCCTCATGCGTCCGTACTTGCCCAGAGGCTTCGGTTCGGTCTCGTTCAAGGTCAGATTGGGAATCAAGTAATCCCCGTTCTGCGTGTAATCCAGATTGTTTTCCATCATTCTGCGTCCTTTCCGCCTGACTTAACAGGCTTGCTTCTCGCTCGTAATTTTTAACGGTGACAGCGATTTGCCTTAAAATCTGCTCGCTGCTATTGGAAACAGCCGAGCCGAGAACGGCAATCGTATCACGGGTGTTAAAGTCGAATACGCTTAAAAAGTCCTTATGCTCAAAATAATCGCCGGGGTTGAGTCCACAGCGAGACATAAGCGTATAAGTGGTGCTGACGGTGGCCGCATTACGAAATGCGACCTCTACGTTGTAATCATCATACTCCTCAAGGAAAGAATCTTCAAGGATGCCGAGGATGTCCCGGCTGTTGTCGTTCCAGTATTCTGTCACAAGTGTTCCAGCTGATCGGCAAGACCTTTTTCACCGGACACACCGAAGCGGTTCTCCAAAGAGGCGGTAACAGCATCCTGATGTTCGTCTTTATATTCCCAAAGATTAAGGCGGCGGGAATTTTCCCTGCCGCCTGTGTCGGAAACGTCAAAAACATATTTGAGCCTTGGATTATCGCCGCTGGTGTCGATCAAAGCAATCCCCTTAGAACCACGGCGGACATATCGCCCCATACGCTTATTCCAAAGGTCATAATCGGCACAGGCTGTTGCGTTAGGCTTCTGAGCAAAAATCATAAGCTGCTCATGGAACGGATATTTGTACAGCCGCCCCATTGTTTCCAGGAACGCCGTCCATTCCCCGAAGCTGCCCGTAACCTGCTTTGCGGTGTGGTCTGCCATTTGCTCATACATCTGTAATTTGCTTGGCATGAATTGTCTGCCCTCCTTTATCTCATAAAATTAGGGCACCCAAAATCGGGTGCCCTGCAAGTGAAATTCCGTTATTCCGTTCAAAAATAGGTTTCATTATCAAAATCCATATCATCGCCATCCTCAAAATATTGAAGTAAATCCAAAGCCAGCTCATTGATACGAAGGGGGATGTCAAAACCTTTCATCTGCTGCTTTTCACCATTTGAGTAGCTGACCAAGACGAACCATGAAGGCTGTTCTTCATCATCGCCATTTTCGGTTTCGTCAGAATCCTCATCCTCGTCATCGTCTTCATCAACGGAATAGAGGTTAGCTTGAGAAAAATCTTCTTCCCAACAGAACACCTCGTACTCGTTGACGATGCGGTTCAGCAGCTTTCTCATTTCCTTGTCGGATAACTCCGACGTATCGGTATCATCATCTTGTGTACATGAAATAAGCCGTGATTTACGGTCAAGCGTAAATGTGATTTGTGCGTCAAAGGGATCTCCATACTCATCCCACAATTCATCATGGACCGCAAATGTCATTTCGTTAATGTGAAGCTGTTTTTTGCGTTCATTTCTTTTAGCATAGGGGAAATGCTCTGCATAAACCGCCCTGGCGGTCTCCGCAATTTCCTGGCATTTATCCTTTTGCAGTCCTTTGAGCCATGCTTTCTGTTCCGCAGACAAGCGATACGGAAGATTCAACAGCCGTGTTAGGGTTGCTTCTCTGGAACGTTCTTCCGGTGTCAATGCCGCACACTTTTTACAGATATGAGCATTATGCCCTTTGCCGGAAAAACTCTCATTGGATTGATACATTCCGCAGACTTTGCAATAATGCCCCTGCTTTTTTGCCATTTGTCAGAGTCACCGCCTTTCTCTGATTTCTGCATTCATGTTGCTATCTGAAGTCCATCAATATCATCAGTTCTTCAAGCAGCCAATGGGAACAACATATACGCCATCCTGCCGACGGTAAGCATAATCCCCGGTGCCCGTCAAGACCATAAGGAAGGACGGAGCGTTCATCTTGCCGGTATCAATTTTCGATTCCATTGATTTCAGACTTTTGGCTCCCTCCTCAATGAGTTTATCGCCTCCGAGCTTGATTTCAATAAGACCGTATTTGCCATTTCTTAAATGGATGACCGCATCACATTCCTGCCCATCCTTGTCACGGTAATGGTAGACCTCACCGCTCAGAGTGTCTGCAAAAACACGAAGGTCTCTGATGCAGAGGGTTTCAAACAGAAACCCAAAAGTCTTCAAGTCGTTTATTAAGTCATTCGGACCTATACCCAATGCAGCAGCGGCGATAGAAGGATCAATGTAATAACGGGTATCAGAAGAACGAATCGCAGTTTTAGAGCGAAGGTTTGGGTTCCACGCAGGCATATCCTCTACAACAAAGATTTTTCGCAGAGCACTTACATAAGACGCAACCGTTTCTTCGCTGATCGGCGTTTCATCGTTTGCGGCAATATCCTGTGCAAGTACGGTATTGGGAACTTGACCACCTTGATTTCTGGCATAGGAACGCATGAGACGTTTCACTCTTTCGGGGTTCTTCTGCACATTATCAGCTCGGTTAATGTCGGAGTGGACAACAGCATCATAATAGTCCATCGCCTGGTCTAAAGCAATTTCATCCCGCATATCGACCGCCTGCGGCCATCCTCCCCGGCACACGAGGAACGCCAGGCGGTCGATACTTAAATTGGAATCTCCATCAATCTCCGCCGCACCGGAAAACAAATCTTTCAAACTGACTTCACCTGTCGAATCTCCAGATTCATATAAACTCATCGGTCTCATTGTCAGCCAGGTAAATCGTCCTGTACCAGAATGAGTAATTTCCTTAGTGTCGGCAGGAACAGCAGAGCCAGTGAGTACGAACTGCCCAAGCTCGCCACGATGATCAACCTCAAACCGAATTGCATCCCAAAGCTTTGGAGCAAGCTGCCATTCGTCGATAAGCCTCGGTGTAGCCCCTTTTAACAATCGTTTGGGATTCAGCTCAGACATAGCAATGTTCTGTTCTTTTTTTTCCGGGTCATCCATATACAAAATACTGGCAGCAAGCTGCTCGGCAGTTGTTGTTTTTCCACACCATTTTGGACCTTCAATCAACACCGCACCTTTGCCTTCCAACTTCCGTATCAGAATATCGTCGGCAATTCTTTTTCTGTATCTTTTCATTCGGAACACCTCGTTTCCTTTCACGTTACCTGTATTATATCCCATAACGATGGATTTTACAACAGTTTTCCGACGATTGGCGTAAAATAACTACGACTGTTGGCTGAAAGCAAATCCGGCGATTGCAAAATCAATCTGTTACATCATCAAAATCGGGATACAGCTCCAGCTTTTCATAGTCCTCATCGGACATAACAGAGAGTTTATTCAGAGTGGAGTCCGTCAGTTCGCAAAGCTCTGCTTCCTCTTTGTTCAGTTCCTTCCGCATCTCAGAGAGAGCATTCATCAGCCCTGTTCTGCTTCCGGTATCATAAATACACATGAGATTGATTTCATCGTGATTAAAATTCATCATAAATCCCTTTCCGCACTTCTGTGCTGTGTCGCTGCCTTTCTGTCCTCCTCCTGGTATTTACGGAGTTTTGCGAGGACAGAGGGTTTCTTGGCTTTGGCTTCTTCCTTTTGGAGAGCAGGCTTTACCGGTTCTTTCGGACCATTGTTGATGACGCCATCTATCATGCCGTAATCATCTTCCAACTGCATTTCTGCATTTTTCAGATGGTTGTCGGTATTGCGAAAGTGAACCAGCTCCTTATAGCCAACGCTGTCTACATAATGATAGGATACCACGCCCGCCTGCTTTAACGCCACGATGTCGCTGATGGAGAGGCTGTGTCCTGTGAAGTCCTGCGGATGCTCGACATTAAAAATACGGTACAAGTCCTCCAGCTTTTCAATCTGGCTTCCATCTTGGGTCAATGCTCCGGTATAAACCAGCTCATAGTTTTCATACTGCGGATCAAGCCCCTGTTTCTGCAGCCACTCGGAGTTCATGAAGCGTAAATCCACTGTTGTGTCATCATACTTTAACTGATAGATGGCATAGGCATCGCCGGGGCTTTCCTGGAACGCCTGCTCACGCTTCTGTCGAACCATTTCCATATCCATCGGTGGGATTTGGTCTTTGATGGCATCCCAATCCTCACGGGTAATGCCAAAGCAGCCGGAAAACAGTACAATATCCTCGGCTTCAAACGCCATTGCTTCGGTGTTCCCGTCGTAGAGCATATAGATGGGAACATCTCGCTCAAACAGTTCCAAGGCTCTTTCCTTGGAAAGAGGAAGCATATCCGAATCCGTATAGCCATAGGCGTTCATCGCATCAATAGACATGGACGGGTCCGGCATATATCCGTTGCCGGGAGCCTGCACCGGGTCTTCTTCCTGCACATCACGGGAGATAGCGTCAAGAGGGTCTGCCGTTTCGGTCGCAGGGGAGGCGGTCTCAACCACTTTTATATCCGAAAGCTGTGCCGCCTGCAGCTCATCCACAAGAGCAACATCCTCAAAGGTTACTTTTGTGGGGGTCATCCCATGCAGGGCAAACACCTCGGTACGAACTGCTCCCTCAATAGAGCTGACAGGAGATTCTTCGATAGCAGCCGTTTCAATCACACCGCCGTCCAAAAGCCTTTTGCTTTCTTTATCATAAAATGAGTAGTCCCAGCCGCCATCGGTAGGCTGTACATGGAGATACATGGTATCGTCCACAAGATAAAGGGCTTCTTCCGCAGACTGCTCGCTGACTTCCTCGTGCATGGTCTCTGTTGCTGCCACTTCGGGATCAACGGCAATTTCCGCCTCACGTTCTTTCATAATCTCCGCATAGTTCCTGTCTATATCGGAAATCAGTTCCGAAGAAGTCTTGTTGATGGTTTCAAGGCTTGCACGAAGCTCTTTCAGCTCCTTATCCTTAGACCATGCTGCGATATATCCGAAGCTGTTTTCGCCCGTTGCGATGCCATAGTAGGCACATACAGCAAAGGAAATGCTTTCCGCCTCAACTTCCTCGGTATTGCGGTCTTTTTGCTGTTCGTTGAAGAAGCGGTAAGCGGAAATCTCGCCGCCGACAAAATTCAATCCCTCGTCCTCGGTCAGCATGAGCCGACCATTCTCCGGTAATTCAAGGGGCTTGACTGTAATAAGCGAACCGGCATGATTTACCACGACATGGTTTTCAACTGCCACAGGCATACCCGGATCGTCGTCAGAACCACGCAAGTCATAGCAGTACATTCCTTCGGGAAGATCAGCAGAGGTAACACGTCCATTGGAGAACAAAGCCGGCACATCGAAGATTTCGACCTCTTGATATTTTACTGCTTCTTTCGGTTCCTCGATTTTCTTCTGATTGTGGAGCTTGGAATGGGCAATCTCGTGAACAACGGCAGAAACCGTCTGTACTTCGCTCATTCCCTCACGGATAGCGATTTTCTGATTGTCCAGAGAAAAATATCCGTCTGAACCGTCACGGATAGGAATGATCTCAATGGGAACAGGGGCGGAACGCCGCAGGGCTTCCATAAAGACCTCATAATTCTGTACATTGCCCGACAGGTCGGAAGCGAGCTGCGGCAGAGGCTTTCCGTCGGTCTGGGACACATCAAACACCGTTACGGGTTTATACATGGGGATTTTGATTTCCTTTTCCTCAACGATAACCTTGCCGTCTGCATCGAGCATGGGCAGGTTCGTGTCGGGGTCACGCTTTTCCTGTTCGATTTTCTTCTTGAAGGGCGTGAGAGCAATAATCTTAATGCCTTTTTCGCCCTTCATTACGTTGCGTCCAAACTGATCTCTCCACTTATTGAAGCCTGCCACCAAAGTGGCGTCTGGCTTCTGCATATAGATGAGCATGGTATTGTTCACGCTGTATTTGTGGAAACGGCTCATCGTGCGGAGATATTCAGCATATTTATCCGACTGAAAGAGTTCTTCAATCCCTCGTTCTATGCTGTCAGTAATATCTTTGAGCCTTTCTTTGTTGGACTGTTTTGTGTTTTCAGCCATAAACTACTCCTTTCCGTGTCAGCTTTTTTGAATAACCCTTTTGAACTTCAATGGGCTATTTGCGATATACCGATTGATAAGCATACTTTCCTGTTTGGTCTCGGCGTATGCGGTTATCGTAATCGTCCTGGTGTTCCAATCCATAGTGTAGGAATCTGTTGCCACGTTGGTAATATGGTGCTCAGCAAGAAAGTCTCGAAACTGCTTCATTGCATCAATATCATCGGACATAATGACATTGACAAAGGTTCGTTCCTTGGACAGACGATTGCTTATCGCCATAGCCGTGAGACAGCCGACAGCGCTGGCAACAGAAACTACAATGATAGAAAGGTCACTTTCATCGGTTACGATGTTCTTGGTGATGATGAAATAGATGTAGTTTGACAGAGCGAGGGCAATGCTCGCAAGCACACATCTGTTTCGCTGAATTAGAATCGTTTTTGCGGTACTGAGCATATTGTCAAGCATCTTGCCGATGAACAGTACAGCCATGTGGATAATGATTATCATAGGGTACCCTCCGTATCTTCAAAAAAGAGAGCCGACCTACAGGAACAATTGCACCCATAGGTCGGCGTTGTTGTTATCCCTTGCCGAAATCCAAGCTATACAGAGTCTTGGTTCCATCATCGGTCATTACGAGGGTTGCATCGTAAGACTTTCCGGTTTTCTCAGAGAAGATACCTTTAACAGGAATGTGACCGTTTTTCAGCAAAGTTGCCGCCATTTTCTTGCTCAGCGTAATTTTCTTTCCGGTAAGGAACTTATTATCACGCCACAGTCCAAAGCGGCAGTCGTTGCACTCGCAGAAGAAGCCCTTTTTACTCTCGGTAACATCGCTGCCGCAGCGTGGACATTTCCCGACCACATCACGACCGGATGGGAACAGAATCTCCGCACCTTTGATGACCGAGTAGGTCCTGACAAGCTCACTCACCATAAGGCTGATTTCAGCCATGAACGCATTTGCATCCAGTTCACCGTGCTCCACCATTTTCAGCTTGTGTTCCCACTCGGCTGTAAGCAGAGGAGATTGAAGCTGTTCGGGCAGAACGGTAATCAGAGAAACACCCGTGTTTGCCGGAACAAGATTGACGGATTTTCTGGCTTTCTTACGCTCTACAAAGCCCGTTGCAATCAGTTTTTCAATGATACCGGCACGGGTCGCAGGAGTCCCCAGACCTTTACGCTCCGCATCCTCCGGCATTTCCTTTGCACCTGCCACCTCCATCGCAGAGAGCAGGGAATCCTCGGTAAAGTGAACAGGCGGTTTGGTCATTCCTTCCTTGACCGCAAAACTTGATGCTTTCAGTTCATCGCCGTCTTTCAGTTCGGGCAGCACCTTATCTGCCTGCTCCTTTTCGGAATACATTTTCCAGCCGAGATTTTCCACGACCTTGCCCTTTGCAGTAAAGGGATAACCGCCACAGGAGAACACAGCAACCGTCTCGTGGAAGCGGAAACTGTCACAAACGGCACGGAGCACCTGTTTTGCAATCAGTTTCATAATCTCACGCTCGCCTGCAGGCAGGGCGGTGATGTCCGTCTCGCCGGCAACCAGAGTAGGGATGATTGCGTGATGGTCGGAGACCTTCTTGCTGTTGCAGATCTGCCGGGACAGAACTGCGGACGGATAAGGTTCCTCACAAATGCCAACCGAGCAGGCAACAATCGCTTTTACGCTGTCAGTCATATCGTCGGTAAGATACCGGCTGTCTGTACGGGGATAGGTGCAGAGCTTCTTCTCATAGAGGCTTTGTACATAATCCAAAGTCTGTTGTGCCGTATAGCCGAGCAGACGGTTTGCATCCCTCTGGAGGGTTGTCAAATCGTAGAGTGCGGGAGCTTTTTCGGTTTTCTCCTTGCTGGTAACAGATTTTACCAAGACAGGCTTACCGCATCCTAAAACAGCTGCCTCCGCATCTGCCTTTTTCTTAAACTTCTCGCTGACTGCGGTAAACGAACCGAAGTCCAGTTCAGCCGTATAAAAAGGTTCCGGCTTGAACGCTCCAATTTCGGCTTCCCTCTGGACAAGCAGAGCCAAAGTCGGAGATACCACACGCCCTACATTAAGGGTACGGTGGTACAGGACGGAGAACAAGCGGGTTGCATTGATGCCCACAAGCCAGTCCGCCCACTCACGGCAGCGGGCAGCGGCAAAGAGATTATCGTACTCCTTGCCGTCCTTCAGCTCACGGAATCCCTGCTCAATGGCGTTATCTTCCATAGAGGAAATCCAAAGTCGGTAGATAGGCTTTTTACATCCGGTCATCTGGTAGATGTTACGGAAAATAAGCTCGCCCTCACGTCCTGCGTCGCAGGCGTTGATCACATCGGATACATCCTCTCGGTGCATCAGCTTTTTCAGCGTTTCAAACTGGCTGTACTTATCCCTTGGAATCTTATACTTCCAGTTGGCGGGAACGATAGGAAGGTCGTCATATCGCCACTTGGCGTACTTTTCATCATAGGTGTCGGCGTTGGCAAGTTCTGCCAAATGACCGAATCCCCAGGATACGACATACTCCCGTCCCTCAATGTAGCCATCCTTACGTTCTCTTACACCGAGAACGGAGGCAATAGACATTCCGACAGAGGGCTTCTCAGCAATTACAAGTCTTTTCATGGTCGTTTTTCTCCTTATCTTTTCTGGCGGCATATGCTTTCGCCCGTTCACGCTCATCATGGAGCCTTTTCAGATACTTCTCAAAAGCAAGGTCGCTGGCGATGTCCTCTGAGACATCCGCCAGCGTCACACGCTCGGCACAGCTATCAAAAAATCTCATTACGCATCCTCATTCTCGCTTTCTGCCTCTGCCATTACGTCGGCGTCATCAAGCTCAGTTTCCTCGTCATCCTCCTCGCCGTCCTCGCCAAAATCATAATCATCCAGGTCGCTGTCACCGGAGGTCTTTGTTTTAGGCTTTCGGAACTTGAACCAATAAACGGCTCCGCCGGCTGCACCGGCAAGCAAAAGAATGATAAGCGGCAGGAAATTAGCGGATTTCTTTTCCTCATCGGGTTCCTCTGCCGGTTCAGTCGGTTCGGGTTCGGGATCAGCTTCCTTTCCGGTACACTCGCTCATATTGGTGCCGCAGATTTCGCAGTTCGTATTGATTGCCCCGACTCCGCATTTGTCGGTACAAGAGCAGGTCGGAGCCGAAGTCCCGCCGCTTCCGTCCTCCATAAGAGCCATCAGATCGGCTTCGTCCACAAGGTTCATAAAGTACACATTTTCTGTTTTACCGTTGCGGTCAATCACAAGATAAAAGGTATTGCCGTTTTTCGACTGGAGCGTGATGAACTGCTTTTCCAACTGCTCGCTGTCCTGGGTGGCAGGGGCTTCCACCTGCAGAAAATCGTCAATCAAGGTAAGATTACCGTCTGGAGTAAGGGTAAGGGAAGATTTCCCATCCTCGCTTACTTCTTCATCGGACTGCTCCAACCCAAGCATTTCCATGAGCTTCGTCAGCATGGCAGCGTCGATTTCAATGCTCTGTCCGCTGCTTTCAATCACTTCCAGATAGTCGCTGTGAACATAGCCTTTCTTTTCGGGCACAATGACTTCGTACCAATCACCCTCAGAGCCGATAACCGTTACTTTCTCGCCGGGGCGGAGCTGGTCGATGATCTCATAATCCAACCCTGCACCTGTACGCAGGTTCAAGCGGCTGCCGCCTGTTACGACCGTTCCGGTAGCCGTGATTTTTACCGTCTCGCTTATGCCGTCAATGGTGATGACAAGGTTCCCATCCTCATCGGTGGTATAATGAAATGGGATTTCCACGCTTTCTCTGGTTTCATCCGAAACGAGTGTTTCGACAGCTATTTCATCATCGGGCGGTGCTGTTGGCTGCTCGCCGCCCGAAGCATAGGCGGTAACAGAAAAGCCCGCCATGCAAAGCACAGCGAGCATCAGACAGGAGATTTTTTTCAATTTATTCCTCACGATTGTTTCCCTCCGTTTCTTTGATTGCGGTATGAGGCACAGGCATAGGGTTCTTTTTGCTCGCCTTGATAAGCTCAAAAAGCATATCGGGAGTCAATCCGACTTCACGAACCATGCCGATGATGTCCGTATTCTCGATGGAGATAATATCCGCATCAATCTTTTTATTTCTTGCCTGCAGCGAAGCGATCTTCGCCACATTCTTCTCACGCTCCTCACGGAGCTTGACAACTTTAGGGTTCATAAATCCTCCTTTACGGCTGTGGCAGACGACCGAACGATAGGAAGTGCTGTTGCCAATAGCTCGATGTGATGTTGGCATACTGAATGGGGTCGCCGCAATGAATCATGGTATTGTCGCCAAGGTAAATGCCGACATGGGACGCTCCCGTTGTATCATAGGTGCCCTCAAAGAAGATTAGGTCGCCGGGTCTGGCATCAGCCGGTGATACATTAGAGCAGATGTGGCGAAGGCTGTCGGCACCGAGTCTGCCGATATTCCAGCCAACGCCGCAGTGATTCACGACCCACGAAACAAAACCGGAGCAGTCAAAGGACGTGCCCGGACTGGAACCGCCCCAGACATAAGGGTATCCGAGATATTTTTCGGCTTCCTCCAGCATGGCGGCAAACTGTGGGTCAGAAAGAGCCTCCTCCGAAACTTCGTAATCCTCATATTCGGTGTTGATATAGGAATCCACATAAGAAGAATCGGGGAACAGGTCAGGACGGTTGCCGAGCGTACTCATGTAGGTCGCATACATAGAGAGCTGTTCTTCACTCATAATATACACAGGCACATGAGAAAGGTTGAAATTTTCAAGCTCTACCGTACAGATATAGTAATCATAAGGCACTTCATAGGTATCTGTATGGGTATTGCCGTTCTCATCCGTCCAGGTGTCGGTCTCCGTCCGGTAGCGTGTTTCCACCTTCACAGTTTCGGTTAGGATATACTGTTTGTTGAACAGCATCTGAATTGTGCCGCCGACCTCATCAATCGTCCATTCTCCGCCGTGGAGAGCCGTTATTGCTGAAATCAGGACATAGGGATCATGTTCAATATCATCCAGGTCAAAATGGTACTCATCATAGTCGTGGGTGCTTTCATAGGTGTCAAGGTACTCCTGCAGCTCCGCTTCCAGGGCACAATACTGTGCTTCTGCCGCAAGCATATCTGCATCTTCTGCGGGATAAGTGGAAGCTCCGATAGCGGAAACACCACTCTGCATCATCACAGAGCAGGAAGATACAACGCTCAGCAAAAACGATACGATAAGAAGAAGGGCGAGAACGATCAGGGCACCTTTCCAATGCCGTTTCAAAAATCCAGCCGACTTCTTTGTGTTTTCGGCGGCTTTCTTTGCGGATTTGGCGGTTTTCTGCGTTGCCTTTGCGGTGCCCGTGCCGGTCTTACCGGCTTTCGCCGCCATATACTCCTTTTTAATGGCTCGCTTCTGCTGCCATCGGGAATAGGGGTTGCTGGAGAACTGCGGATTCTGCCGCTGTGCCTGCTTATTCAGAGCACGGAGATTGGCTTTATCCGCCGCCGTTTCTGCACGGGCTGCATCACGATAGGGTTTGAGCTTGTGAGAACGATGTGCGGAATCCGCTATCCGCACACCGCCCTCGGCAAATTCCTCTATCTTGTGAGCACTTTCTACGCCGACATTATCTTCCTCAGACTGCCGAATTTCCCGATGGGCTGTCTCCAGGACAGAATTGACGGGAGCCGCCGCAACAGCATGGGAAAGCTTTGAAGGTGGTTTCTTTTTATCCACTTCCTCAAAATACAGGCGTGTCGTTACCTTGCCATCGGCGTCTACGACACGTTCTTTTCTCCTGACGGTTTTCTTTGGGATGTTTGCCTCAGCTTTCTCCAGCTTGTCCGCCTTTTTATCCGCTTTTTGAATGATCTTTTTCAGTTCCGGGGCAGCTCGTTCCTCATCGGTAAACTGCAGCCGTGGCGAACGCTTACTCATAAGGAATCACCTCCCGCAAATTGATAAGCATGGGTTACTCCAGAACGATGTGAACCGATACATTGTCCCCGAAAATACTGTGGATGAAAGCGGATAGAGCCTCCATCATTTCGGCAAACTCGTCCTCCTCGCCGGTTTCATCGTCCTCGGATTCACAGCAGTACGCACAGTTACAGGAGCAGTCATCCCCGCAGGGATAGAAGCCTGCTTCCTCCGGTTCGATAAGCTCATTTTCCATCAGCTCGGTAAGGTCTTCCTTGTTGTCATAGACAAGATACGACTTTGGGATGCCCCAGAAGCTAAACAGGTTCTCGGCGGAAGTCTCGTAATACTTCGCCATTTTGATGAGATTTTCGTTTTCGCAGGTGGGTTTCAGCTTTGCGATGTGGTGAGTGAGCTGTTTCACAAAGGAGTAAAGCAGCACCTTTTCGTCGATGTGCTTGATGTAGTCCTCCTCGTGAATCAGATACAGGTTGTTGTCCATATACGGTTCCTCCATTCTTAAGCAGTTGCAGGTTTGTCGGATAATTTTGTGGTCATGATTCCATACAGCTCGGTGTCCTTCGGGAACCTGTCCACGAAAGGCAGGATAACAGAGCCATAAAAAAGCAGCCCTTCGCCTTCGCCGCTGTGGGTTACATACGAGAGCTGATGGGGAGAGATGTTAAGCTGCTTTGCGAGAATCTGCCGGTCGCCGGATGCCTGGTTGAGCATATAGATATAGTCGGAGTTCTCAAAGATATTTTCGACCTCACGAGAAGAAAGCAGATCCTTGACGTTCTGCGTGATACCGGTCGGAATCCCGCCCCATTTTCTAAAACGCTTCCAGATTTCTACCGAGTACGCCGCCGTCTGCTCCTCCTTCAAAAGCAGGTGCATCTCGTCGATATAGTACCGGGTGGACTTTCGTGCCTCCCGGTTGATGGTTACACGGTTCCATACCTGATCCTGTACGATCAGCATCCCGATTTTCTTGAGCTGTTTGCCCAGCTCTTTAATATCATAGGACACGATACGGCTTTGAATATCCACATTGGTACGATGGTTGAACACATTGAGCGAACCGGTAACATAAATTTCAAGAGCCGTTGCGATATACTGTGCTTCCTTTTCCTCCTGCTTCAGCAACGCATTGTACAGGTCTTCAAGGATCGGCATATTTTCGGGCTTGGGGTCAGCCAGATAATCCCGATATACCAAACGCACACAACGGTCAATGACCGTTTTCTCAACAGGCTGCAAACCCTCTTTGCCGCCGACGATCAGCTCGCAGAGGGACAGGATGAAGTCGGATTTCAGCGACAGCGGATTTTCCTCATCGCTGTAATTGAGATTCAGATCCATCGGGTTGATATAGTGCGTCGAGGTTGGAGAAATGCGAATGACCTGCCCGTGAAGACGTTCCACAAGAGGACCGTACTCCGCTTCGGGGTCGCAGATGATGATGTCATCATCGGTAACAAGGAACACGTTGGCAATTTCCCTTTTAGCCGAGAAACTTTTGCCAGAACCCGGCGTTCCGAGTATCAACCCGTTGGGGTTCTTTAAGAGCTTCCTGTCCACCATGATAAGGTTATTGGAAAGAGCATTGATACCGCAGTAGAGAGCTTCTTTGCCGTTTTGGAACAGTTCCTGGGTCGTAAATGGCACAAAAATAGCGACGCTTGATGTGGTCAGGCCCCGCTGAATTTCAATCTGATTGAGACCCAAAGGCAAACTGCTCATCAATCCTTCTTCCTGCTGAAAGTCAAGCCTTGTGAGCTGGCAGTTATACTTTTGTGCAATGCTGGACGCCTGGAACACATTGTTGCCGAGCTGCTGTTTGCTGTTTGCAGTATTGAGCACGAGGAAGGTCATAAGGAACATACGCTCATTTCGGCTCTGCAGATCCTGCAGGATTTTCTTTGCCTCATTTCCGTAGGTCGCAAGGTCGGACGGAATGATGTCCATATCATATCCGCTTCTTACCGCCTTTTTCTGTTCCTCAATGGTCATCTTCTGCAAATCGGTGATTTTGCGTTTGACAGTTTTGATCGCCTTTA
>ERZ857969.2495-NODE-2495-length-20954-cov-5.197761_pt1 | contig 20954 bp, 28 predicted proteins | sample MGYA00519864_ERZ857969 | MGnify/ENA primary metagenome ERZ857969 (study PRJEB31778, sample SAMEA3449382) | human gut metagenome | biome: human gut; feature: human-associated habitat; material: faeces | place: United Kingdom | collected 2010/2012 ... | reverse complement strand
TTGTATTTAAAAAACATATTGGAATAGTATCAGATAATAGAAATAAAAAAGGAATTACTTTTATTATTCATCATGTTAAGCCTTATCAAAGATATTATGAAGAAGACATTTTAGAATATCGTGATGATATAATCGGCCATTATAGAGTTAGTTAAATAAATTACAATGAATAATTGGGTTAAAATAAATAATGCTTATTTAATAGAATATATAATAAGAATCTTTAATAACTTAACTGATTGTTTGGAGATATAAAAAAATAACTTTACTTGAAGTAGAAGGTTATAACCTAGAAGAATATTAATTACTAAAGGAGGTATCAAGATGAAGAGATGTAAGTGGTGTAATTTAAATAATCCTAAGTATATAGATTATCATGATCACGAGTGGTGCGTATTGAATTTAGATGATAGCTATCTATTAGAGATGCTTGTATTAGAATTATTTCAAGCTGGATTATCTTGGGAGTGTGTCTTAAATAAGAGAAAGAATTTTAGACTAGCATATGATAATTTTGATATAGATAAAATATGTAATTATACTGAAGATAAAATAAAAGAACTAGAAGGAAATAAAGATATTATAAGAAATAAACTAAAGATAAAGGCTAGTATAAATAATACTAAGATATTTAAATATATCAAAGAAGAATATGGTAGTTTTAAAAATTATCTTTTAACATTTACAAATAATAAAATATATTATGAAATAGATAAAACAAGTTCAGATTTATCTGATAGAATATCTAAAGACTTACGAAAAAAAGGTATGATATTTGTAGGTACAACAATAATATATTCATATCTTCAGGCGATAGGTATAATATATTCTCATGATCAAGATTGTTATTTATATAAAGGAGAAATACAATGAAAATAGCTAGTCCTAAAATTAAAAACTGTGTAGAATATAGTATTATAGATAGTATAAAAGATCAAGAATTTAGTAATAAATTATATAATAATAATATAGAAGATAATGTTATAATTAGTGATATAACCTTTGATAGTAGTATTTTTAATAATATTAACTTTAGTAATATAAAGTTGGATAATGTTGATTTAGTGGATGTAATATTTAAAAACTGTGATTTATCTAATCAAAACTTTGATAATAACTTGTTAAGTAGAGTGGTATTTGATAATTGTAAGTTACTTGGAACTTCCTTTGTTAATAGTAGTTTAAAAGATGTTACTTTTAGTAGTAGTAATTTTAAATATACTAATTATTTTGGTAGTAGTCTAAACAATATTGAAATAATAGATAGTGATTTTAGTAATAGTATATTTACTGAATCTAAGATTAAGAATATAAGTTTATATAATAGTACTTTTAATGAAACAGAATTTATTAAGACTAATTTAAAAGATGTTGATTTTTCTACTTGTAATATTGAAAGAATAGTCTTTGATATAGGTTCATTAAAGGGAATAAAAATAAATGCTCTTCAAGCTAGTGATATAGTATCATTATTTGGGGTACAAATAAAATAAAGAAGAAAATTAATCTTCTTTTTCTTTGACCCTTCATTCTGTAGTATTCCGGGGTATTAGAAAGATTAGGTCCTTTCTAATAATAGTTTTGTTTAGTATTGACTATATATATAATTAATAGTATAATTAGTATGAAAAGTATAATTTGTATAACTTTAGAAAGGAAGGATATAATGAAGAAAAATAAATATATGGGTATAAGTAAAGTAGGAGAAAAGGGACAAATAGTAATACCTAAGGAAGTAAGAGATATCTTTGATATAAATCCAGGAGATTCTTTAATAGTATTAGCAGATTCAAAAAAGGGAATAGCGCTAGTAAAATCAGATGTAATAGAAGCTGTTACTAATAATATATTAGGAGGATCTAATGATAAAGATAAATAACTTAACAAAGAAATATAAAAATAAATTAGTTGTAGATAATTTAAATTTAGAAATAAAAGATGGGGAATTATTTTCTCTACTTGGTACTAATGGAGCTGGTAAGACAACAACAATAAAGATGCTATCTTCATTAATATTACCTACTAGTGGGACTGCTGTGATAAATACTTTTGATCTAGTTAAAAATAGAAATAAGATAAGAGAAATAATAAATATATCTCCTCAAGAGACTGCGGTGGCACCTAATTTGACAGTATTAGAAAATTTATATTTTATGGCGGGTATTTATCAAATAAAGAATAAGAAAAAAAAGATAGAAGAGTTAATATCTTTATTTAAATTAGAAGAAGTTTTAAAACAGAAGGCTAAAACTTTATCAGGTGGTTATCAGAGAAAGTTATCAATAGCTATATCCTTAATAAACGATCCTGTGATATTATTTTTAGATGAACCAACACTTGGGTTAGACGTTATATCTAGACAAGATTTATGGAAAGTAATAAATAGTTTAAAGGGTAAGACTACAATTATTCTTACTACACATTATATGGAAGAAGCAGAGAAGTTATCAGATAGGATTGGGATAATGAATAAGGGTAAGTTAATAGAAGTTGGTACTTCAAAGGAACTAATGAAGAAAGCTAAAACAAATATTTTTGAAGATGCTTTTATTAAAATAGTGGAGAGTGATGTATAATGCGAACTTTAATTTTTGCTAAAAGAAATTTTAAAGAGATAATAAGAGATCCATTAAGTATTATTTTTGCTATTATATTACCTTTGTTTCTTCTTTATATATTTCAACAATTTAAAATTCCTAATGAGGTATATAGTATTGAGAATTTTACTCCTGGTATAATAATATTTAGTTTGGCCTTTATTACGATGTTTACTGCTTCTTTAGTAGCAAAGGATAGAAGTACTTCTTTTACAGCAAGACTTGGTGTTAGTCCTATGAAGGGAATATCTTATATACTTGGTTATAGTTTAGCAGTAATACCTTTAGTGTTATTACAAAATATATTATTTTTTATTGTAGCTATTATGTTAGGACTTAGTTTTAGTGTTAATATTATTTATACTATTTTAGTTGTAATACTTATTTCAATATTATTTATAATGCTTGGTATATTGATTGGTACTATAACTACAGAGAAATCTTCTTCAGGAGTATCTAGTATAGTGGTACAGTTAGTGGCTTTTACTAGTGGTATTTATTTTAGCACAGATATAGTTGGTAAAACTTTTGGTAGAATATGTTTGATATTACCATTTAAAAGTACTTTAGATATTACTAAGGGTATATTAAATAGTAGTTATGATGGAATGTTAAAGTCTTCTTTGATAGTAGTTATTTATACTATAATAATAGTTTTATTAGCAGTATTTTTATTTAATAAAAAGATGGTTAGTGATAATAAGTAAGTAAAAAATGTAACTAGTGTTAGTTACATTTTTAATGTTATTCCAAATAATTCAAGAATTATACCAGATAACACTCCTAGTATGTAGAGTATAAATAATATTTTGATGTTTTCTTTAATATTTTTATTACTTTTAAATAGTATTAGTAGGGCAGCTCCACTACCTGTTAGGAGACCACTTATTAATGATGATACATTTATTGCATTATTAATATATAGTTCTGTTAACATTACACTAGAAGCACAGTTTGGTATTAAACCAATTAGGCTTGTTATAAATGGACTAAATATACTGTTTTTAAGTAGTATTTTAGATAAAATATCTTCACCTACAAAAGAGAATATTATGTTTATTATAAAAGTAATTATCATTATAAATATTGTTATATTTAGAGTATGTTTTAAGGCTGGTATAAATATTCCTTTTTCACAATGACAGTGTTCTTCATCACAAATAGAATAGTTTTCTTTTTCTTGCTTTCTTTGTTTTTTAGATAATATTAAATCTATAATTATTCCATATATTATAGCAAATATTACTTTAATTAGTATTATTACTATTATAGTAGTTATATTTATGTTTTCTGATATTAATATAGGAAGCATTTCATCACTAGTAGATAAATATATAGATATTAATGTACCTAAAGTAATTATTCTAGTTATATATAAATTAGTAGCCATAACAGAGAAACCACACTGAGGAATAGCTCCTAAGAGGGAACCTATTAGAGGGCCATATTTTTTTGATTTACTAATTATATTTTTATTATTTAATTTATGTTCTATTACCTCAATAATTAGAAAAGTAATGAATAGAAAAGGTATTAGTTTTAATGTATCTATTAATGTATCTAATATTATATCAGTCATAGAATATCACCTTCCGGATAAAATTATATCATTTAATTGTTATTAGGGCAAGAAATATTTTTAAAGATACCATTTTTTGTTTTTGATTAGTGTTTTTGTCATATTTTTTTCTTTATTTTTATTTTGATCTAAATATTCTCTTAAATAGTTTAGAGCTATATTTAATAGAACGGTGTCTTCTTTTATTTGAATATCTTCTTTGAATAAATTATTTAGTAGTAATTTTATTTCTTCTTTTTTGTTTTCTTTTACTATTTTTATACATTTATCTACTTTTTGCATTAATATTGTAAAATAGTCATCATAGTTAGTAGGTAATTTAGTGTCTACTAGAGTATTGAATATTAGTTTTATGTAATTATATAATTCTATATATAGAGAACTTTGTTCTTTTGTTGTTTTAGGTTCGCTTATATAATCTATTTTTGATATTACTTCGTATGTATCATAATATCTAGCATTTGATATATGGATAGTTTGATATTCTTTAATACAATCTAAGTTAAATAGAGTTAAACTATTTAAACTCCATTCTTTGAATGACTCAATATTATCTCTATATTTTAGCATATAGTAGTTTACATATATTCCGTCATAATGTTTAGATAAATCTTCAAAATCAAAAATAGGTAGATTATTGTCTCTATTTTGATAGTAACCTAGAATATGGTGCATAGATGGATATTTCTCTTCGAGATTTTTTACTTTCTGTCTAGAGTCTAATTCAATGATATTAGAATTTTCTTTTAAAGTGAATATAACTCCTACATCAATATTCTTTACTGCTTGAAGGCCAGTATTTTCATTAGTTAAATAATAGAGCCAATTACTTAATGTATATTCTTCATATTGAGAAGCCCATAGGCCTCCACTTGGCTTTAGACTAAAGTTATTAGCAGGTCTTAATATACTTCTAAAGATATCTTTAGATAAGTTTGATGTTCCAATAGTAACATATTTTTCATCCATATTCTTTCTCCTTTGGTTCTATATATGATACTTGAAATCTTCTTTTGTGTCAATATTATTGGTATTAAAATTATAATATAAATTGAAAAAATGAATAATAAATGTTATTATATTTATGTGATGTGTTATGGAGAAAAAGAAAATAATAATAATTTGTTCAATTATAGCTTTGATTTTACTTTTAGGAGTTAGTTCTTATTTTATATTTTTTAGAAAGAGTTCTAGTGATATTCCTAAGTTAGAAATAAATGAAAATAGTAATATAGATGATAGTCAAGAAGATAATAGAGAAAATAATAATGAAGAAAATACTATAGAAGATAATAGTAGTGATAATAATAGGAATGGCAAAGTAAATGATGATAGTAATTATACTGAAGAGGATGTTGTTAATTATTTTGATAGTAATTATAATGAAGTAAATAATAGTACTTGGGATAAGGTTAAAGATAAGTCTAAAGAGTATTTTATTACGATAGTTGATTTTATATTTTATGATAAAGAAATAAAGGGTCATACTTTTAATGATCTCAGTAGTACTGCTAAACTAAAAGTTATTAGTATTGCTTTGAAGTTAGATAGTAAGATAGAAGAGAAAATTCCTAATTATAAAGAGACTATATCTAATACTAGTAATAGAGTGTATACAAATGCTAAAGAGAAGTTAGTTACATTATATTTTGATATTTCTTCTTCTTTATGCAGTAAGTATGAAGATGGATGTGATACTGCTAAAGAAATATTTAGTGATATAAAAGATAATTGTAAGATAGGATGGGGATTTGTTAAAGGTCTTTTGAGTGAAGGGGGAAGTAAATTAAAAGATTGGTATGAGGTTTATAGTGGTAAATAGAATTTTAAAGATAGTTATAGTGGTGGTGTTTTGTTTAATTAGTTGGGGCTGTTCTAATAATAAAAATAAAGATACTATTATAAATGATATTATTTCTTATAATAGTTCTTTTGATAAAGACTTTTTGAAGTATATTAATAATAATTATGATGATGTTCTTAATAAAATTTTAGATAGTTTGAAAGATAATAGTTATGATGATAGTTTATGGCATAATTTGACTGGTAAATCATATAAAGTATTAATTGATTATTATAAAAATGTATATAAAGATAATGATAGAGTTAAGATTATTGATAATAAAGATGATAATATAGTACTTAGTTTTGTTGGAGATATATCTCTTGCAGATAATTTTGATATTATGCCTTATTATGATTCTAGAGGACAAGGGGTATATGGAATACTTGATAAAGATATTGTTGATATTATGAAGAATTCTGATATAATGACTGCGAATAATGAGTTTGCTGTTAGTGATAGAGGAACTAAGATTAGTAAGCTATATAATTTTAGAGCTAATCCTAAAAGACTTTCTATATATGAAGAGATGGGTGTTGATATGGTGTCCATTGCTAATAATCATGTTTATGATTATGGAGAAGAAGCATTTTTGGATACTATAAAATATTTAAAAGAATATGGTATTGGTTATGCTGGAGGAGGCTCTAATATAGAAGAAGCTAGTAGTGCTTTTTATTATGTTGTGAATGGATATAAAATTTCTTTTTTGTCTTCTAGTAGAGCAGAGAAGAATGTTGTTACTCCTTCTGCGACAGATACTTCTAGTGGTATATTTTGGTGTTATGATAATGGGTTATTACTTAAGAGAATAAAGGAAGAGAAAGAAAAGAGTGATTATGTTGTACTTTTAATTCATTGGGGAAAAGAGGACTCTAGTACACTTGAAGAGGTGCAATTATCTACTGGAAAGAATTATGTTGATGCTGGTGCTGATATGGTTATAGGTAGTCACGCACATGTACTTCAGGGAATGGAAATATATAATAATAAATTAATTGCATATAATTTAGGAGATTTTATATTTAATAGAGAAACAAAAGATACAGGAATATTATCTGTTACTATAAGTAATGATGGTGATATGAAATATAAATTTACTCCTTGTAGACAGAATAATTATAAGACTTCTTTATTATCTGGTGATAATAAAAAGAAAGTTATAGAAAAGATTAGTAATTATTCTATAAATACTGTATTTGATGATGATGGCAATTTTGATAAAAAGTAGATAAAAATGCTTTACATATCTTATCAAAACTGTTATAATACTTTGTGAGCGAAGAGCTCCTTGCCTTAATAAGGCCGTTAGTCCAAAAGGAGGTGTAATAATGAAACACTATGAAATTATGTTTATCGTAAGACCTGATATTGATGAAAATGCTGTAAAAAACACTGTAAAGACATTTGAAAAGATATTAACAGATAAAAAAGCTAAAATTACTTTGTCAAAAGAATTAGGACAAAAAGAATTTGCTTATGAGATTAAGAAATTTAAATCTGGTTATTACTTTTTATACAATATTGAGGCTAAAGATGATACTTCTGTTAAAGAATTTGACAGAGTAGCTAGAATAGATGAGAATGTTATTAGACATCTTGTTTTAAATTTAGACAAATAAGGAGTTGAGTAATATGAATAGAGCAATTCTAATAGGAAGACTTACAAGAGATCCTGAACTTAGAACTACTCCTACTGGTAGAAATGTTTGTCAATTTGCAATTGCTGTAAATAGAACATATACTTCTGCTAATGGGGAGAGAGAAGCAGACTTTATTAACTGTGTAGTTTGGGATAAGCAAGCAGAGAATTTATGTAGATACCAAAAGAAGGGAAACCAAATTGCGGTAGAAGGTAGAATTCAAACAAGAAATTATGATGATAATAATGGTAGAAAAGTATATGTTACTGAGATCTTAGCAAATAGTATTAGCTTTTTAGATTCAAAAGGAACTAGTACATCAGGTGGAAGCTTTAATAATATGCCTGAACCACCAATGGAAGATGTACAACAAACTCCAACAGTTTCTGTTGAGAAAGATCCATTTGAAGCTTTTGGTGACTCTATAGAGATTAGTGACAACGATTTACCATTCTAAAAAGGAGGATAATGAAGTGGCAGAATTTCGTAAAAAGAGAAAAAAAGTATGTCATATGTGTCAAGGAAAACCAGTTAATTATAAAGATGTAGCTATTATTAATAAATATATTAGTGATAATGGTAAAATTTTACCTAGAAGAGTAACTGGTACTTGTGCTAAACACCAAAGACGTGTTGCTGAAGAAGTTAAGAGAGCAAGACATATGGGATTTGTTCCATTTTGTAAATAATTAATAATTTATATATCAAATATCTAGTTTTTATGGCTAGATATTTTTGTGTTTTTGGATAATTTATTTGTTTGTTAATGACAACTAGTAAAAAATATTGTATAATAGTACTGGTAAAGGTGGGATTATTGTATGAAGGTTATTTTCTTAAAAGATGTTAAAAAACAAGGTAAAAAGAATGAAATAAAAGAAGTTAGTGATGGATATGCTAATAACTTTTTAATTAAAAATGGTTATGCAGTAAAATATACTAAGTCTAGTAGTGAAAGATTAGATGAAGAATTATTAAATAACAAGAAAGAAGAGGAAAAGAACACTAAGGCTGCTAATGAAATTAAAAATAAAATAGAGAAGGAAGAATTTGTTTTTAAAGTGCAAGCAGGACAAGATGGTAGAGTGTTTGGCTCAGTTTCTAGTAAGCAAATTTGTGATGAATTAAAAAGTAAGGGATATGATGTTGATAAGAAGATGATCTTAATAAATGAGAGTTTATCTTCACTTGGAACATTTTTGGTGGATGTTCAATTATATAAAAAGGTGGTTGCTAAGATTAAAGTTAGATTAATTAAGAAGTAGGTGAGATTATGAATAAAGAATTACCTAAGAATATTGAGGCGGAAAAAAGTTTAATTGGTTCGATGTTTTGGTCTAGAGATTCCCTTCAAAAGGGATGTGAAGAGGTAGAAAAAGAAGTTTTCTATCTTGAGAGTAATGCTAAAATATTCGAGGCTATTAAAGAACTTTATTTGAATAATTCACCTGTTGATATTACTTCTGTTACTACTTATTTAATTAGTACTAATAAGATAAAAGAAGTAGGTGGGGTAGAATATTTAAATGAGATTGTTAACTCTGTTGCTACAGGAGCTAATATTGAATATTATATAAATTTGGTTAGTGAAAAGTATACTTTGAGAAAGATGATTGAGGTGGCTACAGAGATTGTTACTAAGGCTACTAATGTTGATGTTAGTGCTGCGGATACAATTGATGATGCTGAAAGAGAAATTCTTAATATATCAAAGTTTAGGAAGACAAGTGAATTTAGAAATGTTCAGGATGTACTTGTAAAAGCTCAAAATGATTTAGAGATGTTATCTAAAAATAATGGTAAGATTAATGGACTTACTACTGGATTTGGAGAGTTGGATTCTTTGACTGAAGGATTACATCCAACACAACTTGTTATTATAGCAGCAAGACCCGCTGTTGGTAAAACTGCGTTTGCACTTAATTTAGCTTTAGCGGCTGCTAAGAGTACGAAGAAGAATATTGCTATTTTTTCTCTTGAGATGCCTGCAGAACAGCTTATTATGAGAATGATTAGTTCTTTAGGACAAATTGATAATAAGAAATTATCTACTGGTAAGTTAGAGAATGAAGATTGGCGTAGATTTAATGAGGCTATTAGTATATTATCGGATACTAATATATACTTTCACGATGCTGGAGGAGTTACTCCTTCTGAGATAAAGGCTAAATGTAGAAGACTGGCTACTAGTGGTGAGGGATTGGGTCTTGTTATAATTGACTATTTGCAGCTTATTGATTCTTCTTCTAGGTATTCTGGCTCAAGACAACAAGAGGTGTCTGAGATATCTAGATCACTTAAAACTATGGCATTAGAACTTGAAGTTCCTGTTATTGCTTTGTCACAGTTATCTAGAAGTGTTGAGAAGAGAGAGGATAAGAAACCGGTACTTAGTGATTTGAGAGAATCTGGATCAATAGAGCAGGATGCTGATATAGTAGCAGCCCTTCACGCACCAGATGTTGAAGTACCCGTAGGTGATGAAGTTCCTAATCCTATTCAACTTATTATATTGAAACATAGAAATGGTCCTACTAAAACTATTGATTTACTGTTTAAAAAGAGGACTTCAACGTTTTTGTCTATAAAAAGGGAGAGTGGTGCTAGTGCAAAATAATAAATGGGGATTTGGTTTAATAGTGTTTGTTATATTAACTTCTTTATTTATATTTTTACTTGTGTTTACTAGAGATTATTCTAGTGAACCATCAATTGTATATAGTGTTTATTTGGATGGTAAGAATATTGGAACTATTGCTTCTAAAGATAGTTTTGAAGAGTTTATAAATACTAAAGAAGATGAATTAAAAAAGAAATATGAAGTTGATACAGTACATACTCCTAAAGGGGTAGAAATAAAGAAGAATTTAACTTATAATACTAAAGTTGATACTGATTTAGATGTATATAATAAAATAATTAGTAATAAGAAGTTTACTGTAAATGGTTATGAAATTACTATAACTGATCCTGAAGAGGATAATAAGCAGCAGAAGATTTATGTTTTATCTAAAGATATATTTGATGAGGCTGTAGAAAATACGATTAAGGCTTTTGTTGATAAAGATCAATATGAGAAGTTTGTTTCTGGTACACAAGAAGAGATAAAAGATTTAGGCAGTATAATAGAGAATATTGATTTAGAGGAAACTATTACTTATAAAGAAGCGCTTATTTCTACGGATGAGAAGATATTTACTGATGTTGGTGAACTTAGTAAGTATTTGTTGTATGGAACACTAGATCAACAAGAAACTTATCAGGTAAAAGCAGATGATACTATTGAATCTATTGCTAATGCTCATAAACTTAATGTTCAAGAGTTTTTAGTGGCTAATCCTGAATTTACTAGTGAGAATAATTTGCTCTATGAATCACAGTCAGTAGTTGTTGGACTTATTGAACCTATTATTTCAGTAGTTGTAGATGTACATAGCGTTGGTGAAGAAGAGAGAGATTATGATACTGAAATTCAATATGATTCTAGTCAGTATGTCGGCTATCAATCTGTTGTTCGTGAAGGAGAAAATGGTTTATATAAAGTAACTAGAAAATCACAATATGTTAATGGTCGATTGATATCTGGTACTGTTGCTAATTCAACAGAGATTAAGCCAGCAGTAAATAAGGTTATTGTTAAGGGTGAAAAATATGCTCCTAATGTTGCAGATCTTTCATATTGGGCTTGGCCTACTGAAAAGCCTTATACTATAACTACTTATTATGAGTATCGTTGGGGAACTTTCCATAATGCTATTGATATATATGTTGGTTATGGCTCTCCTATATATGCTGCTAATAATGGCGTAGTTGCGGTGGCTATTGGTGGATGTTATGCTGGTAATACTCGTTGTAATGGTGGAAGAGGTAATTATGTTGTTATTAATCATAATGCTGGTGGTTATTATACAATGTATATGCACCTTAAAGATATTAATGTTTCAGTAGGACAGACTGTTGCAAGAGGACAGAAGATTGCTACTATGGGTAATTCTGGTTCTGTTTATCCAATTCCTTCCTCATATAATCCTTATGGTGGAACACACTTAGATTTTTCAGTTAGAATGGGTAGTCCTAATGGTTCTACGATTAATCCTCTAAACTTATATTGATGAGAGTTAGTGTTTTATCTTCTGGAAGTAAAGGTAATACTACATATATTGAAACTGATAATGCTAAGATATTGATTGATATTGGTAATAGTGCTAAATATGTAAAGGAGAAATTAGAGGAGTTTGGTACTGTTCCTGAATCAATAGATGCTATACTTATTACTCATACGCATATAGATCATATAAAGGGACTTAAAACATTTGAAAAGAAATATCATACTCCTGTATATATGACGGATATTATGAGAGAAACATTAGATTATGTTGATAATTATAATTATATAGAAGATGAGTTTGATATAAAGGATATTCGTGTGACTTCTATTAGGACGTCACACGATGCTCCAGATTCTAGAGGGTATATTATCACTAATGGTGATAAATCGATTGTTTATATAACAGATACTGGTTATATAAATAAAAAATATTTTGATATTTTAAAGAATAAAGATTTATATATAATGGAATCTAATCATGATATAGAGATGCTTTCTAATAGTAGTTATCCTTTTAATCTTAGACAGAGAATTTTGTCAGATAAAGGTCATTTATCAAATTATGATTCTTCTAAATACTTAAGTTCTTTTGTAGGAGACAATACTAAGTATATATTATTAGCTCATTTGTCTCACGAGAATAATACGGAAAGTTTAGCTTATGATACATTAATAAATAGACTAAATGAAGATAATAAGCAAGTATCAAATGTTATTGTTGCTAAACAAGATGAAGAAACGGATTTGATTACTATATGATAAAAATAATTTGTGTTGGTAAAGTAAAAGAAAGATATTTGAGAGATGGCATTGAAGATTATACTAAGAGAATAAGTAAATATCATAAGATTTCAATAATAGAGCTTGAAGATTCTAATATGAAAGAAGAAGCTAATAAAATATTAAAATGTATTGATGATAAGAGTTTTGTTGTTACATTAGAAATAAATGGTAAGGAGATGAGTTCATTAGAATTTTCTTCATTAATTGATAAGACATTTATTTCTAATTCTAATATTTGTTTTGTAATAGGAGGATCTGATGGCCTTGATGATACTGTAAAGGAAAGATCAAACTTTAGTTTATCTTTTTCTAAGTTTACATTTCCTCATCAATTATTTAGATTAGTATTTTTAGAACAGTTATATAGAACTTTTAAAATTATGCATAATGAAACATATCATAAATGAAATAGAATTTAATTCTATTTTTTTCATTGATAAAACTTTGTTGATGTGATAAAATTGTTTAGTAGGAGGAAGAATTATGTATTGTATAAATTGTGGTAATAAAGTAGATGATAATGCTTATGTTTGTGTTAATTGTGGAATTATATTACATAATAGAAGTAATACAAAAATAAATAGAAATAGCTCTAATTTATCAGGAGTTATTGGAATAGTTTTTGGAGTATTTTCTTTCATATTATCTTTTATGTGTTTTTTTGTTGATATAAGTGAAGTAGGAATGTATACTACTATTTCTGAAAGATTGTTTTATGCATTAGGTTTTACGATATTTCCTATTATGTGTACTGTTATATCTCTTATTTTTGCCTTAATGAATAAAGATAATAAATGTAATAGAGTAGGACTTGGTTTGGCTTTAGCATCTGCTTTTCTTATTATTAGTGAGTTTTTTGTTATAGGAATTTATTAATATGTATAATTTTGATTATAAGAAGAGTTTAGGGCAAAATTTTTTAAAAGATGATAATATAGTTGATAAGATAGTTAATTCTATTGAATATGGTGATAATGATCTTGTACTTGAAATAGGTCCTGGAGCGGGAGCTCTTTCTAAGAGACTGCTAGAAAAAGTTTCTTTTGCAGTTTTATATGAAATAGATACTAGATTAGAGAGAATATTAAATAAAGAGTTATCTTGTTATAATAATTATGAAATTATTTTTGATGATTTTTTGAATAGAGATATTAAGAGTGATATTGCAAAATATAATTATGATAATCTTTATGTTGTAGCTAATTTACCTTACTATATAACTACTCCGATTATAAGTAAGATAATTGAATCTGATATAGATGTAAAAGAGATAGTTATTATGATTCAGAAGGAGGTAGCGGATAGGTTATGTGCTCTACCAGGTAGTAAGGAATATGGACAAATAACAGTATTTCTTAACTATTTTTATGATATTGAGAGAGTTGTTAATGTTAGTAAAAACTGTTTTGTACCAAAACCTAGAGTTGATTCTGCGGTTATTAAAATGAAGAAAAAAGAAAATAGGGAATATTTAAAGGATCTTTCTTTCTTTCAAAGACTTGTTAAAGATAGTTTTAGATATAAGAGAAAGACTATTAAAAATAATCTTAGTAATTATGATTTGGTTAAAGTAGATAATATTTTAAATAAATATGGTTTTGATATTAGTTCTCGTAGTGAGACTATACCTTATTATGTTTTTGTAGAGTTAGCAAATGAGTTAGTTAAATAACTCATTTTTGTTATATTTTTTACTTTGTTTACATATTATTTTATGGGTGAATGAATATGTTTCAAGTAGGTGATTTAGTTACTAGAAAGTCTTATGATAATGATATAGTATTTAGAATTATTGATATTAGTGATAATAATTATATATTAAAAGGGGAATTTGTTAGGTTGTATGCTGATAGTCCTAAGGATGATTTAAAGATATATGGTCAAAAAGAAGAGGATGATTTTGAGCCATCAGTAGATGTTTTTAGAAGTTTGGATAGGGATTCTTATTTTTATCTACCTGGGAAGATAGTGCATATTGATCAAGATAAGAGTTTTCTTGATAAATGTATGAGTTTCTATAAGAAGAATAGGATTAAAGCGTATGGAATTTATGCTGATAATAAAGATTTATCAGAGGTAGTAGAGAATAATTTATCTAAATATAATCCAGATATACTTGTTATTACAGGACACGATGCATTATATCGTAAGAAGAGAAAAGATGGTAAGTATAAGAGTAGTAGTGAGTTTGCTAATGCTATTAGAACTGCTAGAGGGTATGAGAATTCACATGAGAAACTTATTGTGATAGCTGGTGCTTGTCAATCTAATTATGAAGAGCTTATTAAAGCTGGGGCTAACTTTGCTTCTAGTCCTAAGAGAATTAATATACACGCTCTTGATCCGGCTATTATTGCTACTTGTCTTGCTTTTTCGGATAGAAATAAGGACATAGATTTAATAAAGATATTGAATAAAACTAAATATGGTCCTGATGGAATAGGAGGGATTATTACTAAGGGTACTATGTATATTGGTTATCCTAGGTAGGAATATGACATTAAAAAAAATAAAAGATGATATTGATAGTAAAGTGGGGGATAGTGTAAAGATTATCTATAATGGTAGTAGAAATAAGAAAGAAGAATATTCTGGAGTGATTGCGGAAACTTATAATTATATTTTTATAGTAAAAACAGGTAGTGCAGAGGTAAAAAGCTTTAGTTATTGCGATGTTTTGACAAATACAATAGAGATTTTTTTTGATAAAGTGTAAAATTTGATAAAATTACTTGCAATTATAACTGAAATAATATACAATGTAATTGGAAAGTATTTTCTAGAAGGAGTTGATAGACATGAAGATTACTTCAGTGACTGTTCGTAAAATTGACAAAGAAAATTCAAGAATGAAAGGAATTGCATCTGTACTTATCGATGATTGTTTTGCTGTTCACGATATTAGAATAATCGAAGGTGATAATGGATTATTCATTGCTATGCCTAGTAAGCCTACTGCTACTGGTGGACATAGAGATACAGCACATCCTATTGATAAGGATACAAGAAAGATGTTCGAAGATGCTATCTTTGAAGAATACAATAAAGCTGAATAGTTACATTATTAATTGTGATGTATTAAAAGTCATTGGTTTTAAACTGATGACTTTTTTGTGATATTTTATTTATTTATTTCATAAACTTTTTTAGGAGGAAATATATGGATAAAGTAAAAGAGATAGATAATGGTTTTAATCACGGACTTACGATAGCAGAGCGAAAGAGCATAGTTATTAGTGGAGTAAAAAAAATAGAGAGCTTTGATAATGAAGAGTTTTTGATGGAAACAACACTTGGCTTTTTAGTTATAAAGGGTTCTGATTTAGAGATTATTAAATTAGATACTTATCAGGGAAATGTTTCAATAAAGGGAAGAATAGATAGTCTTGTTTATTTAGATGAAGTAAATAAGAAAGATAAAGAGAATTCTTTGCTTAGTAAGTTGTTTAAATGATATTGAAGATACAGATCTTATCTTTAATATATTCTTTCTTTTTTGGTGTTATTTTCTTTTTATTACTTGAAGTTAATTATAGATTTTTATATGAAGGTAAGCTTGTTTATAGAATAATAATTTCTTTTTTATTTGTGATAATAATTTCTTTGGGATATTTTTTGGGCCTTTTGAAGATTAATAATGGAATTATTCATATATATTTTTTATTATCTTTGTTTACAGGTTATTTGGTATCTTTTGTCATATATAATAAAATTAATTGTAAAAAAAAATAAGGTGTGATATAATGACAGTATAAGAAGGTGATAAATAAATGGCTAAGAGAAAAAGTAATAAAAAAGCTAAGCGAAGAATTTTTGTCTTTTTTATATTTTTTGGTGCTATTATTGGATCACTTAGTTATAGTTTTTTTACTAATGTAGAAAAGATAATTGAAATTAAGAAAGATAAGAGTGGATTAAATACTAAGCTTGCTGATTTACAAGAAGAAGAAAAGGTTTTGAATTCGGATATTAAGAAACTTCAGGATCCTGAGTATGTGGCTAGATATGCGAGAGAGAAGTATTTGTATTCTAAAGATGGGGAACTTATTATAAGACTTCCAGATGATAATTAATATATAAAAATAAAAAAACGAGAATTAAATCTCGTTTTTATTTTGTTTGTTATCTGTTTTCTTTTTATTAGGTTTCTTTTCTTTTTTTGGAGCATCTTCTTGTTTTTGATCTTGTTCTTTTGTTTCATCTTTTACTTCATCTTTTTTTAAATGTCCATTTTTTACTAGATAATCTATTTCTTCTTTAGTAATAGTTTCTTCTTCTAGTAGGGTATTAGCTATTAATGCTAATAAATCTTTGTTTTCAGTTATTATTTTTTTAGTTTTTTCATAGCAGTTGTTGATGATAGAACGCATTTCTTCATCTATTTCGTGGGCTACTGTATCAGATATATTTCTGTTCTTTGTGTAATCTCTACCTAAGAAGGTGTTTCCATCTGGTTCTTCTAGCATCATTGGCCCAAGATTACTCATACCGTATTCTGTTACCATACTTCTAGCAATTTTAGTAGCTTTTTTGAAGTCATCGTGAGCACCTGTTGTTACTTCACCGAATGTTATTTCTTCAGCAACTCTTCCACCTAATAATCCACATATAGATTCTAGAAGTTCGTTTTTAGTGTAGTTAAATGCTTCTTCTTTTGGTGTCATCATAGTGTAACCACCGGCATTACCTCTTGGTATTATTGTTATCTTTTGTACTTCATTAGCACCATCTAGTTTAAGTCCCATTACAGCGTGACCAGCTTCGTGGAAGGCTACTAGTTTCTTTTCTTTGTCTGTGTATTTCTTTGTTACTTTAGCTGGTCCCATTAGAACTCTATCAGTTGCTTCGTCTATTTCTGCCATTGTTATTTCATTTTTGTTTCTTCTTACTGCAAGTAGGGCAGCTTCGTTAAGTAGGTTTTCTAGGTCTGCACCTGAGAAACCTGGAGTTCTTTTTGCTAAGTATTCTAGAGTTATATTTTTATCTAGAGTTTTGTTTTTAGCGTGAACTTTTAGTATTTCCATTCTAGAGTTTTTATCTGGTAGATTAACTGTTATTTGTCTATCAAATCTTCCTGGTCTAAGTAGGGCAGGGTCTAATACATCTGGTCTATTAGTAGCAGCGATGATAATTATACCTTCGTTGGCTCCAAAGCCATCCATTTCTGTTAGTAGTTGGTTTAGTGTTTGTTCTCTCTCATCGTGTCCTCCACCTAAACCTGTTCCTCTTTGACGACCTACAGCATCTATTTCATCTATGAATATTAGACAAGGTGCATTCATTTTTGCTTGTTTGAACATATCTCTTACACGAGAAGCACCAATACCTACGAATAGTTCTACGAAGTCTGAACCACTTATATAGTAGAATGGTACTTTTGCTTCTCCAGCTACAGCTCTAGCAAGTAATGTTTTACCTGTTCCTGGAGGGCCTACTAGCATAACTCCTTTAGGTATTCTAGCACCCATACTTGTAAATTTCTTTGGGTTCTTTAAGAAGTCTATTAGTTCTTGTACTTCTTCTTTTTCTTCAGTAAGACCAGCAACATCTTTAAATGTGGCTCTACTTTCTTCTACTAGTTTTGCTCTTGATTTACCGAAGTCCATTGATTTACTTCCACTTCCTAATTGTCTTGTGAAAATCCAAATAGTTATTCCTCCAAGGATTAGTAGGGGAACTACATCAATTACAACAGCAAGCCAAGATGAAGCTTCTGGATCGTTTTTAACTGTTAATTGGAAATCGCTTGTTTTTTCTTTTGCTTCAGTTATTTTTGATATAAATTCATCAGAATATGGTAGGTATAGAATGAAGGATTCATTATCTTTATAACTTTCTAGTTTTCCTACTAATTCATAAGTTTCTGTTCTTACTTTTGGAGTTATAGTAAGTTCTGTTATTTTACCTCCGTTTAAATCTTGAATAAATTCATCATAGGTTAATTCTTTTACACTATTGTCAAATAATTTAAATACTATAAGACAACCTATAATAAATACTAGTAAAAATGTATAGGGAGCTAGGCTCTTTCTTATATTTTTTTTATTCATACTTATCCTCTCTTTCTTGGCACTTTAATATTATATCACACTTTTCTTCTTTTTTAGTACAAAATTTACTTTTTTTGATGTTTGGTATCCAAATTATATTGTCACTACTATCTACTAGTAGGGGATAGCTATTTCTTTTAGTTATTGGTATTTTATTTTCTATAAATATTTCTTTAATTTTTTTCTTATGATTACATCCTTTTAGTATAATATAGTCGCCTTCTTTTCTATTTCTAAAGTATAGTGGGGGAGATATATTATTTAGATTAATACGACATATAGAGTTGCTATCACTTTCTTCTTGTTTTTCTTTTATTATTGTGAAGTTATTTATAGTTAAAGTGTTTTCAAACTTGATTTTGTAGTCTTCTTCTTTGAAAGTTTTATCTTCTATTCTTATGATATTATATTCTTTTATTAATCTTTTATTTAAAGGAAGATCTAGTGTTATATTGGGCTTTTGATTATTTATTAATTTTAGAATACTAGTAATATGCTTTTCAGTAATGATATTACTTTGATTTAAATATATATTATTCATTATATAGTATAGAGTATTCTTTTTTAGAAATTCATCTAATTTATTTAATTCTTCTATATATATAATATTATTTATATATATATTATTAATATTCTTTTTTACTAAGTCTTTAATATAATTATCATATTCTTCTAGTGTTTCTGAATACTTAATAAATTTTTTATGAACATACTTGTCTTCTTTTTTTAGAAGGGGTAATATATATTTTCGATATCTGTTTCTAGTATAATTAGTGTTTGTGTTTGAATTGTCAATAAAATATGTTATATTGTGTGATTTATTATATTCTATAATATCTTCTTTTGTTAGAGATATTAATGGTCTAATTATTTGATAGTCTTTTACTTTACTTATTCTTTTGAAGCCAGCATATCCTTCGATGTTTGAACCTCTTACTATTTTCATTAGAATTGTTTCTATTAAATCGTCACCGTGATGGGCTAAAAATAACATATTTGAATTATACTTTTTTAATATTTCTTCGTAGAAGGCATATCTTTTTTTTCTGGCTTCGTTTTCAAAGTTGTTTTCACTATAGTCTTTAATAGTCATTACTTCAAAGATGAGGTTATGTTTAGTACAATAGTCTCTTAGATAAGCTTCTTCTTTAATACTTTCTTCTCTTACATTATGATTGATATGACATACTACTATTTTATTAGTTTTTTCTTCTAGTAGGTTTAAGAGACACATAGAGTCAGGGCCTGCTGATACACCTACTACGACATAATTTTTAAAGTTAAAGTCGTTTAAAATGTTATTCATATTTTGCTCCTTTCGCATATATTATAGCAGATATTTTATTATTTTAAAATATTTCTTTTGACATTTATATTTTTTTGTTATATAATTCATTAGTGAGGTGAAAATTAAAACAAGATGACAAGTGTTCAAGAAGTGTTATTTTCTTCCTTTTTATCAGGAGCATTGCTTCAAAAGAATAGTCTTAGTTATTCTGAACTTGCTACTTCACTTACTGTATTTTCAACTACAAATGATATAGTAGTGTATGAGCCTGATAATGATTGTGATAAGTTGACTGATTTTGTTGACTTTGAAGAGAATAGAATAGTTTTGAAACAAACTGTAAATGGAAAATCTTTTCACAATGGTAAGTTTGTAGATGCTAGATCATATTTAGAAAGTCTTACTACTGAAGAAATTAGGGATTATTTTGGTATTAAGAATTATGATAAAACACCTACAAAACCATTTGTGAGAATGTTAAGAAAATAAATTTATGTTATTATAAGAAAAACTCTAACTAAATAATCAGTTAGAGTTTTTTGTTAATTCATTTTTATAAGATAATATTTCTTTTTGCCTCTTCTTATTATGTGATAATTTCTAGATTTAGTTATTTGATAGTTTTCATCGTTTATTATATCTCCATCTAGAGTTATAGCATTATTTGATAGGAATTCTCTTGCTTCTCTTCTTGATGAAGTAATATTATTATTTACTAATATGTTTAGTATTGTATCTTCATCTACATTATATGTTGGTATTCCTTTGAAGGCTAATTCTATTTCATTGTCTGTTAATTCTTTGATGTTGCCTGTGAATAATGATTCTGATATTTTAACAGCGGTATCAGCATCTTTTTTACTATGGATATCTTTTACTACTTCGTAAGCTAATGCTTTTTGAGCTAATCTAAGTTCTGGTTTTTCTTCGTGTTTTTTCATGATGTCTTCGATTTCTTCTTTAGTTAAGAAAGTAAATACTTTTAGATATTCTAGTACTTTAGAGTCGTCAGCATTTATTAGGTACTGATATATTTCATAAGGAGATGTTTTTTCTTTATCTA
>ERZ857969.2492-NODE-2492-length-20971-cov-42.744215_pt1 | contig 20971 bp, 10 predicted proteins | sample MGYA00519864_ERZ857969 | MGnify/ENA primary metagenome ERZ857969 (study PRJEB31778, sample SAMEA3449382) | human gut metagenome | biome: human gut; feature: human-associated habitat; material: faeces | place: United Kingdom | collected 2010/2012 ... | reverse complement strand
ATTGCTTATTATCCGCACCCAAAAAGTTGCATTTATAAGTTGAACTCAAGTTTTATAAACTTTTTACTTCATCAAACACAACTGCCAGCTTTCGGCAGCAAAATAAAATTCTAGTTTAAACATTCACGAGAAATTCGTCATAAGTTACTCTAATATCTTATTAGAGCAGGTCTTTGGTACGCCTTTCTCAAAATAAAAAACAATTAATCTAATATTATTAGACATGAGACAAAACAAAATGATTATGCGGTCTTTAGTACTGCTGGGTGCACTGTTTTTCTGGGGAAACAGCTTCGCCCAAATTAGTTTATCTGTAAACAAGCAGACCATCAAGCAGATTATACCGCAAATTGAAAAAGCTAGCGGTTATAACGTATTCTACACAGACAAACTTCCCAATCTTGAAACAAAAAAGGATTTAAATGTATCAAATGCTTCACTTGAAGCCGTATTGAAAGAATTATTTAAAGGAACGAAAATCTCCTTTGAAATAAAAGCAAACAAGCAGATTTTGCTGTTCCAGCAAACCAACAAATCCGTAGGTGCTAAAAAGAAAGTAACCGGTAGAATCGTAGACGAAAATGATGAGCCGCTTATCGGAGCTTCCGTTATTATCAAAGGCTCTACACAAGGAACAATAACCAACATTGACGGTGAATATACATTGGAAGATGTGCCGGAGAAAGCTACTCTAACCGTTTCTTACGTAGGCTATATACCGGCATCTGTTGCTGTCAACGGTAAAAACGCAATCAATGTAGTGCTGCAAGAAGATTCAAAGACTTTGGAAGAAGTTGTTGTTATCGGTTATGGTACCGTAAAAAAGAAAGACTTGACCGGTGCAGTAGGTTCTGTGGGAGGTGCAGAAGTAGCCGCCCGTAAAACAACTTCCCTTTCCACCGCTTTGCAAGGAACCATCCCAGGGTTAATGGTAACCCGTAACAATAATGCGCCTGGTGCAAATGCAGACAAGATATATGTACGTGGTATCACAACCATCGGGAATTCAGATCCTCTGGTTATCGTTGATGGAGTGCCTGGTGACATCAATTCAGTAAATGCCAACGACGTTGAGAGCATTTCTGTATTGAAAGATGCTGCTTCCGCTGCTATCTATGGTTCTCGTGCCGCTGCTGGCGTTATTCTTGTCACCACCAAAAGAGCCAGTGACAAGGAACTGTCATTGACCTATAACGGTGAATTCGGTTGGGAAATACCTACCGCAGAGCCTGAGGTTGTAGGCGTGCAACGTTTTCTGGAAATGGCTAATGAATTACGATATACAGATAATCCGGACGGTGGCAAATACCAAGCCTATTCAGAAGACCAAGTTAATAACTGGGTGAAAAACAATGCAACCAATCCCAACCAGTATCCTATAACCGACTGGCAAGATCTGATTCTTGAGAAATCCGCAACCCGTCAAAGTCACAGTATCCACCTTTCAGGCGGCAGCAAGGTCGTTAAGACCAAAGCATCCTTGGCGTATGATGAAGTAGGCGGTCTGTACGGTGACCGTTATTTCCAACGCTATACATTACGTGTAAACAATGACTTCAACATTACCCAAAAGTTAAGTGCTACATTGGACTTCAATGTTAAGCGCACTAAACACCACATGCCGCAATTCACTCCATTCGGAATGATGCGCTACATGCCTGCTATTTATGCAGGAGTATGGGATGACGGCCGTATAGCTGAAGGCAAATCGGGAGCCAACCCTTATGGATTGATGAAATTGGGTGGTACAACAGAAAAATGGTACACAGCATTGGGCGGTAAAGCATCTATTGATTTCAAGCCTTTTGACGGATTTAAAATTTCAGCAATCGTTGCTCCCCGCTTTAATTACGACAAGTTCAAAACATTCAAGAAAGCAGCCAGCTATACATTGGCAGATGATCCCAATACAATAGGGGGATACTTAGATAACAGCGGACTATACAACACAACCAAACTCTCAGAAACCCGCAATGACAGCTACAATGTCACTACGCAATTAATAGTAAACTATGCAAAGAAGTTTGCCGGAAAACATGACATCAACCTAATGGCAGGTTACGAAAACTATTACGAATATATTGAAGAATTAGGTGCTGACAGAGACGGATACGTTCTCACGAACTTTCCATACCTCAATAATGGACCTAAAGATTTAATTGGCAACTCTGGAAAAGGAAAAGAGTACGCTTATCGTTCCTACTTCGGACGTGTCATGTACAGCTATGCCGACAGATATTTATTCCAGGCCAATATACGTCATGACGGCTCATCACGTTTTGCAAAGAAACACAGATGGGGTACATTCCCTTCCTTCTCTGCCGGTTGGGTACTCAGCGAAGAAAATTTCATGAAGAATCTTAATTGGGAATGGCTGTCATTCTTGAAGATTAGAGCTACATGGGGAGCATTGGGTAATGAACGTATTGGCGATTTTCCATATATGTCAACCATTGCATTTGGGAACACTATTTTCTATCAAAACAACGGTATTTATTTTGACCAAACTGCATCTCAACAGAAATATGCCATTGAAAATGTAACATGGGAGAAAACTGAATCTACAGACATTGGGTTAGACATTTCTTTCTTGAACAACCGCTTACGTGTGAACGGTGACTATTACTGGAAAAATACTAAAGACATGCTATTAGCAATGGCTATCCCTGATTTTCTAGGATTCTCTGACCCAGACGTCAATGCCGGCAAAATGTCAACCAAAGGTTATGAATTGAATGTCAGCTGGAATGACCACATCGGTGACTTCAGCTACGGAATAGCCATTAACTTCTCTGACTTCACCTCCAAAATGGGGGATTTACAAGGAACCCAATTCCTCGGTGACAAAGTTAAAATGGAAGGCAGTGAATTCAATGAGTGGTATGGCTATGTTAGCGATGGTCTTTTCCTGACAGAAGAAGACTTAAAGAATTCTCCCAAAATCAATGATAAGAACACTCAATTGGGCGATATTAAATACAAAGACATATCTGGTCCTGACGGTGTACCCGACGGAAAGATTTCTCCTGAATATGACCGAGTATTACTAGGCAGCTCATTACCCCATTTCCTATATGGTGGTAATATCAATTTGGGCTACAAAAATTTTGACCTTTCATTGGCATTCCAAGGTGTCGGAAAACAAAATGCACGCTTGGCAAGAGAAATGGTAGAATCATTCCGTAACAATTACGGGAATTTCCCCGCCATCATTGATGGAAACTATTGGAGTCCTTATAATACGGACGAACAAAACGCAGTTGCCAAATATCCTCGTCTAACCCATGTAAACAAAAGTTCCAACTATGCCATGTCAGATTATTGGCTGTTCAACGGAGGTTATTTCCGTCTCAAAAATATAACTTTAGGCTATACATTCCCTAAAGAATGGATGAACGCAATAGGTATCAAAGGTGCACGCATTTATGCCAGTGCTTCCGATCTATTCTGTTTGAGCAAATATCCGAAAGGATGGGACCCTGAAATGGGAGTAAGTGAATATCCTATCACAACATCTATATTGTTAGGCGTATCTGTTAACTTTTAAAAGAAAGAAAAAAAATGAAACATAAATTTATAATATTAGCTTTAGGACTTGGATTTTTAGCAAGTTCCTGCAATGACTTGGACTTAGTTCCATTGTCTGAGGCCTCCACTGAAAACTGGTATTCTTCAGAAGAAGAACTATTGATGGCTGCCAATGAATTCTATAAAATCGGATATTGGAATAAAATGAACCAGGGACTTCTGGAACAAGCCACCGACAACTTCACCTATAGAAATGTGAATCGTTGCAACCTCCTAGACGGTACAGTAAATGGTGATGGTGGAACAGAGAACTGGTATCCAGTAGAGCAATGGCAATCAAACTATAAATGTATAACGATGGCCAATACATTTCTTGAAAAATCTGAGCGCGCCGAAAAGGCTGGTGTCTCTGAAAAAATATTGAATCAATACAGAGGAGAAGCTTACTTTACAAGAGCTTGTAAATATGCAGTACTCGTTTCTTTCTTTGGTGATGTTGTCTGGCTAGATAAGAATATTTACATTGAAGAAGCCTTCCAAAAAGGACGTACTCCAAAAAAAGAGATTATACCTTTAATTTACCAAGACTTCGACAAAGCAATTTCTATGTTACCAGTATCTTATACCGGTAACTCGACACAACGTTTCACAAAAGGTGCTGCATTAGCCATGAAAGCACGTTTTGCCCTTTACATGGGTGATTGGGAACTTGCGGCCGAATCAGCTAAAGCGTGTATGAATTTGCAAGCTTATCAATTACATCCCGACTTCAGCGACTTATTTCTGATGAATACCAAAAATTCCATAGAAAGCATTCTTGTATTCCCACGTTCCGTGCAATACAACATTCTATACGATGCTACTGCCACAAAAAATGAGCTGCCTAGAAATGCTGGAGGATACGGTTCGTATGCACCCTCTTGGGACTTGTTGGCTTCGTTCCTCTGTACAGATGGGTTGCCCATTGACGAGTCACCTCTTTTTGATCCCCACAATCCTTTCAAGAACCGTGACCCCCGTTGTACTGCCACCATTGTAGAATTTGGAACCCGCCATTGTAGCTTTGACTTTGATCCTCATCCCGATGCATTAAAAGTAATGAACTACAAAACCGGTAAAATGGTAACCAACCAAGATACCCGTGCCAATGCGCAATACACCTCATTCAATGCATTGCTATGGAAAAAGGGTATTGACGATTCTTGGGTAGATAACAAACAAAAAGTGGAAAGTGACTATATTGAAATACGTTACGCAGAAGTATTGTTGACTTATGCAGAAGCCATGATTGAACTGAACAAGATTGACGAATCTGTATTAGAAGCCATCAATAGTGTACGTGCCAGAGCATACGGAGTGAAATCTTCTGAAACAGACAAATATCCGGCAGTAACAGCACGTGACCAAAAGTCCTTACGCCAGACAGTCAGACTGGAACGTCGCGTAGAGTTTGCTAAAGAAGGCCTCCGCTACATGGACCTCATCCGTTGGAAATTGGCAACCAAAGCTCTGAACACCAAGAACTACGGTATTCTATATCCTGCTGACATATTAAGAGACAAAGTTACATCAAAAGGACTGTGGTTCTGGCCCACTACACCACAGATAGATGAAGATGGAATCGCAGACTTCTCTGCTATGGAGAAAGAAGGCTTAATCCAAGTACTTTCCCAGCGCAAATGGGATGAACGGCAGTATTTATGGCCAATACCCACATCTGAAATCATCATTAATGAAAACATGAAACAGAATCCAGGGTATTAATCAATTAGACGTTATACGTAAAAAGATTGCGAATAAAAGGATAAACAAACTGTAATGAAAGGACTGCCCCTGCAAATTAAAAATCCAGGGCAGCCCTTTTATACCGTTTCCACAACAAAATAAAGAACCGCATATTTATGAGAAGAATTATATTAATTTTAAGTTTGTTGTTCAGTAGCCAGCTTATCACAGCCTCCAATCTATTGATAGAAGCAGAAAGCTTTGACCAAAAAGGAGGATGGGTAGTAGACCAGCAATTCATGGACCTTATGGGTTCACCCTATCTAATGGCTCATGGAATGGGAGTCCCGGTTGAGGATGCTTCCACTACCATATCTTTTCCCGAGAGCGGTACATATTATGTATATGTACGTACCTATAACTGGACTTCTCCCTGGTATGATGGCAAAGGACCTGGAAAGTTCACTCTAAAAATCGGTAATAAAAAGCTGCCTGTAGTTTTAGGGGATGAAGGTAACCAATGGATGTGGCAACCCGCCGGAAAAATTTCAGTAAAGGCTGGGAATAGTAATCTAACATTAAAAGACTTGACCGGTTTCAATGGCCGTTGCGATGCTATTTATTTTACAACAGAAAAAGAGCAACTACCTCCTAACGAAACTGTACAACTGACAGATTTCCGTAAAAAGATGCTGGATATTCCAGCCGAACCGGAGCAATACTCCTATGATGTGATTGTAACTGGTGGCGGTATAGCCGGTATGTGTGCAGCCGCAACCGCTTCCAGATTGGGATGCAAAGTGGCATTAATCAACGACCGCCCAGTACTTGGCGGCAATAATAGCTCTGAAGTCAGGGTTCACTTAGGGGGCAATATCGGAGTAGGCCCCAATTCCGGACTGGGACGTATGATAAGAGAATTCGGACATTCTAAAGAAGGAAATGCCAAACCTGCCGCAAACTATGAAGATGAAAAGAAGGAGCTTTTTATCGCCAATGAAAAGAATATCACCCTTTATGCCAACTACCGTGCCATATCTGTAAAGACCGATGGCAACAGAATAGAATCTGTCATCATCAAGCATATAGAGAATGGAAAAGAAGTGGAACTGAAAGCACCATTGTTCTCCGACTGTACCGGAGACGGCACCATCGGGTATCTGGCCGGTGCAGACTACAACATGGGACGCGAATCCCGTACCGAATACGGAGAAGAGCTGGCACCGATTCAACCGGACAAAATGACAATGGGTTCATCCGTACAATGGTACTCTGCAGACAAAGGTAAACCTACCCGTTTCCCTATTTTCTCGTACGGTCTGCAATTCAATGAAAAGAATTGCGAAAAAGTGACGATGGGTGAATGGAAATGGGAAACCGGCATGAACTTCAATCAAATCGACGACTTCGAACGTATACGTGATTATGGCTTAATGGTCATCTATTCTAACTGGAGTTTTCTGAAAAATGAATTAAAGGACAACAAGAAATATAAGAACCGCGCATTGGACTGGGTAGCCTATATTGCCGGAAAACGCGAGTCACGCCGATTGTTGGGCGATTATATTCTAAAGCAAGATGATATAGATAAAAATGTCTATCACGAAGATGCCTCCTTCGTCACAACCTGGAGCATCGACCTGCATTTCCCGGATTCGCTCAATGCATCACACTTTCCTGATGCGCCTTTCAAAGCAGCAACCAAACACATCCATATATATCCTTATGCAGTGCCCTATCGCTGCCTATATTCCAGAAATATCGAGAATCTTTTTATGGCGGGCCGCAATATCAGTGTTACCCATGTGGCACTGGGCACTGTCCGCGTAATGCGTACCACCGGAATGATGGGCGAAGTTGTCGGGATGGCAGCTTCCTTATGTAAAAAGTACAACACCACTCCGAGAGGAGTATATCAGAAACACCTACCGGAATTGAAAGCACTGATGAAAGAGGGAGTAGGAAAAAAAGAAGGGATTCCCGATAATCAGAAGTTCAATGAACAAAAATTATTAAAAAAGCCTCGTATATTTGCCATTGAAAAAAACAAGAAGTAAGAAACACGTTGATACTACAATTTAAGTATTAATAAAACACGCATATCATGAAAAATATTCTAACATTATTATTTGTCCTTTTCGGAGGATATTCGTTACACGCACAAGATACCTGCTACGGCCTTCTGAGAAATGACACTTTAACCATCGGGAACAATTTGGTCGAACGTACCTTTTTGTGGAACGGGGGAAATATCATAACTTACCGCCTGACCGACAAGAGTAATGGAAAATCATGGAAGAACCACAGCCTTACTCCAGATTTCAGAGTAACGAAAGATTTGCCGCAACCATCAAACGGTTCACTCAAAGTAGTTCCCGTAAAAGAGACTAAAATATTTCCCGCTTATCTGAAAGTAGAAGTTTCTTTCAGCCTGGAGAAGCTAGATATAAAACGGGTATATCGTATTTATGATGATTGTCCAGCCATAGCCTGCGACACCTATTTAAGAGGAACAGTAAACAGTATTTTCGGAGGCAGAGAAGTTAGTGCAGCCGACCGGAAGAATATTGAATTCGCCGAAGACATGAAATCTAAAGAAGTAACCGCTGTACTAGACCAGTTACATTTCCAAGGACAACATTGGCACGCTCGCAGCGTGGAATTTTCCGATGTTACCGACTGGCACAACAACCTGGTTTTCGAGAAAGAGATTATTTCCTACCGCAAACTGGGATATCGCGGCAATCTGCTGTTTGCCTTTAATGGCGAGGACAACTGTGGCATCTTCTTTTTAAAAGAGGCTCCCTGCTCTTCGGTACAATTAGCCTATCAAGGAAAGGATTTTCTGACTGATTTCGGAAAGTTTACAGTAACCGGTCTGGGCATTACCGAGAAAGACGTGACTCCCGACCGTTGGACCAAAACATACGGATGTGTATTGGGAATATACGGAGAAGATGAACTGAGCCGCCTACAAGCGCTTCGTTCATATCAGAAGAATATACGTACTTACCGGGCCGACCGCGACGAGATGATTATGATGAACACCTGGGGAGACCGTAGCCAGGACTCAAAAGTAAACGAATCCTTCTGTTTGAAAGAACTGGAACGCGCCGCCCGTCTGGGAATCACCCATTTCCAGATTGATGATGGCTGGCAAATAGGTAAAAGTCCTAATTCAGCTGTAGCCCGCGGTTCATTCAAGAACATTTGGGACAATAAAGACTACTGGAAACCCGATCCGCAAAAGTATCCACGTGGTTTGCATCCCATCGTAAAGCGTGGCAAGGAATTAGGTATTGAAATCGGTCTTTGGTTCAATCCCAGCATACAAAATGATTTTGCCGATTGGCAGAAAGATGCGCAAGCACTCATCAGCCTCTATCGCGAATACGGCATCAAAATATTCAAGATAGACGGGCTCACCATTCCCAGTAAAGAAGCCGAAACAAACCTGCACCGCTTATTCAACAAAGTGCTGGAAGAGACGGACGAGGCAGTGATTTTCAACCTTGATGCGACAGCCAGCCGCCGCGGAGGCTACCACATGTTCAATGAATATGGAAATATCTTTCTGGAAAACCGTTATACCGACTGGCAGAACTACTATCCTTACTGGACTTTGCGTAACCTCTGGATGCTTTCCAAATATGTTCCGGCAGAAAAGCTGCAAATAGAGTTCTTGAACAAATGGAGAAATACGGATAAATATAAAGGAGAAGTCTTCGCTCCAGAAAACTATTCATTTGAATATCTGTTTGCTACGACTTTAGCAGGACAGCCGCTTGCCTGGATGGAAGGTACCAATCTACCCGAGGAAGCATTTACATTACGAGAACATACAGAAGCCTACAAGAAATTTCAGCATGACATGCATTCCGGCACTATCCTACCCATAGGAGATGAACCATCGGGACGCTCTTGGACCGGCTTCCAGTCTCTAAAGAAAGATAGAGGATACTTGATTGTGTACCGTGAAAATCATCCAGAAGGGACTACAGAAGTCGATACCTGGCTGCCAGAAGGTGTCACAGTAAGATGTATCCCATTGATGGGACACGGCAAAGCGATGACAGCAGTAACCGGAAAGAAAGGAAGGCTGGAAATCTCTCTGCCATCAATCAATGACTATGTTGTCTACAAGTATGAAATTAAAAACAAACGCTAAAATAAAGACTGACATGAAAATCACAAGGAGTATACTCTTAATCGCCTTCTTGATGCTGTTTTACCGAGCCTTCGGACAACCTGCCGAACGGCTGATTCGGATACAGATCACTCCCAATCATACAGACTGGCTATATAAGCCAGGCGAAAAAATAAAATTCAGCATTACGGTACTGAAAAACAACGTACCAATTCCTGACACAGAAATTCGGTACGAGATTTCAGAAGATATGATGAAGCCTCACAAAGAAGGCATATTGCAAGCTGAAAAAGGGACAGCCACGGTGGAAGCCAAAACAATGGAAAAACCTGGCTTTCTCCGTTGCCAAGCCTTTGTTAAATATGGAGGACGTGAATACCAAGGGATAGTAACCGTTGGAATCAATCCAGAAAAATTAAAACCTATCACATCATTGCCCGAAGACTTTCTAAATTTCTGGGAAACAGCAAAACTCCAGGCTCAAAAGACACCAATGGATGTACAAATGACCCTTGTACCCGAACGTTGTACAGAGAAAGTGAATGTATTCCATGTGAATATACAGAATTATGAATCCCATACACGCTTATACGGCATGCTGGCTATGCCTAAAGCAAAAGGTCGATATCCCGCAGTTTTAAAGCTACCAGGTGCAGGAATACGTTCTTATGCCGGAGATGTGGAACATGCTGCCAATGGCTGGATTGTTTTCGAAATAGGAATACACGGTATTCCGGTCAACATGTCAGGACCGGTATATACCAATCTCTATATGGGAGCATTAAAAGGGTACCACACGTTCAATCTGGATAATCGGGATAAATACTATTATAAACGTGTATATCTAGGCTGTGTACGTGCCATTGACTTTATTTATTCCCTACCACAATTCGATGGGAGCAATTTGATAACATTCGGCAGTAGCCAAGGAGGAGGATTGTCCATCGTGACAGCTGGACTTGATTCACGTGTCAAAGGACTGGTAGCCTTTTACCCTGCTCTTTGTGACATGGTCGGCTATATACATAACCGTGCCGGAGGATGGCCACACATGTTTAACAAGCAAGAAAATCAGACTGCAGAAAAGGCAAATACAGCACGTTATTATGACGCAGTTAATTTTGCACGCCAAATAAAAGTTCCCGGATTCTACTCATTCGGATATAATGATATGGTCTGTCCACCCACTACTACCTATTCTGCCTACAATGTAATTCAAGCACCCAAACAAATATTAGTATCCGAAGAAACGGCTCATTATGCCTACCCAGAACAATGGGCAGCCGCATGGAAATGGGTCGCTGATTTCTTTCAACAAAACAAATAAAAACTATAAGAATCATGAGAATACTTTTTTTTATTACAACACTGCTTTTCATCATCCCGAACATGTTCGGACAAAAGGAATATCGTCTGAACTCACCGGACGGCAAGTTGGAGGTTACCTTATATATAGGTGACCGGATCACTTACGAGCTGACGGAAGAAGGGCATACATTGGTAGCCCCCTCTCCCTTATCAGTACATCTGGATAATGGGACAGTCTGGGGTAACGGCTCCCATCTTAAGAGAGTCAGTCATCGCCAGGCAAATGAGGTGATTCCCTCTCCTTTCTACAAACGCAGTGAAGTAAAGGATGTCTATAATGAAATGACGTTAAGTTTCCGGGAACATTTCAACCTCATTTTCAGAATGTACAATGAAGGAATGGCATACCGGTTCGCAGCGACCGGAAACAGACCGTTCAAAGTTACAAACGAAGAAGCCGCCTTCAACTTCAACAAGGACTACAAATCGATTGTTCCTTATGTAAAAGATGGCGATAAACAACCGATAGAAGCCCAGTTCTCCAACTCTTTTGAAAACACCTATACACATATAGAGCTATCCGGACTGAACCCCCAAAGACTGATGTTTACCCCCGTAGTAATAGAGCAGGAAAACGGCCGTAAACTTTGTATTGCCGAATCCGACGTGGAGAGCTATCCGGGCATGTTCCTCATCAACAGAAACGGGGGAACAGCACTCACTTCCGCTTTTGCCGCCGTCCCCAAAACAAAAAAACAAGGCGGGCATAACCAACTGCAAATATTAGTCACAGAGCGTGAAAACTACATTGCTTCCTGCCAGCCGAAAGCCAAACTACCCTGGCGCATCATTGTTGTGGCAAGAAATGACAAGGAGCTGGCAGATAACGATATGGTTTATAAGCTGGCTGCTCCATCACGCATGAAAGACATCTCATGGATACGTCCGGGCAAAGTGGCCTGGGAATGGTGGAACCATTGGGGAATCAAAGGCGTGGATTTCGAAGCTGGAATAAACAATGAAACATACATGCACTATATCGACTTCGCCTCCCGGCATGGCATCGAGTATGTGATTCTGGATGAAGGCTGGGCTGTCAACCTCAAGGCTGACCTTTTCCAAATTGTACCGGAAATTGATTTAAAAAAGCTCACGTCCTATGCCAGGCAAAAGAATGTAGGACTCATCCTTTGGGCAGGCTACCATGCCTTTGCCCGCGACATGGAACATGTATGCAAGCACTATTCCGAAATGGGCATCAAAGGATTCAAGATTGACTTTATGGACAGGGATGACCAGGAAATGGTAGACTTCCACTACCGGGCTGCCGAAACTGCCGCTAAATATAAGTTGATGGTAGACTTTCACGGCACGTACAAACCTACCGGGCTGAACCGCACTTATCCCAATGTCATCAACTATGAAGCCGTTCACGGGCTGGAACAGATGAAGTGGAGCGACATCCGTACCGACCAGGTAACCTACGATGTCACCATGCCATTCATCCGTATGCTGGCCGGACCGGTGGACTATACACAAGGCGCCATGCACAATGCCAACAAACGGTGTTACCACTCCTCAATGGATACCCCAATGAGCCAGGGAACCCGTTGCCGCCAATTAGCTGAATATGTAGTATTTGAATCACCATTGAACATGTTGTGCGACAGTCCCACCAATTACGACCGTGAAGAAGAATGCACGGAATTCATCGCTACCATCCCTACCGTTTGGGAACAAACAATAGCCATGAATGGAGAAATTGGAAAATGCATTACAATGGCGCGCAGGAAAGGAGATGTCTGGTATGTCGGCTCCCTGACCAATTGGGATGCACGTACTCTGACACTGGACCTTTCTTTCCTCGGTGCAGGCAGATGGAAAGCGGAAATGTTTCATGACGGAGTGAATGCCAACCGCCTGGCTTCCGACTACCAAAAGACCGTCACAGACATTCCTGCATCCCGTAAACTGACCGTCAAAATGGCACAAGGAGGCGGATGCGCATTGAAAATATACAAAGAATAATCCATAGGCTTTTTAAACGTTAACTGATACATACGATTTATGAAAATTAAAAGATTAATGATTACTTGTTTGCTCGCAGTGTCTGTACTGGGAGGCAAGTCACAAGCACAAGACTTATTGTCCAATGTTTACGGACGCGATTACCAGCTACTGAATGGGAAGTGGGGAGCCATTGTAGACCTTTATGACCAAGGAGAAAGGATGCAGGTGTACAAAAACAGAAAACCTCAAGACAACAAGCAATTTTATGAATACTCTTTCGACGGAGGTTTGGTCCTGAATGTACCTGCCGATTTCAATTCACAAATGCCCGAGTTGAAATTTTATGAAGGAACAGTATGGTACGGACGCTCTTTCGATACCCCAAAGACTGACGGCAAACGTTTGTTTCTCTATTTCGGTGCGGTAAGTTACCGTAGCAAAATATATCTGAACGGGGAGAAAATAGCCAGTCATGAAGGCGGATTCACTCCCTTCCAGGTGGAAATCACAGATAAGGTAAAGCAAAAGGACAACTTCCTGGTGGTGAAAGTCAACAATACCCGCACCACGGATGCCATCCCTGCCATGTCCTTTGACTGGTGGAATTACGGCGGCATCACACGCGATGTAATGTTGGTAAGCGTTCCACAAAGCTACATCAAAGACCATTTCATCCAGTTGGACAAGGTACAATCCAACCTGATTCGTGCCAAAGTAACCTTATCCGAAGCAAAGCCTGGCATCAACGTACAAGTCGCCATCCCCGAATTGGGCATCAGACAGAACATGACTACCGATGCCAACGGAATTGCCCAGGCCACTATCAAAACCAAAAAACTGCAACGTTGGTCACCGGATGCTCCAAAGCTGTATGATGTAACCATCACTTCGGAAAGTGACCGGCTCAACGAGCAAATTGGTTTCCGTAACCTTTATGTAAAAGGCGAAGATATCTATCTGAACGACCAGCCCATCTTCCTGCGCAGTATCAGCTTCCACGAGGAAATTCCGCAACGCCGCGGGCGTGCCTTCTCTGAAGCGGACGCAACAATGCTGTTGTCCGAAGCCAAAGAGCTGGGTGCCAACATGATTCGTCTGGCACATTATCCACAAAATGAATATACTGTCCGCCTGGCAGAAAGAATGGGATTTCTTTTATGGGAAGAGATACCTATCTGGCAAGGGATTGACTTCAAGAATACCGCTACCCGTGAGAAAGCAGGCAGAATGATTAAAGAGATGGTGATGCGCGACAAAAACCGTTGTTCCGTTGCCTTTTGGGGGATTGCCAATGAAACAGCCACTTCCGCCCCGCGCAATGAATTTCTGAAACACATGAAACAATGTTGCCTGGACATCGACTCAACCCGTCTGATTACGGCCGCCTTCGATTTGGTACGCTTCAACCGCGAAAGCCGGAACTTTGAGATGAATGACTCCATTATCAACATCCTGGACATGGTAGCCATCAACAAATATATGGGATGGTATCATGACTGGCCACTGGCTCCGGACCAGGCTGTCTGGAATGTAGCTCCCGGCAAACCTCTTTTCATTTCCGAGTTCGGAGGCGAAGCGCTCTATGGCAAACATGGCGACGCGGAAGTCAAGAGTTCTTGGAGTGAGGATTATCAGGCACAACTCTACAAGGACAATCTGGAAATGTTTAAGCATATCCCCAACCTGCGCGGAACATCGCCGTGGATTCTTTTGGATTTCCGTTCTCCCTTCCGTTTCCATCCACACCAGGGAGGGGAATGGAACCGTAAAGGACTGGTTTCCGACCAGGGACAACGCAAAAAAGCATGGTACATCATGCGTGATTACTATAACCAAAAGAAAACAGAACAATGAAGCACAAAATAAAACACTACATGGCTGCCCTCCTCCTGACCTCTATGGTCTGGAGCGGGCATGCCCAAGAAAAGAATGAAATGGACTTGTCCGGTGAATGGGCATTCCAGACAGATGTCATGGACTTCCGGAGAGGTTCACTGGACGTACGTTACTGCCATCGCCTGCAGGAAAGCATCGTTCTGCCGGGAATTACGGATGACTATAAAATAGGCTACAAATCTCCTTACCGCCACCTGGATAGGCTGACCCGTGTCTACGAATATATGGGCCCCGCATGGTACCAGCGGGAAATAGAGATTCCTGCGGCATGGAAAGGCAAACGCATCTTCCTCTATTTTGAACGTACACACTGGCTCAGTTCGGTATATGTAGGCAAAGAAGAAGTGAGTAAAATAGACTACATCAGTATTCCCCACAACCACGAACTGACCCAATGGCTACATCCAGGCAAAAAAGAACTGATAACTTTCTGCATAGACAACCGCTACCAGTACGATACCCATAAATGGGACCATGCCCACTCCGAATTTACCCAAATAAACTGGAACGGAGTATTGGGCGAAATTAAGCTGGTAGCTGTAGACCCGGTCTATGTAGATGACATGCAGGTCTATCCGGACATCAAGAACAAAAGCATCAAAGTCAAAATGACTGTCCGCAACTGTACAGAACATACCGCCAGCGGCAAAATATCCTTCCACGTGACAGGAAAGGACTATAGACTGCAAAAGGAAGTACCGGTAACAGTGACCGATTCCATTACTTATATCGAGGAAGAGATGTTTTTGGGTAAGGATATCCATTTGTGGAATGAGTTCCATCCCAATCTTTATACGTTGGACTGTAAGCTGACTTCCAGTGTAGAGGGCCAATCCTATGCACATGAGAAAAGCACAACTTTCGGTATGCGCGAAGTAGAGGCCGGTGAGGACCATATCATCCTTAATGGCGAACCCATACACCTGCGCGGTACCGTTGAAAACGCAGTGTTCCCCAAGACCGGCTACGCTCCCGTGGACGATGCCTCTTGGGAACGTGTACTCCGTATCCTGAAAGAATATGGCATGAACCATATGCGCTTCCACTCCTGGTGTCCTCCTGCCGCTGCGTTCCGTATGGCAGACAAGCTGGGTGTCTATCTGGAGGTGGAAATGCCGATGTGGGGTAAAGACGCCCAGCCCGATGAGAAGCGCTGGAATTTCTTCCGTCGCGAGCTGCGGGGTATCTTGAAAGAATATGGGAATCACCCTTCCTTCATTCTCTACTGTAACGGAAACGAAATTACCGGCGATTTCAGTTTCATAGAAGAGCTTACCGCCACGGCCCGCCAGTTGGATAACCGCCGTCTATACAGCGGTTCCACAGCCCGCACACGTGTCAAATCAGACCAGTTCTACATTACCCATCAGACTACCAAAGGACACATGGCCATCTACGAAGGACGCCCTTATACAAACTGGGACAAAAACAAGGAACTGGGAGTAGGCCTGCCCATCATCTCGCATGAATCCGGACAGCGGTGCATCTATCCCAATTTCGAGGAAATGAAGAACTTCACCGGCCCCGTACAAGCGCGTAATTTCGAGATATTCCGTGAACTGCTGGACAAGAACCACATGCTCGACCAGGCACATGACTTCTTCCGTGCTTCTGGAGCCTTGACCGCCATAGAGTACAAGGATGTCATAGAAGCCCAGTTGCGCACTTATCTGAAAGGCGGTTTCCAATTACTGTCTCTGAATGATTTTACCGGACAAGGATATGCACCGGTAGGCATTCTCGATCCTTTCTGGAATACCAAAGGGCTCATCACACCGGAAAAGTGGCGCGAGTTCTGTGCACCGACTGTCGCATTGCTCCGTTTCGACAAACGCGCACTTTACAATGATGAAGTGTTTGAAGGAAAAGCGGAAATATACAATTATGGACCTGCCCTATTGAAAAACGCAAAAATCAATTGGAGGATCACCGACAGCAACGGTAAAACCCTTAAGAGCGGAAAACTGAAAACACAAACTGTCGGAAAGAACGGGGTATTTCCACTTGGCAGTTTCAGTTATGCATTGGACAATATCACTGAACCACAGAAGCTGACGGTCCATCTTTCTGTTGCACACGTAAAAAACAGCTGGGATATCTGGGTATATCCCCGTCATAGCAACTTAATGCAGTCCACTAGTGAAGTGCTCTACACCACAGTATTCGATGAAAAAGCAAAACAACACCTTGCCGATGGCAAGAAAGTGGTACTCTGCCCCAAACCTTCCAAAGTAAAAGGTCGTAAATCCGTGTTCCACAATCACTTTTGGAATCCGATAATGTTCAAATGGCCTCCTATGACCATTGGCTGTCTGATTCATGACGACCAGCCTATATTCGAGCATTTCATAACTTCCTACCATACTGACTGGCAGTGGTGGGACATTCTGGAAAATGCCAAGGTTATTGAGATGAAAGATGCTCCGGCAGCACTGCGGCCTTTCATACAAGTAATAGACCATTACGACAATAATGAAAAGCTCGGTATTGGTTTCGAAGCAAAAGTGAAGAAAGGCAGTCTACTGGTACTGGCCGTAGATACCCAGAAAAACATCAACGAACGTCCTGCCACCCAGCAATTGCTGGAAAGCATTGACCGCTACGTAAAGAGTGACAAATTCGCTCCGCAAATTACCGTTGACGAGTCCTACATTGAATCATTCTTAAAGAAATAAATAAAGGAAATATGATGAAATTATTCTTGCTTTGGGCTCTTTTGTTGCTGCCGGTCGGACCGGCAGCAGCACAAGAGATAAAAATGTCACAAACAGCTCCATTGGAACAAGTTTATGGAGAAACAGTAGAAGATGATGCCTTACTGCCCATGAATGAACTGGATATGGATTTCGGCTATGCCCTCTATGAGACAACCGTTGATGTGGAAGAAGAGAATCCCACACTAACTATTGAAAACGTACGGGATTATGCTGTGGTCTATGCAGACGGCAAACTGCAAGGATATTTAAAAGATAGCAGTAAAAGTCTGAAAACCAATCTACCGATAGGTATACACAAACTTAGTATCTATACTGAAAATATCGGACGTATTACCTATGGCCCTGAAATTCTGGACAATTCAAAAGGTATCTACGGCAGCATAACATTGGGAAAGAAAGATTTAGAAGGCTGGAAGATGACCCCATTGGAAATTAAGGAATGCGATGTGGCCGGAATAACTTTCAAAGAAGGCGCCTCCTCCATCCCCTGCTTCCGTAAAGGTTGTGTCACAGTAAGCAATCCGGCACAAGAGACCTTTCTTGACGTGTCTGGCTGGGGAATGGGAGAAGTCTGGATAAACGGGCAATACTTGGGTGCCTACTGGGAGGAAAATGCAGAAAAGACCCTGGAGATACCTGCTGGTGCTCTGATAGCAGGTAATAATGAAATAGTGGTATTTGAACTAAAAAATAACGAACAAGCTTCCATGACACTAACCGATAAGCCTATTTTCAAATAAGCCCTTGCATGTACTTGTTTATATTCCTTAAAAAAACGACCTTTGTGTAGGAGCAGATTCCGAAAAACGTGTCTTATTTAATGAGAATAGCATAATTATATATATCATGAAGAAACTAACATTTATCAGTTGCCTCCTTTTAAGTGGTTGCCTGGCCGGAGCAATGGCTGCAAACAAAAAGCAACCCATCTACAAAGATGCCAAAGCTCCCATTGAGGAGCGTGTAAATGACCTGGTCAGCAGAATGACACTGGAAGAAAAGGTACAACAACTCAACCAGTACACTTTGGGGCGGAATAACAACGAGAACAATCGTGGTGAGGAAGTAAAAAAAATTCCTGCCACACTAGGCTCCCTCATTTATTTTGATGAAGATGCCAATCTGCGTAACGAGGCTCAGAGAAAAGCAATGGAAGAATCACGTCTGGGTATCCCCATCCTTTTCGGATACGACGTCATCCACGGGTTCCGTACCATTTATCCCATCTCTTTGGGACAAGCATGTTCTTGGAATCCCCAATTGGTAGAACAAGCATGTGCCGTTGCCGCCCAGGAAGCACGCATGTCCGGGGTAGACTGGACTTTTTCCCCTATGATTGACGTGGCAAGAGACGGACGCTGGGGACGTGTTGCAGAGGGCTATGGCGAAGACCCTTATACCAATGCTGTATTCGGTGTCGCATCCATCAAAGGATACCAAGGTGAAGACATGTCCGACAGCAAGCGAGTAGCCGCCTGCCTTAAACATTATATCGGATACGGCGCTTCTGAAGCAGGACGTGACTATGTTTATACGGAAATCTCCAATCAGACTCTGTGGGACACCTATATTCCTCCCTATGAAGCTGGCGTAAAAGCCGGTGCCGCTACTTTAATGAGTTCATTCAATGACATCAGCGGCACTCCCGGAAGCGCCAACCATTACACGATGACAGAAATTCTGAAGAACCGTTGGAAACACGACGGCTTTGTTGTTTCAGACTGGTCTGCAGTACCGCAACTTATTGACCAGGGCCATGCTGCCGACCGCAAAGAAGCTGCCCGTCTGGCTTTCAACGCCGGCCTAGAAATGGACATGATGGGGCATTGCTATGACAGGCATATGGCAAAGCTGGTGGAAGAAGGTAAAATAAGCATGCAACTGGTGGACGATGCAGTAAAACGCGTGCTCCGTATCAAATTCCGCCTTGGACTTTTTGACAATCCCTACACCCCGACATCTACAGAAAAAGAGCGCTTCCTCCTTCCACAAAGCCTGGCTATTGCAGAGAAACTGGCAGAAGAGAGCATTGTTCTACTGAAGAATGAAAACAAGGTACTCCCTCTGGCAAACGGGAACAAGCCAACTATCGCCGTCATGGGGCCTCTGGTAGAAAACTATGCCGAGCTCCTGGGGTCATGGTATGGACATGGACATGCAGAAGATGTCCTCCCCATCAAAAAGGCACTGGATGCAGAATTTGCAGGCAAGGCTGAACTGATTTATACCGAGGGTTGTGATTTCGACGGTAACGACACTTCCAAATTCAGTGAGGCACTGGCTGTAGCCCGGAAAGCAGATATCATTCTACTCTGTATGGGTGAAAAGAAAAAGTGGAGTGGCGAAAACGCATCGCGTTCCATCATAGAACTGCCTGCCATTCAAGAGAAATTCATTGCTGAAATGAAGAAAGCAGGCAAACCGATTGTTCTGGCACTGGCTAACGGACGTCCTTTGGGACTCTCTAAAGTGGAACCTCTCTGTGACGCCATCGTTGAAATGTGGCAACCGGGAGTACCTGGTGGTAAACCATTGGCAGGTGTCTTGTCCGGCCGGGTAAATCCTTCGGGCAAGCTTTCCATTACTTTTCCACGTTCCACCGGACAGATTCCAATCTATTACAATCAGCGCAAAACAGCCCGTCCACAAAGTGGCAAATATCAAAACATCCCCTCTACCCCACTGTATGAATTCGGATACGGCTTGAGTTATACCACCTTTAATTATGGTAATATCAACTTGCCCAAAGAAACCATCAGACGCGGTGAAAAGTTGGTAATGGAAATCCCAGTCACCAATGTAGGCAAACGTGACGGTGCAGAAGTGGTGCATTGGTTTATCTCAGACCCATTTAGCACGATTACCCGTCCATGCAAAGAGTTGAAGCACTTCGAAAAACAACTAATTAAAGCAGGTGAAACACATATATTCCGCTTTGAAATAGACCCGATGCGTGATCTTGGTTTTGTAAATGCCAATGGTGAACATTTCCTTGAAAATGGAGAATATTATGTAATAGTGAAAGACCAGAAAGTAAAATTCACGGTTATAGATTAATCTTCTTTTTATATTGCAGGCCATCCTCCTTTCATCATTCTAAAAGACAGATGGCCTGCAATTTCTATTTTAGAACAAATAAGTATACTGTTCTCCTAAAAATTTCTTGATATGCTTCAAGGCTTTGGTTATTTGGGCCTCCACTGTCTTGACAGAAATACCCATTTCCCCGGCAATTTCTTGATTAGTCTTCCCTTCCTCCCTACTTTTGCGATAAACCTGCCCACATTTGTCTGGAAGGGAACAAACAGCTTCTTCAATCAATCGATTCAGTTCTTCCATCTCCACCGAAGTATCAGCAGCAAGAGCATATCCATATTCTTCTCCTCCCTCGATGGGAACCGTATCCTTTTCATCGCGTAAAGCATTCAGGCAACGATTACGTGCAGACTGGAAAAGATAAGCCTTGAATGAGATTTTAAGAGTCAAGTCGGCCCTACCCTCCCACAAATTCATAAAGATAGAAAGGGCCAGTTCTTCTATCTCCTGCTTGTCTCTCAGATAAAGGGACATGAAGCGGCAGAGTGAAACAGCTGAATTCAACTTGCAAATGCAACAGAATTCTGATTAATAATTTGTTTAA
>ERZ857969.2487-NODE-2487-length-20986-cov-7.908891_pt1 | contig 20986 bp, 17 predicted proteins | sample MGYA00519864_ERZ857969 | MGnify/ENA primary metagenome ERZ857969 (study PRJEB31778, sample SAMEA3449382) | human gut metagenome | biome: human gut; feature: human-associated habitat; material: faeces | place: United Kingdom | collected 2010/2012 ... | reverse complement strand
GTCCATCTTGCCGATGGCGCCGATGTCGCCGCAGCAGATCTCCTTGGTCTCCTCGGCCTTCTTGCCCTTCATGGTGTACAGGCGGCCCAGCTTCTCGGTGTTGCCGGTGGTCATGTTATACAGGGACATGTCGCCGGTGACCTTGCCGCGGATGACCTTGATCATGGAGAACTTGCCGTACTGGTCGGAGATGGTCTTGAACACGAAGGCAGCGGTGGGGCCGTTGGGGTCATAGGCGACCTCGATGGCGTTGCCGTCATCGTCCTCGGCGGCCTCGGCGGGCATATCGGTGGCCACGGGCACCAGGTCCACGATGGTCTGCATCAGCATATCCACGCCCATGCCGGTGACGGCGGAGCCGCACAGCACGGGGCACACGCTGCCGTCGCGCACGCCGATCTTCAGGCCCTTGGCCATATCCTCGGCGGACAGCTCCATGGTCTCGAAGAACTTCTCCATCAGCTCCTCGTCGGCGCCGGCGGCAGCCTCCATCAGCTCAGCGCGCAGGGCCTCCACCTCGTCGGCCATGTCGCCGGGGATGGCGCACTCGCCCTTGGCATCGTAGGCCTTGTTGTGCAGCAGGTCCACGATGACGGTGACAGCCTTGTTGGCGTCGGCCTTGGTGGCCACGATGGGGGCGATGGCGGTGCCGTACTTGGCCTTGATGGCCTCAATGCAGGACGCGTAGTCGGAGTTGGCCTCCTCCACGCGGTTGATGAACATCATCCGGGGCTTCTTGCCCAGCATCTTCCAGGTACGCTCCATACCCACGGACAGGCCGTCCTTGGCATTGCCCACGATAACGGCGCACTCGGCGGCGCGGATAGCGCACACGGCCTCGCCGGAGAAATCGAAGTTGCCGGGGGCGTCCATGACGTTGATCTTCTTGCCCTTATACTGCACGGGGGCAAAGGCCAGGGAGATGGATATCTGGCGCTTGATCTCCTCGGCATCATAGTCGCAGGTGGTGTTGCCGTCGGCGGTCTTGCCCAGACGGTCGGTACCCTTGGTCATAAAGAGCATCTGCTCAGCCAGAGAGGTCTTGCCGGAGCCTCCGTGACCCAGCAGGGCGATATTGCGAATGTCGTTAGCAGTCATAGTGATGATGTTCTCCCTTCATTTTCTTGAAGTCCGCCGCCCACAGCCGCGGACAGTAGCTCAACGTACCGATTATATAGTATTTCTTCAAGCCTGACAACCTCTAATTTAGATATTTGTGGGAAAAGTGCGGGAGTATCCCGCACTTTTCGTCAGGTTGTACAATGGCAGGCTTTGTTCTATGGGCAAAGCGACGGAGTCTCCGTCAGTAGTGCTTCACCAGCCCCGCCAGTAATAGCGTCGGCAGCAGCCACAGCACCTGATACAGCACCATGGCAATGGGCGTCAGCAGGGCAAAATTGCCCACAGAGGTGAGATAGTAGGCCAGCGCCACACCCGCCGCCGCGCCGATGTAGCTAAGGATGGTGGCGGTCCGTACAGCCTTCACCGCCCGGCGGCTCCCGGCCACAGACTCCACCAGCGGCATAAGCCCCTCCCGGCAGATGGCCACGCAGGGCTGCTCGCCCTGCTGCTCCGCCAGCTGGGCCAGCGCCAGCCGCGTGGACACATCCGGATACACCGGCTTGGCGTCCACGCCGAATTTCCGCTTGATCAGCCCCGGTGTCACGTTGCCGCTTCGCACGGCCAGCACCGGCACGATGTGAAACCGCTTCAGCGTCCGCAGGGCCCATTCCGCGTTGCGGGAGGGCTGATATTTCACGGCAAACACCGCTGTCAGCGCCCCGTCTACCGCCAGAAACACACCGGTAGACAGCTTCATATCCCGGGGCAGGGCCACCTTGCGCTTTTTCATAAAGTACGCGCTGCCCATGAGCACCGTTTCGCCCCGGATATTGGCCTCCACGCCGCCCTCCTCGCAGTAGTTCACCCACTCCACCGACAGGTGAAAACCTCCCTCGGCGGTGAGCTGGCGCTCCAGCAGCGGCGTCAGGCTGCTGCCAGCCGCCCTGGCTACCGACGCGGCGTAGGACACCGCGCGGCTGCGCTCCTCGCCGAAGACCTTATAGCCGTTCAGTGTCACCGTTCCCGCCGGGAACAGATCGTCGTCCGTCAGCACCAGCCGCCGCGGCCGGCTGACCGCCTTCGCCCCAGCATAGCCTGCGGCTGCACAGCCGCTGCGGCTCAGCCGCCGGGACAGATAGTACATGGGCAGAGCCCCGCCGAGGGGAATCCCCAGCCCCGCGCCGGCGGTGGTCAGCGCCGTCAGCACCCAGGGGAAATCGCTCATATTCCCGCCGGAAAAGCACACCACGCCGGACAGCACCGCCGCCGTGGCCAGCACCAGCGGCAGGGCGTAATTCTGCCATCTCCGCGCCGGATCGGGCTTGCTGCACAGGCGGTAAAAGCCCTCTGCCGTCCCCTGCTGCCTGCATACGCCCGCCGCCGTCACCGACGCCACATAGGGCACGGTGCCGTTGAGCACCAGCAGATGGTAGGCGTTCCGCAGTGCCGACGCCTCCAGGTACAGCCCCCACTGGCAGGCCAGGATCAGCAGCGCGCCGGCGGCGGCATAGGGTGTGGCCCGGGTACTGCCCGTGACCATGCCGCACACACAGCAGATCAGCTGCGTCAGCACGGCGACAGCGGCACACAGCTCACAGCCCGCCTTTCCCTCACGCAGCAGCGACACAGCCTGCTTCCACACCGGCATACAGGCCAGCGCCGTCAGCAGCAGACCGCCGCCCAGCACGGCACAGCGTAGCAGTGCCTCGTCCAGCCACGCCGACGGCAGCTTTTCCAGCTCCTGCAGCACCGCCGCGGTCACCAGTGCCAGCGCCGGGAGCATCCCCCATATCAGTCCGCCGCGTAGTCGGCTGCACCGGCGCTTGACCTCCCGCAGCACGTCCTCCGGCAGGGGCTCCGGCTCCGGCGGTTCCTCCGGCTCCGGTTCCTCCTCCGGCTCGTCGAACAGCTGCTCGGTGTCCTGAAAAGCCGGACGGCGCCTCTGCTCCGCCGCCGGACGGTGGAACCTCTCCAGCACCGCCGCAAGACGCTCCCGCAGGGGCACCGGCTGGGCGATGACGCCGTCATCCTCGTCCTCCAGCACCGCGTCCACCGTCTGGGACATGATATCCTTCAACGCCACCCGATCCGGCGCGGGGGACTCGTATTCCGGCTCGTTTTTCTCCGGGGCAGCTGGCTCCGACGGGGCCTCCGCCTCAGATGGCGGTACTGCCTCCGATACCGGCACGGGAGCCTTTTTCTCTGCCGGCGTCTCCGGTATCGCCGCTTCCTCCGTCGGGACAGGCTGACGCCCACCCTTGCCGTACTCGGCAAGGATGGCCTCCAGTGAAAGCTCGTCCTCCTGCTCGTCGAACGCGCCGTATAGTTCCTCGTCCCGTCGCCTTCTCATGCTGTTCTTTCCTGTTTTCGTCCTGTTCCGTGTCGCTTTCCGTTATCCGCGCTGCCGCACAGCCTCGTACAGCAGTATGGCCGCCGCCGCGCTGGCGTTCAGCGAGGATATCTTCCCTTTCATGGGAATGCTCACCAGAAAATCGCAATTCTCCGCCGCCAGGCGGGTCATACCCGCCCCCTCGGAGCCGATGACAATGGCCGCCGGCCCCTTCAGATCGGCATTGTACAGCGTGGTATTCCCGTCCGCCGCCGTACCGAACACCCACACGCCCTGCTTTTTCAGGTCCTTCAGCAGCGCCGGAATGTTGGGCACCCGCGCCACTGGGATATAGCTCACCGCGCCGGCGGAGGTCTTTGCCACGATGGCCGTCAGCCCGGCGCTGCGCCGCTTGGGAATGATGACCCCATGGGCGCCGGCGCACTCGGCGGTACGCAGGATCGCGCCCAGGTTGTGGGGGTCGGATATCTCGTCGCACACCACCAGCAACGGCGCCTCGCCCCTGTCGGCGGCGGACTGCAGGATCTGCTCCACCGTGGCGTACTCCCGCACGGCCGCCAGAGCGATGACCCCCTGGTGGGCATGGGTGCGGCTCATGGCGTCCAGCTTCCGCCGGTCGGCATCCACCACCACGATGCCCGCGGCGCGGGCCTTGGAGGCGATGTGTCCCAGCGTCTTATCCGTCTCGCCCTTGGCAATGTAGATCTTGTCGATGGCCGTCTCCGTCCGCAGGGCCTCGATGACCGCGTTGCGGCCCTCGATGATGCCGTCCGCCTCGGCGTCGGGCAGCGGCCGTCTGTTCTCGGTGTCCTTTATCTCTCTCATGGGGCATACCTCGCGATCCATATAATTGTCACCAGTATACCACATCCTTTCGTCAATATAAAGGCACATTCATAGAAATTTTACAGGAAAACCCTCTGCCTTTGCCTTGAGACTTTCGGGCAGGTGTGGTATACTGATTAGAAATCATATTCCCCTCACAAGTCAAACGGAGGATAAATATATGTCCAATAACAACAGCAGCAACAATAACAACCGCGGCGGCAAGAACGGCAAAAACGGCGGTTTCCGCGGCGTTCTCACGCTGATCGTGTGGGCACTGGTGCTGACGGTGGCGTTCCAGTATTTCAACGCCTACAACAACAACGCCGCCAATAAGAGCACCAGCCACGAGATCAAATACAGCGACATGATCTCCATGATCGAAAAGGATCAGGTGAAGGAGATCCTGTTCAAGGACAGCACCATCTACGTCACCCCTGTGGACGGCTACGTCTTCACCGAGGAGGTCACCTCCGGCAGCAAGACGGAGACAAAAACCTACACCCAGTCCAAGGACTCCGGCCTGACGCTGTACACCGTGTACCTCTCCAACGCCGACCTGCTCCCCCTGCTGGAGGCGCACAATGTGGCCTATACCGGCTTCTACAAGGCCGAGATGAGCCCCTTCCTGATGATCATGATCCAGTATATTCTGCCCACCATCTTCATCGTGGGCGCGTTCATGCTGGTCATGCGTCTGATGAGCAAATCCGGAGGCGGCGGCTTCGGCGGCATCGGCAGTGTGGGCAAGGCCAACGCCAAGGTCTACATGGAGAAGTCCACCGGCGTCACCTTCAAGGATGTGGCCGGACAGGACGAGGCCAAGGAGTCGCTGGAGGAGATCATCGACTTCCTGCACAATCCCGGCAAATACACCGCCATCGGTGCCAAGCTGCCTAAGGGCGCGCTGCTGGTGGGCTCCCCCGGCACCGGCAAGACCCTGCTGGCCAAGGCTGTGGCCGGCGAGGCCGGCGTCCCCTTCTTCTCCATCTCCGGTTCCGACTTCGTGGAGATGTTCGTGGGCGTGGGCGCCAGCCGCGTCCGTGACCTGTTCAAGGAGGCCGCCAAGGTCGCCCCTTGCATTATCTTCATCGATGAGATCGACACCATCGGCAAATCCCGGGACGGCAGCCGCTTTGGCGGCAATGACGAGCGCGAGCAGACGCTGAACCAGCTGCTGGCCGAGCTGGACGGCTTTGACCCCAGCAAGGGCGTCATCGTGCTGGGCGCCACCAACCGCCCCGAGGTACTGGACAAGGCGCTGCTGCGCCCCGGCCGCTTCGACCGGCGCATCACCGTGGACCGGCCCAACCTGGCCGGCCGTCTGGCCACCTTGCAGGTCCACACCCGCAATATCCGCCTGGCCGAGGACGTGAACCTGGAAAAGATCGCCCAGGCCACCGCCGGCTGCGTGGGCGCCGACCTGGCCAACCTGGTGAACGAGGCCGCCCTGCGCGCCGTGCGTAAGGGCCGCCGGGCCGTAAATCAGGACGATCTGCTGGTGTCCTTTGAGCTGGTCATCGCCGGCAGCGAGAAGAAGGGCACCGTCATCACCGAGGCGGAAAAGCGCATCATCGCTTACCACGAGGTGGGTCACGCGCTGGTGGCGGCCAAGCAGAAGAATGCCCAGCCCGTCAGCAAGATCACCATCGTACCCCATACCCAGGGTGCGCTGGGCTACACCCTGCACCTGCCGGAGGAGGAAAAGTTCCTCATGTCCCGCGAGGACATTCTGACCGAGATCCGTACCCTGCTGGCCGGACGCTCCAGTGAGGAGGTGGTGTGCAACACCATGACCTCCGGCGCCGCCAACGACATCGAGCGCGCCACGGAGATGGCCCGGAACCTGGTGGCCCGCTTCGGCATGTGCGATGAGTTCGACATGATGGCCCTGGGAAGCGTCCAGAGCCAGTATCTGGACGGCGGCTACTCTATGACCTGCGCCCAGGAGACCTACGCCGCAGCCGACCGCGAGACCATCAAGATCCTGCGCCAGTGCCACGAGGAGGCCAAGCAGATCCTGCGGGAGAACCGGGAACTGCTGGACAAGATCGCCGCCTATCTGCTGAAGAAGGAGACGATCACCGGCCAGGAGATGATGGCCATCATCGAGGGCCGCGACCCGGAGACCGTGGACAACTACGGCGCCAGCAAGAGCAGCCAGCCTGCCTTCCGGCCCAGCGTACCGGAGACCATCGAGGCCCCCGCCAGGCACATCAACATCGTGTCCGAGCCCATCCCCATGCCGGACTACGATGAGAAGCCGGAGGATAAGGACCCGGAAAGCACCCCCGCCGGGGACAAACCGGCGGAGCACGCGGACGGCGACCCCGAATAAATGCACAGCAGCCCTGCGGCAGCGCCGCAGGGCTGTTTTCTTTTCAGTTTTCCGGCAGCTCCCGCACCCGTTCGCACAGCAGCGGCAGCGCCTTTTCAAACTCCACGCCGTACCACCCGGCCTGCGGGTCCCGCGCCGTGGCGTCGATACAGGCAAGTACAAATTCCACCGCCAGCGAAGCCGCCTGCTCCAGCGTCATGCCCCGCATGAGCCCGCCGGTGACGACGGCGGCGAAAATATCCCCCGTGCCGTGGAAGGATGCCGGGTTCCGCGGACCAAGACAGGTGAAATACGTCCCCGCGCCGCTGTCATAGCCCATAGCGCCCAGCTTATCCGGCGCAAAGGACACCCCGGTGAGGATCACCTTCTTCGCCCCCAACGCGGCCACCCCCCGCAGCAGCTCACGGGCAAAGCCCTCGTCCACCTCCTCCCGGTACGGCGTACCGGTCAGCAGACAGGCCTCCGTGATATTGGGCAGCGCCACGTCCGCCCGAGCTGTCAGGCGGGCCATCGCCGCCGGGAAAGCGCCGTCAAACCCGCTGTACAGCTTCCCGTGGTCCGCCATGGCCGGGTCCACGATCAGCAGCGTATCCGGGCTCTTCACCGCGTCGAAAAAGTCCATCACCTGCTGCACCTGGGGCGCGGAGGCGATGTAACCGGTATAGAGCGCGTCAAAATGCACCTGCTGGGACCGCCAGTGATCGGCGATGGCCGGCAGCTGGTCGCTGAGATCCCGGCTGACAAAGCCCGGAAACGCCGTGTGCGCACTGAGCACCGCCGTGGGCACGATGGCGCACTCCACCCCCATGGCGGAGATCACCGGCAGCGCCACCGTCAGCGAGCACCGCCCCAGACAGGAGATGTCCTGTATGGACGCTATTCGTTTCATAGAGCCGCCTCCTGTTCATCATACCAAAAAGGGAGAGGCACATGAATATGTGTCTTTCCCTTTTTGGTGCGGGCGGCGGGATTCGAACCCGCACGCCTGTTGGCAATGGAACCTAAATCCATCGAGTCTACCAATTCCACCACGCCCGCATATCCACGCCGTATTGTAGCACACTTCACGTCGGCGTGCAAGGAATGTTTTGCCTTTCCCCTCCACCCTATGCTATACTGTCATCAACAGTACACGAAAGGATGGTGCCCCATGAGCGAAAATGCCCTCGCCTTGGCGCGTCAGCACGCGCCCTGCTACATTTACTCCCGCGAGATCCTTACCGCACAGGCAGAGACTCTCCACAGGACCTTCCCCGGCTTTGATATTCTGTTCTCCGTGAAGGCCAACCCCTTCCCACCGGTAATACGGCACCTTGCGGCGCTGGGCATCGGCGCGGATGCGGCCAGTGCGGGTGAGGTCTGCCTGGCCGCGGAATGCGGGATCGCGCAAGAGGATATCTACTTCTCCGCAGCCGGCAAAAGCGATCGTGCACTGGCCGCCGCGTGGGATAACTGCCATCTGATCGCCGATTCTATCGGCGAGGTGCGGCGAATCGCCGCTATGGCCGCTGCCCGCGGCGAGACAAAGGCCATCGGCCTGCGCGTGAACCCCGCCTTCAGCATGGACGGCGGTGCGGGCGGGACATCCAAGTTCGGCATCGACGAGTCCGACCTCCCGGCACTGAAAACTCTGCTGCAAACGCTGCCGATAGCCGTCTGCGGCCTCCATATTCACCTGCGCTCCCAGAACCTCTCCGCGGACACTCTCGCCCGCTACTACAAAAACTGCTTCGCGCTGGCCCTCCGCGTCCGCGATATTCTGGACTGTGCCATCGAGTATATCAACTTCGGCGGCGGAGTAGGCATCGTTTACGACCCGGCGTGCCAACCGCCGCTGAACATGAGCACCTTGAAGCAATGTACGCAGGCCGTGGCAGAGGAAAACGCCCGTACCCTCCGCGCACGGCTGCTGGTGGAGTCCGGGCGGTTTCTGACAGCACAGGCGGGAACGTACTATCTGCCTGTGGTAGACAAGAAGACGTCCCACGGCACCACCTATGTCATCGTAGAAAACTGTCTCAACGGCTTCCAGAAGCCCTCTCTTGCCGCCATGCTGCGTAACGCCGCCGGAGAAGGCCCCCTTGCGCCTCAGGAACCTCTGTTTACCGGCGAGACCGCCTTCCCCATCACCGCCCTGCCTGCGGAGGATACCGGCATCACCGAGACCGTAGACATCGTAGGAAACCTCTGCTGCGCCGCGGACGTGCTGGCTAAGAACTTCACCGGTCCGGCGCTGGCGGTGGGAGATCTTGTGGCCGTGGGGAACACCGGGGCCTACGCCAGAACGCTGTCGCCGCTGCTGTTTTCCTCCCACGACGTCCCTGCGGAATTCTTGATCTGAAAAACAGGGCAGCCCGTTGGGCTGCCCTGCTTTCTTATTTCTCCCGTCTGATGGGCCGGATATACTTGAAGTACTGCCCCGGCACAAAATAGAAATACGTCATCCGTCCCGGCGTAGCGGTATCCAGCACACAGCCGTTGGCGGCGTAGTCAAAGTCCTGCATAGCGGTCTCCACCTTGTTCTCCACCGTGCGGCACTCCTGCTCATAGTCGAAGGGGCCGTGCTCAAACACCATATACTCCCCCTCCGGCACATCCATCAGCTCCAGCGGCGCGGGTATGGGGCCGCTGTAATCGGCGGGCAGGCGGACGCCGTAGCTCTCGATGCGGGGGTAGTTCCAGGCGCATAATGGCGTCGTCCATCTCATTGACGACGGTCTGGATCAGCTGCTGCCATTCGTACATAGGCTTGCTCCCTTCTCTCGCTGTGAACAGAATACACCCTTTTCGCCCCAAATGTTTGATACGAGTTGCTGTTAAAACAGGGACGGCTCCCGCCGTCCCTGTCCGCTTATTCCACTTCAGCAGCCTCCGCCGGCTCCTCCTGCCCCTGTCTGGGCAGCTGCTCGGGCCACTTGGCCCAGGTCTGGCGGATATAGGGGATCATCTGATCCCGGGGCATATCCAGTGCCGCGGCCAGCTCGCCGTAGAGCTGGTCCTCAGCCCGCTTGAGATAGCGCTCATCCATCTGGCTGACCTTCTTACCATGGCGCAGGGCCCACGCCCGCTTGCGGCAGATACCGTGGATCATGGCGGCCAGCTCGGCGCAGTCACAGCGGAGCACCAGCTGGTGGTAGAAATCCTTGGCAGCACGCATACCGCGCTCGGCGGGCTTCTGCTCCGGCAGGGCCGGCAGCGCGGCGATCAGTTTCAGCGCACAGTCACGGCTGATGATGGGACGCATGAGGACAGCGGTGTCCACCGGAGTCATAACGGTGCCGCCGCGGTACAGGGGAGAAAGATGATAGTAGACCTTGTCGCCGCCGTCATAGGCTAGACCGGATGGCCCTATGGACTCCACCCGGCAGACGCCCTCGCCGCCGTATACCACCAGATCACCCGCTGCAAACATCACACACGCTCCTTATCCGCAACATACATACACATATATACACAAAAAGGCACATGGCACACGACCATGCGTTCCCCTTTTGCTCACCATTACCTGACATCAGTATAACATATTCTGACGAAAAATGTAAGCACAAATTTTACCGTGACTGTCGATTTTCCCGGAAAGTTGTGATACAATGCAGGAAAACTTTTGCGAGGTGCAGCCATGAAAAAACCTGTCATCCATCCCTCCGCCTTTGTGGCGGACAACGCCACCGTCCGGGGCAGCGTGACCCTGGGCGCCAACAGCAGCGTGTTCTTCGGCGCGGTGCTGCGGGGCGACCGGGCGCCGATCACCATCGGTGCGGGCACGAATATCCAGGACAACTGTGTGGTGCACGTGGACTACGACCATCCGGTGACGGTGGGCGAAAACGTAACGGTGGGCCACGGGGCCATTCTCCATGGGTGCACCGTGGGTGACAACACCCTCATCGGCATGGGCGCCATCGTGCTGAACGGCGCGAAGGTCGGCAGCAACTGCCTGATCGGCGCGGGGGCGCTGGTACCGCAGAACGCGGAGATACCGGACGGGTCTTTGGCCTTCGGCTCCCCCGCCAAGATCAAAGGCCAGCTGGACGAGGTCGCCATTGCCGAGCTGCGGCAGGCGGCGCTGGACTACCAGAAGGAGGCCATTGCATACAAGACCGAGCAGGAACAATAAAAATATGCGCTCCGACCAAGAGCCGGTGCGCATGGCTGAAAAGCGGCCCCCGGCTGTGCCGGGGGCCGCTGACCGTTTAGACAACGGCAAAGAACTTGATGATAAACAGCAGGGAAATAATGTAGGTCAGGACAGACACATCCTTGGCACGGCCGGAGAACACCTTGATCACGGTGTAGGAGATCATGGCAATACCGATTCCGTGGCCGATGGAGCCGGAGATGGGCATGGCCAGCAGCATCAGGAACACGGGCACTACCTGGTCCAGATCGTCGAAATCCACGTTCTTCAGGCCCTGGAGCATCAGGATGCCCACGTAGATCAGGGCGGAGGAGGTAGCGGCAGCGGGAATGACGGCCGCCACGGGCGCGATGAACATACAGGCCAGGAACATGAACGCGGCGGTGAGAGAGGTCAGGCCGGTGCGGCCGCCGGCCTCCACGCCGGAGGCGGACTCCACGAAGGTGGTAACGGTGGAGGTGCCGCAGCAGGCGCCGGCCACGGTGCCCACGGCATCGGACAGCAGGGCCTCCTTCATGTTGGGCATATTGCCGTCCTTGTCGGTCATGCCGGCGCGGGAGGCCGTTCCCACCAGGGTGCCGATGGTGTCGAACATATCGATCATGCAGAAGGTGATGATCAGGCTGATCGCCGTGAACCAGCCGATATTAAAGAAGTCGGTGAAGTCAAATTTGAACAGCGTGGTCTCCACCATGTCGTGGAAAGGCGGCAGGAAGGACGCACCCTCCAGAGAGGCAAAGGGATTGGTACCCAGGAAGATGAAGCAGCCGGCCCAGTAGATCGCGGAAGCTACCAGCATACCCACCAGCACGGCGGCCTTGACGCCCTTCTTGGCCAGCAGGATGATGACAAACAGACCGATGAACATGGTGACGACCGTCAGCACCATCTGGCTGTACTCGGCACCCATGTGATCCTTGATCACGCTGGGGGTCATGGCGCCGAAGAAGTCGCGCATGACATAGAAGGGGGAGGTATAGCCGTTGCCCTCGGCATAGATGCCCACGTTGGAGCCCAGGCCGATGTTCATCAGCATAAGGCCGATGGCGGGACCGATACCCAGACGGACACCCAGAGGGATAGCGGTGACAATCTTATCACGAATGTTAAAAATGCTCAGCAGAAGGAAAACGATACCCTCCACCAGAATGATGCACAGCACCGCCTGGAAGGCGCTGGTGTAGTCAGTGTTCAGCATGGCGGCCACATTGCCGGCGATGACGGCGAAGAAGCTGTTAAGGCCCATACCGGGCGCCATGACAAAGGGCTTGTTGGCCAGGAAGGCCATGACCACGGTGCCGATGGCACTGGCGATGCAGGTGGCCAGAAACACACCGTTCCACAGGGGTGTGCCCACGGCAAAGTTGGTCAGCAGGTTGGGGTTCAGGGCGATGATGTAGGCCATCGTCATGAATGTGGTGAGACCGGCCAGGATCTCCGTTTTGACGGAGGTGCCGTTCTCTTTCAGATGAAAGATACGCTCCATGTGATTTTCTCCTTTGCAAAATGCTGCGCGTCCTCCGCGCAAGTATCATCTTAACGCTTTTTAACAGGGAAAACAAGACTTTTTGTCAGGTCTTCTGAAATTTTTTCAGATGCCAGTCAAAAAAGCGCCCCCGGCGTGGCCGGGGGCAAGGAGGCGCCCGCCTCCTTCTGTTCTCAGGGGACTGTGTCAGCCGGGGTATAACTGACATGATTCTGATGGGATAGCCGCATGGGGTACCGACCGGGGCAGGTCAGCTTTCCGTCCGCATCCGGGGGCGCATGACAGGGGCGCTTTTTTCAGGAAAGCTTATTGGGCCGCGCGATCGGCCTGAATGAGCCGCTTCAGGGCCTCCACGCCCACCTGAACGGCGGAGGTGGTGTCCTCGCTCATATCCTGGTCCAGACCTGCCTTTTCCCGCTCCTGGTTCCAGACCACATGGAAGCAGCTGCCGCAGCGGCAGTTCAGGGCATCAGCCACCACAAAGAGGGCGGCGGACTCCATTTCACTGGCCTTGACGTGCAGGCGCTTCCAGGCCTCCCATTTGTTGAGCAGCTCATAGGATACAGGCATACGCTCGGGGCTGTGCTGGCCGTAGAACGCGTCCTTGCACTGGACGACGCCCACCTGTGTGCGCTTGCCCAGCGCCTTGGCCGCCTGGACCAGCGCGGTGGTGACCTCGAAGTTCGCCACCGCGGGGTACTCGATGGGGGCATATTCCCGGCTGGTATGCTCAAAGCGGATCGCGCCGGTGGCGACCACCACGTCGCCGCTGCGGACATCCAGCTCGATTCCGCCGCAGGTCCCTACGCGGATAAACGTGTCAGCGCCGATGTTGTGCAGCTCCTCCATGGCGATGGAGGCGGAGGGCCCGCCGATACCGGTGGAGCAGACAGAGACCTTCTCCCCCAGCAGTGTACCGGTATAGATGGTGTACTCGCGGTTCTGAGAAACAAAGTACGCATCGTCGAACAGCTCCGCGATCTTTTCACAGCGGCCGGGGTCGCCGGGAAGAATAACATAGCGGCCCACGTCGCCTTCGGCGCAGTGGATATGATACTGCTTTTCCAGCTTCTGCATGATACATCGTCCTCCATCTATGTTCAAGTCGTTATGTCCTAAGCAAATAACACGGTTCGTAATCAAACATTTACCCATCGCTGAGGTAGAAAAAATCATATCATGGTTTTTCGGAAAATGCAATACTTCCGCCACAAAAGATACGGCTTCTCCTGTACAAATGATGCAAAAGGCAAAAAGTGTCGGGGCTATAAAACCGCCCGCGGCAAAACCTACGTTTGGCGGTGGCTGTTCTCCGCGCATGTGCGCGTGTCTTTGCGCGGATCGGCCGACGCATATGGAAAAAGGAGGAAAAAAGATATGACAGATCGACTCGCTGCACTGGCGGCGGCGGTGATGCTGGCGGTGACGCTGGCGGCCTGCGGCGCGGCAGACGACAAGACAAACGGCAACGCGCCGGACACCACACCCAACGGCAGCATCACCACACAGCCGGACACCAACGGCACGGACACCGGCAGCGCCAAAGATGACCTGAACGGCGGCCACAACGAAAGCGGCCGGGCGGATGAGGACGGACAGATGGACGGTACCGTGGAAACGCGGCGGTATGACCGGGCGCTGGCAGCGTCGCTCAGTCAGCTGATCCTAAACCGGATCGGCGAATGACAGAAAGCGCGGCGGGCACAGGATGTCCGCCGCGCGGTTTTTAACGGCAGGACTTGCATTTTTCAAAAAATGGGATATTATATAGGTGAAAAACGTTCCCGCCCCCCTTTTTTCGTCCTCTGAACGGTGAACGCGGGGCTCGGAACAAAATTTACGCCGCAGCGGGCGGCAGAGAAAAGAAGGTTTTTACTATGACAAAGATCGACATCGTTTCCGGATTCTTGGGCGCAGGTAAGACGACCCTTATCAAGAAACTGCTGGCCGAGGCCTTCCCCGGCGAGAAGCTGGTACTGATCGAAAACGAGTTCGGTGAGATCAGCATTGACGGTGGGTTCCTGAAGGACTCCGGCGTGCAAATCAGTGAAATGTCCTCCGGGTGCATCTGCTGCTCTCTGGTGGGCGACTTCAACAAGGCGCTGAAGGACGTACATGAGCAGTTCCACCCTGACCGCATCCTCATCGAGCCCAGCGGCGTTGGCAAGCTCAGCGACGTGATCGTGGCGGTGGAGAACACCGTGAAGGACGTACCGGACATGAAGCTGAACAGCTTTGTGACCGTAGCGGACGCCACCAAGGTCAAGATATACATGAAGAACTTCGGCGAGTTCTACAACAACCAGATCGAGTCCGCCGGTACCATCATCCTCTCCCGCACCCAACGGCTGAGCCAGGAGAAGCTGGAGGCCGCCGTGGCGCTGCTGCGGGAGAAGAACCCCAATGCCGCCATTCTCACCACACCCTGGGACCAGCTGGACGGCATGACCATCCTCAGCGCCATCGAAAAGGTCTCTCTGGCGGACGAGCTGCTGGCGCATATGCGCGCTGAGCACGAGGCGGATGAGGCGGAGCACGAGCATGAGCACCACCATCACCACCATGACGAGGATGAGCACGATCATGACCACTGCTGCCATCACCATGATCATGATGATGACGATGACGACGACCACGACCATGAGCACTGCTGCCATCATCACCACGATGAGGACGAGCATGACCACGATCATCACCACCATCACCACGACGGCGAGGAATGCGATGATCCCCACTGCGGCTGCCACCATCACCATCATCACGCCGACGAGGTATTCACCAGCTGGGGCACGGAGACGGTGAAGGCCTACTCCGAAGCGGAGCTGGAGCACATCCTGACGGCGCTGGACAGCGGCGAATACGGCGCGATCCTGCGGGCCAAGGGTATCGTGGCTGCCGCCGACGGCGGCCAGTGGCTGCACTATGACTTTGTGCCCGAGGAGCACCAGGTGCGGCGCGGTCCGGCGGACTACACCGGCCGTATCTGTGTGATCGGCTCCCAGCTGAAAGAGGATAAGCTCTCTCAGCTGTTCGGACTGTAAGGAGTGGCTGACATGGATATTCCTGTTTATCTTATTGCCGGATTTCTGGACGCCGGTAAGACCGAATTCATCAACGGCATCCTGCGGGACGGCTTCGCCGCCGAGGACCGGACGCTGCTGCTGTGCTGCGAGGAGGGCGAAAACGGCTATGATCCCAAGGTACTGGGCAACGTATTCACCTATACCGTGGAGGACGAGGACCAACTGACACCGGACTTTCTGAAGAAGCTGGAAAAGCAGTACCGGCCCAAGCAGGTCATCGTGGAGTACAACGGCATGTGGAGCATGGAGAAGCTGTACCGCGAAGGACTGCCCGCCAACTGGATACTCTATCAGATCATGTGCCTGGTGGACGCCACGACCTTCGAGATGTATCTGAAGAACATGGGGCAGCTGATGATGGAGAAGATCACCAACTGCGATATGCTGATCTTCAACCGCTGCAATGAGCAGTTGCGCGCCCAGCTTCGCAGCCGCAACCTGCGGATGGCCAACCGCCGGGCGGATATCTACCTGGAAAACGAGGACGGCACCAGCGAGGAGTACGTCACGCCGGAGATGTCGCCCTTCGACCTGACCGGCGGCAAGCTGGAGGTGCCGGACGAGGACTACGGCATCTGGTATGTGGACATGATGGACAACCCGGGACGCTACGAGGGCGTGGAGGTGTCCTTCAAGGCGCTGATGTGCCACTCCAAAAAGTTCAAGGGCGTGCACTGCCCGGGACGCTTCGCCATGGTGTGCTGCGACAAGGATATGCAGTTCCTGGCCCTGGTGTGCCGCGGCGAAGGGCTGGAGCAGTATAAGGACAAGCAGTGGGTGAAGATACACGCCACAGTGAAGAAGGAGGCCTGTGACGCCTATCAGGGTGAGGGCCCCGTGCTGTACGTCACCTCCATCGCCGCCACCACCAAGCCGGACCCGGAGATGGTGTCCTTCTGATCGCGATCCGTATATTTTCACCGCACAATTGCAGCGTGTATAGAAAAAGACCCGCCGATGGCGGGTCTTTTCAACTTATTTTGCCATCAGCGGACCAACTGGATGGCAGCGGGGAGGTTTTCGATCTCCACGCGGGGCGCGCTGGGGCAGTATTCACCGTCCAGGGACCAGGGGAGGTTCTCCTCGGTGGTCAGGGTAACGCGCCGGACATGGCGCAGTATCACGCCGGGATAGTCGTACTGCATACGGGTCATGGCGGTGATGAGGTTCTGCAGGTCCAGTGCCGTCTTTGGCATACGGAGCAGCAGCAGTTCGAATTTTCCGTCGTCCATCCGTACACGGGAGGGATCCAGCTTCACCAGGCCGCCCAGGGAGGTGGAATTGCACACAGCGCCGAAAATGAACTCCCCCTCGAAGCGCTCACCATCGGCGTCCACCGCGCAGCGGTAGGGCCGCAGGGAGTCCAGATCGCCCAGCCCCTCCAGAATGTAGGCAAAATGGCCCAGGGCGTTCTTGGCCGCCTGGGTGGCGGAGTAGGAGGACCGGGTAAAGGCCCCAAAGGAGGCCACATAGGCGAAATAGCGGTCGTTATGCCGCCCCACGTCCAGGGGGCAGGGCGTGCCGGTGGCGGCCGCCTCTGCCGCGGCGGGCAGCATGGTGTGAAGATGCAGGCTCATGGCAAAGTCGTTGGTGCTGCCGCAGGGCAGATAGCCCAGCAGGGGCCGCTGCTCCAGTTGCATAAGCCCGGACAGCGTCTCGTTCAGCGTGCCGTCGCCTCCGGCACAGACCACCATGTCGTACTGTCCGCCCCACCGTGCGGTGATATCGCGGGCCTGGCCGCCCGCCTCGGTGATATAGACCCGTACCAGATAGCCGGCACGGGAGAACTGCGCCACGGCGTCGAACAGCGGGGCGCGGGATTTTGTCTTTCCCGCACGGGGATTGACGATAAACAAGAGCTTTTTCATAGGAACACCCTTCCATACCATCGTAATTCTCGCATTTTGCGCGGGGTTGTCCGAGTATGATACCACAGTTGCGGCGGGATTGCAATACACATTCCGCCGCGGGTGTTTGTGTTCGAAAATTGTTGCAAAACGCCGCGCATACGGGTATGATAGAAAAAACAGCAGTTGGAGGTCCTGCCATGAAGCGAACGCAGTATTTCAAATGGGGACTGACGGCCTTTTTGACCGTATGTGCCGTGCTGGTGTTCTACGACACCTTCTATCAGGCGGGAACGCTGCAGCAGTTCGTGTCCAAGCTGGCATCCATCCTGGCGCCGGTGCTGTATGGCTTCGCCATCGCCTATCTGCTGACGCCCATCATGTCCTGTCTGGAACGGGCCATCGCGGCGCTGTGGAAAAAGCTCTTCAAAAAAGAGCTGAAGCAGCCGTCAGGCGCGCTGCGGCTGGTGAGCATCCTGCTGACCGAGGCCGTGGTCATCTTCCTGCTGTATCTGCTGATGAGCGTGCTGGTGCCCCAGGTGGTGGACAGCGTGACCACCCTCATCAACAACGCCGAGTCCTACTACCGCAAGGTCTATCGCTGGGCCAACGACCTGCTGGAGAGCGACAGTGGGATCGGTGTCTGGCTGGCCGGACTCATCACCGAGCGCTATACCGACGGCATGGCCTTTTTGACCGACAAGGTGCTGCCCTGGGCCCAGAAGGCCATTGTGCCGCTGACCAACGGTATCTGGAGCGGCATCCGCGGCGCGGTGGGCTTTGCCTTTGACCTGATCGTGGGCATCATCGTGTCCATCTATCTGATGGGCATGAAGGAAAAGAGCCTGGCTCGCTGCTGCAAGGCGGTCTACGCCGCGCTGCCGGAGGAAAATGCCGACGCGGTCATGCGCGGCACGCGGCGGGTGAACGCCATCTTCTCCGGCTTTGTCCGCGGCAAGCTGCTGGACTCCCTCATCATCGGCATCCTGTGCTTTATCTGCTGTTCCATCCTGAAAATGCCCTACACGCCGCTGGTCAGCGTGGTGGTGGGCGTGACCAACGTGATCCCCTTCTTCGGGCCCTTCCTGGGTGCGGTGCCGTCGGCATTCCTGATCCTGCTGGTCAGCCCCAAGCAATGTCTGGTGTTCGTGATCTTCATCGTGATCCTCCAGCAATTTGACGGCAACATCCTGGGGCCCAAAATTCTGGGCGACGCCACGGGCATCTCCAGCTTCTGGGTCATCGTGGCCATCCTGGTGGGCGGCGGCTTCGCCGGCGTGCTGGGTATGTTCATCGGCGTGCCGGTGTTCGCCTGCATACAGGAACTGCTGAAATTCCTGATGGACCGCCGGCTGCGGAAGCGGAATATGCCCACGGAGGCCTACGCCTATGTGGGTCGGGCCAAGGATTCCCCGCCGGAGGATACGCCCGCGCCCGAACCCAAAGATCCCGCGTGATATGGCAGGCAGGCGGGCACGCAGCCCGCCTGCCTTTTCTTTGAAAGGAGCACCTCCATGACAAAAGACCTCTACGATAAGCTGATGGTCTTCGGCAACGACCAGGAGCCGTTTCTCGCCCACAACTTTATGCGGACCACCGACCTGGACGACGGCACCGCCACCGTAACGCTGCCCATGCACACCGAAAGTCTGAACCGCTGGGGCGGCGCCCACGGCGGCATCCTGTTCTCGCTGTGCGATGTGGCCATGGGCATGGCCATCATGACCCTGCGGCAGGAGATGGTAGTCACCGTGAACGCCACCATCGATTACCTGTCCGCCGCGGCCGCCGGCAGCACCCTGACCGCCGTGGGCAAGGTGGACCGCCTGGGCGGCAAGCTGGCCTTCTGCTCCGCCGAAATGACCGACGAGACCGGCAAGGTCATCGTCCGCGCCCACTGCGTCATGTGCTTCACCGGCAGGGCGCTGCCCCTGTGAGCCGCCGTGCCCTGCGCCGCTGGTGTATTGCGCTGGCGGTGTTCTTTGCCGCGTATTTCGCCCTGCGCACCAGCCGCGCCGCCATGACTGCCCTGTGGTACGGCGCCGTGCTGCCGGCGGAGCAGTGGCTGGGGCGGCTGTGTGGGAGGTTGACGCTCTCCGTAGGTGAGGTCCTGATCTTGACGGCGGTGTTCTGCGCCATACTGTGGCTGCCCAACGTACCCCGGCGCATCATCGCCGCGCGGGGCCGCCGTTGGGGCATGGCCCTGCGCCTGACGCTCACCGCCCTCTGCGCCGTGCTGACGGTGTACGCCGGCTTCTGCCTGACTTGGGGCATCGGGTACAATACCGACAGCTTCCAGGAGAAAAGCGGCATCCATGCCCGGCCTTCCACCGCGGAGACGCTGGCGGAGGTGACGGCCTATTTTGCCAAAGAGCTGGCCGCCTGCGCCGATGACGTCCCCAGAGATGAAAGCGGTGTCTGCACGCTGGACCGGCAGGCGGTGCTGAACCGGAGCGCCTCCGCGTTGGATGTGCTCTGCGGCGAGTTCCCGTTCCTGCGGGCGGAAACAGGCGGGGCCAAGGGATTTGCCTGCTCCCGGGCGCTGAGTGCCCTGCGCTTCACCGGGTTCTACTTTCCCTTCACCGGCGAGCCAAACGTCAACATGGACAGTCCGGCGGCCTTTCTGCCGGCCACTGTATGCCATGAGCTGGCGCACCAGCGGGGTATCACGGCGGAGGAGGAGTGCAATTTCATCGGCATACTGGCCGCTGTCCGGTCAGAGGATGCGGGATACCGCTACTCCGGCTGGCTGACGGGGTTCGGGTATCTGTCCAACGCCCTGTACAGCGCCGACCGGGAGGCGTGGCAGACCATACGGGACGCACTGCCGGACACGGTGGTGGCTGACCTGCGGGCGGACAACGCCTACTGGGCGCAGTTCCGGGGCGTCGTCTCAAAGGTCTCGGACACCGTGTATGACGGCTTTCTCAAGAGCAACGGCGACACGGACGGCAGCAAGAGCTACGGCGTGGTCACGGACCTGCTGGTGGCCTATTTCGGATAAAAAAATCTCCCCTCCGGGGAGATTTTTTATTGGCCCGTTTGGTCAGAGGTTTACCAGCTGCAGTTCTATATCCTCACCGGACGGCGCGTGCCAGATCAGCAGAGCAGCATCATTTCCGTGATAATTCTCAATGACCTCCACATGGTTTGAAGCGTCCGGTTTCGGATGTCCGTCTACGACCGGGAATGTTGTCTCATAGCGCCCATCGCCGGTACGCAGCGTCACGGTGCTGTTTGCGTAAGCCTCTTTCACCTTGTGACTATCTCCGGTCTCGCACTCCTGTGTCAGTGAGCCTCTGCAAACGCCCTTGAGATAGCCCGCATAGTAATACTTGCAGACATAGCGCCTCCCCGCCCCGCCGAACAATCCCGTGCCGGCACCTGATATCTCCTTCACCCTCTCAAAATTGAAATCGCGAAGACCGTCCCCATCGCCGTCGCAGAACAAGCCGCCGTACTCATACGGCAGTTGTGAGTACACATCCCAGTCCACATTCCAGGATTGGAATCTATTGGAGGTGGCAACGCCGAAAAGCAGATCGTCCCACATGGACCTCCCCTCCCGGAAAGGCCCCAGCGTTTTCCCGTCATAATCGATGCCCCGGTAGTAGGTATAAAGCTCGTCCTTGCGCACCATATCGCTGTAGGAAGCGTCGTAGGGCAGCAGCACGTCGTAGTAATACGGTTCTATGACCTCCTCGCAGAGCTGCCGCATCATGGGATCCAGCGCCAGCGCCTCCAGACCGGGGATGTCCTCCTCCAGCAGCGCCTCGCTGACCGCGTCCAGATAGGCGCACTGCTCCGCCGTCAGCGCGGCGCGTGGCGTGTTGTCCGTCACGGCGGCGCCCCAGCAC